>Ga0180438_10010904_pt1 | contig 11075 bp, 12 predicted proteins | sample SS_ome_12_FD_132455 | JGI IMG/M metagenome (GOLD analysis project Ga0180438, IMG submission 132455) | Hypersaline lake sediment archaeal communities from the Salton Sea, California, USA - SS_3_D_2 metaG | ecosystem: Environmental > Aquatic > Non-marine Saline and Alkaline > Hypersaline >... | reverse complement strand
GTCGTTGTCCCATAAATGGTTAAATTCAGGAGGCAAAGCAATGCAGGCTCTTTCAAAATTCTGTTGCCAGAATAAAAAATGCCCTGATTATGGAAAACGCAACGCAAATAATTTATCAGTATGTGGAAGATTCGGCAAAAATAACCATATCCGGCTGCTATATTGCCGAACATGCAAGAGCCGATTTTCCGAACGAAAAGGCACGCCACTGTTTCGTATGAGACTTGTGTGAAGGGCGGAAAAAAATCGCGGCGGGTGGCAGGATTTCGAAATCTCCGATGGCTGCAAGTCCGCGCGCCGCGCCGCTATGAAACGCATGGGTTGGGGCGTCGATGTCATCAAAGCTGGAATTGCACTACAGTTGCTTCGCCGATACAAACTCGAATATGCTGAGGATACAAGTGCAAAACTGGCGAGTGCAGTGACTAATGAGTTGTTTAGCGACCCGCCCTCCACAAGTGAAGCCGCCGAATTTCTTGAGGAGAACGCCGAGCTGATTCACCAGGCGATTGACGCTCTTCAGGATGACAGAGAGACGCGGGAGGCCCTGACGCAGGCACTGCGTGTCAAGGCAATGGTGGCCTTCGCAGGGGGGAAACACGGACGCGAGCACCTAATTGAGCCTATCGAGAAGATAAGGGAATTAGGGCTTCTCATCCCTGGAGGAGACGAGCCATCCGCTGAAACGTTTTTCCCTCTCGTTCAGCAGTACTACTGCCTTCTGAAGCCAAGCGCATAAACGGATGCCAATGGGACTGCCAACATCTTGGTCCACCGACAGAACTAAAGGCCCTCGGTACATCTTCTCGGTCTTCCTCTCCCTCTCGTACCCCTTTAAGAAGATGGGAGATTTGTCGGTGTCGGGCAAAGCAATTGAACTTGGTATACTTGTACTGATTGCTATTGCTGCTATAGCGGGATGTCGCGATAGATCGGGGGTGCGCAAACTGGGAGAAAACAGTACAATGGGCGAACCGAATACAGTAGGCCTGCCGATGCCAAGTGGAGTGGGCGAGAAAAGCGCTCTCAAGTGGCGGGAGAATGGGTTGGCCCCGTGGGAATGCTATAAGCTGACTTCAACTGAAGGTCTTAGGGCTGTCAAGTCGTGGATACAGCGGAATAAGAAACTGCTTGAGTATGATTTGCCGATAATTTCGGTGAGGCCACGTAAAAGGCTTTTTGTAATCGAAGATGGGAAAACGTACTATTACGAATTATGGCCAGAGGTTCCGGTGTTCCCGAAAGACCCAGCTATCCGTGTGCCGAAAGGCGAAGAAAAATGGATAGAGCATATCCCCAAGGCCGAACTCCAAAAATTAAAGGATATTTTTATTCAACACGGTGAGGTTGAGATCTTAAGTCCTGCCGAAGGCCCATGTCCGCCGGCTTGGTAGTCCAGTGCCTAACGACAATTGCTCAACACTTTGGACGCAAGTAAAGCCGTACCGTGCTTCTTCAATCGCAGCAATCAATCACCCAAACCCCTATCCTCCCCGAAACCCGCTCCATCACAATCGCCCCCATTGCAACATAACGCGCTCACCACAAACCCCCACCCGCATACGCTTTAACACGCAAAAACATCGCACAGCGATCCCGCGCCCCCTTCCCCCCTTCCCTCTTCAGGCAAGCCGCTCGGCGCATGCTTCACGCGCGCGCCGGGCTTGACTTTTCCTTGAAATTATGTTAAAATACCCCCATGTTTGCCCTTGTCCGCCACAGCCTTGTGCGACGGCGGAAGCAGGCAAACGTAGTCCGCCAGCAAGCGAACTTACAGCGGAGAACCGCACGTTTTCGTATCAGCGAGATACACGTCAAATATCAATAACCAATTGGACAGGGCCGATTTCCAATGAACCATTCAACCATTCATACCCATCGCCAACCAACGCAGCGAAATCCGTCAAAAAACACCATCCCGGCCTTGCCGGGATTCCGCACCCGCTTCCCCCCTTTGAGCGAAGTGAAATCTTCAGCGAAGTCCCGATCTATCGGGAGCCCGCCGGGGCACGCTTCATTCGCTTGCCCCCCTCCGCAAGCGCCTCGCCCGCTTCACGCTTCACGCTTCACGCGCCAGCAGGCGCTGGCGCCCACTACACCTGTCGAATACGCTCTACAAATCAGCTCTTTTTATGCAAAACAAACCCAATTTCCTGAACCCTCTAATAAATCTAACTCCTGTTAGGATAAGCTGTTATGAAAACCACGGGGCGTGCCCACGCCCCGAAAATAAACCCAATCAAACCCCACCTCAACCCCCGCACCCAAAGGAGGGCACATTTTTCGCCCATTTTCCTGAACTTTTCCCCCAACTCTTCGAACTTTTCGCACACTTTTTTCAGAATTCACATGTTTTCCACGTCTTTCACACCCCTTTTCGCTTTGCCCAAACCGCCCAGACCCCCCCATCATCTCGCCCTGCACCCCACACGATAATGTCCCACAAAAATCCGTCGCAGCTATTCCGGCCAGTTCCCATCCAGCATGTCACGAAGCACAAGCTTCGCAGGGTCCACAACAACGTAGTTTATTCGTTCGCGTCTCCAGGTATACACAATATGGACCAGCCCATCCGAGCCCTGAATTGCACCGGGATACGCGCCGGAGGCGTTCTTATCACCGATGGTCTTTACGTCTTCCAGCTTCAATGCCGCCTTCCACTCTTTCCCGTCGATGGAAACTGCGACGTTAAGCCTCGACCTGTCGCTCGAGGAGTGGTTGTATACGAGCAGTTGTCTGCCGTCTTTGAGCGTAACTGCGTCGATTCCAGCACTCGGATTCGGCAGTATCGAACGCGACAGCGCAGTCCAGGTCTTTCCCCCGTCTGTCGACCAGGACTCTCTCAGCCTTCCGTCGCTGCGACAGAGAATCTGGATCTTGTTGCCGGGATAAAGCAATATCGTCGGCTGTATAGCGGCAAAGTCCTTGCCGTCGTTGAGGGTTTCGGTTCTGCTCCAGCTCCTGCCCAGATCGGACGTCTTTTCCATATGTACTCGCCAGCCTTTGTCTTCGGTGCTCGAGCCGCAAAGCAATGTGCCGTCCGGCAGTTTCACCGGTTTTGCCCTTACCGGTCCGATTATTCCTTCGGGAAGTCGCCGCGGCCTGCACCATGTCTTGCCCTGATCCTCCGAGCTGGTCAGCATCCCCCACCAGTGGTCCGGACTCGGCCCGACTTTATAGAACAGCAGCAATGCCCCGCGCTCGGGCTGATACAACACAGGATTCCAGCAGGGAAAACGCCTCTCTTCATTTTTCGAAATCCACTTAAACTGGACCCCATTGGCCGCCTCTGCCGGGGCCGACCAGCCCCGCGAGCCCTTCTTTTTTATACACACCCAGATACCTACGTCCTTGTTTCCCTCGCCCGTACCGCCGAAAAACGCAGCCACGAGATTGTCCTTCGTCTCGACAATCGTTGAGGCATGACACGATCTGAATGAGGCCTGCTCATACAAAAACTCGGCATCGACGATCCCCGGCTGCTTCATTAGATCGGAACGCAGGCTCCCTTGATGCTTTGCGCCAAAAAGCGTCGAGCACATCAAAAAAACTCCAAATACCGGCTTCAAACTTGCTCCAGTGACTTTCATAGCACACTCCTTAAAACCAAATATCAATGTTCCGTTCCTAAAAAAGTATCAGAATCCTGCCAAATTGCAAGAGTTGAATCTGATTTGGAAAATCGCCGCGATGCCGCGACATTAAGTTGGTAACGTTGACCTGTCGCAGCAGGCGGGTCAGATTTTTTGGGCTGAATCATAGAACCTCTCTCCAGCTGCGTCAAAGTAACGGTGGGGGTCTATAGTGTGGTCGTGAAGCTCGTCCGAGCCGCCTTGGCAACGGATGCGTATCACCAGCCTTCGCGGCAAAGCTGTTGACGCTGCCTGCCACGCCGGATACAATCATGCCTTCCAGTTTAGCTTGAAATTCTAATCATAGGGTAGGGGCCTCTCCCCACCATATAGTTTTTTCTAACGAAGGGTCGCGAGAATCATGGCGAGAGTGAATGAGAACTTTTTGAAGCTTCGGGCGGGTTATTTGTTTCCTGAAATCGGAAGGCGACGGCGGCAATTCCAGGCGCAGAACCCGGATGCCAGGGTCATCAGCCTGGGTATCGGCGATGTGACCCAGCCGCTTGCACCGGCTGTGGTCGAGGCGATGAAACGGGCCGTCGAGGAAATGGGGCGGACAGAGACGTTCAGGGGCTACGACGACAGCGGAATTGGGTATGAATTTCTGCGACAGGCAATTATCGAAAACGACTTCAAATCCCGAGGCGTCGACCTTGAGTTCGACGAGGTATTCGTCAGCGACGGCGCCAAGTGCGACACAGGAAACATGCAGGAGGTCTTCGCCACGGCGAACGTCGTCGCAGTGGCTGACCCGGTGTATCCGGTTTACGTAGATACGAATGTGATGGCCGGGAGAACCGGACCGGGCGACGAAAAAGGCCAGTACGAAAGAATGGTTTATATGCCCTGCACTGCCGAGAACAATTTCATCCCGGACCTGCCGGGCGAGCCGGTCGATCTTATTTACCTGTGTTTTCCCAACAATCCCACCGGTACGGTCGCTTCTATGCAGGTCCTGAAAAACTGGGTCGATTACGCCCGCGAAAACAGCGCCGTCATCTTTTTCGACGCCGCATACGAAGCATTCATCTGTGAGCCCGAAATCCCGCACTCGATATACGAAATCGACGGCGCAAAGGAGGTCGCCATCGAATTCCGCAGCTTCTCAAAAACCGCAGGCTTCACCGGGGTAAGATGCGCCTACTCGGTCGTGCCGAAAGGGCTGAAGGCCCTGACCGAAGACGGCAGGGCGGTTGAAGTCAATCCTCTTTGGGCGAGACGTCACTGCACGAAATTCAACGGTGTATCGTACGTAACGCAGCGGGGCGCCGAGGCGGTTTACAGTCCCGAAGGAAAGAAGCAGTGCCGTCAGGTCATCGAGGTCTATATGAAGAACGCAAAGCTGATTCGCGAGTCACTGACAGGACTTGGCTACAGCGTCTACGGCGGCGTTAATGCGCCCTACATCTGGCTCAAGACGCCTAAGGGGCTGGGGTCGTGGGACTTTTTCGACCTGCTGCTCGAAAAGGCACATGTCGTCGGGACGCCCGGAGCAGGCTTCGGGCCGGCTGGCGAAGGATACTGCAGACTAACCGCCTTTGGAAAACCCGACGAGGTAAAAGAGGCCCTCGAAAGACTCGCCGCAATCCAGATATAATGCCCGGCAAAACAACAACATATATCGGTCTCGGAAGTAACCTGGGCTACAGGCAGGGCCACATAAACACCGCGCTGAAAATGCTCAACGACCTTGGGACCGTCGAACTGATCAGGGTCAGCGACTTTATCGAGACAAAGCCGCTCGCCGGCGCCGACCAGCCGGACTACATCAACGCAGTGGTCGAATTAGAGACTCCGCTTGCGGCACACAATCTACTCGGAGAGCTGGTTCGCATCGAAATCGCGCTTGGACGGGCGCCAGCCGAGAAATGGGCGCCGAGAACCATCGACCTTGACCTGCTTGTTTTCGGGGCAGAGAAGATAAGCACGCCGGAGTTGACAGTTCCGCACCGGCAAATGCACATGCGCTCGTTTGTTCTTAGGGGGCTCTGCCAGCTTAACCCCGAACTGGTTCATCCGGTCCTGGGCGAGCCGGTGACCGAATTAGCCGGGAGACTGAACGGTTGCGACTTCATAATCAGACCCGACTTGCCGCAGCTTGTCAGTGTTGCGGGAATTATAGGTGTCGGAAAGACGACGCTCGCTGAGAAGCTCGCGGCGGCGCTGAGCGCCGAGCTTCTGCGTGAACCGTACGACACCAACCCGTTCATGCCTGAGGTTTACGCCGGCAAGAAGGAACTGGCGCTGGACTCGCAGTTCTATTTTTTGACCCACAGAGTAGAACAGTTGGACCCCGGCAGGCTCAGGCCCGGCTGGGTCGCCGTCACAGACTATATTTTCGACAAGGAGCTAATCTACGGGAAGCGCCTGCTGGATGCTCGACAGTTCGATGTGTACGAAAGGGCGTTCGGGCCTCTTGCAAAGACGGTCGCCGGGTCGGTGCTGGTTGTATACCTGAATGATTCGCCGCAGAACTGCCTCGACCGAATTCACCGCCGAAACCGTCCGTACGAACAAAGAATACAGCTTGATTTTCTCGAAAAACTCGCCGGCGACTACGACCGGCTTTTTCAGGACTGGAGACAATCGCCCCTTATACGCCTCTCAGCCACAAAGTTCGACTGCGCCTCAGAAAGCGACGCCAGCCACCTCGCACGGCAGATAAGGCACTATATCGCATAAGGGGCCATCCAACCGGAACCGTCATAGAGTCTGGGTAACCGCAGATTTTCACCGGATACGAGATAGGCAAAGGATATGAAAAAACGGTTAATCCAGACTGGTCTCAGAAACGGCCTCATTGGTGTCGGCGTTGCTTTCGGATAGCTTCCAGGTTGGTCGACTTGTGGTCGGTTCGATACGACCTCGAAGACTGTAGGAATGACAGAACCTTGGAACGGCTTCTTAACCGATGCTTTCACTTAGGCGTGCCTGCGTTTTTGTCTGAGGATGAGGGCTGCGCCGAAGGCTGCGAGCAGGAGAGTGGTCGGTTCGGGGACTGTGCGGGTTCGCCTGACGAAGCCAGGGAGGGATTCTTCGAGGGGGAAATCTGAGGCCATGGATCCGGCTGGGAGTGTCTCGAATGCCTGCAGGACGGCGTTGATCCAGTCGTTGAAAATTGTGACCCGCGTGTGTCCCGTGATGTCGCCGTAATCGGAGTCTGATATAAAATCGAGGCCGAAACCGAACGAATGCACGCCGGCCACTTTAAGTCCGGAATCGGTCGCAAGAAATACCGGCCCGCCACTGTCGCCGGAGGCTATAAGATATTCGAGGCCGAGCGGATCGGGCGAGCCCAGGAGGCTGTCCGATGGCCTCAGCGGATTGTCGAAATCCGCCAAAAAAATGCGTGAGGTGTCCGAATTGCCGAGAAAAAAAGTGTCAATCGTATTCAGCCCCACTCGCTTGACGCCGTCGTACCTCAACTCCCCGGTCAGCCCTGTGCCGGTGCTGCCGTACCCGGCGAAGACCGCCACCTGGCCGCGTTCGTCCTTGCCCTGGTACCGCGTCGCAGGCGTAATATCGGCTACCGGTGTATCGAGATGAATCAAACCGATATCGTATCCCATAATCAGCCCGAAAGGGTTGTTCGGCTGCCACTTGGGAAACGGCCCCCACATGTCCGCCGAATAAGTCGTTCCATCAATCGTAACGTCTAATGAAACCGCCTCGTCCACTATATGCGCCGCTGTCAGCACAACGTCCGGGGCTATCAGTGTCCCGCTGCCGTTATATCCGTACGAGTTGTTTTGTCCTTCCACGAGGGCCACACTGTCAAAGACCGGACTGGTTGCCAGAAGCGCGTGAAGAAGCGGACTGCGGTCGTGGCGTACTGTTCCAGCATGGCAATAACTGCAAAAAAAGGCCGCGGCAAAGACCACGCCGGCTATCCACATCCTATTACAATTCTGCATGTTATTCCTCCCGCAAGAACTTCAGATATAGCCAAGCTATAATCGCAGGATAGCAAGACTGATAATAGCCCTATAATATCAAACATATCAAAAAAATGCAAGGGCCTGTTTGGCCGGGAGAGAAAATCGGGCCTTTACCTGGGCGTTTCATCTTGCTAAACTCATAATCGTGGAAATTGCCGAAACAACAGAATCCGTCAGGGTGCGTATAAGCGCCGCTCGTGCTGAAGGCAAGAAAATCGGCTTAATTCCGACCATGGGCGCCCTTCACAGCGGGCACATTTCACTGATCGAAGCCGCAGCCGGACAGTGCGACTATATTGTCGTCAGCATATTCGTGAATCCCACACAGTTTGGGGCTGGCGAAGATTTCGAGAAATACCCAAGGCGGCTTAATACCGACCTCGAAATATGCGCCGCAAATGGCGTCGATTTGGTTTTTGCACCATCGGCTGATGAGATGTACAAATCCGAAAACCTCACGTGGGTGACGGTCGAGAAGCTGACCGAGCCGCTCTGTGGACGCTTCAGACCGGGCCATTTTCGAGGGGTGACAACGGTATGTGCGAAGCTTTTCAATATCGTGACTTGCGATGTGGCCTTTTTCGGCTGGAAGGACGCCCAGCAGGCAATCGTGATAAAGCGGATGGTCGAAGACCTCAAATTGCCCCTCGAAATAGTAGTCTGTCCAACGGTCCGCGAACCGGATGGCCTGGCGGTATCAAGCAGAAACAGGTATCTCAGCGGTGAGCAGAGAGAACAGGCAGCCAGTATTTATAAGGCGCTGCAAAAATGCGAGCAGATGGTGCGAGCCGGTGTCAAAGAGGCCGAAGTTGTAATCAAGGAAATGCGCGACATATTGACTGCGAGCCGGGGAATAGAGATTCAGTACATTGATATCGTCGATGTTGATACGCTTGAAGGCCTTGAACGCGTTGAAGGCAGAGCACTGGTCGCCGTCGCCGTCAAAATCGGGTCGACAAGGCTGATCGATAATATCTTTGTGGAAACTGTGGGTCGATGATTAAGAGAAGAGCTTTTACATTAATCGAACTGCTGGTGGTCATTGCCATTATTGCCCTGCTGATGGGCATAATGATGCCCGTGCTGGGCACGGTCAAGGAGCAGGCACGATGTACTATATGCCAGACAAATCTTCATCAGTACGGTCTGGCCGAGAGAATGTACATCGATGCCAACCATGGCTATTTCAGCCCCATCTGGAGCTGGCTTTACGACCCCGGCAGCGGTCAGCCCGGCCTTGACAATGTTGGTTGTCAATGGCACAATGCCTCGCTGCAACCTGACGGTCTGCTCTGGCCTTATCTTAAAGAGAAAGACATCCATATGTGTCCCACTTTCAAGTCTTTTGCCAGACATATGCCGTGTCCGAATCCGAAACATGACACTTCGATCCCGATAGAGCCACAATACAGTTACAGCAAGAATGCCTATCTCGGAGGCGACGCGCCGAGCTTTATTCTGATGGAAACACAAGTGGTGCGCCCCTCCGGTGTTGTTGTTTTTTCTGAGGAAAACACGTGGGTCATAGGCGACGACGAAAATGGATGGACACCGAACGACCTGAGCAGTGCGGCCCTGAATGATAATGTCCTGTTTAATCGCGGCGACAAAAAATACCATTCGTACGCCATTGGCGGTGGTGGCGACTGTTTCGCAACCTATCATCTGGTCTCGAGCAGGAGGAGAAATCATGGTTATGGCAACGCCGTTTTCGTCGATGGACACGTCGAGCGGGTCTGCTCGTGGGAGCCGCCCGATAATGTTTTCAGTTTGCTTTGGCCTAACAAGAGAAAATAAGCCGTTCCCCATCTCTGCCGATCCGTGATCCGAGTCCCCAAATACCGCCCAAGAACTGAAATCCATCTGCTCATTTTATCATCTTTACATATTATTGGCTCCTGCATATAATAACCGCAGATATGTTGGTCATGGCAGGGCTTGAAGACTATGTTGATTAAGATGCTAAAAAGCAAGCTGCACCGGGCAAGGGTCACCGATGCCAGGCTCCATTACACCGGGAGCATCGCCGTAGACTCCCAGTTGATGGAGGCGGTGGGCCTTATGCCGTACGAATCCGTCCTCCTTGCAAGCATCACTAACGGCGCGAGACTTGAAACATATGTTGTTCCCGCGGACGCCGGCTCAGGAGACGTGGTAGTCCTGGGCGCCGCCGCCCAATTAATAAAGAAGGGCGACATCATTATAATCTTCAGTTTTGCTTTTTGTAGTCCCGAAGAGGCGAAGCAGTTTAAGCCCAGAGTCGTTGCTCTCGATGAGAATAACAAGATAGTAAGAAGGATTTCGTAACATTAAGCGGCGCAAGCGACAGGTCTGGAATCAGGGGCAGGATTAAGACAGGTGCGTCCGGAACTTTTTGAACTGCCATTCATTCACCTGACGGTAAAAAGTTACGGCCTGATGATGGTCATCGGCTTTTTGGCCGCGGTCTATCTGATCAGATACCTCAGCCGAAATATCATCCCCGACCCTCAGCTTATCACGAATGCCGCGCTTTACTCACTTATCGCCGGCGTCGTCGGAGCACGAATCTTCTACGTCGTCCACTACTGGGAACAGTTCCGCGGAGACCCGCTTTCGATGTTCGCCATCTGGGAAGGAGGACTGGAACTACTTGGTGGGGTGTTGCTCGCCGTCTCTGTTATCTTCATTTACCTGCGCTATCACAGGCTTCCTATCCGGGTTTACCTTGACATACTTGGTATTGCGCTGGTGTTGGCGCTTGCCTTCGGGAGAATCGGCTGTTTTATGAACGGCTGCTGCTTCGGAAAACCCACGAAGCTGCCCTGGGCCGTCCGTTTCCCTTACGGTTCGCTCGCTTATAGAAGTCAGGTAAACGCGAATCCGAAAAGAAACCGTCCTGAGCCTCAGCTCAACATTCCACCGGAATTTTTCGGCTATGCGGACAAAAAGGGCGCCTGGCACTCCGACCTTAAACCGTACGAATACCTGACCGACGAGCAGAAGGAACAAATCGACAATGGCCTTTACCGCGGCTTGGCCGTGCATCCGACCCAGTTATACTCGTCGGGATTTGCCGTGCTCTGGTGTTTTGTATTGTTTCTTTTCTGGCGGAGATACCAGCCTGGAGTTTCGAGAAGGGCCGGGGCCGGAGCGAGGACAAAGAACATGTTCTGCGCCAGGCCGGGCTGCACTTTCGCTATGATGTTCATCCTGTATGGCTCCACAAGGTTTTTCCTTGAATTCGTTCGTGACGACAACCCCTTCGTATATTGGGGCCTGACAATCTCACAGAACATCAGCATCGCAATGGTTGTCCTGGGTTCAATGATGATGTTTGTATTCTCGAGTATGGGACCACCCAAAGCATCGCGAACCAAAAAATAAGTATCGTCCCAAAGTCTGTGGTTGATTTTGGCACGTTCAAGTTTCAAAGAGCAAAATCGTTTGGGCAGCGGGCAAAATTAGGGCGGCAGGGGGGTAATTTTGCACGCTGGGGCCCCGAACGATTTTGCTCGGTCCTGCG
>Ga0180438_10010903_pt1 | contig 11076 bp, 8 predicted proteins | sample SS_ome_12_FD_132455 | JGI IMG/M metagenome (GOLD analysis project Ga0180438, IMG submission 132455) | Hypersaline lake sediment archaeal communities from the Salton Sea, California, USA - SS_3_D_2 metaG | ecosystem: Environmental > Aquatic > Non-marine Saline and Alkaline > Hypersaline >... | reverse complement strand
CTTGCGGCGGAATTGCTCCATGGGTAGGTCCAACGAGTTCCAAACAGGCGAGTGCGCGCTAGGGATGATCGGGGACTGCGGGCTCTGCAACGTAGCTCCGATGGACGGCTCTTTCCGCGCCAACCCGGATCTCCGGAAGCCCTACGCTCGCCATCTTGGCGGCGTCACCGTCGGCTTCCTCGACGGACACACCCAATGGATCGGCTCCGAGCACCTGATCGCGAAGGTGGCCGACGGGGAGATCCAGAGTCTCTGGCCGTGGGTGCCCAGCCAGCCATGCAGCTTCGGTGAGGACTGTCCGGGTGTGCCCGCATTGTTCCAGGCACGAGGGCTGCGGACTCCAAACAGCATAGCGGCGTGCAGCGAGCCGCAGTTGGAAACCCTGCCGCTCGTCGCGGCGTACCCAGACTCAAGCTGAGGCAGAGCGAAGACATGGGACGGCAGAGCGGCCAGCGCGGCAAATCCGAGAGACGCCGCCAATGCGGTAGCGCAAGCGCTGCCCACGCGCGCTCGAGGGACTTCGCGACGTGGCGGGCGATCCTGATCGCGCTCCTGATGATGCCGTTTCAGTCATGGTGGATCGTGCGCATGGAGGTCATCCAATGCAACACCTGGCCCACCATGCTGTCGCTGCCGCTGCACACGCTCTTCCTGGTGCTCGTGCTCGTGGCCGGAAACCTGCTGCTGCGCCGCCGCGCGCGTCGCCTGGCGCTGTCTCAGGGCGAGCTGCTGACGGTGTACCTGATGCTAGCCATCAGCGGGGTGATTGTGGGCTACGGTCTGCTCCAGCAACTCGTCTCGTGGGTCATTGTGCCGATGGGCAAGGCTACGCCGCAGAACGACTGGGAGCAGCTCTTCTCCCGTTACCTGCCGAACTGGCTCGTGTTGACGAACAGGGAAGCGCTCTACGCCGTCTACTACGGGGAGAGCAGTTTCCTCACGGCTCAGCAGCTCCGGGCCTGGGCCATGCCGATAGTGTCCTGGTCCGCTTTCTTCCTGGCGTTCTTCGCGGCGATGTTGTCGCTCAACGTGCTGGTGCGGCGCCGGTGGATCGACGAGGAGCGGCTGACGTTTCCGCTCGTCCAGGTTCCGTTGGCGGTCACCGATCCGTCCGCCGACCTGTTTCGTGGCCGCCTGCTATGGGTCGGGTTCGGGCTGACGATGCTCTTGGGCCTCATGAACGGGCTGCACACGCTCTTCCCGGCCGTGCCCAGCTTTCAGCCGAACCTCGGGCACTTCAACCAGAGCCTGGGGTTACAATGGCCCTGTTTTCTGAAGTACGGCGGCACGTTCTGGCCGCCCTACGGATGGGCTGTCGGCGTCGCCTTCCTGATGCCTCTGGACATCTCGTTCAGCTACTGGTTCTTCTTCTGGTTCGTGAAGATCGAGGAATGGCTGACCCTCATCTGGGGTTGGGATATTGCGCCCGACGCGCCGTTTGCTCATCTGCAGTCCGCCGCCGGGCTCATCGGGATCGGCGTCTACGTTCTCTGGTCCGGGCGCCGCCACCTGGGTCGGGCCCTTCGCCAGGCCTTGGGGCGGGAGGGGCTGGACGAGCGCAACGAACCGCTATCCTATCGCTCGGCGTTCGCCATGCTTGTCCTCTCCGTCTGCTTTCTGGGTGTGTTCCTGTGGTACGCAGGTGCAGCGCTATGGCTTGTTCCCGTTTACCTGGGACTGTACCTGACGGCGACTCTGGCACTTTCGCGAATGAGAGCGGAGCTGGGCGCGCCCGCCAACGAGGTCCACGATGCGGAGCCGTATCGCATTGTCACGCAGATCGCTCCGTCCGGTGCGATACCGTTCCGCAGCCTCACCGTGCTTGCGTTGTTCAGTTGGACCGCGCGTTACGGAATGGATCCCACTCCGCTTCAGATCGAGGGCTTCAAGATGGGCGAGCGCACGGGCCTGCGCACGCGCGGCTTGGTGGGCGCCATGTTCATCGCGGCCGCGGCGGGGCTGGTGTTCGGCTACTTCGCGCTGCTCATCCCACTCCATCACCTCGGGGCCGACAGCAGCAAGCTGCAGTTGGACACGATGAGCAGTGTGCAAGCCTTCTCCGAACTGGCGACGTGGCTCAGCGGGACGCCCCCGCCCTCGGGTGTGCGCAGCCTGGCGATCGGGGGCGGCCTCGCGTTCACCTTCTTCCTGTATGCCATGCGCGGAGGCTTCCTCTGGTGGCCCTTTCACCCGATTGGATATGTGCTCGCTCCGATGTGGTTCACCCATCACCTGTGGATGTCCATCTTCATCGCCTGGATCATCAAGTTCGTGCTGCTGCGATACGGCGGGCTCAGGGCTTATGTCCGCGCGTTACCGTTCTTCCTCGGGCTCATCCTCGGTGACTGTGTCATCGGAAGCATGTGGGCATTGGTCAACCTGGTCTTCCACGTGCCGACCTTCGGCGTCTGGATGTAGCCGCGGAGCATTACAGGAGGTATGTGATGAAAGAGAAGTTCGTCCTTATCGGTGCCGGCAGCGCCTACTTCACGCGCAAGCTGGTCTTCGACCTTATCCAGCGCAACGAGCCTGTCGTCCTCGGGCTTGTGGATACGGACGAGACAGCGTGCAGGATGGCCGAGAGACTTGCGGGGAAGATGATCGCCCTCAAGGACGCGCCCATCGAGGTCGAGGCTTCGACGAATCGCCGCGATCTGCTCCCCGGAGCCACGGCCGTCATCAGCATGATCGCCGTCGGCGGCCGCCAGGCGTGGGAACAGGATGTGGCGATTCCGCGCAAGTACGGCATCTACCATCCGGGTGGCGACACCACCATGCCCGCTGGCACCTCGCGGTCCCTCCGCGTGGTACCGCCCGCCGTGGCAATCGCGCAGGACGTCCTCGACCTCGCGCCGCAGGCCGTCTACCTCAACTACTCGAACCCCATGGCGGTGGTATCCCGAGCGATCCGGAAGCAGACCGGCGCCGATGTCATCGGCCTCTGCCACGGCGTGAATAGTGTGGCGAACTACCTCGCGGAACTCTCCGGGGCGGGCCACTCTCGGTTCGCCTACAACGCCGTCGGGATCAACCATATGACGTGGTTCACCGAGACGCGCGTCGACGAGAAAGACGTCACGCCTCGGTTGCGCGAGGTGGCGGAGCGGAACGTCGCCCGCGCCGAGGAGCTTGCCGCCTCGGTGGACGACAGCCCGGAGAAGGAGGACCTGCGCAGGGAGATACGGGCACTCCAGCCGTTCTGCTGGCGGCTGTTTCTGCTATTGGGCGCCTTCCCGGCCTGCTTCGACGGCCACGTCGTGGAGTTCTTCCCCCATCTCTTCCGGGGCAGGAACAGCTACTTCGGCATGACGTTGGGGTTGGAATCGGAGCAGCATCGCGCCCGGGAGGATGAGACCTACGCCCGGATGCAGGAGGAGGCCTTCTCCGGTCATCCGCTGCCGGATGACTACTGCGAGCGCATACCGGGCGCCCGCGAGGACGCCATAGACATCTTCTACGGCATGAGGGCCGATGACGGCGCGGTCTACTCGGCGAACTTGCCCAATCGGGGCCGCATCCCCGAGCTGCCCGATGAGTGTATCATCGAGGCGCCCGCGGCGGCGACGGCGGCCGGCATGCGACCGCTGGCGCAGCCGCCGCTCTCGCCCGGACTGTTGGGCACGCTGGCAACACGGTTCCAGTGGGTGGAGGCAACCGTGCAGGCTGCTGTGGAGGGCGACCGAGGCAAGGTCGTCCAGGCAATGATCCTGGACGGTGCAGTGGACTCGTTCGAGACCGCGCAGAAGCTAACGGACGACCTGCTCGCCGCGCAGGCACAGAATCTGCCGCAGTTTGCCGAACGAGCCGCTGGTCGTCGGAGTCGTGGGCATGCGAGGATGAAGCAATGAATGGCATCGGCAAAGCGTTCTGCGTAATTGCTATGTGGACGACTTGGCTACTTGCAGGAGGTGACGCGATGACTCCAAGCACGCGGGCGGAGGTTGGACCCAAGGCACCGGCCGCGTCAAATGAGGGGTTGGGAGGAGGCGCCGTGGAGCAGGCTGAGCCGCTTCGGATCGTTCCTGCAAACCAACGAGTGCCGGTCATACTCGACACCGATATAGGCGACGACATAGACGACACCTGGGCGTTGGCTATGTTACTCAAGTCACCGGAACTTGACATACGGCTGATCGTTTCTGATACGCGAGACACGGTCTACAGGGCAAGGCTCATCGCGAAGATGCTCGAAGTCGCGGGACGGACCGATGTGCCCGTGGGGGTTGGTATCCCCGGGCAGAAGCCTTCCTATGAGGAGCCACAGCGGGCATGGGTCAAGGACTACGACCTAGAAGACTATCCGGGTCGAATCTACTCCGATGGCGTCGAAGCCATCATTGACACCTTGAATACCAGCCCCCGCCCCGTGACCTTGATCTGCATTGGGCCGGTAACGAACATCGCCGAGGTCCTCCGGCACGACGCCGGAGTTGCGCGGAAGGCTCATTTCGTTGGCATGCACGGGAGCATCAACCGGGGATATGAGGGCAAAGCTCAACCCGATGCGGAGTGGAATGTCAAGCAGGATCCGAAGTCATGCCAGGTGGTTTTCGCGGGAGACTGGTTGAGCCGCACAATCACCCCGATAGATACCTGCGAACTCGCGAAGCTGACAGGAGAAGACTACGCGCGCTTGCTGGATTCGGATGACCCCGTGCTTCAGGCGATGCTGGAAAATTACCGCCTCTGGAGCAAGGTCTGGATGAAGACAGAGCGTCCTCCAACAGAGAGTTCTGTTCTATTCGATACCGTGGCCGTTCATCTGGCTTACTCCAAAGCATTCCTTAAGATGGAGAGGATGTCACTCATCGTCACTGACGATGGATTCACAGTGAGGGACCCAGCCGGGGCCGAGTTCGATGTTGCTATAGATTGGGTTGATCTCGACGGGTATCATGCGTACCTGTCCCGACGCCTTCTGGGCAAGGTTGTCAGCTAACGTGCCATCCGGACCCCACGGCGAATGCGGATACAATCCAGTTGCAGGTCATGGGCGTCACAGGAAACTTCGATCTCAGCTAGGCAGGGGGTGGATTGGCTGCGGTACTGACGACTGTTACGATGCGGGATCGACCAGCTGCCGCGGGGAGAATATGGGTTGGTGTGAACTTCCAGGGGAGAGGAGAGAGAATGATGAAGAAGATCATGAATGACCCAGATGCCTATGTCGAACAGATGCTGGAAGGGTTCTGCGCTGCCCATCCCGACTACTATCGTCGGATCGGCGCGGAAGGTCGGGTGATCGCTCGGCCTGATGCTCCCGTCAAAGGCAAGGTGGGCGTGGTTTCGGGAGGCGGATCGGGGCATCTGCCGATCTTCACCGGTTATGTAGGCAAGGGTTTGCTGGACGCCTGCGCCATCGGGGATGTCTTCTCTTCTCCCGGGGTGGAGCAAATGGCCGATGCTATACGTGCTGCCGATGGAGGGGCTGGCGTACTGCGGCTCTATGGCAACTACCGCGGAGACATACTGAATTTCGACCTGGCCGGTGAACTGCTGGAGATGGAGGACATTCGCACCACAACGGTGCTTGTCGCGGATGACGTTGCTAGCGCCTCCGATGATCGCAAGGACCAACGCCGAGGGGTGGCAGGATTGGTGTACGCGTTCAAGATGGCCGGGGCGAAAGCGGACACAGGGGCCGATCTGGAAGCCGTAACCGCCACCGCGCAGCGGGCCGCAGATGCCTGCCGGTCAATCGGTGTCGCCCTCACTCCCTGCACCATCCCGGCCGCAGGTCGCCCGACTTTCGAGGTTCCCGAGGATATGATGGAGATCGGGATGGGAATTCATGGAGAGCCTGGAGTGCGGCGGGGTGCATTGCGAACGGCTGACGAGATTGCGGAAGAGATGATGAGCCTCCTGTTGCAGGATAGACCCCTCAAGAGAGGGGATCGCATCTCCTTGCTGTGCAATAGCCTGGGCGCAACGCCGCTGGAGGAACTCTTCATCATCTATCGCTTCGTTGCCCGCCAACTCGATGATCTGGGCGTCGAGATCGTAATGCCTCTCGTCGGTCGGTACGCCACCTCGATGGAAATGACAGGGATGTCGCTGACCCTCTGCGAGCTGGACGAGGAACTCGAGCCGTTGCTTGTGGCTTCCTGCGACTGCCCGTTTCTGCGAGTCTGAGAATGGCTAGCGCACTTACCACCCAACTGCTCAAAGAAGGCATTAGCCGCATGGCCGCGGGCATGGAAGCCCATGCGGAGGAACTGAACACACTCGATGGCATGCTCGGCGACGGCGATCTTGGGGTTACTGTGGTGCGAGGCCTTCGAGGAGTGCAGGCCGCAGTGCCGAATCTGCCGGGGGACGTCGGTATGGCGCTGCTGGCGTGTGCGCAGGCCTTCACTAGGACCTCTGGTTCGACCTTCGGCACCCTCCTGGCCATTGGCCTGATGAGCGCGGCGAGGGCAACGCGCGGCCGCGAGGATGTGCCTTGGCAGGAGATGCCCTCGTTGCTGGCCACTGCCGTCGCCGCGATTTCCCATCGGGGGGACTCTCGCCTCGGAGAGAAAACTATGCTCGATTCCCTGGATGCGATTCGCGTTGCCTGTGAAGGCGCAAAGGAACCCAGTGATTTGCTTCCCTGCGCCATGGCAGCAGGAAAGGCCGCTCTGGATGAGTTTCGCGGCAAGCCGGCTCAGCAGGGCCGCGCGCGCATTTTTGGCGAGAAGAGCGTCGGAAGAGATGATCCCGGCATGGTGGCAGTACTGAGGATGGTCGAAAGCCTCGAGCATCCGCCGCCTAACGGAGGCTGCACATGCCGAGGGGATAGGCCTCACCCAAAGGGTGAGACACCGCTTCCCCAACCTCGAGGAAGCCCGGCAGGTGATCGATGAATCGTCCGGCGTATTCCGCCTTCGCCGGAGTGATCCAACGGCTGAATCACCGCAGCCCGGCCCAGGGCAGGGAGTGATTGCTGGCTTTGCATGAGGTCGGCTGATAAGCTGCAACCGCGTCCAAGAGATCGGGGGCGATAGACACTGGAAAGCTCGCCCAACCTTACACTGCGCGCGGGGCATGATCTTTGGTGATGCTAATCAGGAGGATGAAGCAATGAGGAAGATCGCCCGTGCATTTTGCGCAGTTGTTATGTGTACGGTTCGGCTGTTTGCGGGAGGTGACGCGATGACGCCGAGAGCGCGGGCGGAGAATATCCCGGAACCTGTTCGGGTGGTGCGAGTGACTACAGGCGGGGCGTTGAAGGGGGCGCTGGCGGCGGCAAAGCCGGGGGATCACATCGTGCTGGCTCCAGGTGAATACAGCGAGAGCGAGTTCGAGATAAGCCGCAATGGGAAGCTCGACCAACCAATCGTGATACGGGCCGAGCAGTTGCTCAAGGCTAGGATTACCCGAGGCGTTACCATCACGGGCAGTTATGTGATCCTATATGGGCTACACATGGATGGCCCTGATAGCGGGCTAATAGTGGGAGGAATTGATAACCGAGTCTTGCGATGCCGGTTCACGGATTGGCGCGAGAACGCGGTGACGCCGATACCGGGCCGGGGAGTGGAGATCGCCTACTGCGAGTTCATTCGTCCTCACCCCTGGTTGGAGAGTGAGCGCGACAGCTATCCGTTGCGAATTGGGATCCGTCCGTCAACTTCCTCGTATAAGACCCTGGACAATTACCACTACTACACACACATACACCACAATCACTTCCGCGACTTTCCCGAGAAGCCGGACCCGAGCCAATATCACTCGGGGCAATCCGACGCCATCGAGATCGGGCAAACCGCGCGGGGGGTCAACATTCCCTCCGGGTGGTTGGTCGAGCATAACCTCATCGAGGACAACTACCAGGGGCACGGGATTGTTGACATAAAGACAGGCGGGAATATCATCCGCTTCAACACGCTGGTCAACTGCCCGGGAGGTAGAATCGACGCGCGAACGGGCGGTACCGGTAACATCATCTCCAGCAATTGGATGGAGAACACCGGTGGCATCAGCGTGCTTGGCGGCTATCATACGGTGTCGGGGAACAGGTTGATCGGCGGCGGGCGTATCGCTGTTCTTGCCGGGAATGTGGGCTGGGACAACTTCAGCAGCCTTGGCTATCCGCGAGCCTATCGGACGGAGGCATTGGGCAACGAGGGGGACTTAGTGATCGGGCACGCTTACGCAGAAGATATGTTGCCCGCGTCGCGCACCTTCGTCGCGGGCCATAGAGGTTCGATCAGCCACGGGAACGAGGTGGAGACTGCGCTGAGCCCAACCGCGCCCGAGGGGATTGCTGAGCCGGTGAAGCTCGCCCGGGCGGAGGTCGGTCCGGAGGCGCCAGCCGCAGCAGAGGATGGCTGGGGAGGAAACCCTGGGGGGCTAGCCGAGCCGCTTCGGGTCGTTCCTGTCACCACGGCGGAGGAGTTAGCGACCGCCCTAGCCGATGCGCGAGCCGGCGATCACATCGTGCTGGCGGACGGCGAGTATGGGAGCGAGTCGGATTTCAGGCTGTCCGCCGCGGGAACGGAGGACAGGCCTGTCGTCGTACGGGCGGCGCGGAAGCTGGGCGCGAGGCTCATCAGCAGACTGTGGCTGCTTGGGGACTACAATATCGCCTGGGGGCTGGACGTGCACGGCCCCGGGATGGCCATTGGTGGGCACAATAACCGGATCACGCGCTGCCGGATCTACTTCGATGGGAGAAAGGGCGAGTGCGTATATGTCGTGAAGGGCGAGCGGGGAAGGGTGGACCAGTGCGACCTCAGCGTTCGCAAGGACGACATTGAGGACCCGAACGTCAAGCTGCCGCCGACTTGGTCAATGATGCGGACGGGCATAAACTACGGCATGAAGAGCGCCGAGGACGCCCACTACGATCTACGAGTGGACCACAACTACTTCCACGACTTCCCTGATCCCACTCTCGCCGACCGAGACTACCATGAAGTGGCCCCCACCGCTGTGCGCGTCGGTTACGGTCTTCCAGAGGTCAGCCCGCGGATAGTGGTCGAGCATAACCTCTTCGAGCGATGCGGGTGCGATAGCGTCATCAATCTCAAGTCGTCCGAGAACACCGCCCGGTTCAACACCATCCTGGATTCCAGGGGACACATAACTGTGCGCCTTGGACGTCTATCAACGGTGGCCGGCAACTGGCTCGAGGATTCGGGCGGCATCCGCGTCCTGGGAGACGGCCACCGCGTGCTGGGCAACTATGTCCGGCGGTGCGCGATGGGCATCGCGATCATGGCAGGGGATGCAACTGACTACGGTGAGGGGAGCCAGCCGCGTGCGTCCAACGTGTTCGTCGCCGGGAACGACAGCGATCGCCTGACCATTGGCTATAGATGGTCCAACCACACCTACCCGGCAATAGGCACTCGGGTGGAGGCGCACACCGGCCCAATAGCGCGCGATTTCGAGGAGGCGACTAGCATCTCGCCGTCAGCGACGGAGAGCATCCCGCAGCCCGTCAGAGTGACCCGGGCAGAGGCGGGATTGTATGCGGACCCAGAGAGGGGTAACTAGATGCCAGAGGCCGATAAGCGAGTTTCTGCTGCTGAGGATGTGCCCGAACCGAGAGACCTTCCTGCCTTCTGGAAGTCCCGCCTGGAGGACACCGAGCAGGAGATACGCCAGGTCAGGCTGGGAGAGGTGAAGCAAGTTGCGACCTCGCCCGGTGGACTTCCGGTGTACGCCGTATTCTACGGCGAGAAAGACGATCTTCGTAGTCAGGCCAACTACAACTCGGCCCTCGGCGCCCTCAATCCGGCCTACTACGCCCAGAAGACCGAGAGCACGAAGCCAGTGGTGTTCTTCCTCGGGCCGGTCCATGGGCAGGAGGTGGAGCTCATCGTCGGGGTCGTCAACCTCATCCATATCCTCGATACCGGACAGGACCACCGCGGCAAGCAATGGCCGGAGTTGAAGGCTAGAGCTGAGAGATGTCGCGTCATTGCCGTGCCGTGCGCCAACCCCGACGGCCGCTGGCGCGTCCCCTACGATAGCTTCCTGGGGCTTCCTTGGGCGATAGTTCCCAAGTACGGACAAGGAACGCATAAGGACGGCACTCTCTGGGGCTGGCCTGGCTGCAAGGCGAGGCATCCGATGAGAGGTGACGTCGGCATCCTCGGGGGCTACTACAACGATGACGGAATCAACCCGATGCACGATGACTTCTTCGGCCGGATGGCGCAGGAGACAGATGCCATCGTGGACATTGCCCGGACCGAGGCTCCCGATATCGCGGTTTCGCTCCACGCCTGCGATCAACTCCCATTCCTGATTCAGACACAGTCGGTGCCGGCCCATATCAAGCACCGGATCGCAGACATTTCGCGACGAGTGAAGGAACGCCTCGAAAGCGAGGGGCTTCCCGCGGAAAGAGCATTGCCGTACCCCGAACCGGAGGCTCCAACCAAGCTGCCTATGCCCGGCTTCAACCTGAACGATGCCGTTCACTACGTCAGCGGCGCTACAGCTTTCACCTTTGAAACTTTCCACGGGACGCTGACCGAGAAGTATCCTGAGGCAATCGTCACCCATGACGATTTGCTCGACATCCTGCTTTGTCTGTTCGACGAGCTGCTGCTCTACGCGTTGGAGAACCCCGTCCGCTGGGAGCTGTGAAACGGATGGGGCGGAAGCCAGGCCGGTAAGGGGCCCCCGAGGATACGCCTCATGAGCGAGGCTGCCTAAGAGAGCGTGCTGTAGGTCGCGTCTATAGTGCGAAGACCGAGACAGGAGCATCATAGGAGAGGCGAATGACCAAGTACACGGCAAGCGATGAGCGGCAGATCGTCCACCGTTACGAGTCGAACCCCGTGGTGACGGTGGACATGGTGCCATATGAATGCACTAAGGTCTACAATGCGGCTGCCTGCAAGTTCGGTGACGAGTATCTCCTTATCGTCAGAGCGGACCGCCCGGACGGACAGCAGTGGCTCGGCCTGGCGCGCAGTGCTGATGGGTTGAGCTTCACGGTCGAGCCGGAACCGCTCGTGACCCCGGGGCCGAAAGACGGTGGGCATACGAGCGATCCGCGATGCACGCCGCACGAGGATGGCTGGTACTACATTACCTATCAGAGCGATCCTTCAGGGGAAGGCATGCGGGAGGAGG
>Ga0180438_10010901_pt1 | contig 11078 bp, 8 predicted proteins | sample SS_ome_12_FD_132455 | JGI IMG/M metagenome (GOLD analysis project Ga0180438, IMG submission 132455) | Hypersaline lake sediment archaeal communities from the Salton Sea, California, USA - SS_3_D_2 metaG | ecosystem: Environmental > Aquatic > Non-marine Saline and Alkaline > Hypersaline >... | reverse complement strand
GCTCTCTACGCCCGAAATCAGAAGAGGCAAGAGGCGGGGCTTGAACCCCTCACTATGAAGCAATTCAAAGAGGAGCAGAATCGCGCATATCAGGAGTCAATTCAGAGATCACGAGGAGTGCAGAAATGAACGATGACGATGACAAATATCTCGACCCCAAACAAAATCCCATGATTCGGATTGAGGATGAAAACGGTTATTCCGTGCCCGTGGATTTGATAGGACCTGCAATTCAAGGGCTTGTGAAAGATGAACCTAATTTTGAGATTACAATCCGTCCGGGATTTACTATCACGGGCAACCAGGGAAGCGATCCAGTCGTTCAGCGTGACGGTCATTCTTGTAAGCTCGATGAGGTGTCTCCCGAGGTTGAGTCTGAAATCCTGGACGCGATTAGAAAGCACAAGAAAACTATCAAGTCGCTGCAGCAAAGCAAATATCTCGACCCGGACCGAAACCCCATAATCCGGTTTGACACGGATGAGGACTAGGCGTGATTTTAAAGGTCAATGCCCCAAGAAGTCTCAGACTTGTAAAATCAGGCAATTTCCCCCCTTGCAAATCCTTTGTTTTCAATGGCTTTTTTACAACTTTTTTACCATTTTTGGGCCTTTGAATGGTAAGGGCAGGGTTAGTAACACTAACAGGGGTAGGCGTTGATTGAGATCGTGGCTTATACGGCCTCTCATGAGGTCGTTTATATGGGAGAGGCTATTTGTTGACCGTTTTCTTCTCTAGGTATGCATCAATGTCAGATTTGCGGAAGAGAACACGTTTACCAAGTTTGATGTATGGAATTTCTTTCATGAGACTATGGTCAAGTGTACTTCGGGATATTCTCAAATATTCCAACACTTCCTTCTTTGTGAGAAGTCGATCCTCTTCCATACGTGAATTTTTGCATTTGAACCAAGAAAAATCAATTTTTTTCTTGACAATTGCCAAATGGCACACTATATTACACTATAGAAGGCAATAATGCACAAAAAAGATAAGTTAATAGAAGAGCTTAGATCAACCCTCAATCTGAGAAATCTATCTCCTAGGATGGCCGCCTCATTCTTTGGGGTAGGCTTTCGGACTTTGTATCGTTGGCTGAATTATGAATCCAGGCCAAGCGGATTATCTAGAAAAGCAATCAAGCTGGGCATCCGAAGGATTTCCCGGCTGAAATAAATCTAAATGGAGGTTGTTTTGAGGGAAACAAAAAATAGGGGGAGAACAAGAGTTGCGCCGAAAGCCTCGGAAACCGAAGCAGAAGTCAGCGAGGAAAAGATTATCAACGCTGTGGTCGATGAAATCCACAACATGGATATGGCTGAATTGCTAAAATTGAACCTCTCGGAATTAGAGTGGCGAGTTATTTTCTCAAGAGATGCGCTTTCACAAATAGCGCGGCTGTTAGTAAAAAAGGCGCTCAAAGAAGCCGAAGCATGATTTGTTCACAAGGGCCAGGATTGCAGCACTCTGCTACGTTGATATTTATCAATGGGCTTACGTCCTGGCCCTGCCCCCCCCCCCCATTTCATTTTTGGAGAGTGCAATGAAAAAAGAAAAAAACCTTGTATTCATTCCGGCGAAACCTGGGAAGCCTAGTTATTGGCAAACCGAAATCACACTTAATTATAAGCGCGTTAGACGGTTTGCTGGACATACCAAGGAAGAGGCCCGGACTTTTCTGGCAAAACTGAGAATTGCGGCCAGAGAAGGGATACTTGAAGAAATTCTCAGCCCAGCGAAGCCATCGGCTGATACGTTCGGGGCATATGCCCGATCGCTTCTTAATTCCGCAGAATGGAAACAAAAGCGCTCTGCTCAACGCAACGAAACATCACTCAAAAGTCTTAGCCGAAGATTTAAAAATACGCTTCTCAGTGATATTAAACCCAATATGGTCCGGGATTACATGACAGACCGATTAAGGGAAGTCAAGCCAGCTACGGTTAACCGAGAAAGATCGCTTCTAGTGAGCATACTGTATGCAGCCGTAGCAGATGGATTGATTGAATCAAATCCCATAGGACAGAAAGGCGTTAAAAGGCTCGAAGAGAATAACAGCCGCGAGGAGAGGATTCTCGATCTCAATTTAACCCAAAATGATTTCAGACGTCTTATTGAGTGTGCTGATCCTAAAACGCGTCCAATAATTAAAATTGCATTATTAACTGGAATGAGATTTTCTGAAATTGTATCTCTCAAATGGAGCCAAGTTGATTTTAAATATCTCAAGCTCACAATTACTGTAACAAATTCGAAAAGCAAAAAAGAGCGGACAATTCCGCTTAGCCGGGAGCTCTTCGAAACTCTCCGAGCTATTAAGCGGCAAGGTGAATTTGTCTTTCCCAATGGTAACACTGGGACACATATTAAAAGCATTCGCAAATCTTTTGCTGCAGCTTGCAAGGTGGCGAAAATACCACATGGCCGGGATGAAGGGATTGTTTTCCATGATTTAAGACACGTAGCGGCTTCTCAGCTCGTCAAAATGATAGACGTGGTTACGGCCAGCCGGATACTCGGCCATTCTTCGGTTGAGATGACTATGAGATACGTTCATCCGACAGATGAAGACAAGAGAATTGCCCTGGAAGCCCTCGGAAACTGGTTACAAGGACGTCAAAAAGACGTCAATGGTCTTTCGGATGATGGTGATATGAGGCTTGACGACAAACCCGAAGAAATCATATTGATTAATTAAAATCAATGAGTTACAATCCATTTCGGCACATATACCCCTGTAGCTCAGTATGGATAGAGCAACGGATTCCTAATCCGTGTGTCGCCGGTTCGAGTCCGGCCAGGGGTATTTGCTAACTAAATGAGAAGAGTCCTCAAATATTCACAAGGGGAAGAAATGAAAAAAGGAATTCTGTATTCAATCCTAATATTGTCTATAGCGTGCGCGACGAGCTCACCTGTGCTGTACCAACCACTCGGTGATGCCAGCTATTCCAAAACGATGAAAGTGGATGTGTATAAGAAAAATGAAAAACCGACTCAGGATTATACTGAGATCGGCAAGCTCGAGATAAAGATGCAGGCCAACAAAGAAGACGAGATGTATGCCGCCGTTATAGCCAAGGCCAAAGAGATCGGTGCCGATGGCATTATACTGCTCAAAGATGAAATGCAAATGGAGTTAGTCCAGGTTCCTCGGAATATTGATAACAGGCAGGGCACCGATGCCATGGAGAAGGAGATCAAACATCTCGTTTTCCTGGCCATCAAATATGCGGCGAAAGATCAGGAGAGTTGAATCTGTTTGAGGTGGGGCTCATCAAGGCCCAAGCCGATTATTCATAACGCAACGCGTCTGCAGGATTGCCCGTTGCTGCCCGGACAGTTCGGAAACTGACTGTCACAAGAGCCGTCCCGAAGGCCAAAGCCCCTGCCAGACAGAAAATCCACCAGTCCACAGATGTACGATAGGCAAAATTCTGCAGCCACTTGGTCATCACGAGCCAGCTGATCGGCCAGGCAATGAGGTTGGCCAAAACAACCCATTTTAAAAAATTTTTGGAAAGCATCAGGGTTACGCCCACAACCGTTGCTCCCAACACTTTCCGTATGCCAATCTCCTTGATCTTCTGCTCTGCGGAGAAGGAGGCCAGACCATACAGGCCCAGACAGGCGATAAATATGGCAAATAGGGTGAAGTATCTGAAGAGCGTCCCCATTCGCCGTTCGACCCTGTACTGCGCATTCAGGGCGTCATCCAGGAAGTAATAATCGAAGGGAACATCCGGAATCAACCTTTTCCATGTGTCTTCGGTGTAGGCCATACTGCTCTCGAGCGTTCCGGGCTTGAACCTGACCGATATCAACCGGAGATAGAGATTCCGGAGCTGACCTCTGGGAATGATGACGATCAGAGGCTCGATAAAGGTATGGAATGATCCGAAATGAAAATCCTTCAATACGCCTATCACCGTGCCTTTCTGGCCCCATAGGCTGAACCGGCTTCCGACGGGGGATTTCATTCCCATCACCCGTGCTGCGGCCTCATTGATGACATAAGATCCCTTTGTATCCGCCATAAATTGTCTGGAATAGAACCTCCCCTCATCCATGGTAATGCCGTAGGTCGATACAAAATCATGATCAGCCCGGAGGACACGGAAATCATGATCTTCACTCTCGGTCTTGCCCTCCCAATGTACCCCATCCGTGTTGGTTATCAAATTCGTATCTAGAGGCTCTGTGCGGGCCACGCCCAGGATGTCTGTATTCTTCATCAATTCATTTCTCAGCACATCATAGGCTCCTCCGATATCTTCAGTCATCCTAAGACACAGGATGTGGTTCCTGTCATAGCCCAGGCTGCTGTTGCGCATAAAAAGCAGCTGTTTGAAGACAATGATGGTGCTGATGATCAAGATAATAGACAGGGAAAACTGAAAAATAACCAATGCTTTTCTGAAGGTCAATCCTTTGAGGCCGAGATAAGACCTTGTTTTCAATATTTTGGCAGGATGAAGCCCGGATAAGAACAGGGAAGGGTAATACCCGGATAGGACGCCGGTAATAAGGGCGATACAAACCGCGGCAAGCACAAAACGGAGATCAAAATAGGGAATCTTAAGCGCTTTGCCGGAAACTTGATTGAAAGCAGGCAGGAATACTTGAGCTAATCCGACAGCCAGAAGAAGGGCCAGGAAAGAAAAGATGATTGTTTCACCTAAAAACTGGTCGATAAGCGCCTTTCGACTGGCCCCCACGACCTTTCTGATGCCTATTTCCTTGGTGCGCTTCAGTGCTTGGGCCGTGGACAGGTTCATATAATTGACAGAAGCAATCATTAAAATAATGAAGGCAATGGCGCTGAAGATATACACATATTTGATATCACCCGTTGTCACCAGAAATTTGATGTTCTTTCCGTGAAGATGAATCTTCTTGAGCGGGAGCAACCGATAGTTGAGTCTCCTCAGGTCTGTGTTTGGACTGTATCTTTTTTCACAGGCAATAATTTTGTTCTCCAGTTCCTGTATATCGGGATGTTCTTCAGTCAGAATATAGGTTCGCACAGTCTGATTGTCCCACTTATCCAAATCTATACCGAGTGGCAGCAATATTTGAAAGGGGACAAATATTTCACAATCGAAGTGTGAATTGGACGGGATATTGGCCATGATCCCTGTGATGTGCATGGCCATTCTCTGCCCGAAGAAAAACATCTGTATGGTTTTTCCGAGAGCTTCTTCGGCGCCGAAGTATTTTTTTGCGGCTCGCTCTGTCATGACCACGGAATTTGGCCCATCCAGCGCTGATGCGGGACTTCCTTCAAGGAAGGGAAAGGAAAACACTTCAAAAAATCGTGTGTCCGTGAAGCTGATAGTTTCCTCAAAATAAGTGTCTTCAAAGCGCATCAAAAATTTCTCGGTTTCAGGGAGTTGGGTGTAACCGGTGGCATTGGCCACTTCGGGAAGATCTGTGATCAAAGTGGATGCCAGCAGGCCGGAGGTGGGTGCCATAAAGCGATCCTCTTCGCCTCTCAAGACCAGATATATGCTGTCTGCTCTTTCGTGGAAGTCTTCATAACTCAATTCATGATTCACCCAGAGTAGAATAAGAACCACACAGGCCAGGGCTACGGCTAATCCCAGGATATTTATGGCCGAATAGGCTTTGTGGCGGATTAGATTTCGAAATGTCAATTTCAATCGATTTTTAAACATCCTGAATACACCGACCCTCTGCAGACATTATTATTGCCTTTTTCGGGATTTTTATGCTTATCATTCTTATAGACGAATTAAACTCTCTGAAGGTTTATCCCTCCACTTCTAAAAAAAATGAATAGGTTGTGAGTATGGGCGTCTATGATTCTTGCCCTCCGATGCACGGCTTCCTGGGCCCAAGGTGGCGATAGCCCCCTTTTTTCACAGCGCAATTTTTGCTATGGTAATGAACGGGATTAAGAATTATTGTTCACGAAGATTTTGGAGCCGCCCCATCCACAGAGCATGACGACGAGATTGTCTCCGCAGTTTGTCGAGAAGTGGTTGAGGAGAGTTGGCCGAGACAGAAAGATTTAGTATCGACGAGCGGTCAAACTGAACTGGGAGTTGTTGAGTTTCATTGACATAAAAAGGAGGAATCGATGACTTTGACAAGAAAAATACTCAGGACCGGATTCGTTTTCAGCTGTCTCCTTCTGCTGTTTTCAGTCAGAACGCCCTTATTGCATGCCTACGGGATCAACATCGGCCAGAGCCAGAATGACGATGACACGCAGCTTTTAAAAAAGGCCTTCACCCATCTCCAGCATCGTCTGGACGTTCTGGAGAAGCTTGTCGACGATGTCCTCTGGTACCACAGGGTCGGGGATGTCTGCTTTGTCGATAAAGTGCGGATCACAGGCCCTCCTAACCCTCACGAAAAGAACCCCACCGCCATGGGCGCTAAAAATCCCATCAAATTTTACTGCTATGTTTTTATTCCCAAGGATATCGATCCCGGTCAAAAATATCCTCTCCTCGTTTTCCCTCACGGCGGCGTCCATTCTAATTTTACCACCTATTACACCCACATCGTGCGCGAATTGATGGCCCAGCGCTATATCGTTATCGCTCCCGAGTACAGGGGGAGCACGGGTTACGGTCCCTACATCTACGAGCTCATCGATTACGGGGGTCTGGAGGTTGAGGACAACTATTCAGCCCGGAACTACATGATCGAAAACTATCCCTTCGTCGACAGCGCCAGGGTGGGCCTAATCGGCTGGAGTCACGGAGGACTTATTGCCCTGATGAATGTGTTCGATCATCCTGACGATTATCAGGCGGCCTTTGCCGGGGTTCCTGTGAGCGATCTCATCTCGCGTATGGGCTACCAGACCGATGAATACCGGGCGCTGTATTCGGCCGATTACCATATCGGCAAGACCGCCAACGAAGACGTGGAGGAATACCGCCGCCGTTCACCGGCTTACAATGCCCATAAATTCAAGAATACGCCTCTTCTCATCCACAGCAGCACAAACGATGAGGATGTGAACGTGCTGGAAGTGGAGCACCTTATCAAATCCCTTAAAGCCGAAGGGAAAAAGTTCGAATACGAGATCTACCAGGATGCTCCCGGAGGCCACAGCTTCGACCGCATGGATTTGATGTTCGCCAAAAAAATCCGGGTCAAGATCTACTCTTTCCTGGCAAAACACCTGAATCCTGACCGGCCCATCCAATCCGTGGAAGAGCTGATGAGAGCGGGATACCGTTAGCAGAAGATGCAGCTCTCCACAATTTGATACCCAAGGAAAATTATGGAGGTGGACCTGGAGAAAGGTCTGCGCTCAACCCCGGTTTTTTAGCGCCGCTTCCCATCCCCATCCAGCCTGTTCTTGAATGGCATGGAGAGGTCTTTTCAATCCTCCGCTGCTATTTGGGGCAATAGAATCGCGTTGAATAGAAGTCTGTATGAGCTTTGGCTGGAAGCTCGAAAAATGGGGTTGAACCCGAACAGAACCAGCTGCCCGTTTCCCTTTTTCAGCCACACGAGGGAAGCTCTGTTCGCCAGCAAATCCTCCTTTTCGCAGTATCCGCTGAGAAGACCATTGCTTTCGGGAAATTTGCCGATCACGCGGCGATCCATGTCAAAATCCGGAATCGAGGTGGCAAAAACAGGGCGGCCCTCGAAGAGCACCCCGACTTCACCAGGCATTCCCAGAGTGAGGGGATGATCTGTTTTAAGCTTGAGTTGGAACAGACTTCCCGGGCAGTACAATCCTGAGTTCCTCAGTCTTTGCGAAATATCCCGAACAGGAAGCTGGAATTCCTCTTTGCCGTCTTTGTCACCCTTGATTTCAAGGGAATCCATGAAAAGCGCTGTGGATTGCCCCCAGGAGATAATGAGTCCACCCTTATTGAGAAAAGTCATCAACCGTTCCATCCCTTTTTTCTCGATGCCGCGAGTGAATTCAGGAGGATAACTGCTGATGACGTATTGCTCTTCCCCTCTCACTTTTTCCTTGCCTTTCATAAGGATGGATTTTTCCGCATCGGGGAAAATGACGACGTCAAAGTCTTTGGCCAAATCGGTTTTTTCAAAATCTCCCGGATGGACAACCCGGTAAGGCAGGTTAAACGTATCGAAGAGGAATCGTGTCCAGCCGGCATCGGCGTCGTGAAAGTAGGTCTCTACCAGCGCTATTCTGGGAATGCGCAGCGGTGTTCCATCGAATTCGACCGGTTCATTCACAATAAGAGGCGAAACCTTCATTTCCTTGAGAACCTGCTCCATTTTTTCCCCGTGTTCCGGGTCGTTGCGAACGACAAAACTTCCTCCGGGTGCTTCTCCTGAATCGAACTTCGCAGCCTTTTGCAGGCGATCAACCTTCATGCCCAGCTTCTGGCAGAGGAATGCGGCCCGGAAGCTTTCATTGTTCCGAGCCGTAAAGACAGCAGCCCAGAACTTATCGGAGACATCCTTTCTCAACGCGAAGACATCCGTGATTTCCTCAAAGGCGGATTCGAACTCTTCTGAACGGGCGTTCGCGATTTCCACGGCTTTGACGCCCCTATGCAGAGGCAGTGACCAGCTCGTCACATCGTAGGGCTTGATGATCTCCCCTCCAGGAGTGTAATGCCGGATAGGGTATTTCTGCACTTCCATGACCTCCTTGATAAAGGCGCGGAAGGGCTGCGCGAGGGGAATCACGATATCCCCCTTGTTGAATGCTCGACCTTCCAGACTCCTGTTCTGACTCAGGCGGTACACGGCTGTGCCGTGCTCTTTCAAGAGGTTAACCAGATTCGCAAGCTCACTTGCATCGTGTTGTTGGAGCGGCAGAATGTAATAATAGGGGGGACTTGTTTTGCCCTTGCGGACCTCTTTCCGGCACAACTCGTTGCGGAATATCAGGATATCCCGGCGATGGAGGGAGGCCGTTTTGATGATGGACAGCGTCGAAGTGATCTCATAGGCGATAATGTCGGAGAGCTTCCACCATCCTCCAGGCCAGGGGAGAGGCATGTTGATACTTTTCTTGTATTCGGATAAACCCTTACCATAAGCTCCCAGTTCATTCTCTTCGATGTATATCGGCGTTGCATCTTTGGCGCTGGCGGCTTCTGTTAGAAAACTTATGACGTTCTTCCACATGCAGATGGTTGTGTACAGTGGGGCATAGTCGTCAAAAAGATAGTGGTGGGCTACTCCGGCCAACCCCTGTTTGGTCATATCCGTCATCATGTTGGAACCGATGATTCCGGTCCAATTCCACAAGCCCGCATCTATATTTTCGGCTATGGGGTCGTGCACAGGCGGCACAAAATACCGCATGCTACGGGATCCCATCTGGTGTTTTTCCACCATCACCTGAGGGAACCAGTCGCGGCTGTAAATCCGGGCAATGGCTTTGGTGTCTTCCTGGGAGAGAGTCAGGAAATCTCTGTTGTTGTCGTGGCCGATATATTTGTGATAGACGCCCGGCATGGAACTGCCTTCATACTTGGTTCCTTTGTATTTGTTGTAGTGGTTGACAACCATGTCCATCCCATCCGGATTGTGACTGGGGACCATCATGTAGACGACATTATCCAGCCATTCCTTTTTTTGAGGATCGGTTGTTGTCGCCAAATCGTAGGCGATGAGGGGGGCGGATTGTGCCGGGCCGACCTCATCGGCATGCATGGAGAGGGTAGCCAGGAAAAAAACCTTGCCTTCATTCAGTAAGGATTCCTTTTCGGACTCCGGAATGTCCGGCTCGAGGGCAAGTCTTCGATTGATCGCTCTGAGAGTGTCCAGATTTTGGATATTTTCTCCGGACGAAATAAAAGCAATGTAAAGCCTCTTTCCCATCGGGGATTTGCCGATGTCCGCGAGCTTCACTCGCGACGATGAGGCATCTAGCTTTTGCAGGTAGGCGATAAGGTCCTCATAATCGAACAGCATCCTGTCAGATCCGGGTTTAAAACCGAAATGGTGCTCTGGCGTTTCAATGTCATTCGATGCGCATAAATCTGTCTGTGACGCCCAAACTAAAAAACAGAGGAAGACGAGCATCGCCTGGCCTATTCGACCCGTCTGTTTGATTTTCATGCTCAACTCCTTTTGGCGTTTGCGGGGTAAATGGCTCGCATGTCCTTGTCTTAGAATAGACCTAGAATAATAATTTGTTCTGGGAGAGTCAAATCCATATCGATCTATATCGATGTCTTTAGAAATCCATCGATGAAAAATCACCCCCCATATCACCCCTAAAGGTGATTGCCGAATTTGAGATTGCATTTGATGATAAAAAGGAGCGTAGACGTACGCAACGAAGACTTAGATATCTTCTCAGGAGGAGATTATAGAGGAATTACTCTGATATGATCTCAGGAAATCCAATGTCTCTCCAACGAGTCATCACACTGCTGTTCGTTGCCAGTTTGTGCCTCTGCCTAACGACCTGTGAGAAGTGCGGCGTCACGGATCCAAAACCGGGAATGCCTGTCACGCTGACTTTCGATGTCTATACCCATATCAATGGCTATGAAAAAAGCTTCTCGATAGAAGCCGAAAGCAGAGCAACTGTGCTTATAAAGATTAGCGAGCTCGAAGTTGACGGCGTAGACGACGATCGAATCGCCATAAGGGAAAGTGACTTCAGCCGTCTCGTTGTTTTCGCAAATACCGGAGAGGCTACCTTCATGGCTCCGGAAGAAAACGCCAAATTCAACATCATCCTCTTCAGCACTATGCCCGGCTTGGACTATGACATGATGGACCGTCAAAACTCGGCACTCTACAATGGGGTGCGGCGTTTCATAGTCTTCAGAAAAGACTGTGCTGGGCATCCGAAAAACTGGGCATGCAATTTCTCCCAGGAGAAACCATGGCGTGTCGCTTTTGAGCAGATTGATAAGGTTTTAGACAGAGGCTGGGTCCGATGGGGGGCATTCCTCAGGAAACCCTCCCCCAATGATGGACTGGGCGACTTCAGCTATGGTTACAGTGATTGCAACGGATTTATGGGCTGGCACACGGGAACGTCTATCGCTGTGAATGCCTGCATTTTATCAGATTTCAAGAATTTTCTGGCCATCGGTATTGCTGAAATTTTCGAAAACGTTACAAGTGTCGATAACAAGGGC
>Ga0180438_10010900_pt1 | contig 11079 bp, 10 predicted proteins | sample SS_ome_12_FD_132455 | JGI IMG/M metagenome (GOLD analysis project Ga0180438, IMG submission 132455) | Hypersaline lake sediment archaeal communities from the Salton Sea, California, USA - SS_3_D_2 metaG | ecosystem: Environmental > Aquatic > Non-marine Saline and Alkaline > Hypersaline >... | reverse complement strand
CCTTCGTCTGCTTCTCCGTTATGGTCGTTCATCCTTTCCTGTATCGCGGCTTTTATTTCCCTCATTCTATCGTCTGCATCGCGTGGATTGTCCGTCCCTGCCGGTGTAGAAGTGTCATAAGTGTTTGTTAATGCTCCCATTAAGAGAATCATCCAGAAGCAGATTATTGTTGACCATACAAGAAAATTACCTATCTCAAATTTATTTTTCTTCATCGTCGGTGTCTCCTATTGGCTTTTTCGCTTTAGTTCTTCCGTAGATTGCGCCAGCACCGCCGCCAACAAGAATAAGGTTCTTTAACTCGTCTGCCTTCTGCTTCTGTATATCTTCCGTCCAGGTGTCGTAGGTGAAGCCGTCCATAGGCTTTGTGAATAGAGTCCAAAGGTTCATTATTCCTACAACGATGATAATAATTGCTGAATTTATTGTTTTAGATTGATAGAATTTTTTGCCTTGCATCATAAACTCCTTGTAACTGCTGGTTGTAATTTTATGTTCTCTCTACGCATTTCCTTTTCATTACCGTAAAGTGGACCGTATATATTGACGTATTTAGTTCGTCCCTTGAAAACTGCCCTGAAAAACGTTACGCCGAAGTTAAGACAGTTGATGAACTCCGGTCCGAACTCGATATTGTTAACGTCTTGAGCGTGATATTTGTAGTATTCAATAAGAGCGTCGAAGCTTGCATTAGGCGGCTGCCATAGCCAGAACTGCTCGTCAAATTCAGAGAAGTATTCCGGCCTGCCGGTCGAGCTGTCTTTGTCCCTTAATTCCCTGTACTCTTCATGTCCACCAGGCAGGGCAATTAAAGGCGCGTAAACGTTACCCGAACCGTCTGTAAGTGTTATATTCAACAAGTCTTTAAATCTCGTCGGGTATTCCAGAACATAATCACCGCTTACAAGTGATTGTGATTCGTCCGTTTCGACTAAAAGATTATAATTACATAGGTCGTTCAAGCAGGTCTGTATCTCATTGTCCAGATCTGTACCCGAAAGACTTGCCTCTAGCGCATTATTAACGAAAGATATTATGTCCGTCTTTGTTATCTGACTAACTGAGGTCTTTCGTGTAAACTGATGCGAATGCGTTTCACCGTCGTAAACCCACTCTACATAATAGGTGTAGTCCAGACCGGACGCTGGCGCTGTAAAGGAATATTCATAAACGCCTGTAGCGGTCTTTGTCATAGCTGTACCGGCGGCAACAACCGAAGCGTCGGTATCGTCTCGCTTCACTCCGTAGGTATCTGTAGGATCTGAAAGTATTACACTTGTAACGTCCGTAGGAGTTTCGTTAACTTCATGCCTGAATGTTAGGATTATTTCTGTACTCATACGTCTTGTACCTCGATAAAGTCGCTGCTAACAGTTATGTCGTTTGAGTCCCCACTACTCCAATTAGCATCTCCGTAGTCGTAGAGGTTCTGCTGTAAAACGGATATTTGAAGGTCAACAAAGCCTATAGCTTCGCCTACTGAACCTGTATCGGTATGGCCTGAAAGAAGCTCGTCTAGGACCGAATCTGCAGAATTCCAATACTTGTTTGTATCGTCGTAGCTCGTTGTCCAGTCGGTAACGTAAACCTGTTCAATCCTGTCGGCTGCTGAACCGCTGCCTGAAATCTTAACAGCGTCAACGTTCCACATATCGTTTGCTGTGCTGTATGCGGTTGCAAAGTCGGTATCAAAAACGACTTCTAAATTGTCTGCAGCTGTAGAACTGTCGGATACCTCCTTCACGTTTGCAGGGGCATTTGTAGTCCTAATCAAAAGAGTCTGACCAACGGAATTATCTGTAGCTATGTTTACAATAATATAATCGTTATTCATCTCGTCGGCGGTCAAAGACAAACTGTATATACCGGTAGAGCCGAGTTCTGATATTCCATTAGAACAAGCTCCCATAGCAGAAGCAGCTACACTATCAGACCAGCCTTCATAGGTTTCGGTAGCATTAGCCCCTGAATCTTCTCCGGAGACAAGAGCATAATCAGAGTCAACCAAAGGAAAGGTTATAGACGTCGCTACATTTTTTTCTCTTATGAGTTCCATATCAGTCAAAATCCCTTCGCCCACGCCTACCGGCGGTGGATCAACAATAGCTTTATCAAAATTTTCAGTTCCATTACCATTGTTATAAATATAGTCAATTTCAGCGTCCGTAAGCTCCCTTCCCCATAACATTGTCGTATCTATCTTGCCACGCCAGGGGTGATTACCGTTTCCACTTGCAAGAATTAAATCAAAGGCGTTATTCAGGTTAGAGTCTGGATCAAAACCGGCTTCCTGCTCGTCGGTAGTTACTTTAGCGCCGCCGTCAAGCGAGATCCAAAGTCCGGTATCGTTCCTTCCGCATACAACTAAATGCCAGCCGCTATTATTCGCTACTGCAGCTGACTCTACCCTTGCAAGCTTGCCGCCAGCGTCGTAAATGCGAAATTCAAAGGTGTTCTGTGTATGCGTATTTGCGCCGAATACCGCGTCGTCGTCAACAAAACCGCCTACACCGTTCCATATAAGATGCCAAAGAGCTGTCCCTCCACCGCCTTTCTGAAATGCCTCTTTGTAAGTCGTTGAACCTCTCGTATCAATGTATAGCCAGGTAGAAATACAGAAGTCGCCTGTACCAACGTCGATATTTGCATGGTCTGAAACGTGGGTTTCAATATCCTTGTGAGCGCCGCCTTTGTATTCATTAAAGCAATCAAAAGTATTGCCAGCGCTAACGCCGGTATCGCTAACATCTTCGGAGTCGTCCGTACCATGCATTGTTCCGTTGTTTGTTGCGTCAATCGCATTATCTACGTCCCGATTGGCTTCGTCGTCGTTAAACTTCCACCAAGCCTTACAATCGTCAAGCGTCGGGTTAAGTCCAGGCATAACAACCTTTCAATAAAGGGGGGAGCTACACGCTCCCCCCTCGCTCTTAAACTGAGCGCAATCCCAGTTCTTTACTGTTGTCCCCAAGTGCCGGTTGTGTGAACTGTAATCCATTGAGTACCGTCAATAGCAATCAGGGTAACACTTTGATTTAAAGCGTCTGTTACACTTTCGATAGCATCGCCAGCGCTGTCGCCGTCGATAGTATCTGCAGCCTGACAGTCAATCACTAAGTCGTCCCCTGCAGTTGCAGAAGAATCAACAAAGGTGAAAATCAAGCCTGCGGCTGCGTCGGGCAAAGTCAAGGTCTGCGTACCTGTATAGTCGCCTACAATGATTTTGCCGCTTTCAGCCGCCGTTATAGTGTCCGTCTGTGCAGTTATTTCTTCCCATGAAGCAAGCTGGTTAGTAATTGCAGCGCCTCCGGCTGATACTGTACCGGTAATAGCAAGGGTTAGATCCCCTGCAGCGGTAATAGTCATATCGTCGGCAGCGTCAATGTCAATGTCGCCATTTGAAGCTCCGTCGGCATTTATTTGAACACCGCCGTCGGTAGTCTCCAAAACAATAGCGTCGCCTGCAACCGTACCAGTAGCGTCAACCTTAAACTGGTTAGCTTCCGCGTCTGTCATTGTGAACAGAGCATTACCGCAGTTCGGCAGTATGGAATCAGCCGATGCGTCCCATAGCCAATATTCGCCTGTAGTCGCACCAAACAGCTTTAAATCCGAACCGTCGGTATCAGCACCAACATTTATAATGTCCGTTTCGTCTGAACTAGCACCTAAGAGGTCAAGGGTTTTAGCTGTTGACGAACTTATCGTCCAGTCGTCGCCATCACCGAACGCAGCAAGGTCGCCGTCCTGCAGTTGTAGGTCGTAGCCGTTAAGTTCCAGCGTGGACGTGTTGGCGTTAAACTTCGCTATATTCGTTGCAGTATTGCCATAGTGAGCAACGTCAATAGCGTTCGTAGAGCCGTAACGTATCTCTCCGGTATCTTCTGCCGCTGATTCGATTAGCATATTAGAAGCGTCCCATTTGATAGTAACGTCTCCTGCAGCGTTATCAGCGCCGCCAATACCTAAGACAGCATTATCGGCAAAGGAAAGTTGGTTACGGCTGTCGTCCCACTTAACATCATACGTTCCGTCAAATGTAACGTCCGTCGAGAACGTACCTGCACCGCTGTACGTCGCTGCGCCTGCTACTGTAGTCGTAGTTCCGTTATGGCTGATTGTAAAGTCGTCGCCAGTACCTACTGCCAGCGTTACATTATCAAGAAGCTCTAAAGTATCTTCCGAAGCGTCCCAATAAACATTATATCCAGACGTTCCACCGTAAAGCAGAAGGTCGGACGTGTAACTGGCTGTACCAATAGCAAGCGCTGAATTGTCTGCGGCTGGTGTTAAGTCCATCGTACTGTCGGCAGCGTTAAAAGCCCAATCGGAATCAGTACCGTAAACGGTAGATTGAGCATCACTTAAAGCAGCTGCAGAAACAGCAGGTAAATAGCTCGGAAAGAACAACCTGTTATCAGAACCGGTCATATTGTCAACCGTTCTTGTATATGTTCCGTCCGTTGCCGTTACTTTGTACGAAGCTTCTCTACAGTAAAATGTTATTACTGGTGTAGAGAGTCCGGAGACAATAGGGTTAGTTTTGGACGATAGACCACCTGGATCAGAATATATCGTTTTGGTGTTCGTCGTCCCCGCGTTGTAAATGGTTACAGAAGTTAGCGTAGTCCAGTCTAAATCACTACCGAACTCGTCAACTACGGAAAAAGTCATTTTGTGTACTCTGCTGCTTTGACCATAAGCAACCATTACAAGAGAACTTGCCATCACAAAAAGAGTAGCAATCCCGATTAAGATAAGTTTCTTTTTCATAATCTTGTTACTCCTTTCTCCGTTTAGGAATCATCAACAACCATTGTGTCGATGCAGTAACAGGCAAAATCTTCTTGCGCGGTATTGCCAACATCTGTGTTGAATACTGTCTTAGAAACGCCATAAATGCCGTCTGTAGCAACACCAGGCTTACGGTTATAGTCAAAGTCTTTCTCGTACTTCTTCCACATCTGGCCCCAGGCTACGCAACCAGCCTGAGCGCCTAACAGTAAAGCCCTTGCAACTCGATATGAGCCGTCAACTACTGCAGCGTCGATAGTATCGCCGTTGTCGAACACTTCTCCGGCTACTCGCGTCTGGATTCTGTCGTACTCGTAGATAATCACGTCGTCCCATACGCCAACAATACCGTCGAACATTCTGTTCCGGCCTGAGCCTTCCTTGCCAAATAAGGGGTTCATAAGACCTCTTGACCTGGCTAGTTTCTGGACCTCAGCCCATGAATTGACTGTAGAAGTCTCGTTTTTAAGAGCCTTCGTCTGCAAGGGATGAATCAGTAAGACATAATAGCCGCGTCCGTTGACCATAACCGGCCTGAACTTAGGCGATGCCATTTGTGCCTTACGTTTTACTACTTCTAGAACCTTTGTACCGAAAAGGTTGTTTGTGGTGCTGTCTATAGCTGCGTCATTAGCAACACTTTCAACCGTTCCGTCGGCCTTTTGACCGCCGTACCAAATACGATTCGTACTTGGCGCAAGCTCATTGACCGTCTGAATATCAGAAGTTCCTTCGTCTGCGTATGTGCCCTGATTACCAATACCGCTTAAAGCGTACACAAGGTCATTGTCAAGCTGCTCGGCTGCCCAATCGCCTAAAGCTTCCGTAGCTTCCCTGACAATATCTATCTTGGTTCGCTTTTCCGTCATTTTTCCAGCTGATTTAACAGCGTTACCTCGTTCGTGAATCTCAACCGGAAAATTGTAGAAGTTCATGGCTGCCTCGTTGCCTTCAAGGTCTGAATCATCGTAACCTCCGGCATTTCCAAGCGGCATACGCAGCCTGAAAGTAACTTTATCGCCAGGGGCTTTCGTTAAGTCCTTGTTGGTCTGGATAATAGCGTTCGAGTCCGTACCCATAAACTTGGACAGCTGCATATTTTCCAGCATGTACTCGAAGAACGTAGAAGGCCATTTTTCTTCTGTGAGACGGTTAGCGGAAAGGATTTGGGTATCTGCGAACCTCGCAAACCTCGCTGTCATACCTATAGGCAGAATAGCAGTAAGGTTGCTGTGCCTCTGCAGACGGTCGTTAATGAATAAAAAGTTTTTCATTACGTCGTCCTTTCCAGACCGCCCAGGAAAAGACAACGTGCAATACTAGCCCAATATAAACCGGCTGATTTCAGCGGTTTGCTGACTGAGAAATTCCTCTTTGTTCTCGTCCTGTTCGGTCTTTGGTTGAATAACATTTTGTTTGTTTGAGACGGTAGCTTTCTTTAACTGAATGCGCCTTGTGAGTTCCTGAGCAGCTGCACCGCCAGCCATTTTGATTTTACTAACGGCTATCTGGTACAAGGTACTAGCAGCGTTCTTGCCATGAGAAGCAGCGTAATTGTTGTCGTTATTCGATATAAGGCCGTTCTGCTTGGCTAGAGCTACAACGGATTCCAAACCTAAACCAACACCAAGTTTTTCATCGCTCATAGACGTTTTAGCCTGTTCTAAAGATGCGTTAACGTCGTTCGCAAGCTGTTGAACCTGCTGGTTTTCGGATTCAATCTGCTTCTGCTCTGCCTGAAACTTGGATTCAGCTTCATAAACCTCTACAGGCACAAAAGCTGATGCGTCGTTTTCTTCTTTGAAAAGCTGCAAAGGGCTTTTAACAGGCTCTTGCTGCTGTTCTTCCGGCTTCTGTATAGCTTCAAGCCTGCCCTGCAGACGTGCCTTTTCTACCTCGACTTCCATTCGCTTTTGACGTTCAAGCTCTAACATGGCCTGAGCGTCCTGCTTCTTTTCCCTCTGCTCTGCTACTGCACTTACAGGCGCTTGGCTTTCAATACTTGCAAGCGCATCGGCTGCCGCCTGAGCGTCGGGGTCAAGAACTTGCTGCTGTTCCTCTTGCTGCTCTTGCACTTCCTCTACTTGTTCAGTTTGAGTTTCTACTGTCTCATTCTCCAATTTTTGTTCGTCCATCTTCGGTTACTCCTATTTGACCGTTTAGGTACATAACGTAATCCGCAGACACCCTCTGCGTAGGGTAAACCAGTATTAACCGCTACTGTTGGCGTTATCAGCTTAAACTCTGCTTTATGGCCGATGCTCGTTTCTTTAGTTCTGCCTTCGCTTTTTTAAAGCGGTCCTTGTCCTTTTTAATCTTTTCGGCCTCAATTAGAGTATTAGCGTCGCTTTCTATTGCCCAATTTTCTTCTTGTTTCGCCATAGTATCCGCTGCTTTGCCCATTGTTAGCCTATAATTTCATCAACAAGTTTATTCTTCGATTTCAGCTTGACCTTGCCATGCCATAAACCCTTGTCCATAAGTACAAGCTCACGTTTCCAGCCGCGAACAGTCTCAGGGGGGTAATCGTTACGTCCTCTCGCAGCACCTTTTACCCTGGCTTCAAGAAGCGCTCTGCGTTCTTCCATCTCGCTTTTGACCTCTTTTTTCGGTGTAGCTGCAGGCAAAGGGTCTGCCGTTACTGTCGCTACTGCTCTCCTTGCCATATCCTCGTCGGACGGTATTTGTGGCTTGCCCGAAGTCGGCTTTTCTTTCTTTTCCGGCTGTTTCGGCTTTTCTTCTTTCGCCATCGGTATTACTCCTTTTGTTTTGGTAAAATGATATTTCTTCGGGGGGTTGCTATTTTGCCCCTTTTACGTTTAGGCATAGGCACTTTAAAGAACCAACATTTGTTAACTCCGTCGTATATCCGCTGTATAGGCAGTTCTTTAGGCTTGTTCTCAAATACTGAATGCTTCACTCTGACCGTACCGCCTGACATTTTTATCAGGATATAGAGCAAAGCGCACATATCATCGCCTGTAAGCTCCGGTACTTCGTTTTCCGCTGGTTTAATCACTTATCTAGCTCCTACAGCCTGCGGTACATCGTTTATTATTTCTTCCTTGTTCGGAACGTCCGTAGCATCTATAAGCTGCCTTCTACTAACTCCTGGCTGTCCGGATTCCACTAACGTTTTATGAAGCTCGAACGTCTCAAAGGACTTCGCCATTCTGTACGTCTCAGCGTGTGCAGCTAATTCGGTCTTAATACTGTACTTGCTGAACTTTAACGTTCTTATCTCGTCGAGTAACATGGCTTCCGCTATCGGCCTTGCAATCTTGTTCATTTCAGCTAAATATTGCTGATATACGGCCATTTCACCCTGAATAGTCTGCAAATAAGCTAATCTCTGCGGTTCTGGTACAAGCTCTATTTCTGCACCGTTACTCTGCGGCTGCGGTATTCTCGGTATTCCGGCTTCTTCAAGCTGAATTGCCGCCATTTCCTGTGCTTCTGCAAGCATATCAGGGTCTATTAAATCTTCATCATCAACTATTTCCCTAATCTCCGCTTCACTGTATATGTCCGTCATTAAGATAATCTGCATCAGACAAGTACCCATTAAACGAAGCGTATAATCCCAATTTGAGAACATATTTGACGATGCGGTTATCTGGTTCTGCTGTTTCAGCATAATAGCCTTACCCGATTCCTGCTTACCTGGCTCTGGAAACTCTAACCTGACCTGGCTTATCTCCCTCATGTGCGTTTTGCCCTTTTCGGTTATAAGGTCATAACCAGCAGGGAAATTGTTCGGTTCAAGCTTATCGACCTTACCACCGCCTAACGATTCTTCAATTACAACGCCGTCCTCTCCACCATGAGCTTTCAGCCAGTTTGTAAACTTTCCGGTCTTGTCTTTAACTATCTTCCAACCTGCATTTGCAAGCTGCTTGATAAGATTCAATTCCATTGACCACGACCAGTTTACTTGATCCTGCGGCCCTAAAAGGTTCTGGACAATACCGAACTCATAGCCGTTAACGTGATAGGGACTATATCTGAACACCGGCAATAGCATCATACCGTTAAAGGGGTTCTCTATATGTTCCAGTAGAACATCACCTACCAGGACTGTTTTATGCAGAACAGGCACAACCAAAGGCTTACCGTTCTTATCCTTCTCAATTAACTTAACCCCTTGTGCTGGCGCACTTTCGAGCAGTTTTCGGGCGTATTTAATGTCTTTTTCATTGTATAGAACCATATAATCCAGTGGATTCTCTGACTTTTGCAGGATTGCGCCTTTTACCCATTTCCTCCACCATATCCGCGTTACTCTGTACTGGAATTTCCTTCGGTCAACATCCGGCCTGTCAAGCTCAATGTCGCCTTGTCGGTATGTATCTCTTTCAGTAGAAGGCTTGTCCCTGAAAAAGTAATTAACGAGCTTTTTGTAAAATCCCTGCCTGTAACTCAATGTACTATCAGAACTTAGATACTCTGCCTTATCGGGATACTTAGCGTCTATCCGTTCCTGGTCTATCCATTCTTCTATGATAATGTACTTTGCACCGTCTTTAGGCTTGTTATAGTCGTATTTATTGCAACCGCCGTCCGGTATGACCATGAAGGGGTCAAGCTTATTGACTACTACCTGGCCGTTAAGTGGGTCGTCTGAATAGTCAATATCAAGCTCTAAGAACCCTCTACCGGACCTTATACCGTCCTCGAATACCTGATTCTCTACCCTTGCACCGTCGCTATTGTCGAAAGCGTGCTTAGTCAATGCCGTTACTATCTGAGCGCCTTTCGCACTTCCACCGCGTATGTTCCTGGCCTTAATATCGCTTGGATTCTTGGCCTGAAAGCCGCTTAAATGGTTGACAATCGGCAGTATTTCGTTAATTGTCAAACTGAACTTACGTCTAGCTTCATTGGCGCTTAATACCTTCTTGTCCCATTGATTACCTACTGCATACTGCTCACATTTGGTCATTCTGGTAAATACAGGCATATTAGCGTCTTTACCGCTGTTGAAGAACTCCCTCATATCTTCAACAATCTTTTCTTCTTCTACTGTCATAGCTGGCATAAGTCTATACCTCACATACACATAGGACTAACTACCTCTTGATTGCGCTCTCGTCCGTATCCTTTTTTAATCTCCGGTTCGGGTATCTGGTCAAAAGCCCATAAAGCTATTACATAAGTGTCTGCATGGTCCGGACTACGGCCTAAACGTGCCTTAATGTCCTTCTTAGATTCGATGATTAGTCTGCCGTTCTTAAAGTCATAGGTAGGCTGTAAAAGCTGTTCTTTGAGCGTATCGTACATATTATGCGTGATTAAGGCTGTATTGCTTTCAGGGTCGGTTATACCCTTTGAAAGCATCTTTGAAGCCGTCCACCATGCTTTAGCCCTCATGTTCTTAAACTTAATCTTATCGTTCGGCTCGTCCTCTGCAGCTGCTTCGGGATGAAATTCTATTACCGGTACGCCTTCCTCGTATAGTTCGTCAACAACGCCAGCGCCTAGATCTGCGCCTGTAGTCTCAACCACTATCGCACAATCGTTGTTTCTGTGCCGTTCTACCTTCAATCTATGGCTAATATCAGTCGTCCGGCAGTAAGGCATTGTGATTTTGTCCACTATCTCAGTGTTAATCATGTGCAGGATAACAGTTTCATCGTCTCCGAACCTGGCTGTATCGCATACCAGGTACTCTTTATCTCTAAGTGGCGATACGCTTTCCCTGTGCATGGCCATTTCAAGCCATTCTTCTTTAATAACCTCATTAGCACCTTCTAAAGCTGTCCAGCTGCCGAACCAGTAGGCTTGTATAAGTTCCGGTCTATGCCCGAAAGAATCGTAAATCACTTGTTTGTATGAACTTGGTAAGTGTGGATTGTCCGACGGCAGGGCAGGTATAAAGAGCATATTCTTTTTCGGATGGGTGATAAACTCGTCTTTCAGCCAGCATATACGCGGATTAGCAGTAAATAAGCCCCTGTACGGCAGTTCTTTGCCCTGCAGCTTCATACGTCTCGAAGCTCTTAAAACAGATACTTCATCTTTCGTTATTTCCTCTGCCTGATCCACGCCGATAAAGGAGTATTCAGCTGAATTGAACTTGTTTATCGTCTCCTGCTTGTCCAGGCCGCCGTAGTCTATCGCTATTCTACTGTCGATAAGTATGTGTTTCGGGTCTTTCTCAGTACCGCCTTTTAGCTCGTAGTATTCTTCTGGTATTATCTGCCGCCACGTCTGCAGCGTAGTTCCTGCAAAGTCTGTAGCCTGCTTTCTGCCTATCCAGCCAACATGAGGGGGGTTCTTGCTCGG
>Ga0180438_10010898_pt1 | contig 11080 bp, 8 predicted proteins | sample SS_ome_12_FD_132455 | JGI IMG/M metagenome (GOLD analysis project Ga0180438, IMG submission 132455) | Hypersaline lake sediment archaeal communities from the Salton Sea, California, USA - SS_3_D_2 metaG | ecosystem: Environmental > Aquatic > Non-marine Saline and Alkaline > Hypersaline >... | reverse complement strand
TTAAAAACATCGTCCTGCATGATAACTATTCCCATCAAAGACTGTTCGGTAATGGTTCGATATTTCTCTTCAGATTCTTTTAATCTTTGGATGGCCTCCCTATATTTTTCTTCGGATACTTCTATATTTTCATCCGTCACCTTCATTATTCATACATTCTCTTCAAATATACTATAAAATACTATAAATTATGTATTACAAGAAAATACATCATATTAGTACTTGTTCAAATTAAGTATGAAGTAAGACTTATCATATTTAAAATAGAGTTTTTCATAGGTAGTCTCCCATCTGAAACGCACATTATTTACTAGGAATAGAAATACTTGAGAAATTATTAGAGTGATAATGATAGAGTGAGAGTTAGCCCTCAGTTTAGCCTTTTTTTTTGACTAATTTCTTTAATTTCTTCGCTTTTTGCGAGTGGAATTAATAAGATAAAATTACTCCCTTTTGAATAGTCACCATTAATCCTATCTTCTACCCAGATTTTACCGTTATACCGTTCAATGATCTTTTTTACAAGCGATAATCCAATTCCCATGCCTTTAACGCTCTTATCTTTTCTATTACCTTCTTGAAAAATTATCTCTTTACGAGAGTTAGGAACACCAATTCCGTTGTCCATGAATTGAAATTTACAATATATTTTATCTTGATCGTGCTCTTCGGAAATGATGATGTCTATATTTACTAGAGGATCGTTGCTATATTTCACGGCGTTAATTAAAATGTTTTCAAACACATCCTGTAAAAGATCGTTTGCTTGAACGATAATATCTTTGTTGGGAGAGTCTATATTAATGGTAACTTCTTTCTCTTGATATCCTTCTTGAACAAATTTTATTGCGTGCTCTAATATCCCCTTAATACTTGTTGATCCTAAGGAGATCTCTTGGCTTTCAAGTTCAGAAAGTCGTCTTACATTTGATACCAAGCGAGATCCTCTTACCACTTGACCGTTTAAAAGTTTTATGATATCCTTGATTTCTTGCTGTTGAACTTCGGGATTATTCTGAAAAAGCGTGAGAAGGGACATGGATGATTGAATTATTTGAAGAATGTTGTTTATATCGTGTGTAAAAAGGTCCTTATAAAAATTTTCTCTCTCGAACGCCTCCTTTAATTTCGCCTCTACTTCCTTGAGTTCTGTAACCTCTCTTAGCACTGTTACTATGCGGAGATTACCTTCTAATCTCGACATGCTTCCCTTAGAATGCACGGGGATAAAATATCCTTCTTTGTGCTTTACCCTGAAGTCCATGGAGAAAAATTGCCTGTTTTTGATTGCTTCCATCATTCCTTTTTCTACGTTTCCTCTATCTTCTGGATGAACGTAAATAAATGAGCTTGTTCCGATGATATCTTCAGGATCGTAGCCAAATAAGTCTGAACTTCGAGAGTTAATGTATGCTATCGTGCCATCTAATTCCATCTCGATGATGACATCTAAGAAATTATTAATGAGAAATGAGTTTCTTTCTTCGGAATCTTTTAACTCGTTATTTACCAATTAGTACTCCTCTCTCATTTTTATGATATTTTGAACTCACGAGATGCCTATTCACAATTTCCTATTAACTTTAGTATAAATTAAAGAAAAAACACAAAAAAGCTTAACAATTATGTATTTTTCCACAAAAATGAAATATTGGATGGCTTAAAAAGTATTTTTTTTTACAGAATGCTCCACTAACCATAACAAAAATAAATATCGTCTTATAATATTTAACTACGATCAATCATATAATAGCAAAGACAGTATAACTTAACAGTAGTGTAAAGTAATTCACTAGAGAATTCTGAATAGAAGATTACGATGGAAAAAAGTTTTTTTGAAAATTTCAAAGAGGTTTTTGAAGAGATAAAGGAACATGTATTAGTTCAAGGATATACAAAATCAGAAGCAAGAAAATTTGCATTGTTATTGTTAAATAGATTAATCATAATATATTTTGTTCAAAATATTTATTGGATTAACTACGACAAAAACTACATTTTACATTATTTGAATAAATACAAGGAATCAAGTAAAGATAACTCATTTTACGATAAATGGTTAGCAGAATTATTTTTTGACGAGACCGCTTACGGAGCAGTATTTGAAAAAAACAACATTGATAATTTGAAGATTGAGCTGCCTGATGATTTAATAATCAAAATTATTGAAGAATTTCTCGAAAAATATAATTTTAATATTTCAGAAGGAAGTATTCTTGATTTAGAGACTTCAATTAATCCTAAAATGCTTGGAATAATATACGAGTCTTTTATTGCTGAAGAGGAGAGAGGAAAGTCAGGGATTTTCTATACTCCACGAAGACAAGTGGATCTGATGTGTCGTTTAGCCATTCTTGAATTTCTATTAACCGACAAATATAATCCTCTACCAAATGCAAATATGAAAGAGAAATTGGTTAATTTTGTATTTTCACCTCTAAATAAGTGGACCATTGAAAAGAAAAATGAGCTTAAGACTATAAAAAAAGCTTTAGATGATGTTAAAATCGTGGATCCTGCCTGTGGTTCTGGAGCTTTCCTTGTTGGAATGTTTAATATTCTTCTAGAATTATATCAAAAGTTAGACATTGAGATTAACCTTGAACTCAAGCAAAAAATCCTGAGAAACTCGCTTTATGGTGTCGATGTTAAAGATTGGGCTGTTAGAATTGCTAAAATCCGTTTATGGTTAATGATCATCACAAATGAAGATATGAATTCAAAGGAAATGCCTATCCTATGTAATTTTCCGTTTAACTTGCATTCAGGAGATAGTTTACTTCGATCCACATGGGAGTTGAATTATCCTGAAATAGTGTTCAACGGGAGTTTTGATATAATAATCACTAACCCTCCCTATATCAGGCAAGAAGATATCGCAAAAAATTACAAAAATATGTTGATATCGCAAGTTTCAGATCGTTTTAATCTTAAAATCAGTAAAAAATCTGATTATTATGTCTATTTTTTCTTGAAATCAATTGAATTAGCAAGCGAAAAAGGAGTTATTGCTCTTCTATCCTCAAATTCTTGGTTGGATGTTCAATTTGGCTCGCAATTACGACAGGGATTGTTGAAGAACGCGCACATCGAAGCGATCATTGAAAACTTGTCAAGGAGAGCATTTGAGTCTGCCGATATTAATACAATCATCACGATTCTAAAGAAAAAGACCCCAGAAGAGCAATTTTCTGGAAATATTCGTTTCATATCCTTTTTCGAGTTATATGAAGATATTCCATATTATAGAATTTTCAAAGATATCTTAACAGGTAAGAATGATGAAAAAGCAGAAACCATCCAACTTTTCAACGGCACTATAAGGTTTAGAAGAGAAACTGATCATAGAATTCTGACAATACCTGGACGTGATTTATGGGAGCTTGAAACAAAATGGAGCAAGTTTTTAAAAGCGCCTGAAATCTATTTTACGATCCTAGAGAAATATAAGGATATTTTCGTGCCATTAGGCGAAATTACTACTTTTACTTACGGAGAAAAGACTGGAGCTAACGATTTCTTTTTTCTGGGAAAACCAGGAGCGCCACACAAGTATTTCATTTCGAAATATGACGCAATATCTGGTGATCTAAAATTATACTTGAAAAACGATAAAAACTTGGAAATTTTTAAAGATTTTTTAGTCTCTAAAGAAGAACCCGTATTTACTACAGAAAAAGAATATTGGATGCACGTTTTGGAGCCTTCTAATGAGAATGTTAAGGAAAAATATGAATATATTCGTGAAGAAAGTAATAATATAACGTGGGTTCCGAATTACTTGATAAAAAGTCCAAAAGAATTAAACAATATAATAGTACCTCCTAAGGAATTGAAAAAAATTTATTTAGTCATCCCAAAGGAAGAATCATTATTAAAAGATGGGATAAAAAAATACATTAATTGGGGAGAGTCGATGGAATACCACTCTAGACCGTCCTGTAATAGGACTCCTTGGTACTCCCTCAATCTCTCTGCTTACGAGGATATCATTTGTGTAGAACTCATACACGACAGGTACTTTTTTGCTCACAATAAATATAACTTGCTTTATGATCACACAAATTATGGATTTTCCTTTGAAGAGGGCTCAGAGCTAAACGGAGCAATTTTAAATTCCACGCTAACTGCTCTATTCATGGAATTCGAGGGCAGGACAACATATGGAGACGGTGCCCTAGGATTAATGCAATACGAATATGAATCCCTTTTGACCATAAAACCCGAAATCGTGGCTCAATTAGGCAAAAAGGATAAAGATTGTCTAAGATCTTATTTTAACGGAGGAAAAAACCCTACAATTGACTCTATATTCGTGGAAATTGGCACTTCTAATCCTAATGAAGTAAATTTGGACGAAATTAAGCCAAGTAGAAGGAAGGTTGATAAGATCGTCTTTGAAAAAATACTACAATTATCTGAAGAAGAACAGAGCGAAATATATAAGAGCATCATTACTTTAGTAAAAAGAAGACTTGAGAAAGCAAAAGGAATAGAAAATCGGTTTCATTAGAATCTATTGTCCAATTCAAAGCCACAACCTGGACAATGCTTCTTGATATTATTTACTTCTTTTAGAGTAATGTATTTTTTTAGTTCTTTTTCAAGTTTCGAGTATATATCTGAAAACATCTCGTTTTCAATTGATATTAGCTTTAGTTTTCCTTTTCGATAGAGATTGAGCTTTTCTTCCTTTCTTTTCTCGTATTCTTTTCCGAAAAATCCCCAATACTCGACATATATGTCATGCTCAGTTAAATACCAGTCGTACTTGATCGGATTGCCCCGTACTCGTATTGTTCGTTTATACTCGTGTTTAATTCCAAGACGATGAAGGTGATTATCTATTATTAATTCTCCCTTTGATCTCACAACGTGTCTATCGTAGCATTTAAAACTGGTTACTTGCGCTGTTTTTTCGCTTTCACTGAAGAATTTACGGAGTTTTTGACTTCCAATATAACACAGGATAAACACGATTACAAAGACTAATCCACCTAGCATAATGTACGGGCTAATTTCATTCATTTCGAATCATGATATCTGTACTAATTCAACTATTTAAAGAAAAAGACATTGGTCGTTTTTTATAAAAAACTGGATGAAATTAGCAATTTATTGCACTCTCAATATTTTAAGTAATAATTTTATTATTTATTGGTAACCTATTTATTGGTAATATTAGAAGAGTAAATACTCAGTCAAAAAAAACATGTGACACCATTTATTGAACGAAAAACAGCAGGATCCTGAGGAAGATTATGTTTTTGAATTTTACGACGATGATTATTCAGAATCGCTCGAACTAGAACCTGTATTACTTGATGAGAAGTACAATGCAGTTGATTTTAAAAGCAATCTAAATGACGAACAACTTGAAATCGTAGATAATATTCGCGGACCTATGTTAATAATTGCGGGAGCAGGTTCGGGAAAGACGAGAACCATCGTGTATTCAGTTGCAAAGCTATTATTGACTGGTGTAATACCGAGTGAAATCATGCTGGTTACCTTTACTAATAAAGCTGCTCGAGAGATGACTAACCGAGTTGAAGAACTCCTTGGTAAAAGACCCAAGGGAATCTGGGCAGGAACGTTTCACGCAATTGCAAATAGATTCCTAAGACAATACGCTAAAACACTGGGATTGAAACAAAATTATTCAATAATGGACCAAACTGACTCAAGAACCCTCATGCGTCTTTTTATTGATGGCGCTAATGTGAAGGAAATTGATGAAAGATTTCCCACGGCTGCCATGGCTAAAGACATTTTGTCTTACTCGATAAATTGTCACCTCTCTATAAAAGACGTGATTCTGTGGAAATATGCTCAGTTTGATAGCGATAAAGTGGTGAAAAAACTAAGCGAAGTATTCAAGATTTACGCTAAAAAAAAAGCATCGGATGGACTTCTCGATTTTGACGATTTACTGGTGTTTTGGAACCGGTTATTAGAAGAAAAATCGGTAGCAAGGTTAGTTGCTAAGAAAATAAAATACATGCTCGTGGACGAATACCAAGACACGAATTACGTCCAAGACGAGATAATCTATAAAATCGTTTCTCAAAATCCCGAGCGAAACGTCATCGCTGTAGGGGACGACGCTCAAAGTATCTATGCGTTTCGAGGTGCTAACTTTAAAAATATATTAAAATTCGAAAAGAAATACCAAGATTGCAGGGTATTCAAGATTACCTATAATTATCGTTCCGCACCAGAAATCCTCGAACTTGCTAACGATTCGATACGCCACAATAAAGAACAATACAAAAAAGTCATGAAGCCCACTCGACGCGACGGCGTATTGCCTTATCAAGTAAATGTAGGAGACGAACGGGATCAAGCACGATTTATTTCCAATCAAGTGTTGAAATTACGCTCAGAAGGATTCGAACTGAACGAAATTGCCGTGCTTTATAGGGCAAGTCATCATTCCATGAAAATAGAAATTGAACTCCAAGCAAAAAATATTCCTTACGAGGTGCGAGCTGGAGTCGCTTTTTTTGAAAAAGCACACATAAAGGACTTATTAGCGCACTTGCGGGTAATCGAAAACCCGTACGACGAGATTTCATGGTCGCGAATCTTTCAGCTTATTCCCGGATTAGGTAAGACTTCAGGTGTAAAGATATTTGAAGCAATTTCTAAAAAAGCAAATCCCGCAGCAACCATGCTCGAATCAGATTTTTTTTCTAATCAAATGAAAGGGGCTCGGATCAAGAACGAAGGAAAAAATAACCTAAAGGGTCACGTTAAATATTTTGTTGATTACGGTCCTGAAGATTCTCCAAATGATGTCATAATAGATTTGGTAAAACTCCTTGAAGATCACGTAAAGTCTAAGTATAGAGATTGGCAAAATCGATTAGACGACTTAAACCAATTGGGTATTTATGCTCAGAAATATCCTACAATTCGGAAATTCCTAGAAACCTTAAGCTTGAATTTATCGACTATAGAATCTAAAACAGTAATTTCCGGTGATCAAAAATCGGAAGAAAATCCCTTGATACTTTCAACAATTCACCGCGCAAAGGGACTCGAGTGGCGCGCTGTCTTCATTCCCATGCTCTGCGATGATTTTTTTCCATCAAGTCGAGTAATGGGGGACGACGAAGCGTTTGAAGAGGAGCGTAGAGTGTTCTACGTGGCATTAACTAGGGCAAAAGATCAGCTTTTCTTGATCACTCCCGCCATTATTGAGACATATAGAGGATCTCAAACCACGAGATTATCTGAGTTCGTCTCAGAGTTAGACTCGGATTTATACCGTCGTTCTTCTGTCGATTTCAAACCTTTAAGCGATGAAAAAGAACGCAGAGAAAGAAAAGGAAGAAGGAAAATGAAAAAAGTACAGGCGCCTCAGTTCACGAGTGCATTAGATCTACTCTCAGAAACGGGCAATCCCACAAACCAATCATCCCCTCGCGATAAAAATACAAAAAGTAAAAAGAAACAAGATTCGAAGCAAAAAACCCTTTCACAGTGGCACGATAAAAACGAAATTTAATTCTAAATTTTTAAATACCACTATCAAACATTGAAAGATTAACCATACATTCGTTGTAACTATAACTTAAATACGCGCTCTCGAACTGCTCCACAGCACTCCTTATAGGGCTTTCCGCTCCCACAAATGCATGTTCCTTTCCCTTGTGTTCGCGCTTTTGTCGATTCGAACATTTCACGTAATACTTTTTGATTGCGTTGGAACACTTTGTAATTAAGAAACGCGTCCAGTTCACTATTATCATTTATATTTACGCCCTCTTGGAGCGCTTCAGTGGCAATTGATTTACCGTCTTCCCAAAATTTCGGATTCGCCCCGTTTTCGACGATTTCATCTTGAATATCGCGGAGTTTAAGCATTAATTCTAAAGCATTTTGAATGACGTTCTTATCGTCTAAGAAAGCAAAAAACTTAAACAATACAGGAGTAATAGCTTTAAAAAATGATTCGTCAGCTGAAGCCTTAGCTGGTAAAATGTAAAGACAATAATTTTCGAGTGCTTCCTCGCTCCAATCTGCAGGGATTAAATTGTAATACTTGTACATGCTTTCAACGAAGCTTGGAATCATGTAAGTCGATTCCCACATTTGTTCTGCGTTCAAAAGCTTGGCATAGTCGCTATTAAGGAATTCAACAAGCCAATCGTCACAGACTCTAACAATATCCTCTAATTTATCGTCCATGTAATAATCTATCAGTTTTTTCTTACCTCCATCTCATGTGTGGTTTCTCAACCAAGAAATTATAAGCTTATTTATAAAGAATTTATCTGCTGGTGATAGACTTCTTTTTCCCTTTTTTTAATGTGGTTATTAACCGGTTAACACATACGGAAAAAATCCTTACAGCTCCCGACAAAAAACCTCTCGCAACTCATGAAAAATCGTGATAGGGGGCAATTGTATCGTTTCAATTGCAAATTGAAAAACAAAATTATTATTGATGAAAAAGTGTTTATCTCTTACTTTTTATTTTCTTCTTTATCTTATCAACGAGTTCTTTTGAAAATCGTTTTTCAACAAATAATTTAACCATGTTCATGTAATTCTTGTCCACTTTGTTGATTCTCATCTTTTTTGTGAGTTCAACAGAAAATTCGTCTCGAGAGATCTCGTCGTAATAATCAAGAATAGCTCGTGCTAATTCGGCGTCTCTTGCAAGTTTCGCTATTTCTTGTTGAAGAATGACAAGCTGCTCGTTCTCGTTAAATATGTCTAATGCCTTTCTTAAAATGCCTTCTTCATATTTCAATTTTTCTTTCCAAGGTACTTGAAGCATTTCTTTTTGTGAACTAATTAAAAGCGTATTTTTATTATTAAGCATGACATCTTGAACCTTGTCTTCTTCAATAACTTCTATAGAGGGTAGCATTTCTCGAAGATTTTCCGTGACCATTTGATCTAAAAAGAATTTAATTTGATTAGTAGATTCTACTGAATCGCTTTTAACAATATTTATTGGATAACTAAATATTAACGCATGCAACATGTATTGCATGGTGTTTAAGCCTACGCTCTCGATAAGCTTCTTTAATGTGATGACTTCTTGAGCTGCATCCACTGGTGCTTCATTTCCCCCTGTTACTACCTCAACTTTTTCAGTACCTCTTATAATTCCTTTCGGGTCAACGAGCACTATGAATTGGTGGTCTTTACAAATAGCTCCAGGTGGTACTTGGATTTTCACGGTACCCCATTTCTTTTGAGAATAAATTTGCACGGGAATTTTGATCGTGCCAACAGCCTTACAAAAAGGGCAAGTTGCTTCAAGTTCCTTATGTTCGTTCTCCATTATCCACCTTAATCGAGATAACAAATGAGCCTTATCTAATATAATGAATTCTACTCTATATAAATATTCAGTCGCATTTTATTAAAGCTCGTCTCAAGCGAAATGCCTATATAGTATTCGCGTTTATTTTACTAAGGAAAAAAAATGATTGAACTCGGTTCGAAAGGATATTTCTCAGAAATTTTTTCGTCAATTCAAGGTGAAGGAGGCACCGTACGGGGTAGTTGTTTTGGAAAGCGTCAAATTTTCGTTAGATTTGCTGGATGTAACTTAGCTAGTGGCGCTTTTGACTCAAATGGTTGTTTTTGGTGCGATTCGCCACAATCCAAATCATTACAAGTTGAAAAATTCGTGTACGAGGAAGTTCCCGGCTCACAAGAGCTCGTGAGCACAAGCAATCCTGCCACTCTTTCAAATATAGTTGAGATCATCAAGAAGTTGATAACGCCAGACCTCCATTCCATTAGTTTTACGGGAGGAGAACCGCTATATCAGTTAGATACCGTTTTAAATTTGACCAAAGCGATGAAAGCTGCGAATATTAACCGCCCCCTGTATCTTGAAACAAACGGATCCATAATTCCAAATGAAAATCAAATAAATGAACTTTCAGGATATTTTCGGTATTGTTGCTGCGATATCAAGGATAAAAGCGCAATGGTAACAGCTCCTGGCAATTGGAAAACGCTAGCTGAAACTGAATTGAGTTTTATAAAAAAACTGGTTGAAAAAAGGGTGGAAACTTTCGCTAAACTCGTAGTTACTTCTCAAACAAGTCTTCAAGACGTGCAATGGATTAGCAAGGCTCTTTCAAAAATTCAATATCCAAATGGGGGTATTGTTGGATTAGCGATTCAACCCGTAACTCTTGAAAAAAAAGATTTAGCAGAGAAATTTTTAATTTCTACGAGACACTTGAATGATATTTTTTACGCTGCTGCCGAATATTTATGTCCGGAAAGCTTGACTCTCTCCATTCAGGCACACAAGTATCTCAAGCTTCTATAATTTACAAGTGATAAACATGACCTTTATCGTAAAATATAACAGCAATGAATGGCTTTTTATATCAAGAGTCATGAAAACATCTTTGAAGATACCAAAAAGCGAGTTGTTGAAATATGGGTTTTAAAGTCATCGTGAACGAATCTAAGGTAAAATTTAGCGCAAGCCATTTCCTAAAGGAGCATTTCAAATGTTCGAGACTTCACGGACATAATTACTACGTTTCTGTTGAGATAAGCGATAAGCTTGACGATAATTACTTCGTGGTAGACTTCATGGAGCTTAACGATAAATTAAAAGAAATTATTGAACCGATGGATCATTACGTCTTGATTCCTACGGAAGCAAAGGATATTAAATTAATTAAGACTCAAGACTCCGTAGAAGTTTCCACTCCAACCAAAAAATACGTTTTTCCTCTTGAAGACGTGTGTTTTCTTCCTTTACCCGCTACAACAAGCGAGTTATTAGCTAAATACATACACGATAAGCTAAAAGAACTCTATAAGGGGAAGAAAATCGTCGTGAAGGTGGGTGAAAGCAAGAGTTCAATGGCTTCTTATGAAGAATAAAGAATATAACTTAACGATCCTTGTATTCCAAGGGATCTTTTAATCCTGCTTCCTTGAAACCATTTAACCGTAGCTCACACGCGAAGCATTCGCCGCACGCAGGACGTTCTCCTTTATAGCATGTATGTGTATATTTATAAAGTTCGAATCCCCCCATTTCTTTCATTAACTTGATGGTATCTGCTTTAGACTTCCACAT
>Ga0180438_10010897_pt1 | contig 11081 bp, 5 predicted proteins | sample SS_ome_12_FD_132455 | JGI IMG/M metagenome (GOLD analysis project Ga0180438, IMG submission 132455) | Hypersaline lake sediment archaeal communities from the Salton Sea, California, USA - SS_3_D_2 metaG | ecosystem: Environmental > Aquatic > Non-marine Saline and Alkaline > Hypersaline >... | reverse complement strand
ATGCTGCTGAGGATGGCCGTGCTGGCGCTGGTGGCCGTGGGGCTGGCCAAGCCGACGCTGACCAACTTGAGCTCGCTCTGGGGCGGCGACAACTCCGCCGTGGCCGTCGTGCTGGACAACTCGGCCAGCATGGGCGTCTTGGACCAGGGCGGCACGCGCTTCGAGACCGCCCACGGCGCCGCCCGCCAAATCCTCGACGAGCTCGGCGACGGCGACCAGGTGGCGCTGTGGCTGACCGGCGGCCCAAATTTCCCCGAGCAGGGAAAGCTCGACCGCTCGCAAGACAAAGCCCGGCAGATGCTCGACCAGGCGGCCGTCAGCTACGAGCAGGCCGACCTGGCCGGAAAACTGCGGGACGCCAGGAAAACGCTCGCCGACTGCGACGCCTCGAACAAGCACGTCTACGTCATCAGCGACATGCAGGCGCTTTCGTGGGAGGGCCTGGAGAGGGAGGCCGGACAAGGAGAAGGGGAAACCGGCAGAGGGGAAGGGGAAAACTCTGACTCCAAACTGGAAGCGGCTGCCCGAAACATCCCCGTCATCTTCGTCGACTGCAACCGGGCCGCCAAGCCGAACGTGGCGGTGACCGAGGTCGATTTGCGGGCGGCGATTCCGGTGGCCGGGATGCCGATCCAGGCGACCGTCGAGCTGTACAACGCCGCGGCGGTGCCCCAGCAGCGGCACGTCGAGCTCTACATCGACGGCTCCAAGGTGTTGAGCAGCCCGGAGCTGGCCATCCCGGCCGAAAGCCGCATCAAACACGACTTCCCGTTCACGTTCGAGCGCGGCGGGCTCCATCGGGGCGAGATCCGCCTGGCCGGCGACGACGGCTCGAAGTTCGACGACCGCCGCTTCTTCACGATGGAAGTCGACCAGGGCATCCCCATCGCCGTCGTCAAGCAACGGAGGCACGAGATCCCCTACCTGGAAGAGTCGTTCTACACCGAGCAGGCGTTCGCGCCGGCGAGGGCGGGCGGCTGGGCGATCAGCACGACCAGCTTCACGGCCGCCGATCTGCTCAGCGAACCGCTCTCGAACTATACGGTGATCTACTGCGTGGATCTCGAGCCGTTGGACTTCGACGCGGCCGAGCGGCTCCGCACCTACGTGACCGGAGGCGGCAACCTCGTGTGGATTTGCGGCGACAACGTCGACCCGCAAGGCTACAACCGGATGAACGAGCAGGCGCGAGGGCAGTTGCTGCCCGCCCCGCTGGTCGAGGTCCGCCGCCCCCAGCCGGGCGAAGACCGCGACAGTTGGAGCGTCGCCTTCCTGGACAAGCAGCACCGGGCGCTCACCCACCTGCTCGAACCGGCCTCGCTCTATCAGTCGGTGCTCGTCTACAAGTACCTTCGCGTGGACAGCGAGGCGGCCGGCGACGCCCGCGTGCTGGCCCGACTCGACGGCGACGGCGATCCGCTGCTGCTGGAGCGGAAGGTGGAAAAGGGCTCGGTCACGATGCTCACCACCGGCGGCCACGTGGGCTGGACGAACCTGCCGCTGCGGCCGATCTTCCTGCCGCTGCTGGCCCGGCTCACTTTCGAGCTGGCCGGCGCCGAGCAGGCGCGGCATTACGCCCTGGCCGGCGCGCCCTTGGTGCTCCAGTTCGAAGACGACATCCGCCCGCTGGGCGTGGAGGTGGTCACGCCGAACGGCGAGACAATCCGCGTGTCGACCGCGGACGAGCAAGGTCGCGGCGGCCAGGAATTCCGCTACGCCGACACGCACGACATCGGCATCTACACGCTCCGGCTGCTCGAAGCGGTGCGGCCCACCCAGATTGCCTACTCGGTCAACGTCGACGCCGGCGAATCCGTGGACGCGAAAATCGACGTCGAGGAGCTGAAGCAGCATCTCGGCGCGACGCCGCTGGTGTTCGCCGAAGACCCCGACGACCTGGCGAGCACGTTTGATTGGCTCCGCGAAGGCAAGAGCCTTTGGGAGCTGTTCCTGGCGATCGTGCTCTTGGGGCTGGTCTTCGAGACCTTCCTGGCGAATCGGCTGAGCCCGAAACAGCAGGAAGACCAGCTCCAGCAAGTAGCCCCCGGCATGCGGCGTCTGGCCAAAAAGGCCCGCGGCGCCGCCTGAAGTCCCGCGGGCGTCGGCCCGGCTCAATTCGTGGGCGGGCTCAGCTTTTCCATCACCCGGTCAAGACTGAAACTCGCCGCCTTCTGACGCGGCGGGAACTCTTTGAAGCTCTCCAAGAACTTCGCCACGTATGTTTGAGCCGGCACGAACATGTAGGCGCGGTCGAGCATCCACTCGTAGTAGGAGTTGGAAGTGATTGTCGCCCGCTCGTAGGGATCACGGCGGAGGTTGTAGATAAACGGCGTCCGCATCGGCACAAAGGGCTCCTGCCAGACCCGGAACGTGCCCGCGACCTTCTGCTCCATGAAGATGATCTTCCAGTCGTTGTAGCGTAACGCGGTAAGATCTCCGTCGTCCGAGAAGTAGAAAATCTCCTTGCGCGGACTCATGTTGGTTTCGCCGGTCAACAACGGCAGGATGTTATAGCCGTCCAGGTGGACTTTGTAGTCGCGGCCGTTGACCCGGATACCCTTTTTGAGTTTCTCTTGGACGTCGGGATCACCGGCGGCAGCCAGAAACGTGGGCAGCCAGTCCATATGGTGAACGATCTCGTTGGTCCACTTGCCGGCCGGAATCCTGCCCGGCCAACGCACCACGGCAGGCACGCGCCAGCCGCCTTCCCAGTTGGTGTTCTTCTCTCCGCGGAAAGGATTCCACCCCGCGTCGGGCCACGTGTTCATGTGCGGCCCGTTGTCCGTCGAATAGAAGACGATCGTGTTGTCGGCGATCCGCAGCTCATCCAGCAGCTTCAAGAACTTGCCGACGTGCATGTCGTGCTCGACCATGCCGTCCGCGTACTCATCTTGCCCGCTGATGCCGCGATGCTCCTTTTTCACGTGCGTGCGGAAGTGCATACGCGTGCCGTTCCACCATACGAACCACGGCTTGCCGGCGGCTTGCCGTTCCTTGATGAACTCGATCGCGCGGTCCGAGGTCTCGTCATCTACGGTCTCCATCCGCTTTTTGGTGAGCGGCCCGGTGTCCTCTATCCTCTGATCGCCATCGGGCAGCGCCCATGAGTGAATCACACCGCGCGGCCCGAACTTCTCCCGAAAGGTCTTGCCGTCGGGGAGTCGCAGGTCGGCCGGGTAATCCTCGTTTTCGGGCTCCTCTTCGGCGTTGAGATGATAGAGATTGCCGAAGAACTCATCGAAGCCGTGGTTGGTGGGCAGGTGCTCGTCGCGGTCGCCGAGGTGGTTCTTGCCGAACTGGCCGGTCGCGTAGCCCCGAGCCTTCAACAAAACGGCAATGGTGGGCTCTTCGCTCCGCATGCCGATTTCCGCCCCCGGCAGGCCAACCTTGGACAACCCCGTGCGGAAGACACTTTGGCCCATGATAAAAGACGACCTGCCCGCAGTGCAGGACTGCTCCGCATAGTAGTCGGTAAACGTGATGCCTTCGTGAGAGATGCGATCGATGTTGGGGGTCTCGTAGCCGACAAGACCGTGCGTGTAGGCGCTGATGTTCGACTGGCCGATGTCGTCCCCCCAGAGGACGAGGATGTTCGGCGTCCTCGCGGTTGAATTCGTCGTACCACGTCTCGTAGAGCCGAACCGGTTTTGGGCAAAAGAAGGGACTGCCGCAAGAACGACCAGCAAGGCGGTCGCTGCGGCGGAGGGAAATCGACACGGAATCACTTCTCTCATAGCCAGGTCTCCTGTGCGAGGCTTGAGTGTCCAGCGGCCGAAGCCCGCCCGAAACGAAACCTGCCGGCGACCGACGCAAACCCCGCTTCTTAGGGGGAATGCTCGGAGCCGCGAATCAGGCGGTCATGGATTCTACGCAAGTCGAAAAACAAGTCCAATGCTTCGCAAACATCGTTCCGGCGCATTCAAGTTATGAGGGCCCGCGAGCCGCGGGCCCTCACGGGAACGCGGGGCCTTGCTCGAGCCGGCTCTGCTACGGGACCGGTTCGATCGGCTCACACTGCAAGGCGAACCCCTCCATGTCGGCTCGGGCCCGCTCGTTGAGAAGCCGGTGGATCGGCTCGAATGTCTTGAGAATCCGCTGATAGTCCGGATCCTCCTTCGATGAGAACACGGGCGGGCCGCACTTCTGTGTGCCGCCGGCTTCGAGGGCCAACGGGGCGAGCAGGAAACTGTTGTGCTGGGGGTTCATCACCCGCGTGTAGAACTTGCGGGGGACCCCCTCCCCGTGGCAATCTTTGCAGCGGCGCGAGGCGACTTCGCCGAGCGCGGCGTCGAGGTCCGGGGGGAGCATGCAGCGGCTGCCGAGACGTGCCTTGTGGTTCGACGAGGATGTGCCGTAGTAGGGGATGTTCAGGTCGAGCCACAGATAGACTCTGCGGCGGTCCTCGTCCGGCACGGCAACGCGGGCGACGCCCTTTTCGTCGGGATGACCGCTGCGGATGATCTCGGAGAGCATGCTGGCCGGGCTGCCCCAGCGCCGCGGCTGGATTTCGAGAATGTTGTGCCCCGCCCCGTTGATCGTCCAGATCCATTCGACGTATGGGCTCATGCCCCGCTGCTTGTCATGGTCGGGTCCGGAGGGGCTGCCGTGCTGGATCCAGTTCCACTCGCCCTGCGTTCCGGTGCGGCAGAGCACGTCGTAGGAGACATTGAAAAAGTCCGTCATGTCGGCGGAGAGGTCCACGTTTCCGGGCTGCTCGCGCTCGTTGTGGCACTCGACGCAGTGCCGGTCGAAGACGCCTTGGACAACCTCCGGGTAGCTGAATCCCTTGACGCCCCAGTCCGGCTTTTTCAGGTCCTGGACCGCGCCCCGTACCGCCGGATAGTTGCGGCCCCGCGCCGTCGCCGAGTTCCGGTCGGCATGACATCCCACGCAGCCCTGCACTTCGCCGGGCATCAGGTGAGTGAAGGAGCGCATGCGTTGCAGGGCACGGCCTTCTCCGTCGAGGGCCAGGAAATAGATGGGCACTTCCGACGGCACGCGGAATGCGGCGCTGCCGTCGTCGCGGACGTCGGCGAACCCCCAGACTTTCTTGGGCGCGTAGGTGGCGCCGCAGGAAACAAGCGGGAACTGGAACCCGAATACCGCGATGTTTCTCATCCCGGAGCCGTCCAGACACTGGTTGTTCTGCGGCGTGTGCGTGCTTTTCTCGATCTCCTGGACGACGGCAATCTGCCTGATCTCGCCCCGCTCGACGAAGGGCTCCAGGCCGCTGTAAACGTCCTGTACAAACACCGTCGCCCGGCCGCCGGTCACGCTGCCGTCTTCGGGCAGCAAGGCGTCTTCATCCATGACCAGGCCGGTAACGACCAGCGGGGGCTGCGTGCGGCGAATCGGCATCGGGCAGTAGTAGCCCAGCCCATCGCGGGGAAAAACCAACGACACGGCATTGGCATCGAAATCGCGCAACTGGATCGTGCCCCCTTTGGAAACCAGGAAGCGCCGGTGATCAACGGCCAGCGGCTTCTCGTACGTTCCTCCGACGCGGCAGTCGAGCATGCCGTTGCCCCAGGGGCCGCCGCCGAGCCGGTGGGCATAGATATCGATCTCCGGCGTGAGATTCCGCACCGACTGGCGGGAATTGGCTCCTGTCGAGGGATCGATGGCCACAATCCCGCCGCGGCAGGATCCGTTGTGGTTCGTTGCCGTGGCGATTACCGAGCTCGTCCCGGGAATCGGCTGGGCGTCCATGAACGTGCCCGGCGAGATCACGCGGTTGCCATAGAAGCCCCCCAGCCCGGTCCCGTCCGGATTGATCGTCCAGAGGCTTTGGATCGGACAGGCCGGCCGGTCCACATACTCCCAGCGCGTGTAAACGATTCGGCCGTCCTCGAGCACCGAGGGAGTGAAGTCCATCAAATAGTTGGCGGAAAGCCGCCGCTGGTTCGAGCCGTCGGCGTCCATGCGATAAAGGACGGGCGACGTGACCACGTAGCAATAGGCATAGGCCGGCTTGCGGTCGGAAATGAAGGCGATCCCGCCGTCAGGCAGCCAGCAGGGATCGAGGTTGTTGTACGGCCCGTGCGTAAGCTGGGTCAGCCTCGTGCCGTCGATGTTGATCTTGAAGATCTGGTAGTTGTGGGACTCGTCCGCGGAACGCGATATGTCTTCAATGTGAGCCACCGGCCTCGACTGGACCAAACCGCCGCGCCGCAGGGCGAAAACCACTTCCTTTCCGTCGTAGGAGAGATCGGCCGTCGTGATCATCCCTTCACCGGCGTCGAAGATGCATCGCTCTTCGTGACCTTCCTCGTTCGGCGAAACGACGTAGAGCCCGCCGCCCGGCTGGTAGCCTTCGACGTGGTACACGTAAACGTGCGAAATGTTCAGCGGCTTGCGTTTGACCACGAGGATGTCGCGGAACCCCAGCCTGCCGTCAAGCAGGTCGCGGCGCAGGGCACGGGCCTCGGCAGTCTTCTCCTCGGGCGGAATCCGCATCTGGGCCAGGTCTTCCGCGGTCACCGGGTCGCCGTAAACGGCGATTTCCGCCGCTCCCGGATTGGGTGAATCCGGATGCGAGGAGAGAAACTCCAAGCGAACGCTCGTGACCCATTGCCTGGGAAACCGGATAAGCTGCGGTCCGCGACGATGTTCGAGTGTGCCCCGGACAACGGGCTCCGGCGCGTCATCCACGTATACCTCGTAGTCCTTGAAACACTCCAGCAGCCGGCCGGTCACGCGGGCGTAGTAGACGATCTCGGCCGCCTCGACCGGCTGCTCCCACTCCAGACGGAACCAGCCGTGCGGAGTGGCCTTGACCGCCCAGTCCTCGTCTTGCTGGAATTCGGACGGAACCGTGCCGCTTGTGGCCATTTCCGGGCGATAGGCGTCGCTGAACTGGCTGCTCGCTGAGACCTTCGCCCGGGGAGCCAGATTCTCGGGCATCTCCGCGGACCGGGCTGCCCCGCACCACGCGACCGCCCCAAGCGCCGCGATCAACCCAATAGAGCGAACAGCCATTCAATTTTGCATCGCTTCTTCCCTGATCTTCCGGCCTGATTGACGCTGGCGAGACGCCGCCCCAGTGAGGCCTTGTCCCCTCCCGCCGCCCGCGCCGTACGCTCAAGACTACCAAGCGGCAGCACCATTCGCGAGCGACCTGTTTGCCGTTATCCCTCGACTATTTCATGCTATACCTCCTTCGGCAGCGTGAAGGGCTCGCGGTAGTTGCGGGTGAGCAGGCGGTTGGCGTCTTCGTCGCCGATGAACCGTTCGGCCGCCGGATTGAAGCGGAGGGTTCGTTCGGTCTGGCAGGCAATGTTGCCCAAGAAGCACAAGCTCGACGACAGGTGTCCTTCGTGGACGTCGGCCGTGAGACGCCCCGGATCACCGGCGCGGATCGCGCCAATCCAGTTCTCGACGTGCCCGTCGTTCATGATCGACGGCGGCACGGTCTTCGAGCTCGGTCCCGGCTCGTGCTCGCGGCCGAGGAAGGTGTAGTAGTTGCTGAAATCGGGGATGATCATGTAGCCGTCGGCGGCGAGGAAAATCGCGCCGACGAGGTCGCGGTGGTTGATCCAGGGGTAAGTCGTGCCCATGCCTGCCTCCGGGTTGGCGTAGCCGCTGCGGGTCTCGAAGGTGACCATGACGTCGGGATCTTCGAAGCGGTAGCTGACGTGCAGCTCGGTGGGATGGGTCTCCTCGGTCGTCGGCCGGGAGTACTTCCCACCCATCGCCTGGATCATCGCGGGATGCTTGTCCAGCTCGAGCGCCCAGCGGATCATGTCGAGTTGGTGCACGCCCTGGGCGCCGATCTGACCGTTTCCGTATTCCTTCACGAAGCGCCATCGCGGGCTGAACGACAGCGCGTCGAAGGGCTTTGCCGGAGCGGGTCCCTGCCAAAGGTCCCAGTTCAAGCCTTTGGGCACCGGCCCAAGTTCGCTCTTGCCGCCGGCGCGATATTTGAACGCGATGGCCCGGGCCATGTAGACCTCGCCTATGACGCCCTCCCGGAGCTTCCGGATTCCTTCCCGCACGTTGGCGCTCGAGCGCGCCTGGGTCCCGTGCTGGACGATCCGCTTGTACTTCCGAGTCGCGTCGACCATCATGCGGCTCTCGGTGACGTTGTGTGCCCCGACCTTCTCGACGTAGACGTCCTTGCCGGCCTGGCAGGCCCAGATCGTCTGGAGCGCGTGCCAGTGGTCCGGCGTGGCGATGGTCACCGCGTCGAGCGAATCGTCGTCGAGCATTCTGCGGTAATCGACGTACGTGTCGGGCCTCTTGCCGGAGGATTTCTCACACTCGGCGGCGCGAGAGTCCAGCACGTTTTCGTAGACGTCGCACAGTGCGGCGACTTCGACGTTCTCGCCCGAGAGCTTCTGGAGAGAGCCGATAAGTCCGCCGCCGCGGCCGCGGATTCCGACGACGCCGACGCGGATGCGACCGGCGGCGCTTGCGCGGGCCCTGGCGACCGCCGGCACGGCAAGCAACGAGGCGCTTGCGGCCGCTGCTGAAGACTTGAGAAACCCACGACGCGAGTTCTTCGGCACGCTCATGCCATCTCCTCCCACTCCTGCGGGCCACTGATTCGAGAAGTCTCTGATCCGCGCTCTTGTTTCCATTTGGCTGTTTCGTCTGAGCGTGTCGATTCTATAATCTCTGAAAGAGCCGCGTCCAGGGGAGCGTCCGATCCGTCCCCGACGGGAGGGTGGAGCGGAGCCGGCGGCACGTTTTTGAAGCGGTTTGCCGCAGCCGATCCCAAGAACTCCTTAGGGGCATTGCGTCGCCCGCCCACAGTCCGCCGGTCCTGGGCCATCGCACTTCCTGCCCTGCACGACCTGAAGAACGCCGTGAAGGAAAGACGCTTTCGTCACATCCTTGAACCCGGCTTCCATGACTTCATTGACGACTCCACGGCGAAGCATGTCCCTGCGGGTCGGCGTCTCGAAGTTGAACGGCAGCCAGTAGAAGAACCAGAATCCGACAATCATCCGCACGAAGAGGCTCTTCGGATCGTCCAGCTCCAGGACGACGACTGTGCCGTCGGGCTTCAAAACTCGCCGGGCTTCGGTGAGAGTCGTCAGTCGATCCTGCCGTTGCATCTCGTGGATGGCGTGCGTGACAAAAACCTTGTCGAAGCAATTATCGAGGAAGCTTGTGCTCGTTGCATCACATTGAAGGAAGCCGATGTTTGGAAAGTGGTTCTTCGCTCGTGCTCGCCGTAGCTGTCCGATGGAGAGGTCGAGGCCGAGAATTCTCGCGCGGCGCCCCGCTTTCTCGGCGATGGTGAAGGTCGCACTGCCGGTCCCGCAGCACATGTCGAGGATCGTGTCCGTCGAGCCGAACGAAACCGGCTCAAGCAGCCGCCGCCTGAGTCTGGCCTCACCGCCGAGCGGCAGCATGAACCACTTGATCATGGGATCATAGTAGCGGCTGTGAATGTGATCGTAGAACCACCGGTATGACCGCTTGTTGAGAATCATGGCCGATCCGCCGCCCTTCTTGCAGCAAGCACTTCTCAGAGGACTATGCTGGCCGTTCCGAGAGAGAACACCAGAATCCCGGCCAGCAGCGCCCCCACGGCCCATTTCTTCATGGTCGCCCCCGCTCATCTGGCATTCATCGCCGCGTCCGCGACGGATGCAGGGCACGTTGCCCATCGTCGGCGACGACGCAGCGGCTAGCATTGACGCAGCCGAGGCACTCCCGGCACGGCTGGACGTTGAGCGTGCTCAGCTTGATGAACTCGCTCTCAAGGCCGGTAGCCGAAAGAGCGGCCTCGACTGCTTAATCCGTGTTGCCTCATCGCGGCGGAATCGGGCCGCCGCGGGGGGGCGGCGTCGGCGTGCCTGGCGGGGGAACCGTGCCGCCCGGTGGGCGGGCCGGAATGCCCGGCGGGGGTGAGACTGGCCGCGGCGGAACGGCCTGCGGGCTTCGCGGCGTAGCGGCGGGCTGCGTCCGCGACGGCTGGCCCGATCCGCCAGAGGGTGGACCCACCGGAAACACCGGCGCCGGCGCCGTCGGAGGCGCGCCCGGCGAGGGCAAAGGCCGCTCGCCGCCGGCCGCCGCTGCTTCCTTCGACCGCGGCGGCACCGCGATTTGCTCGCCGTAGCTCGGCTCGTTGACCGTCTGGAGGATCTTCTCGATGATCTGGTCGACGTCGACCCCCTCGGCGTCGGCGTTGAAGTTGGTGAAGATGCGGTGCCGCAGCACGGGGTAGGTCATGGCGCGGACGTCGTGGGCGGTGACGGCGAAGCGGCCGTGCAGAATCGCCCTCGCTTTCGCCCCCAACACGATGTTCTGCGCCGCCCGCGGCCCGGCGCCCCAGGCCAGCCAGTTCTTCACGAAATCAAGGCTGTAAGGCTCCTTCGGCCGCGTCGCCCGCGCAAGGTCTACGGCGTAGTCGACCATGTGCTGGCTGGCCGGCACCTGGCGGACCAACTGCTGGATCCAGAGGATGTCTCGCCCGTGCAAGACGGGGTGGATCTCCTTCTTGGTCGTCTGCGTGGTGGCCATGACGATCTCGCGCTCTTCGCTCCGCGTGGGATAGCCGATGTTGATCGAGAGCATGAAGCGGTCGAGCTGGGCTTCCGGCAGGGGGTAGGTCCCTTCCTGCTCGATCGGGTTTTGCGTGGCCATCACGAAAAACGGCGGCTCGAGCTTGTGGGTCTTGCCGGCCGAACTGACTTCGTACTCCTGCATTGCCTGCAACAGCGCCGCTTGCGTCTTCGGCGGCGTGCGGTTGATCTCGTCAGCCAGCACGATGTTGGAGAAGACGGGGCCCTTGATGAAGCGGAAGGTCCGCTGCCCGGTCGCCTGGTCCTGGTCGATGATCTCCGTGCCGGTGATGTCGCTCGGCATCAGGTCGGGGGTGAACTGAATCCGCGTGAACTTCATCTGCAGGGCCTGGGCGAGCGTCGACACGGCGAGCGTCTTGGCCAGCCCCGGCACGCCGATCGTCAGACAATGGCCGCGGGCGAAGATGCAGATCAGCATCTGCTCGATCATCTCGTCCTGGCCGATGATCACCTTATGGACCTCGCCCAACAGTGCCTCGCGTGCCTGGCCAACGCGGCGAACGGCTTCTTCAGGGCTGAGCTGTGGAGGTGTGGGCGACATGTGTT
>Ga0180438_10010896_pt1 | contig 11081 bp, 4 predicted proteins | sample SS_ome_12_FD_132455 | JGI IMG/M metagenome (GOLD analysis project Ga0180438, IMG submission 132455) | Hypersaline lake sediment archaeal communities from the Salton Sea, California, USA - SS_3_D_2 metaG | ecosystem: Environmental > Aquatic > Non-marine Saline and Alkaline > Hypersaline >... | reverse complement strand
GCTGACCGGCTCGCACACGTGGGCGAACTTCCAGGAACGGGGCGTCGAGGGCCAGACGCCTGATTTCGACTATGAGGGCTACCTTGACTTCCTCCAACGGCACGGGCACAACTTCATCCGGCTCTGGGCCTGGGAGCACGCCCGGTGGATGCAGTTCGTCGAAAAGGACGTCCCGGTGCGCTACAAGCCGAATCCGTACCGGCGGACCGGGCCGGGAAAGGCGCTCGACGGCGGTCTGAAGTTCGACCTGACCCAATTCAATGACGAGTACTTCCAGCGACTTCGCCGGCGAGTCGAGCTGGCCGGCCGGCGGGGCATCTACGTAAGCGTGATGTTCTTCCAGGGATTCAGTCTGGACAAACGCCACGGCAAAGCCAAGATGGGCAACGCCTGGCACGGCCATCCCTACAACGCGGCCAACAACGTCGGCGGCATCAACGGCAATCCGAGCGGCGACGACAGCGGCCACGAGGTCCACGAGCTGAAAGTCGCGGAAATCACGCGGCTGCAGGAAGCCTTTGTCTGCAAGGTCATCGATACGGTCGGCGATCTGGACAACGTGCTCTGGGAAATCGGCAACGAGTGCCACGCCGGATCCGTCGCGTGGCAATACCACATGATTCGGTTCGTCAAGCAGTACGAAGCGACGCGCCCCATGCAGCACCCGGTGGGGATGACCGGTGCGCCGATCGGCACGAAGGAGCTGATGGCCGGCCCGGCCGACTGGATCTCGCCGCCGGGCCAGCAGTGGCTGACGGAGCCGCCGGTCAATGACGGCCAAAAACTGATCCTCGTCGACACGGATCACTGCAACCCCTGGAATCACGACCCCGACTGGGTCTGGAAGAACCTCTTCCGCGGCAACCAGTTCATCCTGATGGACGGGTACGTGGATTTCCGCGTCGGTTCGCCGGACAGGCCAAATTCGGAGTGGGACCCGACGCGGCAGGCGATGGGCCGCGCCCGGGCGCTTGCAGAGCGGATTGATCTGGCAACGCTTGTCCCGTGCCCCGATCTGGCGTCGACGGGTTATTGTCTGGCGAGCCGGTCCGCCCTCGGGGCACAATACGTGGCGTACTTGCCCAAAGGCGGCGAAGTCACCGTCGACCTCAGCGAGGCGAAAGGGCCGCTGGCCGTCGAATGGCTTTCAACGACCACTCGCCAGACCCAAGCCGCCACGGCGGCAGCGGGCGGGGCCAAGAGCCGGTTTGTCGCCCCGTTCTCCGGTCCGGCGGTGTTGCGGCTGACGGCGAGTGGGGGAAACATTCGGCGCAACTAGTGACACTTCGCTTACGGCCCAATCGTTGGAAAAACTTGTTGTCACCCTGAGGAGGAAGATCGCATGTTATCGAGGACTTGCGGACTCAAGGGAAGCCTTGCAGGCTTCGTGTTGGCGGTGTCCGCCTGCGTCGTGGGCAGCGCCCGTGCCGACGACGTCGAGCAGTGGGGCGTCTGGGAGACGTCGTGGGACGGTCCTCGCGACGGCAACCCGTATCTCGAAGTGCAGTTGTCCGCCTCGTTTAGCCGGGACGGAAAGCGCATCGTCGTCCCCGGCTTTTACGACGGCGACGGCGTCTACAAGGTCCGCTTCTCGCCGCCCACCCAAGGCGAGTGGCGGTATGAGACGCGCAGCAACCGTCCGGAATTAAGCGGCAAGAGCGGATCGTTCACCGCCGGACCGCCGTCGGCGGGCAACGGCGGCCCGATCGAGACGTTCAAGACGTTCTACCTCCGCTACGCCGACGGATCGCCGTATCATCAGTTCGGCACGACCTGCTACGCCTGGATCCACCAGAGCGAGGAGCTCCAGCGGCAAACGCTCAAGACCCTGGCCGCGTCGCCCTTCAACAAGATCCGCTTCTGCGTGTTCCCCAAGGCGTACGCCTACAACCAGAACGAGCCGGAGTTGTTTGCATTCTGCAAGGCGGCCGACGGAAAGTTCGACTTCGACCGCCCCGATCCGGCCTTCTGGCGCCACCTTGAGCAGCGCATCATGGACCTCGAGCGGTTGGGCATCGAAGCCGACTTGATCCTCTGGCACCCTTACGATCGCTGGGGTTTCGCGGACATGAGCGATCCGCAGGACGACCGCTACCTGCGGTACTGCGTCGCGCGGCTTTCGGCCTACCGCAACGCCTGGTGGTCGCTGGCCAACGAGTTTGATTTCATGACCGACCGGCCCAAGGACCATCGCGGCAACAAGCAGATGGAAGACTGGGATCGCTTCTTCCAGATCCTCGATAACGAAGATCCCCACGCTCGCCTGCGGGGCATTCACAACGGCCGCATCTGGTACGACCACACGAGAGACTGGGTCACGCACGCCAGTCTGCAAAGCTCCAACATGGCCGGCGGCGTCGGATACCGCGCGCAGTATCAGAAGCCGGTGATCTACGATGAATGTCGATACGAGGGCAACATTCCCCAGGGCTGGGGCAACCTGGACGCCAGGACCATGATCCAGCGGTTCTGGCTCGGCACGCTGGGCGGCTGCTACGTCGGCCACGGCGAGACTTACAAGCACCCCGAGGACATCCTCTGGTGGTCCAAGGGCGGCGTGCTGCACGGCGAAAGCCCCAAGCGGATCCAGTGGCTGAAAGACTTTATGGCCCAAGCACCACCCTTTGACGAGTTGCAGCCGCTCGGCGACGACCAGGGGCGATACCTGCTGGCAAAGCGCGGCGAATACTATCTTCTGTACTGCTTGGATTCGCGGTCGCAGACCGTCGACCTGGCCGGCGACCGGCCCTACAAAGTGGATATCGTCGACCCGTGGGAAATGACGATCTTGCCGCTGGGCACCGCGCAGCCGGGCGAGCACACGGTGCGGCCGGCCAAATCGGACCTGGCCTACCGTTTTACGTCCTACGCGGCCGGTGAGAAGCTGCGGCCGGAAGTGAAGCTCTCGGCGTCTCCCAGCGAAGGCACACCGCCGCTGACCGTGACGTTCCGCAGTGAGACGCGTGCCGCGGCGGCCTGGAATTTCGGCGACGGCGCCGCGTCCACGCAGAACCCGGCGACGCACACCTTCCAAGAGCCCGGCCTCTACACCGTCACCTTGCGAGTGACCGACGCGGACGGCGGCAGCGCGGTCAATCACGTTCAAATCTCCGTCGACCGCAACACCGACGAGCCGATCGTCCGGGCGGGCTTCGCCGAGGGCGAGACGCCGGCGCTCGCCGTCAAAGGCACGGCCCGCCGCGGCAAAGACGGAACGATCCAATTGCCCGACGGGCAGCCGTGGGGTTGGGCCAAGGTCGGCGACGGCGTTCTGGAAGATTTGCGCGGCTTGCGGTCCTTCACGATCATCGGCTGGGTCAAGCCGGAGAGTCTCGAGATCGGCTCGGGCGGCAACCGGATCTTGTTCTGCTTGAACAGAGACCACAGCGGCATCGACCTCGTCTGCCATCGCGACGGCCGCTTGCGGCTGTCGGTGAACCAGTGGCCGGACCGCGTTCAGAACGACAGCTCGCCGGGCAAGCTGGTTGTGGGCAAATGGACCCGCTTTGCCGTGACCTACGACGCGACCAAGGCCGCCGAGAACGTCGGTTGGTATTTCAGCCGGCCGCAGGACGAGCCCGGCCAGGCCGCCGTCGCGCTGGACCGCAAGACCACTTACAACGTCGGGCCCGTGGCCGGCGACATCGGCCCGCTGGCGATCGGCAACTTCAACGAGACGATGCACAGCTACGGGATGGACCGGCAGTTCCGCGGCCAGATCGGCGGCCTGGAAATCTACGGCAGCCGCATCGGCCCCGCCGGCGCCCTGCCGCTGGACAAGTAGTCATGACCTGAAATGAAGACCCGCCCATGACCTTCGGTCATAAATCAGAAGGATATGCGAATATGGCAGCCAAGCGACTGTTTGCTGTGCTCTTGATGCTGCTCGCGGCGGCGATCCGCCCGGCAGCAGGGGCAGACGACACGGTCTTTCCGGGCCGTGCCTGGGAGGAGGCCGCGCCCGAATCGCAGGGCGTGGACTCGGCGAAGCTTCAGGCGGCGGTGGAATACCTCCGCGAAGCTGCCGGGCAGGAAGGCGTCAAGCGGATGGTCGTCGTCCGCAACGGGCGGATGATCTGGCGAGGCCCGGAAGCAGGCAAGCCCCAGGGCGTCTGGTCGGTCACCAAGGCATTTACCAGCACCGCCCACGGACTGTTGATCGAAGACGGCAAATGTACGCTCGACACGCCGGCCAAGGATTTCAATCCGGCATTGGCAAAGCTCTATCCGGCCGTCACGCTGCGTCACTTCGCCACGATGACCTCCGGTCTTGACGGCACAGGGGGCGGGTACGACCGTGACGAACGGGGGCGCGGCGACCAGAACGCCCTGGTCGAGCCGCTGCCGCCGTTCTTCCCGCCGGGCACGAAGTATATGTATTGGGACGAGGCCACGCAGCACTACGGCTACACGTTGACGCAGATTGCCGGCGGGTCCCTCGACGACTATCTGAAACGAAGAATTCTCGACCCAATCGGCATCACCCAGTTGAATTGGAAGCTGGACGCGACGGGCAAGGTGTTGAATTGGACGGGCGGCATCGAGATCTCCGCCGAAGATCTGGCCCGATTCGGCCTTCTTTTCCTGAACCGAGGCAACTGGAAGGGCCGGCAACTGATCGGCGCCGAATGGGTCGATGAGGCCACGCGGGTGCAGGTTCCCCCTTCAATCCCCAACGCTTTGCCCGGCAGTTCCCGCAAGGGCGCCGGCGTCTACGGCTACCACTGGTGGCCCAACGGCGTCACGCCCGAAGGCACCCGCCGCTGGCCCGACGCGCCGCTGAGCACGTATGCGCGGAGCGGCTACAACAACAACGACCTGTTTGTCGTTCCGGCCTGGAACATGGTCACCGTCCGACTCGGCCTGGATGAGAAGGAGGACGCGATCACCACGGCCGAATACAACGCCTTTCTCCGCATGGTCGGCGAGGCGATTCTCGACCCCGTGGTCGACGGCCAGCGGCGCGTCTGGCATCCGGTCACCGTTCGCTTTCGCGGTCCCAGGGCGAGTGAGACCGACGACCAGCCGAATCCGTTCCTGGACTACCGCCTCCAGGTCGCTTTCAGCGGCCCGTCGGGGCAACGATACGACGTGCCGGGATTCTTCGACGGCGACGGTTGCGGCGGCGGAGCAGGCGACGTCTGGTCTGCGCGGCTTGCACCGGACGAGGCCGGGCGCTGGTCCTACGAGGCGTCGTTTCGGGCGGGAAAGGGAATTGCCGTCTCGCTCGATCCGCAGGCGGGCCGGGCCGTCGCCTTCGACGAAGTCGGCGGCAGCTTTGACGTGGCGCCTTGCGACCCGGATGCCCCCGGCTTTCTCAAGTGGGGCACGCTCGAGTATGCCGGCGGCCACTACCTGAAGTTCGCCTCGGGCCCGTATTGGATTCGCGGCGGCACGGACAGCCCGGAGAACTTCCTGGCCTACGCCGGCTTCGAGCGCACGCCGCCCAGCCACCAATTTGCGGATCACGTCGCGGATTGGCGGCCCGGCGACCCGGATTGGGGCGAGGACAAAGGCCGTGGCATCATTGGTGCCGTCAACTATCTCGCGTTGCACGGGGTCAACAGCGTCTATTTCCTCACGCACAACATCGGCGGCGACGGCAGGGACGTCTGGCCGTGGGCCGGATCGCCTGATCCCAACGGTAGCCCCCAAGACGACAACCTCCACTACGACGTCGGCAAGCTGCGGCAGTGGGAAACCGTTTTCGCCCACGCGCAGCGGCAGGGCGTCTTCCTGCATTTTGTCTTCAACGAGGCCGAAGAGCCCAACAAGCGGGAGTTGGACGACGGTGAGCTGGGCACGGAGCGGATGCTCTATTATCGCGAGCTGGTCGCCCGCTTCGGCCACCATCTGGCGCTCCAGTGGAATCTGTGTGAAGAGTACAACCTGGGTTTCGATCTGGGCCCCGACCGCGTGCGACGCTTTGCCGAGTACGTCCAGGCGGTCGATCCCTACGACCACCCGATTGCCGTTCACTCGGCCGGGAATCCGCTCGAAGCGCTGGCATTCACCTTCGGCGATCCTCGCTTCAGCCTCACTTCGATCCAGCTCGGGCAGCACAAGATCGACGCGCTCACCGAGCAGTTCCGAGAGGCAACCGCTGAGGCCGGGCGACCGCTGCCCGTCTCCATGGACGAGTTCACTTTGGACAAAGGGCAGGAGAAGGGCTGGATTCCGGTGGACGACGCCGAGCGTTGGCGGGTGGAGAAGCTCTGGCCCACGTATCTCTCCGGCGGCAACATCGAGTTCATTCTGGGCGACCTGCTCGACACCGACAGCTTCAAGACCCCCGAGCGCGAGAAGCTGTGGAACTACGTCCTCTACGCGCGGCGGTTCCTCGAAGCCTTGCCGTTTTGGGAGATGCAGCCTGCCGACGAGCTCGTCACGGGCGCGGCCGCGATCTCCGTGACGCAGAGCCGCGGCCGGAAGACGTATGCCATGGGCGCTCAGGTCTTCTGCAAGGCGGGCGAGGTCTTCGCCGTCTATCTGCCGAAGGCGGAAGACGTTGCCGAGCTTGATCTGTCAGGCGTCGATGGGCGTTTCCAGCAGAGATGGTACAATCCGCGGACGGGCCAATTCGAGGGCCACGCCGCTGGCGTGGCCGGCGGGTCGCGTGTTTCCTTGGGCGCGCCGCCGCGCGAGACCGGCAAGGACTGGGCCGTGCTGATCGAGAAAACCTCGACGGCTCCGGATCGCGACGAGAGGTGATTCCGTTGAAGGTTGAGTTCGCCATGCAACTGAGATTGCTGCCGGTGATCGCCGTGGTCGGTGTGGTCAACGGACTCTGCGGCCCTGCCGATGGCGAAAAAACGGCACAAGACGAAACCGGCGCGGCGCCCTATCCGCCCAGCCCCGTGATCGGCGGCATCGAATGGGCACCGGTGGAGACGATCGTCCGCCGCGCCAAAGGAAGCGACAACTTTCCGCTGACGTGGAGCGACGACGATGCCCTTTACACGACGTACGGCGACGGCTGGGGGTTCGAGCCGTTTGTCCCCGCCAAGCTGAGCCTGGGACTGGTGCGAATCACCGGGCTGCCGCGTGATTTTCAGGGCGTCAATCTCCGCTCCGACTCGATCGAACAATACGGCGGAGGCCGGAGCGGCAAGAAAGGCTGGGGGCTGCTGTCGGTCGACGGCGTGCTGTACTTGTGGATGGGCCACGCCGACCGCAAAGGCGGAGAGGCACAGCTCGCCTGGTCGAAGGACCACGGCGCGACCTGGACGTACGCGGACTGGCGGTTCGAGGAATTCGGGTTGGTCGGATTCGTCAACTTCGGAAAGGACTATGCGGGGGCGCCGGACGCGTTCGTCTACGCCTACTCGCACGACGGTCCCAAAGCCGACGGCCCCGCCGATCGTTTCATCCTGATGCGCGCCGCCCTGGACCAGATCGCCAGGCGAGAAGCGTGGCAGTTTCTCGTGCGCCGCGATGAGCAAGGCCGGCCGGTCTGGTCGAACGATATCCGGCAGCGCGGCCCCGTGTTCGAGCATCGCGACGCCTGCCTCAGGTCCGCTATGACGTACAACGCCGGGATCAAGCGCTATCTCTGGTGGCAGGCCATCCCTCAGCCGCCCGGGCACGTCGACCGCGGCGACACTCGCTTCGACGGCGGCTTCGGCGTCTACGATGCGGCCGAGCCGTGGGGGCCGTGGACGACGGCCTTCTTCACCAGCGCGTGGGACACCGGCCCTGGGGAACACGGCGATTTCCCGTCGAAATGGATGAGCGCCGACGGCCGCACGCTCCATCTCGTCTTCTCCGGCGACGACCATTTCTCCGTCAGGAAGGCGACGCTGAAATTGCGCCGGCCGGCAGTTGCTGATCCGAGCCCCTGAAAGAAGGCGTGTATCGACAGTGAAGACAATCGCGAGCGGCTTGTTTGTGTTTGGGATGGTTTTGTGCGCGCTGAGCGGCCCGTCTGCGGCCGAGTCCAAACCGCGGCTGGTGATGCCGACCGAGATCGCAGCCGATCCGCTTGCGCAGCCCGCGGTTCAATGGAAACCGCAGGAGCTTCGACTTGCCGCGAGTGATGAGCATCCCTGGTGGTCCTTTCCCGCGACGGCCGGCTTCACGCACGAGGCAACCGGCAAGCGCCTGGTGGTAGAAGCATTCTGGGACGGCGGCCGGGACTGGGTGGTCCGGTTCGCCGCGCCGCAGCCCGGCGTTTGGACGTGGCAGACGTCCTCGGACGATGCCGGGTTGGACGACCGCTCCGGCCGGCTGGAGGTGCGCCCGCCGACCGAAGACGAAACGACCGGCAATCCCAACTACCGCGGCCACTTGAAAATCAACAGCGGCGGTCGCTTTTTCGAATATGCCGACGGCACGCCGATCTTCGTGCTGGCCGACACGCTCTGGAGCGGCAACACCGCGCGCTGCGGACTGGGTGAACGTCATGACGGGCCGTTCTTCCAATACCTGGCCGACCGGAAAGCCAAAGGGTTTACCGCCGTCTTGATCAAGTATCTCAACGGTTTTGACGACGGCCCACCCAACCCGACCGGCGAGCGGAACGAGGGCGGGTACGTCTTTCTGCGGCGTGATCTGGGCCGATTGAACCCGGCGTACTTTCGCGCGCTGGATGAGCGGATGGAGGCGATTTGGGCGCACGGCCTGGCGGCCGCCATCCCGGCGGCCTGGTGGGGCAAGACGAAACAGTGCGCCTTCGACATCCATCAGGCCAAACGCATCAGCGCCTACTGCGCCGTGCGGTACGGCGCCTACAACGCGCTCTGGTGCCTGTCGGGCGAGTACCAGTACGCGTTCAACGATTGCGGCTGGACGGAGGAGTCGTTCAACGACCTGGGCAGAACGGTCCAGGCCCACAATCCCTACGGCCATCCGCTTTCCATCCATCCGAGCAGCCGCCTCGATTGGGCTTTGCCGCACAATTGCCAGTCTTCGCGGCCCTATCATGAGTCGCAATGGCTGGACCATCACTGGCTGCAGACCGGCCAGAGCGTGGATCGCGTGCACAACATCGCGGCCCGCGCGGAGGAGAATCGGGCATTGTCGCCGCCCCGTCCCGTTTTCTGCTCCGAAGGCTACTACGACGTGGCCGTCGATCCCGACCAGGCCTATCACGCGCGATGGCAGGCTTGGGTCGCGATGCTTGGCGGCTGTGCCGGCTACGGCTACGGCGCGCACGGCATCTGGCAGTTTTTCGATCCGGCCGACCCGCAGGGCGAGACGGGAAAAAAGGAAAAACGCGTGGTCCCTTGGCCGCAGGCGCTAAGATTTGAAGGCTCGGCGACGATGCGGCCGCTGCGCGAGTTCGTCTCCAGTCGCCCCTGGTGGCAACTCCAGCCGCGGCGCGATTGCCTGCTGGTCGACGGCAATCCTTGCTCGCGCCCCACGGCCGCCGACTTGACGCCGCCGCACTGCGCAGGCAGCCCCGGCCGGCTCTACGTCGTCTATGTCCCCCGCGGCAACGCCTCGCGGGCGCTGAAACTGGTCAAGCTGGCCGCCGGCCGCTACCAGGCCGTGTGGTTGGACCCCCGCACCGGCCAAACAACGTCGCCGGCGGACGTGCCGGCCGGCCCAAACGAGTGGCTGATCCCGCCGCGTCCGGCACCTGCCGATGAAGATTGGGTGTTGTGTTTAAGGACGGCCGAAGAATGACTTGGGCCGGGGGCTGCCCCGATTTTCCCGCAGGGAAGATGGGACTGCCCCTTACGAATCTTGCCCCCGATCCGCATCACGACCGTGGCCTGCGTGGAGAGGCACTTATAGATCCTTCAGCGCCGCCACCAGGTCGAGGATCGCCTTCTTGCCGTCGGCAAAGTACATCTGCGTGTTGTCCATCGCGAACAGCGGGTTGGGAATGCCCGCAAAGCCGGGGCTCAGGCTCCGTTTGACCACGACGACGGTGCGGGCTTTGTCGACGTCGATGATCGGCATGCCGGCGATCGGGCTGGCGGGGTTGTTGCGGGCGTCGGGATTGACCACGTCGTTGGCCCCGATCACCAAGGCGACGTCCGTCTGCGCCATCTGGGGGTTGACGTCGCCGGGCTCCTTGAGCTGCTCGTAGGGCACTTCGGCCTCGGCCAAGAGCACGTTCATGTGTCCGGGCATGCGGCCGGCGACGGGGTGGATGGCGTATTCGACCTCGACGCCGCGGGACTCGAGCAAGTCGGCCAGCTCGCGGACCGCGTGCTGCGCCTGGGCCACCGCCATGCCGTAACCCGGCACGATCACCGCCCGCCGCGCGCCGTCGTAAAGCAGGGCCACTTCCTCGGCGGTCGCCGCCTTGATCTTGCCGCCATAGACCTCGTCGGCCGAGGGGGCGCCTTCGGCCGGCGCCAGGACGCCGAAGAGCACGTGCACAAGCGAGCGGTTCATCGCTTTGCACATGATCTGGGTGAGGATCACGCCCGAAGCCCCCACCAGCGACCCGGCGATGATCAGCACCGAGTTTTCCAGCACGAAGCCCGTGGCGCAAGCGGCCAGCCCGCTGTAAGAGTTCAACAGCGCGATCACCACCGGCATGTCGGCCCCGCCGATCGGGTTGACCAGCGTGAAGCCGAGCACCGAAGCGACCAGCACCAGCGGCAGGTAAATCCAGGCGTACTGGGGGTACATCGTGCCCAAGACCAGCAAGAGCAGGACCAGGGCGCCCAGCGCCGCGTTGATCCACTGCTGTGCGGGGTACTGGATCGGCTTTTTGAAGGCCTGATACTCCTGCAGCTTGGCGAAGGCCACGAGACTGCCCCAGAAGGTCACCGCCCCGATCAGCCCGGCCAGCAGGGCGGTCAGTGCAAACGCGATCGATCTTTCCGAGGGGTCCTTGGTGATCAGCTCGGCGCCGGCCACGAGCACGCTCGCCCCGCCGCCGAAGCCGTTGAACAGCGCCACCATTTGCGGCATGGCCGTCATTTCGATCTTGACCGCCAGCACGGCCCCGATCGTGCCGCCGATGACGGCCCCCGCGATGATCAGGCCGTAGCCGACGACGTCCTGGTGCACCAGCGTGGCCACCACGGCGACCAGCATCCCCAACGCGCCGAGCAGGTTGCCGCGGACGGCGGAGCGGGGGTGCGTCAGCCCCTTGAGTCCGAAGATGAACAGGACCGCCG
>Ga0180438_10010895_pt1 | contig 11081 bp, 11 predicted proteins | sample SS_ome_12_FD_132455 | JGI IMG/M metagenome (GOLD analysis project Ga0180438, IMG submission 132455) | Hypersaline lake sediment archaeal communities from the Salton Sea, California, USA - SS_3_D_2 metaG | ecosystem: Environmental > Aquatic > Non-marine Saline and Alkaline > Hypersaline >... | reverse complement strand
TATTGTACTATACCGCTGTCTTCTCCGCTAGTCTCTGGTCCCCCAGATGGAAATAGCACCGGTGAACGAGCCCGGCTGGCCGCCCAGGTTGTGCGTCATCCCCAGCTTCACATTCTTCACCTGGCGCTTTTCCGCCTTGCCCTGGAGCTGCTTGTAGACCTCGTACATCATGCGGATTCCGCTGGCGCCGATCGGGTGCCCGAAGCATTTCAGGCCACCATCGGTATTTACCTTGGGCCCGTCACCACTGAGCTCGAAAAAGCCTTTGTCAATGTCGTCCTTGACCTTGCCACGAGGACTGAAACCGACATCCTCCATGGTGATCGCCTCGGTGATGGAGAAGCAGTCGTGCACCTCGCAGACTGAAATATCCTCGCGCGGGTTCTTGACACCGGCCTGCTCGTAGGCCATCCGGGAGGCATTGACCGCCTCATCAAAGTGCGTGAAGTCATAGTAGTCACGCAGGCTGCCCTGTTGAGCACCCACACCGAGTCCAAGGCCCTTCACCAGGATGTAGTCATCACGCATCGTCCTGGCTATCTCCGGTCGGGTAATAATCGCCGCTGCCGAGCCGTCGCTGACGCCACAGCAGTCATACAGCCCGAGCGGAAAAGCCTGCATCGGCGCGTTGATTGCCTGCTCTATGGTTATTGCCCTCTGGAAGTGGGCCTTCGGGTTAAGCGAGCCGTTGTAGTGGTTCTTTACGTCAATCCTGGCCAGCATCTGCTTGCCCTCTTCGTAGCTCAAGCCGTACTGGTAGAAGTACCGGTTGGCTGCCAGGGCAAACTGCGCTGGAGGTGGCACTCCTGGCGCGGTCTGTGCTGACGGCTGTCCGCCACCACCGGTGAGAAAGCCCACGCCGGAGTCCTTCAGTTTCTCCACTCCGGCAACCAGTACCAGGTCATAGACACCTGCGGCCACGGCGAAACAGGCATCCATCATGGCATTCGTGCCGGTGGCACAGAAGTTCTCAATCCTCGTTATCGGGATATACTCTGTCTTTATTGCGTGTGCCAGGACCTGCCCTGACATCTGGTTCTGAGTCCCCAGCCATGCAGCCTGGATGTCCTCCGACGTGATACCGGCGTCTTCAAAGGCCTCGGAGGTAGACTCTACCAGCAGGTCTTCGGTACCCATGTCCCAGCGCTCGCCGAACTTGGAGCACCCCATACCGACTATCGCAACCCTGTCTCTAATGCTCTCCATCTGCATTTCCTCCCAAGAGAATCCGGGGTCCCTTGCCTGTCCCATCGGCAGGGCGAAACTCCCACCTAGAACCTCTGTGGCATTGCTTTCCAGAAGTAGTTATGGACGCCACCCGAAGAACGGAGTTTCCGGAAGGTCATCTCGACCGGTTTTTCGCACTGTACGTCCTCAATCTCCCGGTCGGTCATTGTGAACATACCTCTGCCGCCACCTTCGAAGTTGATGATCGTAATTGCCAGCGGTGAGTCGATACCACCTACGAGATAGTCCAGGGAGAAGGTGAATATCTTGCCCGGCTTGTCGGAGAGACGCACTGTCTCCCACTGGTCTTTGGTATGGCACCGGCTGCATATACGCTGCAGCGGGTATTGTATCAGGCCGCAGTTGAGGCACTTCGCGCCATGCAGGCGGTCAATCGATTCACGATCCCGCCATCTGGCTGATGCAGAAGGGCCACCACCCTCCAGCCCTTTCAGAGTAGCCCCGCGCACGCCGACACTCTTTCGTATGCGCTTCTTCTCCAGGTTCCCCTTGATGCCGCGTCTGCCGTTGAACCTGGCAATCTCGTCAGTGGTCTGCAGCAGAAACGCATCGGCACCGTCGCCATAGCTGGCCAGAAGTATCTTCTGGCCCGGCTTGGCTGTCTCGAGAGCAGCTATCAACTGCATCAGCGAGTAGGCAGCTCCCGTGTTGCCCATACTGCCGAACAGCGGGTCCTGCACCTGAGCGGCATCGAGTCCGAGCTGCCGCGCCATTTCCTGGTGCCGCCTTGGATTGGGCCCGTATAGCACAGCCTTGTCAATGTCCTTGACACCCAGGTTGGCTTTCTTCAGGAGGCCCTCAATGGCCTCCGGCATTACTGCCAGATACCCGGTCTGCAGGACGAAGCGGTCCTCCCAGCTACGCACAGCGTTGTCACCTTCGGCCCGCCAGTTGTCCAGCACTTCATCAGACACCGAGTAGCTATCGACGACCTCAGCGATAACGCCTTCGTTGCCAATCAGAAGCGCTCCCGCGCCGTCCCCTGATGTCTGGTCAAACTCAGAGCCGGGTGTACCGGTCCGGCAATCTGCCACGGTTACCATGACCTGCTTCGCAGAGCCCGCTTTCACCGCATCCAGCGCCGACCGCAGGGCCTGCGTTCCAGCCCGCAGGGAGTTGGCCACATCATTGGTGACGATGTCCCGGCGCAGGTCAACCGCTGCGGCAACCAGGGCTGCTCCCTGCTTCTCTATGTAGGGTGACGTCGTCGTAGCAAAGATGAGGCCGTCCACGGCCTCGCGGTCTCCGCCGCTGATGCAGTCCATGCCTGCCGCCACCGCCATGGTTACGCTGTCTTCGTCGAAGTTGACAACCGCCTTCTCAACAGGCAAGCCCCACCCGGCGGTCTCCCTGCCCAGTCTGTAGAACGGGATATAAGCTCCGTACGACGTGATGCCTGCCATCTTCCCTCCTTGACACGCTATTCTACAGAAGGTCACCGCAATCTCGCCCGGAGCACTAGCCGGCCCGGGCCCCAGCCAGACAAGGGGCTGGCCACGCCTCATACGCGCGGCCAGCCCCCGCAGTGACAGTACTGCACTACACTCTGACTCTCAGGACCGCAGTCCCTTCTGCCAGGCTAGGCTCCTTCGAGCCCCACGATGCCCACGAAAATGGCACAACCGGCCGGACCACCACCCAGGTTATGGGTCAGCCCCAGCTTGGGGTCCTTTATCTGCCGGGAGGGCTGTCCTGGGTTCAGCATTCTGTCTGCCCTGCCCTGAAGCTGGTTGTACATCTCGTAGAGCATCCGTATTCCGCTGGCCCCAATCGGATGGCCGAAGCACTTGAGGCCGCCATCCGGCTGCACCGGCAGCTTGCCATCCAGGTCAAAGAAGCCGTCCTCGATGTCCCTCAGGACCTTTCCCCGCTCGCTGAACTTGAGGTCCTCCATGGTGACCGCCTCGGTAATGGAGAAGCAGTCATGGACCTCGGCCATGCTGATCTGCTCACGCGGGTTGGTTATGCCGGCTTCCTGGTAGGCTCTCTCGCCGGCCCGTACCGTGGCCTCAACATGCATGTAGTCAAACTTGGTGTTGAAGTTGCCATCATTCGGTGCCATGGCAATCTGGAGTGCCTTGACAAACATGGGCGGCTCCTTGCCCTTGCGCATGCTCTTGGCAATCTCCGGTGTGGTGATGATGGCCGCCGCCGCCCCGTCACTGACGCCGCAGCAGTCATACAGGCCCAGCGGCCAGGCGATCATCGGCGCGTTGAGAATCGCGTCCATGTCAACTGCCCTCTGGAAATGCGCCTTCTTGTGTCGGGCACCGTTCATGTGGCTCTTCCACGAGACCCGCCCGATCATGTGCTTGCCTTCCTCGTAGCTCAGGCCATAGTGGTCGAAATACGTGGTGGCAAGCATGGCGAACTGCGCCGGCGGTGGGCCGGAGGCTCCCGCCGTCATGCCGTGCCCGGGTCCGGGTACTGAGCCGTCGGTCAGCCCGCTGAGGCCACTGTCCTTGTACTTGTCGGCGCCAACAGCCAGCACTATGTCGTAGATGCCGGCAGCTACAGCGTAGCACGCGTTCCTGAACGCATCTGAAGCGGTGGCGCAGGCGTTCTCCACCCTGGTAACAGGGATGTACTGGAGTCTGAGAGGTTCAGACAGTGACATTCCCGTGGACCCTGTTGCAGTCCCTATCCAGGCAGCCTGGATGTCTTCGGGCCCTATCCCGGCATCTTCGAAGGCCTCGTAGGCGGCTTCCACAATCAGGTCATGAGCACCGGCATCCCAGCGCTCTCCGAACCTGGTGCACCCCATACCGGCAACAGCAACCCTGTCTCTGATACTTCCTGCCATCTTCGTTTCCTCCCTGATTAAGTACCCTGCAGGTAAATAGTATTCTACTCCCTGACCGGCTTGCACTTCCAGAAGTAGCTGGTAGAACCGGGGCCCAACGGTATCCTCCTGAAGGTCATCTCGACGGGCAGGCCCACCTTGCACTCCTCAGGGTCGCGGTCAACCATGTCGAACAGGCCCCTGCCGCCACCCTCGAAGTCAATGACGGCCCGCGTCATCGGCGGATTGATGCCGCCACCCAGGTAGTCGTGGCTGAAGCTGACCGTCTTGCCTGTCTTGTCTGCGAACCGGTAGGGTTCGAAGTTGTCCTTGGTCCGGCACTCGAGGCAGATATGGGCACGCATCGAAGAGCCGCTCATATAGAGCTGGACCGTGCCGCAATTCAGGCACTTGACACCATAGAGAGGCAGACCGAGCTTCCGCTCTCTCCACTCTGCCGACATGGCAATTGGCATACCGCGACGGAGTGACGCCGGCACAAGGCCCCGCCAGCGCATGTACTTGCCGTAGTTGTCAAGCGTACCCTTGATGGCAAGATGGCGCTTGATTGCCCTTCTGTCCTTTATCTTCTCGATGTGTTCGGTGGCCCTGAGCACAACGGCGTCACAGCCGTTACCCCAGCTGACCAGCAGGAACCTATCCCCCGGTTTGGCATCTTCCAGGGCTGAGACCAGGATCATCGGGGCAAGTGCCGCCCCGGTGTTGCCGAGGCTGTCAAGAAGTGCCTCCTGGACCTGTTCTGGAGCGAAGCCCATCGACCTCGCCAGACTGCCCTGCGCTCTTGCATTAGCGCCGTAGATGCAGGCCTTGCTGATATCCTTGGGTGTCAGGTTCAGCTTCGCCAGGAGATTCTTCACAACTTCGCGAGGGGTTACGTTGTAGCCGGCATCACGGCCAAAGCGGTCCTCCCACGAGCTGACAAAGGTATCGCCATCGGTTCTCCAGTAGTCCGACAGATCATCCGAATAGGTGCAGCTGCCTTCAATCTCAACCGCCACGCCGTCATTCCCCACCAGAAAAGCGGCGGCGCCGTCGCCGAACGCCTGCTCCATCTCGCCGCCGAGACTGCCCAGGCGCATATCAGCCACGGTCACCAGAACACTCTTGAGCGAACCTGAATTGACCACGTCCACGGCAGACAGCAGGGCGCTGACCCCTGCCCTGAGGCAGTTGCCGAAATCAGCGTTCCGCACATCCCGACGGAAGTCCAGGGCATTTGCCACTATGTTGGAGTTCTGTCGCTCAACGTAGGGAGGGGTGGTAGTCGCCATGAAAACGGCATCCACCGTCTTCGGATCGGTGCCCTTCAGACAGTCGATACCGGCAGACACGGACATGCTGATAGAGTCCTCATCATAGCCAGCCACTGCCTTCTCACCACGTCCCCCACCAAGCCCCCAAGCGGCATTGATCACGCTTCGGGGCATTCTGTAATACGGAATGTATGCTCCATAAGATGTGATACCCGCCATTGCTCCTCCTTAACAGCGTATTCGCCACTCAGACTTCGTGGCACACCTATCGCCTGGCACACCCATTCTAGTACCAGGCGCCAAACATATCAACTCGAGGTAAGTGAGAGCGTGGGTCTCAGGTCAAGCCTGATACCCGGTCCCATGGTCGTGGTCAGATATGCGGACCTGACGTACTGGCCTTTGGCCCCGCTCGGTCTGGCCTTCACCACGGCCTCCACCACCGCGGACAGGTTGGCCACCAGGTTCTGACTGTCAAAGCTCGCCTTACCCACGGGTACGTGGATTATGGCTGTCCTGTCCAGCTTGAACTCCACCCGCCCCTTGCGGGCGTCCTCAATCACCCGCGGGAGGTCTTCGGCTGGCACCACTGTCCCGGACTTCGGGTTGGGCATCAGCCCTCGCCTGCCGAGAACCCTGCCCAGCTTCCCCACTCTGCTCATCATGTCCGGCGTGGCAATGGCCGTGTCAAAGTCCACCCACCCTTCCTCGATACGCTTCGCAAGGTCGTCCCCGCCAACGTAGTCAGCCCCGGCCGACTCGGCAATCCGGCTGGCCTCGCCCTGGGCGAAGACAAGCACTCGCACCTTCTTCCCCAGGCCATGCGGCAGGAGGGCAACACCCCGCACCTGCTGGGTGGCATTCCGCGGGTCAAGCCCCATACGGAGATGAAGCTCAACGGTCTCATCAAAACCGGCGGTGGCCAGCCTCTTGGCAAGGTCCACGGCCTCCTCCGGGGAATACGCCTTTTCCCTATCCAGAAGACCGACTGCTTCTCTGTATCTCTTCCCGTGCTTCGTCATTCCTGCTCTATCTCAATTCCCATACTTCGTGCCGTGCCGGCCACGATTCGCTCCGCCGCTTCAACAGTGGTCGCGCTCAGGTCCTTGGCCTTGAACTGGGCAATCTCGATCAGCTTCTCCCGAGACAGTACCGGCATCTTCTCCCGGCCGGCAGACCCGGACCCCTTCTCCACGCCGAGGGCCTTCTTCAGCAGGTCGGTTGTTGGCGGCGTCTTGGTGACAAACGTGAACGACCGGTCTTCGTAGACAGTGATTTCCACCGGGATGATTGACCCGGCCTGCGACGCAGTGCGGTCGTTGTACTCCTTGCAGAAGCCCATGATGTTCACCCCGTGCTGCCCCAGTGCCGGGCCGACCGGGGGCGCCGGATTAGCCTTGCCAGCGTCTATCTGCAGTTTGATTATCGCTTTGACCTTCTTAGCCACGCTACCTCCAATCCCGGAACAATCAGAGCTTCTCTACCTGGAGGAAATCAAGCTCAACCGGCGTCTCGCGGCCGAACAGGGAGAGGAGCACCTTCACCTTGCCTTTCTCGGTGCCTATCTCATCCACTGTCCCGACGAAATCAGCGAAAGGCCCCTCCGTCACCCGCACACTCTGACCAGGCCGGAAACCCACCTTGACCTTCGGAGTCTCCGCCCGCATCTGCTTGAGAATCTGCTCCACTTCTTCGTCCGCCAGCGCCACAGGCTTGCCGCCGCTGCCGACAAAACCCGTAACCCCAGGCGTGTTGCGCACAATGCTCCAGCTCTCGTCGGTCATCACCATCTCAACCAGGATGTAGCCGGGCAGTATCTTCTTGGCTACTGTCCGCCTCTGACCGCCCCTGATTTCCACCTCCTCCTCCGTTGGTATGATGACCTGGGCAATCTCCTCCCGGGAGTCCATGAACTTCAGACGCTGTTCAAGGTTCTTCTTGACCCGCTCCTCATACCCGGAGTAGGTGTGGATGGCATACCAGTCTTTTCCGTTCTCTCCCACACGCAACCTCAATCAGGAAAAGATGACCGGGGAACCAGCAAGACCTCCCGTTTCACGCCAGGCACTCTCATCCGCCCAGGAGAAACCTGCTGACGAGGCCGCTCAGCCCCAGGTCGATCAGTCCGAGCACGACGCCCACACTGACGGCGACCAGCAGCACCAGGCCCGTAAGATACGCGGCCTCTCTCCTGGTCAGCCAGGTAACCTTCTTCATCTCGGCAATAGTGTCGCCGACGAACCTGAACCTGCCACCAAAGCGCCTAACGGCAACAACCGGCCCCTTGGCAGGCACGGCCGCACGCTTGGTGGAGGTGCTTGCACGCCTGGCAGATGCGATCCCACGTTTGCTGGACGGCATGTCGTTTGCCCCTGGAGGCTACCTCACTTCCCGGTGCAGCGTGCGCACACGACAGCGCGGACAGTACTTGTTCAACTCCAACCGCTGGGAGTCGTTCCTTCTGTTCTTGGTGGTCGTATAGGTCCTCTCCCTGCACTCCGGACAGGCAAGGTGGATTATGACCCTGGCTTCGCTCTTCCTGGCCATTTCTTACTCGATTATCCTGGTGAAGGTGCCGGCACCCACCGTCCTGCCCCCCTCGCGGATGGCAAAGCGCAGTCCTACCTCCAGGGCCACGGGGTATATCAGCTTTATCTTCATTGTGATATTGTCACCAGGCATGACCATCTCCACGCCCTCGGGCAGCTCAATGGCCCCGGTGACATCCGTGGTCCGAATGTAGAACTGAGGCCGGTATCCGTTGAAGAAAGGCGTATGCCTGCCTCCTTCTTCCTTGCTCAGGACGTAGACCTGTCCTTCAGCGTAGGTATGCGGCTGAATCGTACCCGGCGCCGCCAGGACCTGTCCTCGCTCGATGTCTTCCCGGTCAACACCCCTCAGAAGCGCGCCGACGGCATCGCCCGGCTCGGCCTGGTCCAGGAGCTTGTGGAACATCTCCAGACCGGTGATCACGGTCTTTCGCGGCTCGTGGTGCAGCCCCACTATTTCGACCTCATCCCCGACCTTAACGATGCCCCTCTCCACTCTTCCCGTGGGCACGGTACCACGGCCTTTGATGCTGAATACGTCTTCAATTGACATCAGGAAGGGCTGGTCCTTGGGTCTTGTCGGGGTGGGAATGTAGTCATCAACGGCATCCATCAGCTTCAGGATGGAACCGCACCACTCGCACTCCCTCTTGCCGCAGCCACACTCCAGCGCCTTGAGGGCACTAACCCTCACGACCGGTATCTCATCGCCGGGGAACTGGTATTTGGAGAGCAGCTCCCTCAGCTCCATCTCGACAAGCTCCAGAAGCTCCTCATCGTCCATCACGTCCACCTTGTTCAAGGCGACAACGATGCTGGGCACTTCCACCTGGCGAGCGAGCAGGATATGCTCCCGGGTCTGGGGCATCGGCCCGTCGGGGGCGCTGACCACCACTATCGCGCCATCCATCTGGGCGGCACCCGTGATCATGTTCTTGATGAAGTCAGCGTGTCCCGGACAGTCAATATGAGCGTAATGCCGCTTCGCCGTCTCATACTCAATATGAGCAATGGCAATCGTCAGGCCCCGTGCTTTCTCCTCCGGCGCGTTGTCAATGCTGTCAAAGGAACGGAAGCCGGTCTGACCGACACCAGCTTTGGACAGCACCAGCGTTATCGCCGATGTCAGTGTCGTCTTGCCGTGATCGACATGGCCAATGGTGCCTACGTTGCAGTGCGGCTTGGTCCGTTCAAACCTCTTCTTTGCCATTAAAGACCCCCTTCTTTCGCCAAGCCCACAACCAGATTCGAACTGGTGACCTTACCCTTACCAAGGGTATGCTCTACCTACTGAGCTATGTGGGCATTCGTCCTGTGTTATACAGAGTACAAGACCTATTATACCCAATCGTACGGTTCAGTCCAACTTCTGAATCAGCCGGTGGTGGAGGGGGTAGGATTCGAACCTACGTAGCCCTTAGGGCGGCAGATTTACAGTCTGCTCCGATTAACCACTCCGGCACCCCTCCCCAGTCCACAGCCACCCGGTACACTCAGCCCGAGAGGGGATTCGAACCCGCTAACCTACCGATTACAAGTCGGTTGCGCTACCATTGCGCCACTCGGGCACCGGTAGGGTGGTAGTGCCACTCCAGGCAAATAGCCTGCGTATTATAGAGACGAACTGTCACCAAAGTCAAGTATGGTAGCGCATACCGGATTCGAACCGGTGATCTCCTCCTTGAGAGGGAGGTGTCCTGACCGCTAGACGAATGCGCCACAAAGCGACCGGTATCTCGGTCTCTTCCGTTCGATGAAAAGGTGCCGGTGAGCCTGTGCCTGCCAAGTCCTCTGCCAGACTGATCTGGCTGGGGAAGTAGGATTCGAACCTACCCACGCGGATCCAGAGTCCGCTGTCCTACCACTAGACTATTCCCCAACAAACCTAGTCATTATAGCATACCGTTATGTCAGAGACAATACAGGAAGGTGGACGTACCGGTCACGCCTGCGCCTCCGGACACATTTGACAGACCCTTCCTCACTATCTATGCTGGACTGCGAGCCCAGCGCAAACTGGACCCGAAGTCCAGGCGGCAGAAGGCCGGTGCGAAAGGAGACCTGGCGATGGAGAGCCTTGCAGAGGCGCAGCAGACCCTGGGGGTGTCCTTCGGCAATCCCTCTCTACTCAAGGAGGCCCTGGTTCACGGCTCCTACGCCAACGAGTACCCGAACAGCGCTCTGGTGACCAACGAGAGGCTGGAGTTCCTCGGGGATGCCATCCTGGGCGCGGTGGTCGCCGCCAGGCTCTACACGGAGTTCGGCCATCTGAACGAGGGAGAGATGACCAAGCTCCGCGCTCTCCTGGTGCGGGGTGATACCCTGGCCAGTGTCGCCAGGGACATCGGGCTCAGCGAGTTCCTCCTGCTGGGGAAAGGGGAGGAGGCCACCGGCGGTCGGACCAAGACGGCCAACCTTGCCGGGGCCCTGGAAGCAGTGGTCGGCGCCGTCTTCCTTGACCAGGGCTACGATGCTGCCAGGGACTTCGTGCTGCGACTGCTCAGGCCTGAGCTTGAGAGGGCCGTCACGCACGGCACGGCCAGCAACTACAAGTCAGAGCTTCAGGAACTGCTCCAGGCGCGCGAGCAGCAGGCGCCCACGTACCACGTTGTCGAGGCTACCGGGCCGTCCCACGATAGATGGTTCACCGTCGAGGTGAGGATGGGCGATTCCGTGCTGGGCAAAGGCTCAGGCAAGAGCAAGAAGGCCGCCGAGACAGACGCCGCCCACGCCATACTGAGGCGGCTTCTGACCAACTTTACACGGTAGCACTGCTCTGGTAAACTTCACGCAAGAGCTGCGGTGCACACGCCGGGGCGGGGAGTATCATGGGAAAACGTGACTACAGACGCAGAGAGCCAAAGAAAGCCAAGAAGGAAGTGAAGAAGACGCTGACAGCCTCAATCCTTCCTCCCCCCATGACCGTGGAAGTCGTCGGGAAGCGCAAGAAACCCAGGAAGGAAGGAAACGAGGAAGAATAGTCCACGTGGCAGGCTATCAGCGTCTCCATCAGACCGGCGAACTCCGGGTGCGCGTACAGCAGGCCCGGGAAATGCTCGCGTCCTGCTCGCTGTGTCCACGCCAGTGCCGCGTTGACCGCCTCGCCGGGGAAAGCGGCAAGTGCCACGTCACGGACCGGGTTGTCGTCTCCAGCTACGGACCGCACTCTGGTGAGGAGGCGCCCCTGGTAGGCAGGAACGGCTCCGGGACGATATTCTTCACCTACTG
>Ga0180438_10010894_pt1 | contig 11082 bp, 9 predicted proteins | sample SS_ome_12_FD_132455 | JGI IMG/M metagenome (GOLD analysis project Ga0180438, IMG submission 132455) | Hypersaline lake sediment archaeal communities from the Salton Sea, California, USA - SS_3_D_2 metaG | ecosystem: Environmental > Aquatic > Non-marine Saline and Alkaline > Hypersaline >... | reverse complement strand
GAAGTTCAAGTCGTATGTGAATTCTATCCCGCTCAAGCAATACGGCAATACCTACAAGATTATCAACAGGAAGTACTTGCACATTCAAATGATACCGCAAAAACTGCGTGTCAACGGCCTGGAACAACTGCTGCCTAATTGTGGGAAAACAAACATCCTCTTAGAAGTCGAGCATCTCGTCCCGACAAGCCGAGGTGGAACTGACCGGGTGTCGAATTTGACGATCGCATGTAGGAAATGCAACCTTAAGAAAGGAGATCAGACCGCCGAGGAGTTTGGTTACCCAAACATCCAGCACCAGGCAAAGCAACCACTTAAAGCAGCGGCATGTCTGAATAACATTCGTTGGAAGTTAGTGGAACAGTTAGGGGCAGAACATACCTACGGATACGTCACTAAATACCAGCGGAACAAGTTAGGGCTGGAAAAGTCACATGTGAATGACGCGTTTGTCATTGCCGGCGGCACAACACCAAGAACGCTGCAAACCGTATGAGGTGATGCACGTCAGGCGCAATAATCGTTCGCTACAGACGAATAGAAAGGGATTCAAGCCGTCAATTAGGAGACAGAGGTACCAGTTGCAACCCCACGATGTGGTAAGCTATAATGGAAAACCATGCAAAGTCAAAGGGGTCTTCAATTATGGAACATGGGTACGATTATGTGATTCATATGGAACGGTCGTCAACACCAATATTACACACGTGAAATTGTTGAAATATGGAAAAGGATTGGTATTTACTTTCAAAAACCAGTAAAATACCGCAATTCATCTCCAGCCTGGCGGATGGAGTCTTCTTGCGGAGATTAGATAAAGTTATATTAGTGAAAATGCCAGTTTCAACAAATTAGTAAACCTCACTATTATATATATCTATACAGAAAGAGGTAAGAAGCAAAGATGGCATTATAGGAGGAGATTTTATGCCAGTTAGAGTAGCTGTAAATGGTTTTGGCCGAATTGGGAGATGCATGTTTAGAGCGGGACTAGGAAATAAGGATATAGAATTTGTCGCGTTTAACGATCTGTGGGATGTAGGAACGATGGCACACTTACTCAATTATGACACAGTGCATGGAAAACTTCCCGTAGACGTTGAAGCTAAGAAGGATGTGATCATTATAGGTGGTAAGGAAATACCGTTTTTTGCAGAGAAGGATCCTGCAAAACTACCTTGGGGAGATCTTAATGTAGACGTAGCCGTAGAATCAACAGGGATTTTTAGAGATCGACAAAATGTGTCAAAACATCTAGATGCGGGGGCTAAAAAGGTGATTATCTCAGCGCCTGCTAACGATCCAGACGTAACGATCGTTTTAGGAGTGAATGAAGACACTTATAATAAAGCAAGCCATAATATAATTTCTAATGCTAGTTGCACGACCAATTGCCTCGCACCAGTATCGAAGGTATTGCTAGATGAATTCGGGATCAAAAAAGGTATTATGACCACGATTCATGCTTACACAAATGACCAGCGAATACTCGATTTTCCTCATAAGGATAAACGACGAGCAAGAGCTGCTGCTGTATCCATGATTCCAACAACGACTGGTGCTGCAAAAGCGCTGGGTTTGGTTATTCCCGCATTGCAAGGTAAAATGGATGGGATATCTATACGCGTTCCCACTCCCAATGTAAGTTTAGTAGATTTAGTTGTCGAAACAGAAACAAATGTAACTGTTGAGCAGGTCAATAACGCGTTTAAAGAAGCTGTGAAAGGACGATTAGGTAAATACATGACTTATACTGAAGAACCCCTCGTTTCTGCAGACTATAACGGGAACCCGAGTTCAGCGATCGTAGATGGACCACAAACAAATGTAATTCAGGATAATATGGTAAAAGTCCTAGCATGGTACGATAATGAAATGGGATATTCTAATCGATTAGTAGACCTAGCTTTGTTTATCTAATTAAAGAAGTGCAGAACATATACTACTACTTCTTTTTTTTTTGGCACTGGAACGAAAGCCTCAGGCAATTTTTTAAATCTTATACATAATTTAATAGAAGATTCTGACATCTGAAACGATTTAGGCAACTGGAAGTTAGTGAAATAGTTTTTCAAACTAGTGCTTAAAGATTAGATATAAAAATATGAAACGCTAATGGTACTTCCTATCAAGATCAAATAAACTGCAAAGACAAAGCGCAGAATATACATAGACGATTACTGTTATTCAAAATTAAAAAAAGAGGTAGTCCTTTGAATGAACCTATTACTTCTAGGTCACCTGTACTTGTAATTGGTGGAGGAATTGCAGGAATTCATGTTGCCCAAGAATTAGCCGATTTTGGAATTCAAGTTTATCTAATTGAAAAAGAGCCTACACTTGGAGGTAAAGCGTTACAACTCTTCAGATTCTTTCCTACAGATGATTGCGCCCTTTGTGTTTCGTCATCGGATAGACTTTTTTCTCGTGGTGGATTTAGGAAATGTTTTTACAGATGCGGTATCACAGAGCATCCAAATATAGAACTGCTTACTCAAACACAACTTGTGGCTGTAGAGAAACTGAATTCAGAATTTAAGGTTTCACTAGAACGACATCCGAGATTTGTAGACGAGAAAAAATGCATTATGTGTGATAAATGCGCCGATATATGTCCAGTAGTGGTTCCTAATCCTCATAATCTTAATTTAGATACTCAAAAAGCGATTTATCTGCCTGCATCTCAAGCAATTCCCTACAGTTACGTAATAGATCCAAACACATGCTTATTCGAAGAATGTGCTAAATGTGTGGAAATTTGTCCTACAAACGCAATAGACATCAAAGAAGAAAGGGAAACCATCGAAAAAAATTTCGGATCGATAGTTATAGCGACGGGCTTTGAAGAATTTGATCCCAGTCCCCTAAAAGAGTACGGATATGGTATATTTGATGAAGTAATCACACAAGTAGAACTTGCTCGATTAGTAGATCCACAAGGTCCGACTAAGGGAAAACTTCAAAAGAAAGATGGAGCTCCCATAAAGAATGTAACTATGTTGCAATGTGTCGGGTCAAGAGACAAAAGATTTAATAGTTACTGTTCAAGTATATGTTGCACATATGCTCTTAAACATTCACTCCTAATTAGAGAGCAAGAAATTGATGTGAATATTGCTTATATGGACATTCGGACGCCTTTTATTTATGAGGACTATTTTTCACGAGCTAGAGATGATGGAGTGAAATTTATTAAAGGACGTGTCAGTCACATCGAGAAGGATCCTGTGACGCAGAAAGTGCATGTGTATGTTTCAGATATCCAAACTGAGGAAATAATGGATCTAGAAACTGATCTAGTCGTTCTTAGTGCCGCTCTTGTTTCGTCTAAAGGCATAAAAAGACTGGCTGAGAAACTAGGTCTTGAATTAGATGATTATGGATTTTTTCCAACAACTGGAGCTAAAGAAAGCATTTATACGAATATAGAGAATGTTTATGTCTGTGGAGCTGCTCAGGAGCCAAAAGATATCCCCTCAACCATAGAACAAGCCAATGCTGTTAGCATGGCGATCTTAAGGCGAAATGCCCCTCTCCAGAAAGGTGAAGTGAAGTGACCTCAGAAAATCAACGCGTTGGCGTATTTCTCTGTAGTTGCGCCTCTAAGATAAGCGAAACCGTAGATTATAACACAATTATAGACTATTTATCTAAGAATGAGGATTTATTCGTAGGACAACATGATACAGCTTGTTTAAGTGATGGACTTGAATTTCTCAAAAAATCTATAAAAAATAATAATCTTACAAGGGTTGTTATTGCAGCATGTACACCAAAACTATTTGAAACCAGATTTAAGGCAGAACTTCAGCAAATTGGTATTGAACCAGATTTCGTAGAAATTGCGAATTTAAGAGAGCAATGTGCACTCCCTCACAAGCCATGGCCACAAAAGGCAACTACAAAAGCTATTGCTCAAATTAATGCCGCAATATCAAAGGTACGTTTAGCAAGTTATGTTGAAAAAAAGAAGTTCTCTCCGCAAGAGTCAGTAGCTATTATTGGGGGAGGCATTGGCGGCCTAAAGGCGGCCTTAGATTTAGCCAGCAATGGTGTAGATGTCTTTGTCATTGAACGCTCTCCTGAGATTGGAGGAAGGGTACGAAAAATTGCAAGGATTCGAGGAGAAGAAGACTATAAAGCGGTTCAAGAACTTCTAGAAAGTGTTACTGCAAGTCCACAGATCGAAATATTCACGTCAAGCGAAGTAAAAAGTGTTGCGGGAGTGCCAGGAAATTATAAAGTTTCTATTGATGGAATGAACAAGGAAATCCTTAATGTTGGCGTCATTTTAGTAGCAACTGGTATGGAAGAGTTTAAACCCTTTAGCCTGAAAGAGTTCGGATACGGTTTGTATCAGAAAGTACTAATTCAAAGTGATCTGGTTAATCTATTGGATCCTGAAGGGCCTACAAACGGTAAAGTCCTTATAAACGGCGAGCAACCTAAGAATGTACTCTTTATTCAATGTGTGGGCTCTCGTGATTCAAGATTTAATGAGTATTGTTCAAAATTATGCTGTTTTAGCTCTATTAAGAATGCAATCTTACTCAGAGAACAAGGAATTGATGCAGCCATTTCCTTCATAGACATAAGAACACCGTATGCATACGAAAATTATTACGAACAAGCAAGAAAACTGGGCGTCCAATTTCTTCATGGACGCGTTTCCAATATCGAGCAAGCAGCAAATCATCTAAGTGTGGAATTAGAGAATTCATTTATTGGCGAAATAATTACGCTCGATACGGATTTGGTTGTCCTAAGTAGTGCATTAATACCTTCTGCGGGTACTGAGGATCTAAAAGAAATATTAGGAATAAACAAAGCCCCTTCACCGAAATCTAATTTTTTCAATCCACTTTACGCAAAAATAAAAACTAGCGAATCGGAATCGAAGGGAATATTCTTATGTGGCTCAGCGATAGAACCAATGTTCATAAAAGAAACGTTGACTCATGCAAGTGCAACAGCATTTAAAGTATTGAAGTATCTGAAATATACTATTTTCCAAGCAGATCTTCTTGTGTCAAAAATTGAAGAAGAAGCTTGTGATGGGTGCAAAGCATGTGTGGAGTTATGTCCTTTTGAGGCTATAGATTTTGATGAAGTAAAGGATCTAGCCGTGATTAATGATCTCAAGTGTGAGGGTTGTGGAGTTTGTACGGCTATTTGTCCTACAGGAGCAGCACAATTAACTAATTATGAGAGAGATATACTATTTAGACAGGTAGAGGCACTTCTTTCAACAAAAAAAGCGTTAGAAGGAGATACTGAGGATAAGACTATATTGGCATTCGTATGTAGTGAATGTGCCTATGGTTCTGTTGATATTGCAGGAATTAACAACTGGGAATATCCTCCAAACGTTTTAATTGCTTCAGTTCCTTGTATTGGCAGAATTTCTCCCCTTGATATACTAAAGGCGTTTGTTGAGGGAGCAGACGCAGTTATGCTTGCAAGTTGCCCTGAAGAGCGCTGTCAATATCTTCGTGGAAATACAATTGCAGCTCTTGTCGTCGAATTTACAGCTCTTATCTTAAACGAAATTGGAATAGATGCAAATCGAGTAGAACTATTTTCAATGACCTCATCTGAACCTAATAAATTCATTGAGGCCGTACAAGAGATGAACAAACGATTAAACTATCTCATTGCAGAAACATAGAATTGTTTAAAATCTACATATCTTTTCTATTTCTTGAGATTTAGAAGCATTCTCCTATTATTTTAATGAGTAAATAGTTCTATTTAGAATAATATCAATTAAACTATTAAACAAATCTCAAATCGCATTCAGAAAGTCAAAATCATTATTTATTTAATTATTTCAAATTGAATTCTGGAGCTTAGCTGAACAAATTGACAACAAGAAATAAACAAACTGGTAAAATATTTACTGGAAATTTACTTTTACTCAGTATTGTCAGTTTTCTAACTGATATAAGTTCTGAAATGATCCTCCCAATACTCCCATTGTTTCTTGTATCAATTGGGGGAACTGGAATCATCCTAGGTTTAATTGGTGGAGTAGGCGATAGTGTAGCTAGCATCTTGAAGGTATTTTCAGGTTATTTCTCTGATAAGTTAGGAAAAAGAAAGACTCTCATATATGCGGGATACCAGACATCTGCTGTATCAAAACTGTTCTTTGCTTTTGCTACTATTTGGCAACATTTGTTGATCCTTCGTCCGATTGAACGCCTAGGTAAAGGAATAAGAACAGCCCCACGAGATGCGCTTATTGCTGAATCTGTACAAGAAAGAGGTAAAGGTTTCGGAATTCATAGGGCGTTTGATACGGCAGGAGCGATTATTGGATCTTTCCTAGCACTGGTGTTTATCATATTCTACAGTTTAGGTTTTAGAACCATCTTTCTTATTGCTGGAGGAGTTGCTTTTCTTGCTCTTGTACCGCTCATTTTTTTAAGAGAGAAAAAATCAAGACCACTAGCAAAGTCAATAAGTCTACATATCAGTTTTAAAGAAATACCTAGCTCTCTAAAATTCTTCATCATCGTTGCAACTCTTTTTGCTTTAGGCAATTTTAGTTACTTTTTCTTTATTCTTAGAGCGCAACAGTTTTTTTCGGCAGAATTAGCAATCATAGGCCCGTTGTTCCTTTACGTGTTACTCAATGTAGTTTATGCGGCTTTTTGTATTCCCTTAGGAATCCTATCAGATAAGATTGGTAGAAAAAAGGTTTTAATAGCTGGTTACGCTTTATTTGGTTTCGTCTGCCTTGGTTTTATTCAGTTGTATACTTCCCTTGTTTATCTTATCATCCTTTTCATGCTGTATGGTTTAGTATATGCATCGGTAGAGGCGAATCAACGTGCATTTGTATCAGATTTGGCTTCTGAGGACCTGAAAGGAACAGCATTAGGTACTTTTCATACTGCCATCGGAATTGCTTTATTACCTGGCAGTATAATTGCTGGGTTTCTCTGGGATTTCATTGATCCATATGCAACATTTCTTTATGGCGCATTATTCGCTTTTCTTGCTGTTGCTTTATTTATAATTGGAGAAAAAAGGTACTAAGTGAGCTACCTCGTGCTAAAGCATCGAGGCTTCCTGCTTCTATGACGGACTCGATCCCCTTGCGGGTTACGGAGGTCTTATCTCCACAGGCTTAACATCCCTACGCCCCGTAGGTACAATAATTGGTTTCACCAACAAATTATATACACACCACGCTAAAGCTGTGGTGCTTTCTTGCTTGGTTATCAGTAAAGCACAAGGACTTTGAAAAATGTGTTAAAAAGAAAAAATATTGAGAAAACAATTCTATATCTATGAAATAACTATACTTAAACCCATAAACTCACCTGAAACTTCTAAAAACATATATGAAATAACTATTATACATTTTTCATCTCTCCTTGTACGTTTCTGGAGAAAAACTCCCTCAGATAGAATTCTCTTCACTCGTTCTACGTCGTAACAGCCGTATGATGCCCGCCAAGAGATTCATTCTTGGCACAGATCGCATATAACATTTGTAATCGTCGCCAAATTTTTCAACGAGTCGTGAATCTTCTTGTCTTGAGATCAAGTAGACACACGCAATGCCAAAAGCCCCAATAATCGCAATCAACCACTGTTGACCCCAGAAAATAACTGCAAGGTACATCAATAACCAACCTAGATATAGCGGATGTCGAACAACGGCGTAGATTTCACTGTCAACGAGAACTTTAGTATGAGTAAAGTCTTTCTCTTCTTCCACACTGCCCTTTCTGCGAAGAATAAATATAGGCAAACAGATCAAGATAATACTGACTGCCCAGATTGTCCATCCAACGTACTGTAGCACCTCAAGAGCAGCAGGGTTAACTAGAAACCATAACAATAGCCATTGCAAAATCATCAAGACAGCAGCCACGTAGTATAGGAAACGCCCCTTCGTCCATTGTTCCATTTTCAGTCACCCTCTCTCTGATTTTTTCAAATCGGAGTGTTTCAAGGCTAATTATCGATTACTATGTTTACTATTACCATATTTACTTTAATTTATATTGGTCTTTTTGACACAAGGACTTTGAAAAATGCCAGTGAAGTTTTTTGCTTCATTAAGTTATCAGCAATGTTGTTTTCTTGGCGATTCGATAGCAGGAAAGAATACTCTCGAAGCAATGCAAGAGCATTTATCACTTGTTGAGGCAAATTTTGAATCAGAACGAGAAATCCATGAACTTATCGCTAAGGTTCCTGTTCCAACAGTTCTTATTAGGCCAAGTGCTATTAAATACGCTGAAAATTTAAGAAAAGCAGATGCCAAAGAAATTATGCTCGACAATGGTATTATTCAAAGAAAAAATCCTTTTTCAATTGACAAATTATCAAATCTAACTCCAAAAATAGAAAAGTGGCTCACATTAGTAGATTACTTCATTATACCAGATATTCCCCTGTGGAAATTTGGAAACGAATATCGCAATGAAAATGTAGTATTAGCCAAAAAAATAACAGAACTGCTTGATTATAAAGAAAAATTAGTCCTCCCCTTACATTTTATTACTGAGGAAGATTTTCAGGATTATATCGACTCAGAGTTGATAGATGAATATAAATGGTTTGCTGTGTCATGTAGACCTTTCCCGGTCTTCATAAGGCGGAAAAACCTACTAAAGAAATACGATATCTGGAATAAAACACATTTACTCGCCTTTAATTCGACAAATCAAAAAAATATACCCTTGATTACAGAAGCATATTCATTTGATTCATCTTTGTACAACATTCTTGCAGGAAAGTTCCGTACAATGATTGCAAGAAACGGTGAGAAGAAAATAGTTCGGCGAATGAATAAAACTGAGATGATTCTTCTTTCTCTGAATAATGCGAAGTTTTATCCAACTTTCCTGAATACAATCGCTCAAAAAAACATCGTTAAAACAATTTAATGAGGTCATCTGTTTTGTATTCTCAAAATTGGTAGTTTATAGTATATTAAGCTAAATCTATAATTCCAATTCTTCGTATATTCTCTTTTCTAACGTAGTAAGTTTTGAGATTTTCAGGTCCCATTTGCGAAAAAATTTCCATTGAAATACTAGATAGATTAACAGCGATATCTGAGCAAGAATGTTTAAGATTATTAAGATTAAAGGAAATTGTGCTGGTGGACCTCTAAATAGTAGTCTACCTAATGCAAGTCTAAATACAATTCTCGATACAAACCACAAGAAGTAGAAAACGGCAATTGCATTCATTAGTAAGAAGATTTTACGGATTTTCTTAATATGCTGTATTATATCATAGGTGATCTGGCTTAGAGAAATGAATTTGGTGCTGGAATCAATTTCATCTGGAGAACTTTTTATTAATTTGTCAAAAGTTTCTTCTTGGTGGTAATATTGCTGGACTTTTTTCTGCCAGCGCAAAAGAAAGAAAAAGTTTGTAAGTACAAAAAGAGCAATAATAATCATTATCCAGAGAGGACTTAATATTTCAATTATCCTAGGTGCTTCACGATGTAAAGAAGGACGGCCAGGGGGTGGCGGGTTCATAATCAAAAAGATGATATTTGCAATTTGGATTAAAATTATAAAAATGGGAAGAATTGCGCTCCAAACTAGAAATCTCTTTTGAGAATCAATAAAAAATAGTCCTTCTTTTTCAATTTTTGTAAAAGAAGAAGAACGAGATTCATTCTCCCCCCGCAATATTTTTTCCTTCTCTGGTTCTTCTGGAGAATTATTCGTCATTTTTATCAGAATTCTCATTCGATTTCAGAATTTATTTTCACAAACCACTCGTATCGCTCTTTTCCAAGTGGTGTTATCTTATAGATAATTATGGTGCGATCGCCCCATTGTTCGTTATAAGATTCGATATATCCCGCGTTCTCCAATTTCATAAGGTATTTGTCCGCCGTAGTTGATTTTAACCCGCAATAGTTGATTAGATGTGATTTTACAATACCTTTAATCAAAGAATTTTCACGTTCTGCTCGAAGGATCCCTTCTAAGATCGTTTGTATAATCAAATTAGCAGAGCGATACTGAGACGATTTCATGATACATACACAATATGAGTTTTGAATTCTTCTGTACCAATGGTACAAAACCTTCTACCAAAGGTTTGACAGCATTTAAGAGTTTATTGGAGAATTTGTTTTTAGATTTTTTCATTCCGCGATATGGATGAAAATTTCAAACGAATAAATTATTTCAAAGAATTCAAATGGTGTTTAAAATGGACAATACTTTGAGTACTATCCTAGACATCCCCTTTAATGAACGAGATGCTATCACAACTGAGGAAAAGAAACAAAATGCAGTTATTCTTAAGACGGTTAATCTACATAAGACATACATTTCTGGTCCTTTAGCAGTACAGGCGGTCCGCGGCATTGATCTGGAAGTAAAAAAAGGTGAGTTTCTAGCGATCATGGGACCTTCAGGTAGCGGCAAGTCAACATTTTTGAATTGTTTAGCGGCTATTGATACTCCCACAATGGGTGATATCTTCATTGATGGACAAAATATCGCTGCCCTTACTGACGACCAACTTGCCGACATTCGCCTACGCAAAATCGGTCTTGTCTTTCAAACATTTCAACTTTTTGAGTTACTTACTGCTTTAGAAAACGTAGAAATGCCCCTGACTTTTCTAAAGATGCCAAAAAAGGAAAGAAAGGAGCGTGCTTTAGAACTATTACGGATGGTAGGTCTTGAAGCAAGAGCACAGCATATTCCGTCAGAGTTAAGTGGTGGAGAACAACAAAGAATCGCTGTCGCTAGAGCCCTTGCAAATGATCCTCCGATACTCTTTTTAGACGAGCCAACTGGTGATCTTGACTCCAAGAATAGCCAAAAGATCATGGAACTGTTGAAATCGATCCATGAAAAAGGAGAAACATTGATTATGGTCACCCACGACCCCGAGATGGCTGCTTATGCAGATCGTATCATAAACATGCTCGACGGGAAGATTCTAAATGAAGAAATCAATAACAAGACTGACGTAAACAAGTAGACAGAGGAGATGAGTGATGAGTTACTTGAGTTATCTTTTCAAAGGAATGCGTCGTAAAAAAATGCGCAGTTTGTTGGGTGTACTAGGCATCATTGT
>Ga0180438_10010892_pt1 | contig 11084 bp, 7 predicted proteins | sample SS_ome_12_FD_132455 | JGI IMG/M metagenome (GOLD analysis project Ga0180438, IMG submission 132455) | Hypersaline lake sediment archaeal communities from the Salton Sea, California, USA - SS_3_D_2 metaG | ecosystem: Environmental > Aquatic > Non-marine Saline and Alkaline > Hypersaline >... | reverse complement strand
TCGCTATTCTGTTTCTGTTGGCGACGACTGCTCCCGTCCTTGCCGACGGTGGATTCTTCCCAGATTCTATGTACCGCGACCTTTACGAATCTGCTCAGAAAGCTGTCATACTATATGCGAATGGTACGGGGAATTGTACCGGCAATTGTACAGGGAATTATACGGAGCATTTGATATTGTCGGTTAGCTTTGAGGGTGACGCTGAGGATTTCGCCTGGGTTGTCCCCGTTCCCAACAAACCTGAGATAACAGTCACCGACCCCGACCTTTTCTGGGAGTTATCCGACTATACGGCGACAGAAATCCCCCAGAACGGGGGAGGCGGATTCGGGTGTTTAGGCGGGGCTGCTCCTTCGCCCGGGGATGGAGTGGATTTTATCGAGGAGGAAGTCGTCGGCCCTTATGCTACGGCCATCCTGTCAGCCACAAACGCCACAGCGTTGGCGGACTGGCTGAACGCAAACGGGTACATCTTCCCGGAAGAAGGCGAGGAAATCATCAGTGAGTATATTGAAAAGGAGTGGTATTTCGTGGCCACCAAGATCAACGCAGTTGAAGAAGGCACTGGCTACGCCCTGACGGAGGGGGCTATTGAGCCCATAGTACTCAGCTTTGCATCCAATGAGACAGTCTACCCATTGCGCATAAGCTCGCTGAGCGCAGCGAATGCAACGCCGCCCCAAGTGCTTTTGTATGTGCTTACTGACCAGATAATGGTGCCCGGACAGTACCCGTTATATATTGGATATGGTAACTGGACACAAAACGCTTTTACGCTGGAATTCGCCAACAATGTGTCCCTCGAGGACCTATCTGAGTATGAGATACTACCTGGGTTGGTTTCTGCTTATTTGCCTGGCGACAGTTTCTATCTAACGAAATTGAGAGGTTGGATTAGTGCCGACCAAATGGTAGATATCGAGATGGTTAGCTACGATGATGCAGATTCCTTAGATTCACTTAATGATTCTAGTGCGCACAGTGGCGGCATTGTGGTGCTCGCAGCCATTGTCGGACCTGTGTGTGGCCTGTATCTCTGGAGAAGATATCGAAGGACTATCACTTGGCGGGGCCCAGGGTAACGGTTATGTGCTGATAATAGATGTCGGATAGACCATCAGATCCTAAGCACTAGGCAATATACCCCTCTCTGATAAGGAGTTCGGCCACAAGGACTGCTCCCTTAGCTGCTCCCATTTTGGTGTTGTGGGATACCAGAAGGTACTTGATGCCATTCTCAAGGACGTTGTCTTTCCTGATTCTGCCCACCACGGTGGCCATGCCATCCTCAGCGTCACGGTCGAGCCGCGGCTGAGGTCTGAAGGGGTCTTCGTGGACTATTATCATATGCTGGGGGGCCGAGGGTAGGTCTGTGTCAGTCGGTGGCACAGTGTATTCCCTCATGGCTCTGATGACATCGTCCACTTCACAGACCTTCTGGGTGGAGACAAAGACCGATTCTGTATGGCCTTCCCGTACATTAACGCGGGTACAGGTAGAGCTTACATTGAACTTGGCTGGATTGACCGAATTCCGTGCCAAACTGCCCAGGATTTTCTGTGTTTCGCGCTGCACCTTTTCTTCTTCCCCCGGAATAAAGGGCATGACATTGTCCAGGATGTCCAGGCCTATCACTCCGGGGCTCCGGCCTGCTCCCGATAGGGCTTGCAGCGACGTCATGATGACGGCGCTTACCCCGAACTGTTCGCAAATTGGTTTCAAAGTAATGGTCAGCCCCGCGGTGGTGCAGTTGGGAATGGGTGCAATAAAGCCTTTCCATCCCCGCCCCTTTCTCTGCATGTCGATTAGCTTGGCATGCTCCGAATTTATGCCCGGAATCAGAACGGGCACATCCTCATCGTAGCGGAAGGCTGAGGCCGTGCTTATGACTGCCCTGTCCCTGGCAAACTTGGGTTCCAGCATTCTTGCCTGATCGGATTCTACAGCAGAGAATACGATATCCACACCGGAGATATCCATGTCGGCGGCATTGTAGACGGGCATTCCCATGACCTCCTCAACCGGGGGCTCCTGACAGAACCAGCGCAATGCTCCCGACTGGGCATCGGTTATGGCTTCTTTGTAGCTACGGCCCGCTGACTTTTCGGAGGCAGCGAGGCTGGCGACCTCAATCCACGGGTGCCCTTTCAGAGCAACCAGGAATTGCTGCCCCACTATGCCAGTGGCTCCCACGATTGCGGCTTTTGCCATGGTTTACCTCTATCTTCTTGTTCTCGGACTGAATGCCAGCGGACCGCACTGCCTGCTGGCGGGCTAATCGGGGCGAGAGGACTTGAACCTCCGACCTCAGCGTCCCGAACGCTGCGCGCTACCGACTGCGCTACGCCCCGTCGTCTATGCTATTATATGATGTTTAACTACGACGGACAAGGATGAAATACTGCATTCTAATCATTGATGGAGCGTCGGGCTGGCCATTGGCTGCTCATGGTGGGAAAACTTGCCTGGAGCTGGCACGGACTCCTAATCTTGATGCCATGGCTAGGGCGGGCACGGTAGGGCTGGTCTGCAATGTGCCGCCGGGAATGGAACCCAGCAGTGCCTGTGCGTGTATGTCCGTGTTAGGTTACGACCCCCGGGTGTATTATCGAGGCCGGAGCGCTATTGAGGCTCGTGGAATGGACGTTTCCATCGAGGAAGGGGAGGTCGTTTTTCGGTGCAATCTGGTAGCTGTTCGTGAAGAGAGGATGTGGAGCTATAGTTGTGGACACATCAGCACTGACGAAGGGCGTGCTCTCATTTCTAGCTTGAACGAGAAGCTCGGCGGCCACGGAGTCCAATTCTATCCAGGTGTGAGCTACCGACATATATGTAAGATAAGAGGGAGAGAAGATACTCTCCTGGCTGAGTGCACTCCACCTCATGATATCCCCGACAAACCCATTGATGGGTTTCTTCCTAAAGGGCCGGGAAGCGACCTGTTGCGAGACCTTATGGCACAATCTGAGGTTGTGTTCCGGGATCACCCTGTGAATTTGGAGCGACGAGCACGAGGCGACATTCCCGCTTCTATGATCTGGCTCTTCTGGAGCAGCGGCAGAATACCTGATATGCCGGCCTTCAAAAGGGTCTATGGGCTTGATGCTACTATGACATCGGGAGTGGATATCATGCGGGGTTTAGCCCGAATGATAGGTATGCAGGTGCTGGATATCCCTGGTGTGACCGGCGACCTGGATAGCGATTACGTAGCGCAGTCCGTTGGCGCGTTGGAAGCACTCGGGGAATATGATATGGTGGTCATTCATGTGGAAGGAACCGATGAGGCAGCCCATGCCGGCCTGGCTGAAAAGAAAATAGAGGCTGTCCAAAAAGTAGATGAAGAGATTGTGAGTCGGCTCCGCTCCTGGAATAAGGAGGCCCTGCGGGTGCTGGTTCTGCCCGACCATGCTACACCGGTCAAGATTCAAACCCATGTTGCCGATCCGGTTCCGTTCCTGCTGTGGGGTCCGGGATTTACTGCTAGTGGAGCAAAGAGGTTTACGGAAGCAGAGGCCAAAGGTACCGGTGTTCTTGTTGACGAAGGATATAGTATTATGGCTAGGCTTACAGCCTAGACGGGGATGAAGAGATGGCGCTGATGGTCCAGAAGTATGGCGGTAGCTCGGTGGCTGATGCCGGGAAGATCAAGAATGTAGCTCGCCGTGTCGCCAGGGCGAGGGATGAGGGGAACCAGGTGGTGGTGGTTGTTTCGGCCATGGGAGACACCACGGACGACTTGATCAAATTGGCCTACCAGGTCAATGAACAGCCCGGTGACCGGGAACTGGATGTGCTTCTGTCCACAGGGGAAATGGTGTCCAGTACCCTGCTAGCCCTGGCTCTGGAAGGTTTCGGTTACAGGGCGGTCAGTCTCACCGGTGCTCAAGCAGGTATCCAGACTGATTCCGGGTACAGCCGGGCCCGAATTCTACGCATCGATACCAAACGAGTAGTGAACGAGCTGGAAAAAGGAAATATCGTCATTGTGGCTGGGTTTCAGGGGGTGACTCACGCAATGGATGTTACCACTTTGGGTCGCGGCGGTTCCGATACCACGGCGGTTGCCCTGGCCGCCAGTTTAAATGCCGCGGGGTGCCAGATATATACTGACGTTGAGGGTGTCTATACCGCCGACCCGTATCTGGTTCCCGCAGCGAGGAAACTAGAAGAAATTGGCTACGAAGAGATGCTGGAATTATCCACCTATGGTGCCAGGGTGATACATAGCAGGGCAGTGGAATTGGGTCAGCTGTACAATGTTCCCATCCTGGTGGCTTCTAGCTTTGGCGATAGTCAGGGTACCAGGATTTGTAAGGAGGCCTGTATGGAAGTCAAGAACAAGGTGACGGGCATTGCCCATGATGCCAACGTATCTAAGGTTACCGTGGTCGGCGTTCCCGACCATCCCGGTATTGCCGCGGCGATCTTCGAGCCTCTGGCCCGAGCGAACATAAGTGTGGATACCATCGTCCAGAATGCCAGCATTGACAATATTACCGATCTTACCTTCACGGTAGCTCGAAGTGATTTGCTCAAGGCGATGTCCATTGTGGAGCCAGTGGTCAAGACTGTAGGTGGCAAGCAGTGCGTTGCCGACTCTACACTGGCTAAGGTGAGCATCATAGGTACTGGAATGCAGAATACACCGGGCTATGCTGCCAGAATGTTTCGTACCCTTCATGAACGGGGCATCAACATTCAGTTGATCACCACTTCCGAGATCAGGATAACCTGCATTATCTCTGAGGCGAAGGTGAAGGATGCGGTCCAGGCGCTGCATCAAGCTTTTGTGCTGGAGCAAGCAACTTGACAATCGAGGCACGACATCCTAAGGTTACAGTATGGAAATGTATATGGGGGCCCACCAACAGCAGGGAGAAGAAAAAGCTCGCTTAAGGCAAGAGTTGAGCAAGCAAGCGATCGATTTGGCTCTCCAGGGTAGATGGGAGGAGGCGGAAGCTATAAACAGGAACATAATTGAACAGTTTCCCGCTGATGCCGAGACTTACAATCGCCTTGGTCGAGCGCTAACAGAACTAGAAGATTTTGATGGGGCCAAGGAAGCCTACCTCAAGGCCCTGGAACTGGTCCCCGACAACGCCATCGCCAAGAGAAATCTTGCCCGCCTAACTAGTCTGTCGGAATCTATGGCGGCGTTGACGAACAGATCTCAGAGAGTTTTGACTTCGAAGGGACAAGCTCGAAGGGCTGCTCTGGATCTTTTCATAACGGAGATGGGCAAAGCGGCGGTGGTCAGCCTTCACAATGTGGCTTCGAGTGACGTCTTGGCCAAGATGGCGTTCGGCGACCACGTGTACCTGGAAGCCAAAGGTCAGAAGCTGGTTGTGCGGAGCGAAGACGGAGACTATTTGGGCGAGGTGGAGGCGAGACAAGGCTTGCGTCTGGTGCAGCTGATGCACGGTGGCAATGAATACGACGCGGCAATTCTCAATGCGGAAAAAGACAAAGTGCAGGTAGTAATCAAGGAGACGTTTCAACATCCTAGCCAGGCAGGGCGTCCTTCGTTTCCTGTCAAGGCCGAAGAACACTTACGCACACACATCAAGGAAAGCCTCCTCAGACGAGGAGCCATTGCTGACGAAAGCGAAGCATTGCTGGAGGTTGGGGATTTTGACGAAGAAGATTCTGGCCCGGAAGAGGAAGCTTTGCCCGAAGGTTTTACTGTTGTCGGTGAAGACAGTGAGAGAGGAATCTGAGACTTGACAGAAGCGGCAGTAACAAGGCCTATCGACATCGAAGAGGAGATGAAGAGCTCCTACCTGGATTACGCCATGAGCGTCATCATCTCCCGGGCCTTGCCCGATGCGCGTGACGGGCTGAAGCCGGTCCAGCGGCGGGTCCTGTACGCCATGGATGGCTTGGGGTTGCGTCACAACAGTCCATACAAAAAGAGCGCCCGTATCGTCGGTGAGGTTCTGGGTAAGTACCATCCCCACGGAGATGCCCCGGTGTATGAAGCAATGGTGCGCATGGCTCAGGATTTCTCTCTGAGGTACCCTCTAGTTGACGGTCAGGGCAATTTTGGGAGCATTGACAATGACCCGCCGGCGGCCATGAGGTATACGGAGGCTCGTCTTTCCGAAATCGCTGAGGAGATGCTGGTTGACATCGAGAAGAATACCGTCGACTTCGTGCCCAATTTCGACGGCTCTCTCCAGGAACCCTCGGTACTGCCTGCCAGACTGCCTAACCTGCTGGTCGGTGGTTCCTCGGGCATCGCTGTGGGGATGACTACCAATATCCCTCCGCATAACCTGGGCGAGATATGTGATGCCATTGTCTATCTGGTGGAGAATCCGCAGGCCACCGTGGAAGAACTGATGGAATTGGTCACAGGCCCCGATTTTCCCACCGCGGGTATTATCTGGGGTAGAGAAGGTATAGACAGCGCTTACACTACGGGTCAAGGGAAGATTGTGCTGCGTGCCAGAGCCAATGAGGTGATCGGCAAAGGGGGCAAGAGGCAAATCGTTGTTACCGAGCTTCCGTACCAGGTGAACAAGGCAGCTTTGGTAGAGAGGATAGCTGAGCTGGTCAAAGTGAAGCGGATTTCAGGGATAGCCGAGGTGCGAGATGAGTCGGACAGGGAAGGTATGCGTATCGTTATCGAACTCAAAAAAGAAGCGCAAACCCGACAGGTGCTCAATAACCTCTACAAGTATACCGCCATGCAATCTGCCTTCTTCATTAACATGGTGGCTTTGCTTAATGGACAACCCGAAGTAATCGGGCTCAAAGAGGCCCTGACTTCCTATATTGACTTTCGCTTTCAGGTTATCACCAGAAGGTCTCAGTTTGAACTTGATAAGGCAAAGGACAGGGCTCACATCCTTGAGGGTTTCAGGATTGCCCTGAACAATGTTGAGCAAGTGATCAAGATTATTCGTCAGTCTCAGACCGTGGAGTCCGCCCGCGCCGACCTGATGGCGGCTTTTGGCCTTTCGCAGATCCAGGCGCAAGCCATCCTCGATATGCCACTCCGTAGGTTTGCCAAATTGGAGCAGGACAAGATAACTGAGGAATACGCCTCAGTGATAAAGAACATTTCCTACCTTGAGGACTTGCTGGCTAATCCTCGGAAAGTGCTGTCACTAGTTGCCCAGGATGCTCAGGAACTCAAGTCCAAGTATGGTGATCCTCGGCGGACCGTAATAGAGAAAGAGGAAATCGAAGAATTTCGTACCGAAGACCTTGTGCCTCATGAAGCAATGGTGGTGACCCTGACCATCAGGGGGTTCATCAAGAGGATTCCCGCCGGGACCTATCGCTTGCAGCGCCGTGGCGGAAAAGGCGTCATCGGAATGGTGGTTCGGGATCGTGACACGGTGCATCATATACTGGTGGCGGACACTCATGATAGTCTGCTTTTCTTTACCAGGACTGGCAGGGTTTACTGTCTCAAGTGCTACGAGATTCCCGAGGACTCGTCCCGCACAGCTAAGGGCATAGCTCTGGTGAATTTGTTACCCATAGACCTGGAAGACGAAGTGACCGTGGTATTGGCCCTGACGGACTTTCCCGCGGACACGTTTCTGCTGATGGCCACTAGGGGTGGCACAATAAAAAAGACCTCCTTAAGCGCCTTTGCCCAGATAAGGCGAAACGGCATCATCGCTATGGGCCTCAGGGACGGGGATGAACTCATCTCCGTCAGTGTAGTGGGTGGCGAGGACGAGGTCGTTCTGGTGAGTCGGAATGGGCAGGCCATCAGGTTCAAGGTTGAAAACCTCAGGACTGCCTCCCGAACCAGCGGTGGTGTTCGGGGCATTCGGCTTATTGACGATTATGTTGTTGGTATGGGGATTGTCTTCCCTGATGCCTATGTGCTTACTGTAACCGAAAAAGGTTTTGGCAAGCTGACTCCGGTAAGGAACTATCCCGTTCATCACAGGGGAGGCAGGGGGGTGCGTGCCTACAGAGTCAGTCCAATGACCGGCAACCTAGTTGCGTCTCGGCTTGTTTCTGCGCAGGGCTCCTTAGTGATGTTGTCAGCCAGGGGCAACGTAGTGAACATTCCTATGGCCCAGATTTCAGTTCAGGGCAGGGGAGGTCGAGGAGCCAGGCTAATGGGATTAGCCGAGGATGATAGCGTGGTTTCGGTGACCTGGGTGTTCCGGCAGGATGAAGTCCTGTGAGCAAAAGTCACTGGCAGCCCCCTTTACGTTCAATTACCGGAGAATCTCAGCCAGGGTAGACTTCGCCAGAGAATGCGGCAATTCGTCACGTGCCTGTATTGGTGGGGAAACCATAAGTGGAAAACGTAGGGGATTTCTTCCGACAGTTGGGATTGACTTTCGTCCCCCTTTTTGTAGCTATGGATGCCATAGGCAACTTGCCTATCTTCCTTGCTTTGACGCATGGGATAGCCCCGGGAAATCGTAAACGCGTCATGAATCTGGCCGCGCTCACCGCTCTCGGAGTAGGGCTTGGCTTCGTCGCTGTCGGCAGGGCTATCTTTCTACTTCTGGGCATCGAAGTAGCCGATTTTCTGGTGGCAGGCGGGATCATTTTGCTGGTTTTTGCCATCAAGGATTTAGTCACTGGCAAGACTATAGAAACTGACGATTCAGCGGCCTTCGGGATGGTGGGAGTTGTACCCATAGGTACCCCTCTGGTAGTCGGGCCGGCCGTGCTCACTACCTTGCTTCTGCTTGTGGAGCAAAATCTTGTCGCCATTGTCGTGCTTTCCTTTGTATTTAATCTGGCAGTACAGTGGGTGCTTTTCAGGCATGCCCACCGAATTGTGAGGTTTCTGGGCGACGCCGGCGTCAGCGCCATGTCAAAAATAGTCATGTTGCTTCTGGCAGCTATCGCCATAAACATGGTTCGGCGGGGTATTTTGACATTTATGGGGTGAGCTGTGCTTTAGAGCGTCATCCCTGAGTTCGAACTGCATCAAAGCTTGTTGTGCCTCCCTTGTCAGTGTCGAGATCAAGCTGAGGTTGTGACTACTAACCGGGCAGAATCCAGCCCGGACGCTACAGCTCGAAGTGAAGCAGAGCATCAAAGCCTATTGACACCTTAATACTGGGTGTTGTAAATTTGCCGTCCAAGGAGGCAACGATGTTTTGTTCACAATGTGGTGCGGAAAATCCTGATGAGGCCAAGTTTTGCGCCAAGTGCGGCGCCGCGCTCGGCGTAAAGGCACCCCCAACTGAAGGAGCGCCTAAGCCTGAAGCGGAGAGCAGCACAGGGCTGTCGGCCAACGTAGCCGGACTTCTGTGCTATGTGGCTGGCTGGATAACGGGGATAGTGTTTGTGGTGCTGGAGAAGAAGAGCACCTATGTCAAATTCCATGCCTGGCAATCCATTATGACGTTTGGTGTGCTGACTGTAGCTCACCTTGTGTTGGCCACGATACTGGGAGCAATTGCCGCCGCGACCCTGGCCCCCGGTCTTGCCATTCTTGCCGGAGTGCTGGGAACCATCATCTGGATCATCATGCTGATCCTGTGGATCATCCTTGTCATACAGGCAGGAACGGGCAAGATGTGGAAGGTGCCCGGGGCAGGCGACTGGGCCGAGAAGCAAATCAGCAAGTGAAGGTGCTCAGAGCCTTCAGTTCCGCGCCTGAAAGAAGGGCAGTTCTCTGGGGGTCGCAGACGCAGCGCCCTGCCAAAAACGAATGTTGTCGCCTGTAGCCCCCGTTGCTGTGCGGTGAGCCTCTGAACTTCGTGCAGAAAATCTACATGCTACCCATGTTCCGGCCGGAGATTCTCCTTTAGGGATGAAGTGGAGAGTGGTATAATAGAGGTTGGTACATGGGTTCTGAAGTTCTCTACCGCAAGTGGCGGCCGCAGACTCTTAGCGAGGTGTTGGGGCAAGAGCCCGTAACCCAGACGCTGCGTCATGCTGTGGTGAGCGGCAAGATAGCTCATGCCTATCTCTTTTGCGGCCCACGTGGTACAGGCAAGACCAGTACGGCGCGCATACTGGCCAAAGCGGTTAACTGCCCTGACCAGGCAGGTGGTGAGCCCTGCAACGCTTGCGACATGTGTCGTGCGATCGCTGAGGGCAGGGCTCTGGATGTGATAGAGATAGATGCCGCCAGCAATCGGGGTATTGACGAGATCCGCAGTCTCCGGGAAAAAGCAAACTACGCTCCTACCCTCGCTCGCTACAAGGTATATATCATAGATGAGGTCCACATGCTCACCGAGGCGGCGTGTAATGCCCTGTTGAAGACACTGGAAGAGCCGCCCGGGCACGTGATTTTTGTTTTGGCTACCACAGAAGCACACAAGGTCATACCCACCATAGTATCCAGGTGTCAGCGGTTTAACTTCCGTCGCCTGGGGCAGGCCGAGATAGTGGATAAGCTCAAGCTGGTGTGTGAGAAGGAGGGAATTCACGTCCAGCCCGATTCCCTGAAGCTCATTGCTCGTGCTGCTACAGGGAGCCTTCGGGACGCTGAGAATATTCTACAACAGATGATCGCCTACTACGGCAGTGAAATCGAGCCTGATCGGGTTCAAGCGGAGCTGGGGGTTAGCCGGGATTCGAGGGTCAGGCAGTTAGCACAATGTGTGGTTAGTGGAGATGTGGCGACCGGGCTCAGGATCATAAATAGCCTGAATAGCGACGGCGTTGACCTGCGCCAGTTCAATCTGGGCCTGGTAGAATACCTCCGCGGACTGCTGCTGGCTAAGTCTCGATGCGAAGAGGCCTTAGATATTACTGGCGAAGACTTGGCCGAGATGGGCAGCCTCGTGGCTAACGTCACGCTGGACCATTTGCTTAGGGCAGTCAAAGCTTTCTCCAGCATAGACTTTCGAAGTGACAGTTACTCCGCATTGCCTCTAGAACTGGCTTTGCTGGATTGCGCTCTGTCTTCATCCCCGGAACAGGGACCGATCAGTTCGGTTCAACCTGCGGAGGCAGCCGATTTTGCTGAGGCAACCGCGGTAACTGAGGTCGTGGAGGAAACCGAACTTGCGGGGGAAGGAGTTTATCAGGACATTGATTACCTTCGGGGCCGGTGGAAGGAGTTCATCAGGTCCCTGCGAGGAGAAGGTTCCAGTGGCAATCTAGATGCCTTTCTGCGCAGCGCTTGTGACCCG
>Ga0180438_10010891_pt1 | contig 11084 bp, 7 predicted proteins | sample SS_ome_12_FD_132455 | JGI IMG/M metagenome (GOLD analysis project Ga0180438, IMG submission 132455) | Hypersaline lake sediment archaeal communities from the Salton Sea, California, USA - SS_3_D_2 metaG | ecosystem: Environmental > Aquatic > Non-marine Saline and Alkaline > Hypersaline >... | reverse complement strand
TGTCGGTTCAAAACAGTGGCGTGACAACAAGATTCAGGGAAACGCAGCACTTTTTAGTACTAAGCAGGCATGGAAGGTATATGAGCCCGTAGGGCTCTTTGGCGACACTTCTCTGACACTTCCGGAAGGTAGTCTTGTGGTTCAGGAGTATATTTCGGAGGTCAAGCGATTTGTCTACCGTGAAATATCTTCCAAAGAAAAGAAGCTGCTCTCCGAGATAGACGAGTCCGGAGGAAGTGCGCCCTCCATCAACAGACTTGGTGTGTTGTACGCCCGCTATGGCCTCGAGGAGAAAGCCATAGCAACCTTTAAACAGGTCATACAGGCCGAAGAGTACACTCCTTCACTCATGAATCTGGGCAACGTGTACTACCTGCAGGACAAGTACACAGATGCTCTCGGCTATTACGAACGGGCCCACCGCCGTGAACCAGACAACCCAAAGGTGCTTCTGGGATTGACGCGAGTGTATCAGAAACTGGGTGAGCAGGACAAAGCTGACAAAACCTATTCGAGGCTGAGCAGCATAGACCCCGCACTTGCCGACAATGTTACCTACATGGGGAATGCACAAAACGATGGAAGTCGTGCACGTAATCCGGAAAAAGATCAGCAAATCTTATGGGACGAATAGTGCTTGCTTCTGCATCTACTCTCCAACATGCTTGGAAAAAGTCACACAGCGGACACCTTCCCCGTTGATAATAGGACGGAAGCATAGATTGTCAGAGTTGCATCTTGATTTCTTTAAATCGCCAGATTTCCATCGGTTGACAATGCCGGGTTCGCTGATGAATGGCCTGCACAATGCCACAAAATCGCATATATCACGCTCAATCAAAACCTCTGCTGTTTCATAGGACCTGATGCCACCCACCAGTATGATGGGAATATCGAGTCTTTTCTTGAAGAGGGTCGATTCATCTCTGAAAAATGCCTCCTTTTCAATGGTGTCCACGCCCATACGTGTGGGTCCACGTCTCCTAGAGGTCAGCAGCCCGCCGCTTATTTCGACCCCATCAATACCTTCACGCTCCAGCAGCAATGCAATTTCCACCGATTCATGAAGCTCAAGACCGGGTACAGTGAAGTCGCTGCAGTTCATTTTTACCAGAATGGGAAATTGTTTTCCAAGTGACTCTCTCATTGACCTGACAATGAGCCGAACCAGTCGTGACCTGTTTTCCACACTTCCACCATATGAATCTTCACGTTCATTGTATCTAGGAGATAAAAACTGGCTCAGCAAATAGCCATGGGCTGCATGAAGCTGTACACCGTCAAATCCGGCTTGGAATGTCCGTTCAGCAGCCTCTTTGAATGCAGTAATCAATGACTCAAGGTCGTCTTCTGTGCACTCCTTCTGCCTCTTCTCAGGTTCGGCCGCTCCTGCAGTGGCTGCAAGGGGCGGCAGCTCGGGTCTTGCGGGATGGGCGTAAACCCCTGCGTGCGCCAGCTGTGCAAAAATCTTACCTCCATACTGGTGAACAACTTCGGTAAGACTGCAAAATCCAGGGATGAGGCTTTCATCGTACAGGCCGAGCTGGTGTGGAGTTGCACGCCCCTCTTCACTGACAAATATATGCCCTGTAATAAGAAGTCCCGCTCCGCCTTGCGACAGATCTCTGTACAGTTCAATCAGGCTTTCCGTGCACTCACCACGCTCGCCGGCCATACCCTCCAGAGTTGCCGATCTTATGAATCTGTTCTGAAGCATAACGCTGCCTATACATCCCTCATCGAACAATGAAGGCATGTATCACCTCCGCTTGCGCGTATACTGCTTCTTTTACTAACTCCCCCGCTATTCCGCGGGAGGAACTTCCGGAAAGCCGTCAGAGGCTATGGCACCTCCATCAACCGGTATAACTGCACCATTTATGAAATTGGATGCTGCTGACGCAAGAAAAACGATTATACCAAAGAGGTCTTCACGATTCCCCGCACGTCCGATGGGGATTCGCTGTTTTATCTGCGAGTAAAAGGTTTCCTGGCCGAGAAATGGCGACGTGAGGTCGGTCCAGCACCAGGTGGGTGCAATCGCATTTACACAGATACCGCTTTTTGCCCATTCACTCGCCATGGACATGGTCATCAGATTGACCGCAGCCTTGCTTGCGGAGTATGCCGGATCACCTGCACGTCCGGCAAAACCCTGTAGTGAAGAAATGTTGATGATCTTTCCATACTTCTGTGAAAGCATGACTTTAGCTGCTTCCCTGCAGCAGAGAAAGGTGCCTTTCACATTTACATCCATGATTTTTTCCCAGTCATCCACAGGAAACTCCGCTATGGGTTGAACGTCAGCGATTCCTGCGCTGTTGACAAGTATGTCCAGGCGACTATGTACTTTCACAACCTCCTCGACCATGTGCTTAACCTGATCGTGCTCTCTTACTTCGACCTGCACGGCGGATGAGCTCTTGCCCATGGATTGAATGACATCGGCAACTCTCTGGTTGTTGGCCTGCGTTTTACCGGCAATGACCACGTCGGCGCCTGCACCAGCCAGAGCAAGGGCCATGGCCTCTCCAAGGCCCTTTGCACCGCCGGTAACAACGGCCACTGATCCTGACAAATCGAAGAGTGATTTCACGTCCTTCGCTTTTCGTACAAGCTCGTCCACATGAACCTCCTATTTCGGAGTCTTATTCTTTTTCATGGTCTTCATCGCCTCTTCAAAGCTGTCGGGCGTTGCGTAACCACTCTCCATGGGCATTGCACAGCCGCTGTATATCCAAAGGAATTCGACAGGCTCTTTAAAAGGATTTCTCAGCCAGTGTATCTCTCCAATGGCTGCAAACTGTACATCACCGGGTGTAAACAGGTATTCTTTGTCCCCCATACCCACAACACACTTCCCGCTTAAACAGTAGATAAACTCCTCAGAGTAGAGATGGCAGTGAGGCTCATGGTAGGAACCGGGCTTGTACACAGAGCGACCCATCACTGTCTGCTTTGATCCCATGGTTTCCCTGCATATCATGAGTTCGGTTTCAGGATCGCCGTAAATACCGGGCCACCTTCCAGGAGGATCAGGTTCAACCTCCCGCCAATTAACAAGTCTGAGCAGGCCCTTGGGAAAATCATACCTTTCCCTCTGTAAATCAGCTGGTCTCAATTTCATAACATACTCCTTTACGTGAGATTAATTGTGTACTAGTACCATATCTTTATGACAGAGCAGCTTCGATTCTCTCCAGATCGTTTTCACTGAGTGTGATTTCCGTTGCGTGAACCACACCCTGCACCTGCTCTGGCCTTCTCATTCCCACAATGGCTGACGTGACTGCAGGATTCAATAAGGTCCATGCAATGGCAACTTCACCAGGTGTACGCCCATACGCATCCCCAATTTCCCTCAATACAGCGACTAGTTCGAGATGTTTTTCAAGCAACGGCATCTGAAAATTAGCATTTGACTTGCGCCAATCAGTATCGGGAAGAGATTTCACATGCTCAGGTGTCATCTTGCCGGTCAAAAGACCCGATGCCATGGGTGAATACACGATGACCCCGATGTTTTCCTTTTCACAGTAAGGAAGTGTCTCTTCCGCTACTTCCTGTGAAATCAATGAGTATGGCGGCTGCAGAGAGGTAACAGGAGCGATTGCCTGAGCACGCTTCAATTGCTGCACATTGAAGTTCGAAACACCGATATAGCGAACCTTGCCCTCCTTCTGCAGGTCAAGCAGTGTCTGCCACCCCTCCTCCACTTCAGCATCGGGATTGGGCCAGTGTATCTGATAGAGATCGATGACATCCACACCAAGGCGCCTCAGACTGGCCTCTGCTTCGCGTTTTACTGAATCGGCCTTGAGGCTGTGAACCACATTCCCCTGTTCATCCCACACAATTGAGCATTTGGTGAAGATATAGGGCTTTTCACTTATTTCCTTTACCGCTTTTCCAACCACCTCCTCAGAAGTACCCAGACCGTACGCGGCTGCCGTATCGATCCAGTTTATGCCGCTGCCAACCGCTTTCTGTATGGTTTCGATGGAGTCTCTTTCATTCTGAGGCCCCCAACCATACTTCCAATCTCCACCGATGGCCCAGGATCCAAGCCCTATTTGCGTTATACGCATATCCGAGTTTCCAAGCTTTGTGGTTTTCATACGCGGCTCCCTATGTTTTATTTGTGGATGTCTATTAGTAATTAAAACATTATATCAGAAAATCGTGAATGGCTTTGGCTGCCATTCGACCATGATAGATTGATCTGACAACCAGAGATGCTCCCGTATGCGCATCTCCGGCTGCAAACACTCCCTTCACCGAAGTTTCGTAGCTTTCATTTACGCTCACATTTCCCCTTGCATCGAGGTCGGTTTGCAGGTCATCGAGCAGTTTGTCATGCCGTACATGTAGAAAGCCCATGGCCAGAAGAACAATATCCACTTCAAGAGAGAATTCACTCCCAGACACGGGAACAGGAACGGGTCGTCCGTCACCTGTGCTTTCTTTCCATTCAGCTTCGGAAAAACATGCACCCACAACATGTCCATCCTTTCCAACAAACTCATTGGTCATGACCGACCAGCGACGTTTGCATCCCTCCATCTGCGATCCCGACGTCCTGAGAATGTTGGGCCAGTCTGGCCAACTTGGATTCCACGGTTTGTCCCACTGCGGTGGTTCAGGCAGTATCTCGAACTGATACACCTCACCTGCACCCTGCCTGTTGGCCGTACCAATGCAGTCGGAGCCGGTGTCACCCCCGCCAATGACAAGCACCCTTTTATTGCGTGCCGAAATGATTTCATCGAGATGTAGATCCCGGGCAACCATTTTATTGGACTGGCTAAGATATTCCATCGCAAAATGAATCCCGTTCAACTCCCTTCCAGCCACTTCCAGGTTTCTCGGCTCTCCGGCACCCGTGGCCAGGAGAATGGCATCATAGCTTTTACGAAGGTACCTTGCGGAAATATCCTCACCGATGGTAACATCATTTTGAAACTGCACACCTTCCGTCTTCATCTGCTCGAGACGTCGGTCCAGAACCACTTTTTCGAGCTTGAAATCGGGTATGCCGTATCGCAGTATACCTCCTGCCCGGTTTGATTTTTCAAATACAGTAACGCGATGTCCTGAACGTCTCAACTGTTGTGCAGCCGCAAGTCCTGCAGGTCCGGAACCGATTACTGCAACAGCCCGACCTGTTTCATTTACTGGCGGACGAGGCACGATCCAGCCCTTGTCAAAGCCTTGCTCAACGATTGCAAGTTCTATCTGTTTGATGGTGACCGGACTGCTGTTTATGGAAAGCGTACACGCAGTTTCGCAGGGAGCCGGACATACACGTCCCGTTATTTCAGGGAAATTGTTTGTCATCTCTAGCCGTACGAGCGCATCGCGCCATTCCCCGTGATACACATAGTCGTTCCACTCAGGTATGAGATTCAAAACCGGACACCCTCGAGATGACTGACAGTAGGGAATACCGCAATCCATACAACGAGCCCCCTGTATTTTAAGGTCCCGCTCAGGTATCTTTCGAACATACTCCCTGTAATCGCCTATACGTTCCTGGACAGGTCTGTAGGCGGCATCGACGCGGGGATGTTCTAAAAACCCTCGTATACTTCCCATCAGATAAACACCTCTTCAGTTACGGCAATCTGCTCGGTTTCTCCCGCTTCTTTCTCTCTCATTCTCTCCAGGGCTTTCCTGTAATCAATGGGCATTACTTTCACGAAGAGTGGGAGCAGCTCACGCCAGTGCTTTAGAATCCTCTTTGCGTAAACGCTTCCCGTATATTCCACATGTCGCTCAATCAGTGTATGAAGATCCTTGATGTCAGCGTTGTCCATGAGCGGTTCAATATCTACCATCTCGAGGTTGCATTTAGTGTCGAAAAGTTGGTCTTCGTCGAGCACGTATGCAATCCCCCCGCTCATCCCTGCGGCGAAATTGACTCCTATTCGTCCGAGCACAACCACCTTTCCACCTGTCATGTATTCGCATCCATGATCGCCCACGCCCTCTACCACGGCCGTTGCACCGCTGTTTCGAACTGCAAAACGCTCACCAGCCATGCCATTTATAAATACCTCTCCGCTGGTTGCTCCGTAGAGATTGACATTTCCGGTAATAATGTTGTGTTCTGGCCTGAATGTGGCATCCTTCTGAGGATAGACGATAATCTTGCCGCCTGACAATCCCTTTGCAAAGTAATCGTTGGCATCACCTTCCAGCTCAAAGGAAATACCAGGGGCGAGGAAAGCACCGAAACTCTGTCCGGCTGAGCCTGAAAATAAGCAGCATATCGTATCGTGGGGAAGCCCCGCCGAACCGTGGCGCAGCGATACTTCCGCGCTCAACATTGCACCAACGGTACGGTTGCTGTTGCGAATATCCAGGCTTATATCAAAACGTGATCCCTTTTCAAGGGCTCCCTTTGCCTTTGCTATGATCAGGTGGTCTATGGATTTCGACAGATCGGTTTTTGAGTTGCTGATGCAGCGAAGCGAACCATCCTTCGGCAAGTGGGGTATTTCAAAAAGCCTTGAAAAGTCCAAACCACGCTTTTTCCAGATGCTCAGAGCTTCATCTACATCGAGCATTTCGACACGGCCGACCATCTCGTCTACGGTTTTGAACCCCAGCTCGGCCATTATTTCTCTCGTCTCCATGGCTATGAAACGCATGAAATTCATAAGGTGTTCGGGTTTTCCCGAAAACCTCTTGCGCAATTCGGGATCCTGTGTTGCCACACCAACCGGGCAGGTGTTCAGGTGACATTTTCGCATCATAACGCATCCCAGCGTCACAAGAGAAATGGTGCCAAACCCGAATTCTTCGGCACCGAGAAAAGCGGCAATAACAACATCCCTTCCCGTTCTGAGCTGTCCATCGGTTTGCACCCTGATTCTGTCGCGAAGATTGTTCATGACCAGAGTTTGCTGTGTGTCGGCAAGCCCGATCTCCCATGGTATCCCCGCATGTTTGATTGAAGAAACAGGCGACGCACCCGTACCACCGTCATGGCCGGAAATCAACACCATATCGGCCTTTGCCTTGGCAACCCCAGCCGCCACGGTTCCGACCCCCACCTCGGCGACCAGTTTCACCGATACCCGAGCTCTGGGATTTGCATTCTTTAGGTCGAAAATGAGCTGAGAGAGGTCCTCAATGGAGTAGATATCATGATGGGGTGGCGGTGAAATAAGCATTACGCCCGGAGTTGAGTGTCGTACCTTTGCGATATATTCATCAACCTTGTGGCCTGGAAGCTGACCTCCCTCCCCGGGCTTCGCACCCTGCGCCATCTTTATCTGCAGTTCACGGCAGTTTACGAGATAATTGCTCGTGACACCGAATCTGGCAGAGGCCACCTGTTTCACCTCGCTTCTCGCGGAATCCCCACCGCTGAGAACTCTGTATCGCTTGTCATCCTCTCCGCCTTCACCAGAGTTGCTTGCAGCTCCGAGCCTGTTCATGGCTATTGCCATGGTTTCGTGTGTCTCCCTGCTGATGGAGCCGAATGACATGGCCGATGTGACGAAGCGCTTCACTATCTCTTCTACAGGTTCGACCTTTTCTATATCTATGGATTTCTTCGTCTTAAAACCAAAAAGACTCCGTATAACACACAGGTTTCTGTCTATATCATTGATGACCCTGGAATACTCCTTGAACTTCCCATAGTCATTTTCTCTTACAGCCTGCTGAAGGAGAACAACAGCGTCCGGCGACAAACGGTGTTTTTCCGATCGGTTTCGGTAATGTATGTTTCCCCCGGAATCGAGACCCTCCGGTGAGGCCGAATCATAGGCAGTGGCATGTCTGCTGCAGGCATCGCGTGCAATAGTCTCGATACCCACACCTCCAATTGGTGACGGCGTGCCGGGAAAATAGCGTTCGACTAGCTCTCGGCTTAATCCCACTGCTTCAAAGATCTGTCCGCCGCGGTAGCTTCGGATTGTCGAAATACCCATCTTTGACATGATCTTGAGCAGCCCCTTTTTGACCGCATTGATATAATTCTCTATTGCCGACTCTGTAGCTAGATCGGACCGCAGTTTATTGTGCTCTACGAGGTCCTGTATGGTCTCAAATACGAGATAGGGATTGATGGCACTTGCCCCGAATCCTATGAGTGTGGCAAAATGCATCACCTCTCTGGCCTCTCCGGTTTCAAGGATTATGGCCGCAAGATGTCTCTTCTGTGCGCGAATGAGGTGATGGTGTATGGCCGATGTGGCCAGAAGTACCGGTATGGGTGCCTGTAAGGGACTTGAGCCCCTGTCGCTCAGAATGAGAAGCGAAGCTCCCGCATCGACCATTCTCTCGGCCTTTTTGCAGAGTGTGCTGAGCACGGCATCCATATCTTCCGCGCCTGTGTTGAAAAGAATCGGAAGGACCACTGCCCGCAGCCCATCGATTTTTTCCATGCGAAGCCTTGTCATGTCGTCATTGGATAGTATGGGATGGGGCAGTTTCAACTGATGGCAGTGCTGAGGCGTCTCTTCCAGAAGGTTTTCCTCCCTGCCAATAAAACTCATGAGTGACATAACCAGGCTTTCCCGGTAAGGATCAATAGGTGGATTGGTCACCTGCGCAAAGAGCTGTTTGAAATAGTTATAGAGAAGCTGTGGTCTGTTTGAGAGAACGGCAAGTGCCGCATCGTTGCCCATGGAACTTACCGGTTCCTGTGCGTTTTCCGCCATAGGCGAGATGAGCATGCGTATATCTTCAAGGGTGTATCCAAATATCTTCTGTCGCGTTTCGAGTGATTCGTGCTCGACGTCAACGGGACCTGGAACCTGAAAAAGACCCCTCAACTCTATTTTATTTCTGTCAAGCCATCGCCTGTACTGTTGTCTCCTTGAAACAAGCGCCTTTATCTCATGATCGTAGAGAATCCTGCCCATTGCTGTATCAACCAGCAGCATTCTCCCTGGGCCCAGTCTGCCCTTGCGTAGCACATCTTTTGCCGGTATATCGAGAACACCCACTTCGGAAGCGAGAACAACCATACCGTTTTTCGTTACCACGTAGCGGGCTGGTCGAAGCCCGTTCCTGTCAAGGGCTGCACCAATGCGTACACCGTCGGTGAAGGAAATGGATGCGGGACCATCCCAGGGCTCCATGATCGCCGCATGGTATTCGTAAAACGCTCTCTTGTCGGCGCTGATGTGATAACGTTCGCCGAAGGTTTCCGGTATCATCATCATCATCGCGTGCTGAATCGACCTTCCTCCGAGCACGAGAAGTTCAAATACATTATCAAAGATTGCGGAATCGCTCAGGGTTGGATCAACAATGGGAAATAGCTTATGTATCTCCTGCTTAAACAGATCGGAGGAAAGGGTTGCCTCCCGTCCATTCATACGGTTGATATTCCCCCGAAGTGTATTGATCTCTCCATTATGCGCGAGAAATCTGAACGGCTGAGCCAGAGGCCACGATGGAAAGGTGTTCGTGCTGTAACGCTGATGTATAAGAGCGAATGAGCTTGTGAAATCCGAGTCCTTGAGATCGGGAAAGAAGTTTTCAAACTGAGGAGCAACAAACAATCCCTTGTACACAACGGTTTTGCACGAAAGCGACGCGATGTAAAAGTCCTCAACGCCAAATCCATTCTTCTTCGCGCTGTTCTCCAGTACTTTCCTGCAAATATAGAGCTTTCGCTCAAGGCTTTCTCCACTCAATCCTTCGAAAGTGATGAGAATCTGTACTATATGGGGCATACATTCCCGTGCCATGCTCCCAAGAGATTCGGGATTTGTGGGGACATCACGCCACCCCAGCAGCCTGCCTCCTTCGGTGGTGATAGTTTCCTCCACAATCAGCTTTGCGATCTTTCTCTGTCCATCATCGGACGGAAGAAAGAGCATACCGATTCCGTAAAAACCTTTTTCAGGAATGTCTACCTCGAGATTATGAAATGCCTTGCCGAAAAAATCATGGGGAAGCTGCACGAGCATGCCGGCCCCATCACCGGTTTTCTGATCGCCCCCCACAGCGCCCCGGTGTTCCAGGTTCTTCAGAATGGTGATTCCCTGCCTGACGATCTTGTGCGTGAAAGTACCCTGTACATTGGCAACAAAACCGACACCACAGCTGTCATGTTCGAAAAAGGGCTGATAGAGGCCCTTTTCTGCCATTTGTTGATGGATATCAGTTTCCCTGTGTTGTTTCATCGATATTCCCTGTTGGCATATCGTATCATGTAAGTATCGAATATAAAAAAAATTGCCCCTATTGAAAAGAGCATTCGGTGCTGCGCCCAGTTCAGGATAGAATGAATGCTTCGAATTCGGCCACGTTTTCCAGATAGACATCACAGTTGTTTCGCATATACTGCTCTATTTCAGCAATACAGTGGCTCCACCCTGCAGCAGCCACGCAGATTCGTGCCGAGCGGGCCATAACAACACCGGGCTTGAGATCGTCAACCACGAGCATCTCCTCTGCCTGCAAGTTGTAGGTTTTCATGATCTCACGAACAGGGTACAGGCTCGGTTTTCGTTTGGTTTTGTCATAGTCCCACCCGAATATACTATCCGGCATGAACGGCATTGTACCTTCATAGCTGAGATAGTCCCTCTCAATGAGCGATTTTTCAGAGTGTGACACCACAGCCACAATCCCACCCTGCTCCCGGTATGCGATGAGGGACTCGATAAAGCCCGGATAGAAAGGAGGTATTTTAGAAGTGGTAAAATGCCTCCAGACTTCATACTCCTTTTCGATTTCAGTTTCATTGAATCCGAGCTCATGGGTAAGATATTCCATAATACCGGGATCGAAATTCTTCAGAAACCACCCTTCAAGGCTTATGGGCTCCTGCTCCGGCCTGAGCAGCCGCATTACCTGCACATGGGCCGGATAGTGTATAGAGGCGGTTGAATCAACTGCCGTGTCATCGTGGTCGAGGATGAGGCACTTGTATTTCAATGCTGTGGTGCCCATGTTCACGCTCCAGAAGCTTCGGCGCGTCTTTTCATGTTGATAAGCTGTACAGCCGTTATTGAGAGTGCACCGCCAATGATTGTTGTCAGCAGAGGCTTTTCATCAAGTATGAGCCAGCTGATCAGTACGGCGATCACGGGAATGAGAAAGGTGAAAGAGCT
>Ga0180438_10010890_pt1 | contig 11085 bp, 10 predicted proteins | sample SS_ome_12_FD_132455 | JGI IMG/M metagenome (GOLD analysis project Ga0180438, IMG submission 132455) | Hypersaline lake sediment archaeal communities from the Salton Sea, California, USA - SS_3_D_2 metaG | ecosystem: Environmental > Aquatic > Non-marine Saline and Alkaline > Hypersaline >... | reverse complement strand
CAAGGTCGGGGAAAAAGACGAAGAATACTTCGTTGAAAATATAGCCAAACCTTTCATGGGAAACAGGCCAGAGGATTACAAAAAAGAAGTTGTAAAATTCATCGAGTTTCCCGAGTACAAACCCGCCTACTATAATTTCACAATGATGGAAAATGGCTGGCTGACCGTAGTCGTGGAATTTATAGAGGGCGAATACACTCTTTTTAACCTGTTTGATGAAGAGGGGACATATATCGGCAATTTTAAGGCGAATATCGCTCCGGAAACTCTATTCTTTAAGAACGGCAAGGCGTATACAGTCGCGACAGAGAATGATTACAAATTTGTTAAGAGATACAGCTTTGAAATCCAAGACTATGAAGAGGAGTGAGGCAAACTTAAGTCAAGGATAATGACAGACCGAATTGCCTTTTTAAGAAATGATTTATTCATTCTAATCCTGATGAGGAGGTCATCTTATGAAGAAATTTAAATTTTCACTCATCATGAATCTAACGATTCTGCTTGGATTAGCTGCCTGGCCCCTTCTCAGTACTGCGGCACTGAATTTAGATGAAGGTTCTGGACCAGATAAAGTTATTTTAACTCTTAGCCAGAATGCAAAAATTGAGTTTGTTGAGCCGATCAAAGAAGGATGGATAGTTGAAGCTTTTGGCTGGAGGACAAATCCCTACACAGGCAAAAAGGAATTTAATAAGGGTCTGGATATTGCTGCTTCCTTAGGGACAGAAGTCTATGCAGCAGCTGATGGAACAGTCGTATCGGCTGTATCCGATTATGAACCTGAAAGTTATTACGGAAAATATATAATAATCATGCACACAAACAAAATTAAAACTCATTATTCCAAACTGGATTCTGTGCTGGTTAAAAAAGGACAAGAAGTTAAAGCAGGAGAGCTCATCGGGAAAGTCGGAAGGACCGGGGCCTCTCGAGGACCGCATCTTCATTTGGAAGTTCTAGTCGATGGTGAATCGAAAAACCCAAAAGAATACATTGATTTTAAAATAAAGGATATTACAGAAAGCCATTTTTCTCCCAGAGACAGTTCAAACTGATACTGGATTAAATCATTTGCCTTAGAGCATTAGCTTCTCTTAAATGAAAGAACTTAAAAAGAAAAGGAGGCATAATGTTAGAGCCGTTAAAACAATGGATTTGTGACTCATGCGGGCAACTCATCAAATCCCCTGAAGATGGCTATGTAGAATGGCTGGTAGAAGGCGATGATACACCATCGAATTTACAGTTTGGATTTAAAATTATTCATGCCGGTGAAGAATGTTCCTGTTACTCAGAAGAAGACATTAGTTTAAATGATGCTCCGTTAGAACTGTTTATGAAAGATAGAGGACTTGTCTATTTATTAAGCTTTTTAGATGTGGGCCCGCTCCTGATGAGAACCTACAAAGGTCCACGGGTAAAAAATGTCAGGGAATTTGTTGAGTTTATGAGAAGATTGACCGTCCCTTATTATGAAGAAGCGAGATTATACTTTGAAAAACTGCATACGGATGAGGATTTTGTTTTAGACGATTCAATATATCATCAGGAAAACTTAATAAAGATAATTAAAAAATACGGAAAACCATAAATCTTATATAATGGTCGAGTGGAGGCCATCAGCCCTTTCTTCTAGACGAGGAGAGAAAAAAATGAAAGCCGGTTTTAAGAAATTTCGTGCGTTCTTCATAACACTAGGGATTTTGGTTATTTGGGTAGGTTTAGAAGGACTTCTTTATGCCCTATTTGGAAAAAACACGATCACAACAATAATAGGAATAGGCATAGCATTTGTTATGGGAGCTTATTTTTTCCATGCAGTCAAAAGAGCATGGAAGAAATGAAGCCAAATAGAAACCAATTTTCCTGAGACCACAGGTTCAATTAATCTCTCCCCTCAGCAACCTTTTTCAAGAACTGTGGGTTGAAATAAGTGAAATGTATGTTTGTTTCAAATCTACTGAAGGGAGAGGTGAACATGAGAAAAAAACCAGGATTCATCATTTTGTTTATTTTCGTATTGACGGTATTTGTTTCTCAGGGAGCGGCTCAACAGTTGTTCAAAGCAGCAGTGGTCGACTCCCAAAAAACATTTCAAAACTCGAAAGAAGGACAAAAGGCTATCGTCTTACTTCAAGAAAAAGAGCTAGAAATAAACAATGAGCTGGCAAATTTAGATAAAAAGATCCAGGATTTGGACGCAAAACTTAAAACTCAAAGACTTGTCATGACGTTTGAAGCTCAAGAACAGCTCTCTTTTGATCTAGATAATCTCAGAACAAAACGCAAAAGATTCGCCGAAGATTCTCTTAAAGAATGGCAGCGGCTCCAATTCAAATTATTTGATAAGATTAGAGAAGAAGTGAATCCGATTATCGAGACCGTAGCCAAAGAGAAAGGATTTAGTTTAGTCCTGGAACTTTCCTCCAATTCGGTCGTTTATTTCAGCCTGTCCGTCGATATCACAGATGAAGTCATCAAAAGATACGATGCTTCAAAGCTAACGGAAGATAATAAACCATTCAGCTTTTAAGAATTTAATAAATTACTGAATTAAAGAAACTGACCTTTTTAAGCTATCAATTTTGGCCTAAAAAAAACGGCCTCCACTACACGACCAGAATTATCCGCCGGGAAACATGATTAATTCCCCTGAAAGGACTTTCTAATTTTTTATTTTTGTTTGCATTAAGGCAGTAAAATCTGGATAATATCTTATTAAAATCCTTTATTTAAAAAGGAAATAAGCGGCGGATATAAATTCATGAAAGAACCAAAACTCTATTACCCGGTTTATACATTAGACTACCGAGTGATCCTTCCAGCAGGCAAGTTGTTAACACCGGAAGCATTGGATAAATTAATCGCAACCACTAAGGGCACATCCCATAAAACGATTTCATTTCTGGATTATGGCACCATTTATCAGGATCTACTCCGCATTCTCAGAAAGCCCCCTTACGATAGAATCTTCGAGAAGCTAAATAAACAAGTGGTAATGACATTAATGAAAAAGATTCATTTCGTTGAACCTGCTCTGAAATTCCTTGATTATTTTAAAGATAATGATTTTTATACTTACCGGCACTTGCTGGTCGTCTTCGCCATGGCAATCAACCTGGCTCGAGACCTGCTGGAAAAACCAGAGGACTGGATCACGGCTCTCATGGCGGGGACAATGCATGATTTCGGCAAACTGTGTGTTCCCCTGGAAGTGCTGCAAAAGAACGAACCACTCACCAGGTCAGAGAGGGGTATCCTGGAGCACCATGCTCTAGCTGGCTATGTGATTCTCAGTTATTTACTCCAAAATCACCATAGTTTTGCAGCCCAGGTGGCTAAAGAACACCATGAACGGAAAGATGGCTCTGGTTATCCACTGGGTATCTCATTGAAGGATAGAATGGTGGAGATCATCGCCGTATGCGACGTCTATGATGCACTCCTTTCGCCAAGGCCTTATAGGCCCACCCCCTTTGACAACAGAACGGCCTTGGAAGAGATCACGGAAATGGCCAAACAAGGGAAATTAAGCATGGAAGTGGTGCAGACTTTAATCGCTCAAAACCGGAAAGATAAACCGCATTTTCAAGAATGCGAGATTTCCGAAGAAAAAAGGGGCACTCCTCCCACAGACAGCATATATGGAGTTATTGTTGATAAAGAAATGAAATGCCCGAATTGTCACAGCTCATCCATAAAGAAAAAAACTCCTATAAAAGCTAGAGAAAAGATTAGCTATGAATGTCGTGGTTGTGGAAAAGAATTTGATGAAGATGACTTATTAAATCTGGAAATGGACAAATATTAGGACAAATAAAGAACAAGAATACTCATTGATGAAATCCAAATCCTCCTTAAAAAAATTTCAAATATTATCTGGCATTTTATATAAGCAAAATGACATAATCGATTATCGATTAATAAAATCTCTTATATCAGAGTGCATCTAAGCCAGGGAAAAAAGGATTACTTTCTTCAGCAATATATAAAGCAATTTATTAAAAGGGGGTGCAGCTGCTTTTTGGAAGTGCGGATGCAATTCCCAAAGTGAAAAAAATTTCAAATCAACAAAATCCGCATCCCTAAATAATAAAGTGTCATCCTATTTTGTCAGGGATACAAAGGATTAAAATTCATGAAGATGCCTAAGATCGATTACCCGGTTCATACATTGGACAATCGTTTGCTACTTCCGGCTGGCAAGGAATTAACGCCAGAGGTTATGGATGAATTGATCGCCACCAATAAGGGTACATCTTATCGGGAATTTTCATTTTTGGAGTATGACACCGTTTATCAAGATATGCTCAACATCCTCCAAAAGCCCCCATACGATATAATCTTCAAGAAATTAAATGAAAAAGCTCTATTCAGCCTAATGAAGAAAATCCATTTCGTTCAGCCTGTTTTGGAATTCCTCGACTATTTCAAAGAAAAAGACTTTTATACCTATCAGCATTCTCTTGTTGTTTTTGCCCTGTCGATAAACATTGCCCAAGATCTGCTGGAAAAACCCGGTGACAGGATCATGGCGCTCATGGCTGGAACCATTCATGATTTCGGCAAAATATGCGTTCCCCTGAACGTACTGAAAAAGTCCGATCCTTTAACCCGTTCTGCGAGAGGCGTCCTGGAACACCATGCTCTAGCTGGTTTTGTCCTTCTCAGTTACTTCCTCAAAGATTACCGGAGTTTTGCAGCACAGGTCGCCAAAGAACACCATGAACGGAGAGATGGGTCCGGATATCCTCTGGGCATCTCATTGAAAGACAAGATGGTAGAGATTATTGCTGCATGCGACATTTATGATGCTCTCCTTTCACCAAGGCCTTATCGGACCACGCCCTATGAAAATAGGACAGCTCTGGAGGAAATCACAGAGATGGGTAAAGAAGGGAAATTTAGCTGGGAAGTGGTACAGACTCTTGTCTCATATAACCGGATGGAAAAACCTTATTTTCGAGAATGTAAGGTTTCCGCTGAAAAAAGAGGCACGCCGCCGTCAGAAAACGTCTATGGAATCTTTGTTGAGAAAGAAATGAAGTGTCCGAATTGTCAAGGTTCTTCCATCGAGAGAAAAACACCTAAAAAAGGCAGAATACAGATTCGGTATGAATGTCGTGGTTGTGGAAAGGAATTTGATGAAGATGATTTATTGAATCTGGAAATGGACAAATATTAGGACTTTTAAAGAAACAGAATACACGCCGCTGAAATCCAAATCTTCTTTAAAAAAATTTCAAATATTATCTAGCATTTTACATATTAAAATGACATAATTGACTTTCAAAGTTTTCTTTACAAGGGGGAATACAAATAACGGAAAAAGGATTACTACTTCCAAGGTAGTAAACAGCAATTTTTTAAAAAGGGGGTGCATCCTCATCCAAGAAGCACGGATGCGATTCCAAAAAATAGGGGAATATCCCAAATCGGCATAATCTAAATCACCAAATAATTATAGGTTATTCCACTTTACTCGGGATTCAAGGTGCTAAAAATCATGAAGACGCCTAAGCTCGATTACCCGGTTCATACATTGGACAATCAATTGCTTCTTCCAGCTGGCACGGAGCTAACGCCAGAAGCTTTGGATGAATTGATTGCCTCCAATAAGGATGCATCTTATCGGTCAGTTTCCTTTTTGAACTATGACACTGTTTTTCAAGATATGCTCAATATTCTCCAAAAACCTCCATACAATATAATCTTCAAGAGATTAAATGAAGAAGCCATATTCACCGTAACGAAAAATATCCGTTTCATTCAGCCCGTTTTGGAATTCCTCGATTATTTCAAAGAAAAAGACTTTTATACCTACAAACATTCTCTTGTTGTATTCGGCCTGTCAATAAACTTGGCTCAAGATCTGCTGGAAAAGCCGCCAGATGATATCATTGAGCTGATGGCCGGGACATTACATGATTTTGGTAAAATATGTGTTCCGCTGCGCATTCTGAAAAAATCCAACCCTTTAACCAGAACTTCAAAAAATGTCCTGGAACACCATGCTTTAGCTGGCTTTGTCCTCCTCGGTTACTTTCTTCAAGATTACAGGAGCTTTGCAGCTCAGGTCGCCAAAGAACACCATGAACGAAAAGATGGATCCGGCTATCCGCTGGGAATCTCACTGCAGGACAAGATGGTAGAGATTATTGCCGTATGCGATGTGTATGATGCACTCCTTTCACCAAGGCCATACCGGCCCACTCCCTTTGACAACAGGACTGCCCTGGAAGAGATCACTGAAATGGCCAAGAAGGGGAAATTTAGCCTGGAAGTAGTGCAGGCTTTAGTCTCTCAAAACCGAAAGGATAAACCGCACTTTCGAGATTGCAAGATTAGCTCCGAAAAAAGAGGAATACCTCCGCCAGACAGCATTTACGGTGTCATTGTTGATAAAGAAATAATATGTCCCAATTGTCACAGCTCCTCCATAAAGAAAAAAAAACCTAAAGATGGAAGAGGACAGATTCAGTATGAATGCCGTGGTTGTGGAAAAGAATTTGATGAGGATGATTTAATAAATATCGATATAGAAAAGCATTAGAATTTATTGAGTACCTTTAAACAGGCCGTTTGAATCCATATCGACTAAAGCCATAGCTCCATCAATCTAAAAATATTGGAAGGAATGAGCTATTCGATATCGTTTCGAATGCCTCCTCCAGTCCACCTCTTAACTCTGGTAACTTTGTTCGTTTTTTATTTCTCTTTTAATCAGCCACACCATATATAAAAAGTTCAGTATTTCCTGACACACAGACTATGCAGAAGGGGATTATTTAACCAACTTCACCGCTGTGTGAAGCTTGACATATAATTGGAAAAGCTTATAATTAATAGTAGTGCTACAATGTAGCAGGAGGAATAATGCCGAAGAGAAAAGACATTCCTGAATTATCCAAGGCAGAATATGACATTCTAAGAATACTCTGGAAAGATGGGAGGCTGACCGTTCGTGAGGTGCATGACCAGGTCCATGTTATCCATAAATGGGCCTATACGACTACTAAAACAATAATGGACCGAATGATTAAAAAAGGACTCTTAGAAAGAGAAAAATATCATGGAATATTTCTGTATAGGCCTCTGATCTCCAGACCAGCAGGATTGGCAAGGATGGTGCGGTTTTTTGCCGATAGGGTACTTGAAACTGATGTTGGCTCTGTTGTCTCGATTTTTGCCAAAAGCAACACTTTGAGCGAAGAAGAAATTAAGGAACTGAAACAAATATTAGAAGAGGAAATTGATTGAGGAAACGATTATGATAGCCAGTCTCAACAGCATCTTAGGGGAAGTGAGTAGCCGCTTCTTTTCCTTTATGATGAGAGAGATAATTTTTTCTGCAGTTCTCTTTATCCTGATACTCATGCTCACCAGGCTCCTCAGGAATAAGTCTCCGCTGTGGCACTTGGGACTCTGGGCATTTGTGTTGATCAGGCTTGTCTTGCCACCTGGATTCTCCAATCCGATGGCCAAATACAACGGACTTCATGATGTTCCCTTCATTAGTGAAGTTAATGATCTCTTTCCTGAATCCAAAACTCAGGAATACCGGAATCAAACTTATTCTGCTCAATCAGGGTCATCGCATCAATATGCTTTGGTTTCTGACGCAAAGATATCAAACATTGACAACACCTCTAACAGCCTCCGTGTTTCATCCTGGAAAATTGCCGTCTTCGGAATTTGGCTATTGGGTTTTCTAGCCACCTTATCCATATATTCAAAAAAATATCTGTATTTCCGACGATTAATACGGAATGCGTCGCAACTCCAGGATGAACGCTGCCATGATATCCTTGCTCACTGGAGGAAGGCTTTCAAGGTCAAACGGCGTGTGAAACTAGTCTATTCTCGACAATGCCTGTCGCCATTTACTATGGGAGTTCTCAAACCGGTTATATATTTACCACAGAGCTTACTCGAAACAGATGATATTGAGTTGCTGAATTCGGTCATTTCCCATGAAGTGACTCACATCAAACACAATGATGCCCTCTGGGTCAAATTTCAGAATTTGATTCAATCCATATACTTTTTCTATCCAGTGGTTTGGTATGTCAACAGTAAAATTCATTTAGCTCGTGAATGTCTCCGCGATTCCCAGGTCATCTCGCAAGGAGAGATCTCTCCGAAGATATTGGGGAACGGCATTCTTTCCTTACTCAGGATGAATTTAATCGGCTCTGCTGATTTCCTCTATCTCCCCAGGTTTGGGAATGAAAAGAAAAAGGTCTACTATCGGCTTAGAAATTTGAAATTTAAACGCGTTTCAATGGCTAAGAGAATATTGACTTATCTGTTTTTATTCGGCCTGGGAGCATACGTCATACCTATATTCGGGTCCATCCAATCCACTGGAACATCTGCGGATGATTATGAAAACATAGGAGTTCCATCAGGAAGTATGCCTGGCCCTGATGAGCCTTCTAAAGGATGGATTGAGGTTGCGAAAGATGAGAATACACCGGCAGCCCAATCCATAAAGCACACGAGCAACAACCCTGATTTGCTTGCAGAACAGCACAAGTCACTCGAGGGTGGAGTAGAAGAGCAGGTCCAATCTGTTCAGTTGATAGCCCCATCCCTAGAGGCCCGGTTTTCTACTTTTGTTGACGTCCCCAACAAGGTTTTTAAGATGGGCCCTGGAATGATTGGCTTATATAAAACCAATGGGGATGTTAATGAGATAAGAGCAGAAGCGGAGGTGAATAAAGGAAAGAAAAAAGGAAATAGAAGCTCACTGAATAACGAGACAGAAGGGGCATTAGACAGATTAATTGAAAGCGACTCAAATTCGCCGCTGCGGTTGGAAGGGCATATTACACCTCCCAAGCCAATTCGTAAAGTCAAGCCAGTCTATCCGTTAATAGCACGACAGGCTCGTGTAGAGGGTGTAGTGATTCTGGAAGCGACAACTGATGAACAGGGGAAAGTAAAGCATGTCAAGGTGCTTCGTTCAATTCCCTTACTTGACCAAGCTGCCGTGGGAGCTGTTCGGCAGTGGATTTACGAGCCGATGATAATAAACGGCAAACCCCGGGCAGTGATTATTAAGGTTAAAGTTAATTTTGTCATTCTTAGAGGGAGGACAAAGTCAAAGAAACATTAAACTGTGAAGGGGGATCAATGGAATCAAGAAATCCCGCCAAATCATTAATCCTGTTGATCATGTTTAGTATTCTTGTGCTTTTTTCCTGCGCGCCAAAACAGGAAAGAGTCGAAAAGATCATGGAAGACGGAGTGGAGGTCGTTATCAATCATCTGGAACCCTACCGGTTGAAAGACGAACCTTCAACGCTCAATCTCGAAAGAGTCATCACAATCGATACTGAAGATGATGCAGTCGCCTCTCACGGGGTGACGGATATTTATCTCTTCGATGTTGACCCAGAGGGAAATATCTATATTCTCAGGCCTCCCACAAGCGCAGGAGATCTTGTTTACAAATTTTCTCCAGACGGGGATCTTGTGACTTCCTTTGCACCGATGGGCCAGGGCCCGTTTGAGGTGGAATACCCGAATGGTATCCTGACTGCGGGCAGTGACAGAATCTGGATACTTGAACAGCCCAAAAAAAAGTTTCTTGTGTTTGACCTGGATGGAAAAGGTGTTGCCGAGAAGAGGCTTTTCATGGAGTATGACGATATTGCGCTTCTCAAAAATGGGACTTATTTGGTGAACCAGACAATAAAAGAAGACATGAAGGCAAAATACTTCCCCATCATTATCAGTCTTTTTGATTCTGAGTTTCAGAAAATCAAGGAACTGGACCGGTTTGAAAAATACTGGAACCGGCTCATCGCCACAACAATCCAGGAAAAAATCGTATGCGGGATTGATTTGATATTCATTGGAAAGCCGCATGAGGAGCGGATTTATATAGGGAACAGCGAAAGAGGATATGAAATTCTTGTCTTTGACCTGGAAGGTCAGCTCTTTCGGAAGATACGTAAAGAGTATTCTCCTGTTTCAGTCTCCCAGGAGTATAAAGAGAAATATTTGAAGGAATTCGAAAGTTTTATGCCAGAGTACGCGAAAAAGATCTATTTCCCGGAGCACTGGCATCCCTTTCATTCATTTTTTCCGGATGATGAGGGAAGGCTTTTTGTCATGACTTATGAATCCGGGAAAAAAACCGGCGAGAAAATTTTTGATATTTTTACTAAGGATGGAGTTTTTATCGCTCGCACGAGCTTGAATACTCACCACTGGGGATATGGCAGTATGAATGCCAAAGCTAGGGGGAACCATCTCTATGCTGTCCAGGAGAAAGAGAGCGGATACAAAGAATTAGTGGTTTATAAGATGAATTGGGAATAAGGATTAATCCAGTAAAGATAAAGGTTTGGCCAACTGGAACCCAAATCCACTAAAGTCCTTGCTTCCTGAGATTAAAAAAAATAGAGGGGCTAATTAAAATTATTATAGGGGGATAAAATGAAACACAAAACTAAAACTGTATCTATTATTCTGCTCTTTCCCGCCTTTATGATGCTCGTTTCCTGTGTAAAGCAAAAGGCTGAATGGAAAGGGACAATAGAGGAAGTGGATGGCGTCACGCTTGTTAAGAATCCGAAGGAAGGGCTTTGGGATTTAAAAGAGAAAGCCAATGTTACAATCATTAAAGAACGGCAAATAGGAGAATTAGATGGGCCTGAAGAATTTCTCTTTGATTATGTTTCTGACGTTGCAGTGAATAGTAAGGGCGATATATATGTGGCAGACAGTCGGTTGAACGAAGTTCGAAAATTCAACAAGGATGGTGAGTATCTCTTGTCTCTCGGCCGAAGAGGTCAGGGGCCTGGCGAGTTTCAAAGCCTTAATATTGTTTCGGTTAACTGCCATGATGAGTTGATTGCTTATGATGCCATGTTAAGGCGGATTTCCATTTTCTCAGGCAATGGAGAACTCACAAAAACAACGAAAGAGCTGATAAAGGATTCATGGATTGTACCCTTCAAAATATTTTCCACAGATGGCACCTATGTAGTCTTCGGCAGGTTGGGTAATAGCTTAAAATTATTTCATGAGTTTAATCAGGATTGGAATATAACAGAATCATACATAGAT
>Ga0180438_10010889_pt1 | contig 11085 bp, 14 predicted proteins | sample SS_ome_12_FD_132455 | JGI IMG/M metagenome (GOLD analysis project Ga0180438, IMG submission 132455) | Hypersaline lake sediment archaeal communities from the Salton Sea, California, USA - SS_3_D_2 metaG | ecosystem: Environmental > Aquatic > Non-marine Saline and Alkaline > Hypersaline >... | reverse complement strand
TCTCGAGCGCTCGGAACATACCTGAGCCCGAATCACTTAGGGCGCTACAATCCAGCCTAGCGGGCAATATCATCGCCCTGAAGCGCTTTGGTGTGAATCTCAATCTGACCCGAGTACAGAACGAAGCGGTCGCGCGGGGTTGGTCTAAAAATACTCAAGAGCTCACACAAGCCCAGCTAGCAACCATCCGTTACGAATTGATCATGAAAGATCTAGAGTTCATCTCGGGGGACGCCGCGAATACTCTGGATCAATTCGCAAACAGTACTCGAGCAACGCGGGACGCGCTAAAGGATATCGGGACCGAGCTCGGGTTTTTCTTGCTTCCTGCTTTCGAAAGCGCATTGATCGCGGTCCGGGCTATTTTGAAACCCGTAGCCGAGATGGCCTTACAATTCCGAGAATGGACCGCGGACACGAATCTAGCCAAGGGCGCTTTACTAGGTCTCGTGACAGTAATTGGCGCTTTACTTCTACCGTTGCTCTTGAAAATGGCGCCGTTGCTATTAGCGTTTGCGGCGTTTGCGCTAATAATGGACGATGTTATTACCACTTTCGAGGGGGGCACGTCCATCCTAGGCACTTTTACGGAATTGTTAGATGATTTAGAGAAAGGTGCAGAGGGCGTAGGAGGGGCTATTATCCGGTTCATGCTATGGCCGTTAAATCGTTTAAGGGATGTAATAGGAGCCGTTGGTCTACTTTATGCGGAATTCTGGAAAGCGAATCGAACGGGCAATTGGTCAGGTTTGGCAAAAGCCGCGGGCGCTATAGGAGGTTCATTGCTTGATAGTACCGCGGAATTTTTACAAGACCAAGGCGGGCTATTGTTACAAGGGAACAAAGAACTATTCGGCGCTGCCCGGGGTTTGATTTCAGGAGGCGGTTCAATTTCTGCACCGGGTGCCGGAGGCGGAGGGCTAGGATCTCAACAAGTAACATTCCAGCAAGGGAACCGATCTTATTCCTTCGAGGTATTCCAGCAACCGGGGGAGAGTGCCGAAGATTTCACGCAACGTGTAGCAGCGATAATTGACCAAAAAGACGAAGAGAAAGATCAAGCTCTAGCGAATGAACTGGTCCAAGGGGCGGTACCGTAATGGCTCTGACAGAGATCATATTTGCGATTGAGCCGGCTAAGATCGGGTTCGTGACTTTGGACGCCTCGGTCCGTGAGCTCCACCAAGCTAGTGCAACTGTGACGCGCCACCCGATAGAAGCGGAACAAGGCTCCCAGAGCGACGTTAGCGATCATGTGAAGGTAGATCCGCTCTCGATCCAGATCCAAGGCGTGGTGACGAATCACCCGGCCGAATGGCTAAGTGCCTTTTTCGATTCGTCCGAATCTGCGGATGTTCAAGCCCACCTCGAGCTTTTGACCACACTTCTGACTGGAACGTTGATCACGGTCTCAACTACGCTTTTCGAGTACGAGAATATGATCCTGGAGCGATTCCAGGTGACGCGAGATGCCGAGAAAGGCAATGCGCTGTACTTGGACGCCACCGCGACTCAAGTATCTCTCGTGACTCTGGAAGAGACCGAGGCGCAAAGACCGGTAAACGAATCAACCAAGAGCTCCGGCAAGAAAAATGCAACGGAGGCGGATGCTACTACCGAAGCCGGATCTATTTCTGCTCTGGCGAAATTCGTGGGATTTTGATTATGGCAATTTATACAATCCCAATAGATACGACTTTCCTGAGCTTCGTGCAAGAAACGACTCTCGAGGGCGTAACTTATAGGTTACTCCTCCGCTGGAATGTGCGGGATTCGTATTGGTATCTTACAATCCGCACAATCGAGGATGTAGAGATTCTACCTAGCCGGCGCTTAGTACCCGGGAGCCGATTACTCCGATACGAGGCCGATTATACTACTCGGCCTCCAGGGGAATTGATCGTGTACGGCGGAACGCCGGATAGGGATTCTCTCGGGAAAAGTGTCAATCTCGTTTATTTGGATGAGGATTCTACCGAGGAGATCCTAGGGTGACGCTTTTCGGTCGTAGGTGCGTGGTCCAAGTCGATACTTTACGTATCGAAGGGCTGGACGTGCGCTTTACGATCGAGCTCGATGAGAAGCTCTACGGAAAAGCCGAGATCTCGATCTTCAATCTGAATCGAGACCACCGGAAAAAGCTCGAGGATGCGAAGGACGTAGACGTTGAGCTTTTGGCCGGATATCAGAACAATACGCTAGAGCTCCTTTGCGCCGGCACAATGCGCGAGGTTTTTTCCCAGCGCGATCACCCGGATTGGATCACGACCATAAAAACCGGGGACGGGGACAAAGCTTCGTCCGCTCGCTTGAATCGGAGCTATTCCGCAGGGACTCAGAAATCGACCCTTTGGAAAGATCTAGTAGATGCGATCAAAGCTACCGGGATCGGTGCCGGTAATGCGATCGAGGCTTTTGAGAATGGCGAATATGCGAACGGGATCAAAGAGCTTTTGCACGGAGGCGCAGTCCAAGGTTCGGCCATGGGTCAATTACGAGAGATGGCGAAAAGCGCGAATCTTGATCTCTCGATCCAAGAGGGTGAATTACTCTTGACACAAGTCGGGCAACCGTTATCGACCACGGCCGTAGTGCTCAGTCCGACGTCAGGATTGATTGGGAGCCCTCAAGCGGGCACGAAAGGCGAGGTAAAAGCTAGAGCTTTGCTACTCCCTGGACTCAAACCAAAACGTCAGGTAGAGATTAAATCTGAACTAGTATCAGGCATGTACGTGATCACGAAAGCGAAATACACAGGTGACACGTCAGGGAATGACTGGTACGCTGATATAATCTGCAAGGGGTTGTAATGACACCACCGCGACAAGCCGAGCTCTGGCGCTTGATTCTTAATTCGAGATTGCTCGACGTGCACACAGCTATGCCGGGCAAGGTCGTAAGTTTTGACGCATCGGCACAAACGATCGTGGTCCAGCCTTTGATCAAAAATGTTGTGAAAGCCCCGGACGGTACGGAAACTATTGAGAGTTATCCTGAGATCCGCTCGGTACCTGTGCTCTATCCTCGAGCCGGAGGATTCATCATCGCTTGGCCTTTGGCGGCGGATGATGCCGTAACGATCCTTTTTAACGAGTGGTCAATAGACCAATACCTCGAAAAAGGCACGGAAGATCATCCGGTTGACCTGGATCGGCATAAATTCTCAGGCGCGGTAGCGTTACCGATGGGACCTTACAAAGCCTCGAATACTATCTCCGAGACAATCGATGCGCTCATGATCGGGGAGGACGGTGGGGCGATTATACGTATCGCGGATGATGGCACTATTCGAATAGCGAGTACCGCGGCCGCGGTTCAGGCCGTTGCTCTGGCGGATGATGTAGAGGCGCAACTCCAAGTAATCGTTGATGCTATCACGAACGGTGTACCGACCCCGAACGACGGAGGAGCCGGGCTTCAAGCAACGATCGTTGCTGCTTTAACCGATCCGGTCGGTGCGGTAGGATCCACCAAAGTCGAGGTAGAGGAATGAGCACTCTCAAGCTCGATACGACCGGAGATCTTGCGATCGAGAGCAATGAGCTTGTGATCCTCTCGGATTTGGTGGCAGAAACCGCGCAACGTCTCACGATCAAATTCAAGTTTTTTCTCGGAGAGTGGCTCTTGGACGATCGCGTAGGGTTGCCTCTCTATGAAAAAGTACTGGTCAAAAATCCGAATTTAAGCGAAATCCGGAGAATTTACCGTTCGGTTATATTGAACGATCCGGCCGTGGATACGCTCGAGAATTTCGATCTCGAGCTCAATACTAGCACACGGACGCTTTCCCTTGATTTCCAGGCCGTTTTGAACGATGGTTCGAATCTCGTATTCGAGGATTTCATTCTCGCGGAGTATCAATAATGCCCTACGGTATCACAGCGGATGGATTTGTAGATAAGCCGATCGAGACTATCCTCGAGGAAATCGAGACCGCGCAAAAGGCAGAATTCGGGGATGAATTCGATGTGAGCGCTCAGAGCCCCGCGGGACAGTTGAACGGGATTTTTGCCACCCATATCCGCGAAGCTTGGGAGGTCATGCAAGCCATTTACACGGCTTGGGACCCGGATGCTAATACCGGAGAAGCGCAAACCCAGATAGCGGCCTTGTCGGGCACCGTACGTGCTGCAGCGACTAAAAGCACAGTCACGGCTACGGTCAATTTAGACGCGGGCGTAACTCTAGCGGCTGGGGCTATTGCGTCGGTCACAGGCGCCCCTACGTCCCGTTTCGTGACCACTGCGGATGCGACGAACGGCGGAGGTGCCCCCGCGAACGTGGACGTTGCTATGGAGGCTGAAACGGCTGGGATAGTAGTGGCCAGTGCGGGGACCTTGACCGTAATCGAGACCCCTCAAACAGGTTGGAATTCGGTAACGAATGCAGCGGATGCGACGCTAGGGACCGAGGTAGAGAGCGACGAAGATTTACGAACCCGGCGAGAGACTGAGCTTCGGAGAGCCGGCGCGGCCGCGGTAGATGCGATCGCGGCGGATATCTCGGCCGTGGATGATGTCACAAACGTGACCGTATTCGAGAATACCACCGACGTTACGGATGGGGACGGTGTACCACCTCATGCTATAGAGGCGGTAGTTCTCGGCGGTGCTGCGAATGATATCGCTCAGGCGATCTGGGATTCCGTCGCGGGCGGGATCGAGCGCCATGGCGGGACCTCGGGAACGGCCGTAGACGATGACGGAAACAACCAAACGGTAGAATTCACCCGCCCGACCGAGAAACGCATCCACGTGATTGTAGAAGGTACGAAGGACGCGGACTATCCCGCGGACGGGGATACTCAAATCAAAAACGCTATCGTAGCTTGGGGAGATGCGCTCGGGACCGGAACGGATGTTATACAGTCGCTCATGTACGCATTGGTTACCGGGATCAGCGGGGTGACCGATGTCACTAAGCTCTGGATCTCGATCGATCCTGTACATCCTCCCGTAGCTGGGGTTAATCTCACGATAGGGGCTAGAGAGCTCTCGACCTGGGACACAACCGACATTGACGTGACGATGACATGACATTAACTCAGAAAACAGATCATATCACGGAGGGGCAAGGTCAGCTCATTACCCAATTCCGTGACAAGACCAATCTAGAGACGATCCTCGGGAGCTACCTCGAACAGATCCAAGATATCGAGGATGTACTTTGGGATATGCTAGCTATTGTTACCGATATTGATAGTCAAGTCGGGGAACAGCTAGATTTAATCGGCCGTATCGTAGGACAAGATCGAGAGGGCAAAACAGACGCGGTCTATCTTCAATGGATCAAGGCTCGGATGATCATCAATCGAGCGAGTGGATTACCGGATGAGTTCTTTTCGGTACTCACCGAGGTTGCACCGGATAATGAACGCGAATACGAGGAATTCTACCCGGCCTCGTTCGTGATTCGTTTGTTAGATGCGTACACAGGCGACGGCGCCGCGGTTGCGGCAATATTAGAAGAGACCCGCGCGGCGGGCGTAGGCGCAAATCTGGAATACTCGACATTGGATGACGATGAGACTTTTCAATTCGCGAGCGCGGACGTAGAAGAACTCGATCTCGACGCCGGGTTTGCAGAGACCCGGGTAATACTTTCCTCCGGCGAACCAGACGGAACCGATGCTTACATGATTTATGCATCAGATTCCGAAGCTTTTGCGGAGCTCTCTAATCCAAAAAATTTCACGGCGCGGTTCAATCTTTTTGTAGATTGGCTGTCCATGTGGGTTAACGTCGGTTTTGCGGATGGGGTTGATGCATATTTGATCACATCTACGGATAACGGCGAAAGCTGGACCGAGCAATCGAATCCTAAAAATTTCAATTTAAGATCGGCGACCGATAACGGCTCGAATCTCATCGTAGCGGTCGGCGATCCTGACGGGGTTGATGCCTATATTTTATCCTCCCCTGATGGAGTGAATTGGACCGAGCGCGCAAACCCGAAAAATTTTACGCTCTATAGCGTCGTGCATGATCAATCCGGGATCTATATCGCGGTGGGCGGTGCGGACGGTACCGATGCCTACTTGATCAAGTCTACAAATGGTACGGCATGGACCGAAAAATCGAATCCAAAAAACTTCCCTTTATACGTAGTAGCGCACTATAACGGAACATGGCTTGCCGGAGGTGCGGCGGACGGCACCGATGCTTATTTGATCCGTTCGACGGATGGCGGGGAAAACTGGTCCGAGATCGCAAATCCGAAAAATTTCAATATTTCGTACATAGTCCATTTTGGGTACGGCACATATGATCGCTGGATAGCGGTAGGCGGCGCGGACGGTACTGATGCCTATATTCTCACATCAGATGATGACGGATTGACTTGGACCGAACGTGCGAATCCGAAAAACTTTCAACTCTACACAGTAGTGATTGCGGATGATACTCTATACGCATGTGGCGAAGCGGACGGTTCTGATGCGTACTTGATCAAATCAACGGACGGTGGAGTTACTTGGATCGAAGTCACTAATCCTAAAAATTTCGATCTGTACAGCATTGCAGTGGATGAGACGACTTATGCGCCTGAGGATGCCGGGGGTATCTGGGCTGCCGTAGAGGAGATGTAACATGGCCGAACAACCGACCAAGCTTCCGCAATGGGCCACGAATGCTAGCACGACGGTAGAGCCTAGCGCCGGGGAAAAAGGAACCGGATGGCAAGCCGGGTATAAACCCCCCGCCCGGAAAATGAACTGGCTCTTGAATAACATCTATACCTGGACTCAATACCTTCAGACACCTGTAGGGACCGGCGCGGGCGCGGGAATCAGCGCTACTGGCGGGGCTACGGATGGAGCCGGGTTGCTCGGTATTGGAGGAGGTACGAACGGGGACGGGGTTCAGGGTGTCGGGGGAGGTACAGGAAGCGGCGTCAAAGCGATTCATAGCTCGGCTGCTACAAATACTGTAGGTCTTGGCGGAGAGATCAAAGGACTTACATCCGGCAACATGGCGTCCGGTTTCGGTGTTTCGCTCAAATTCATTCTAGAGGACGATACTAGCGGAGAGCTCGAGTTCGCTTCTATTAAAGCGATCCGCGCCGGAACGGACGGTACCGAAAATCTATTTATCGATACCGGTGCCGGAGGTCAAGGTATTTTCATCGATCACCAAGGATATGTAGGCATAGGAACCTACTCTGTAGGGGATACTTTAAACGCCGAGCTCGAGGTGAGAGGAAACGCATATCCACAAGCCGGCAACTCGTACGATTTAGGAGACGCCACGAATACTTGGCGCCGGATCTATTTTGCGGATTTCCTGGACATGGGCGGAGGTTATTTCCTCGGAGAAGAACGCGCGGATGTAGCGGCCCCCGCGGCGAATCACGGGGTGATCTATTTCCGGGATACCGGGGGCAAAACGGAGCTTGTGGCGCGTTTTCCTACTGGCGCAATCCAGCAAATTGCGATAGAACCATAGTAAGAGGTGCCTATGATTAAGTTATCTCCCGTTCAGTTGCTAGAGTTCCGTCTCTACAAGCAAAGGATGCGTGAATCTGAATTGATGCATCGCGTAATAGAGTTAGAAGAGGTGCTTTGGGCTAAGACCGTAGGAGAGAAACTCGGTATCGATCTACTCAAATCTCAGATCGATATCCAAACAGGAGAGATCAATGAACCCGAGAATGATCCTAGTAAGCAGTCTGTTAAGTCTAGCGAATTGCCAAAACCCTGAGATCCAGATCCCCGGGCTAGAAATTCAGGAACCGATCCGCGCGGTCGCTCATCTCCGCCCGGTTCTTTTCGGGATCGTCCACCAAGGTGAGCTCGTGGGCGATTCATTCAATATTCGAGAACTGCATAATTTCGGAGGCGGGCAGATTCGTCTCGTGCTCAAAAAACCGATCCCTGATTTTTCGGGCATTTTCGTGCAAGCGGACGGGAATCGACGTCTATTCTCGAACGTGAAAATGTGGAACAACTTGAATCTGGACGTGAATGTTTGGCGCTGGGATTGCGTCGGTCATTGTGTACCAACCCCGATAGGTACCCCCTCTTTCGCTATTCACGGACTGGCGCTAGAATAGACACAGAATCGTTTCTAGAGTATCCTGACGCCTGGAGGCTCTCAATGCTCAAAATCGCTCTACTCTCGGCGCTATGCGCTATGCCCTTAAAGCCTATCGATATCGCGTCCGGGGTCGAGGACGAGGATCTCGCGGATACTCCTGAGACCGATGTGATCAATATGAACGCTGGGCAGCCGACGAATCAGTTGTCTCTGACGCTCTCGGTCACTGCAGGGACTTCAACCCGAGTGCAAGTAGTCTGTTACGAATCGAATGAAAGCGCTAGCGATTTCGGGCCTGTACCTCTCTGTGATAGCGCGACCCCCGCGGCCTGTAAACCCGACCTCCGCGAGTTTACGCTCTCGGACTATACCGCGGTGTCCGGGGTAATCCATATTGCCTCTAGGTGGCCGATTGTTAAACAATTTGCGCAATGTACCGCGGATGATCCCGACGATGGTACTGGCACCGTAACGATTACGGGAGCGAGGAGCTGGCAATGATTAGGGCTCTATTGGCTCTGGCGTTGATTTCTGCCCCTATCGACGATCGCCCGCGAGGTGGAGGAAGCGCGGTAGGTTTCGACGGGACGTTTTCGACCGACGCCGATCTAGACGGGTATAAGCTCTACGTAGACCGTGATGGAGATCCGAATACGTATTGTTGGACAACCGGCGCTGATACCGTGGTCTGTGTTTGTGGCGGAGTAGATGCTCTGACAATGTCCGGGACTCAGGCCGAGTTCGGTGTGCCGATCGTGCACGGCGAATTCTTCACGATGCAATCGGGCGGATCTCTTTGGTTTGAAGAGGATGTATCGCTCTGGTTCGGTAATAGTGAACTCGAGATGCATTACGATAGCGGAGACTCCCGCACCGAGATCAATAGCGCGGGTGGGGATCCTTTGCGAATCGATGCGCCTTTGATTCAGGTTGATACATTTACGATCTCTTCCCCCGGCTCAGTCTGGCATGATGACGATGTCGCGGAATGGTACGGAGACAACGGCGATTTCGAAATCCATTACGACAACACATCAACGCGTTTTGAGTTCAATTCGACCGATTGTGACGGAGTCTCTGGTGATTGCAATATTTGCGTAGTCGAGGATGGGACCGATGATCTAGTATGCGGAGGAGATTTGACTATAACCAATGTACATTTAGGTGCTGCTGCTCGGAGTAAAATAACATCTAGTGCTGATAATTATATTGAAATGACTGATGCAGGAGGGGAGGGTATTAGGTTTAATTTTAACGCCGACGGACAGGTTACCCTTACCGCCGAAGATGCTGCAAATCTATTACTAAATATACATTCTATGGAGTCCGGGGGATCTTGGAATCTTGTTGACTCCGCTTCATTGAAATTAGGTACTGGCGAGGACTCGATAATTGAATGGAGAACCGCACAAACCCCAGACACATTAATGTGGCGCGTCGGGACAGACAGCCGAGCGATTCTTATCATTGAATCGGGAGATCAAGCCACTGCGTTTAATCGTCCTCAGCAAGACAACCCGACAATCTTTATTCAAAGCAGTGATGCTACCTCTACTAATGATTACGTAGGTATAGCTCACGATCAGACAGATGTCTACTTTCAAGTCGGGGCTGGCGGTTATAAATTCGAGGACGACGGCGGAAAGGGTGTTGCTACAGTTATTCGTACTAATACCGAATCCGTAACTTTCGCCGGCAATCCCGGAGATGCCTCCAAAACTACGACCGGAGGAGTGATCCCAATGGGCTTTTTATTAGGGATCTCGACCCGAGTAACGACCGCGGGCACGAATTGCGCCGGGTTTCATATCGGTAACGGGGTAGATGATAATCTCTGGGGTGATGATATCGCGGTTGCTCAGAATACGACCACCGATGAGCAGGATTATACGGCTACGTTTTCTCCGATTATCTGGGGTTCGGCCGGGGAGGTCACGATCACGGGTACCAACGGCGCCGGAGTACCGACCAATTGTTACGATATGGTCGTGGAAATCACATCGCATTATTTCGATCTCCTACCTCAGCAGAGCAATTAAATGTCTCGATTCGCGATCATCCTCTGCACGTTCGTGCTTGCGGGAGGAGCGGGGGCGAAATGAAAGCGCTATTGTTTATCGCTCTTTTGAATCTAGGGACCCCGGGCGAATATTATTTCGGGGGAGAGCCTCAATTCACAAACGGTATTCGTTATTATATTTTCGGATCCGTGGCAGGTGCGGCCGCGCTCGGTCCTACCGCGCCTAGTTTTGCGACTTGCGGTAGTGTGGCAGGTTTGCAACATACGGCCGAAGCCGAAACCGCTAACTACAGCGGACCGATCCTATCGTGCTGGGATGGGATTAATAATCTAGTAGTTCAAATAGGTTTCAGCCCTCAAGCGGGAGATCCGATCCAGAACGGGGAAACGGTAGTTTTTGATTTCGTATATCGCGCGCTGGCTCCGAGGGAATCCGCCTCGGGAGGTTCGGCGAAAACAGCGACATTGACCTATACGCAAACAGGTGGGGCTAGTGCCGAATGCGCGCTATTAACCGTTTTTATAGAGATAGACAAAGATGACGGAACTCAACCGTACCAGGTAGGCGATGCTATACAAGGTTTCTTGAATTGGGATGATTCCAGCACCTACTCCGGAGACCCTATCGTAGGCGGTTTATTTATCCTAATTCCCTACAAGGAAGATTGTTACATCGGGTGATCGGAGTAGTACAATGAGCCCTAACGTTCAAGATATGATCCTAGCCGAAATGAAAGAGCTACGGGATGATATCCGAACGCTCTGGGGGGAGATCAAAGATATGCGTGAAGAGAGCGTTCCTTTGCGTGTCGAGGTAGAGCGATTGAAAGTTAAATCAGGTGTCTGGGGGGCTCTGGCAGGATTGCTCCCCGCCGTAGGAGTCGTGATATGGATGCTTCTGAAGAACTGAAAGTCTCGGATAAGAAAGCTCTCAGCAGAACTCAGCGCTGGGCCGCGTGGGCTTATTCGTTGCCTTTCTTGTTCGTGGTTCTGCCGGGTTGCGTGGTTCTACTAGGCGCGCTATGGCGGGGG
>Ga0180438_10010887_pt1 | contig 11086 bp, 3 predicted proteins | sample SS_ome_12_FD_132455 | JGI IMG/M metagenome (GOLD analysis project Ga0180438, IMG submission 132455) | Hypersaline lake sediment archaeal communities from the Salton Sea, California, USA - SS_3_D_2 metaG | ecosystem: Environmental > Aquatic > Non-marine Saline and Alkaline > Hypersaline >... | reverse complement strand
TGGGCGTGTATCGGCCTTGCTCGATAATGGCGCACAGGGCTTCCGACGAGGCGATGGCCGAGGTACATCCGAACGTCAAGTACTTGGCCTCGACGATCACGTCCTTGGTGGGATCCTGCTCATTTCGCTCCACGCGGAAGGTGAATCGCAGGGCGTCGCCGCAGGCGATCGACCCGTGCTCGCCCAGCCCGTCGGGATCCTCGATCTCCCCCAGGTGCGTCCCCGGCTTGCCGTGCACGGCATCCATGAAAAGCTGCTTGGTTTTCTCGCTGTACTCCCAACCCATGTCAGGTGAATCCTCTTGGCCGCCTGTGGCGACCGGTTTGGTTATTGGTAATTAGTCGAACGATTGCTCCGGCCCGGGAAAGGTGCCGTCGCGGACTTCATCGCGATAGCAGGTCACCGCTTCGCCGACCAGTCGTCCCAGGTTGGCGTAGACCTTGACGTGCCGCGGTGGGCGGCCGGCGCCCAGGCCGAGCAAGTCCTGGAGGACCAGCACCTGACCGTCGCAGCCTTTGCCGGCCCCGATGCCGATGGTGGGGATGCCGACCGCGGCGGTAATCTCCGTGGCCAGGTCCGCTGAAATGCACTCCAAGACGATGGAAAAGGCCCCGGCGTCTTGGGCGGCCTTGGCGTCGGCGAGCAATTGCTCGCGGTCGCGCTGCACGCGATATCCGCCCAGTTGCCGGACACTTTGCGGCCGCAGTCCGCAATGGGCCATCACGGGAATCCCGGCCGAGACCAATGCGGCAATGACTTCCGCCTGATCGGCCCCCCCTTCGAGCTTGACGGCCTGGCACTGGGTCTCCTTAAGCACCCGTCCGGCGTTTTCAATCGCCTTGTGGACGCCGACGTGATAGCTGAGAAAGGGCATGTCGACGACGACCAGGGCGTGCCGCACGGCCCGGCCCACCATCTCGGCGTGGTAGATCATCTCGTCGACCGAGACCGGCAGCGTGTTGGGCCGCCCCTGGACAACCATCCCCAGGCTGTCGCCGACCAGAATCCCCTCGATTTCGATGGAGTCGATCAAGCTGGCCATCGTGTAATCGTAGGCCGTCAGCATGGTGATCTTCCGGCCGGCCGATTTCATGGCGGTAAACTGAGGGATCGTGATTTGGCGATCGGGTGGGCTCATGGGGCCGATGGTTGATGCGGGCGAACGGGGGGCAGGGCAGCCGGCTCGATGGCTCGAGGCTGACCCCACCAGAAACAGCATATTATACCGCCGACGAACCACAAACGGGAAGGGGCCACGTTGCGACTGGCCAATCCGGACGTGGACAGGTAGCCGAACTCGCCGGAGTTTGGCTTCTTCGCCGATTCGGGCCAAAGTCTTGGCGACTTCGGCTACGGCCTTGGCGACTTCGGCTGCCAGGGCCGGTCGGACGGGGCGGTACAGCCATCGTCGTCACAATTCGCCGGTCGCCCCCCCTCGGTGCGGTTTTCCGACGTGGCCGCCGGGGCTAAACTGGTGTCTCTTCGCAAGTAACTTACCGAGTTCTGGGAGGCTCGAAGCTTCCCGTGGCAACCGCATGAGTCAACCCATGGCACGCGTTATTGTTCTGGATAATCTGTCCCAAGACGGGCTGGACTTGCTGGAGTCGGCCGGGAATATCGAGTACGAGGTCCGCGTGGGGCTTGGCGGCGACGAACTCCGAGAGGCCCTGCTTCAGTTCGACGGGGCCATCTGCCGCAGCGGGGCGAAGATCACCCGCAACGTGCTGGAAGGGAACCGGCGACTGAAGGCGATCGCCCGGGCGGGGGTCGGCACCGACAACATCGACAAGGAAACGGCCACCCGGTTGGGAATCGTGGTGATGAACACGCCCGGCGGCAACACCCTCTCGACCGCCGAACACACCATCACCCTGATGCTGGCCCTTTCGCGAAACGTGGCCCCCGCCTACCAGAGCCTGATCGAGGGCCGCTGGGATCGCAAGAAGTATATGGGGACCCAGCTGGCCGGCAAGACGCTGGGGATCATCGGGCTGGGCCGGGTAGGACAGGCGGTCGCCGTCCGGGCGTTGGCGATGGAGATGAAGGTCCTTGGATACGATCCGTTCCTTTCCGCCTCCCGGGCCAAGGAACTGGGCATCAAGACCTTCTCTTCCGCCCGGGAAATGCTCCCGCACGTCGATTACCTCACGGTCCACACGCCCCTGACCGACGAAACCCGAAAACTCATCGGCCGCGACGAGATCGCCATGATGCGGCAAGGCGTGAGGTTGATCAATTGTGCCCGGGGCGGGATCTTCGACAATGAGGCGTTGGTCGAAGGGCTCAACAGCGGGCAGCTCGGCGGTGTGGCCTTGGACGTCTACGAGTCGGAGCCGTGCACCGAGAATCCCCTGTTCGGCATGCCGGGCGTGCTGTGTACCCCGCACTTGGGCGCCAGCACCGAAGAGGCACAGGCCAACGTCGCCGTGGAGGCGGCCGAGTTGCTGATCGATTTCTTCACCACCGGGGCGATCAAGCAGTCGGTCAACATGTCGCCGCTGGATCCCCAGACGCTGGAAGACCTGCGCGGGTACCTGAACGTGGCCTATCGCCTGGGTCTTTTGCTGGCCCAGGTGGTTCACACGCCGCCGACTAGTTGCCGGGTGAGCTATCAGGGCGAGGTGGCCAAGAGGGATTGCCGGCTGCTGTCGGCTTCGTTTGCCGCCGGGTTGTTGGAGCACGCCATAGAATCCGGCGTCAATATCGTCAACGCGGAGGTCTTGTTAGACCAGCGCGGGATCGAGCTGGTCGAGCAACGCAGCAGCGACGTGGGCGAGTTCAGCTCGCTGATCACCGCGGAGCTGATCACCGCAGAGCGGACCGCCGTAGCTTCCGGAACGCTCTTCGGAAACATGCCCCGGCTGGTGCAAAAAGGTGATTTCCGTTTGGAGAGCCGCCTGGAAGGAATTATGATGCTCCTCACCCACCACGACGTGCCCGGCGTGATCGGCAAGGTGGGCAACATCTTCGGCAAGCACCAGATCAACATCGCCGACATGTCGGTGGGCCGCGGCATGAGCGAGCCGGGCGGGGCGGCCGTGGGGGTGCTGGTACTCGATTCGCAACCACCGGCCGAGGCCGTGGCCGAGGTGCTGGCGCTGGGGCCGATCAAACAGGCGTGGGTCGTCAAGCTCCCTCCCGCCGGCGAAATGCCCGCCTGGATGGGCAAGTAGAACTCGCATAGCAGTAGCGTCCAGTGGGCGAAGGGGGACAGTCCCATTTTCGCTCCGCGAAAATCGGGACAGTCCCCCAAGTAGTCTCCTTACGAGCACTTAGGCCAACTTCGGAGCCTCCATCGGTGAAAACCCTCAACGTCATCGGCTGCGGCCAGGTTGGCAAGACCTTGTCGCGTCTCTGGGGCCAACGCGGCGTGTTTCAGATCGGGGCCGTATTGAACCGTTCGCTGGAAAGCGGCTTGCGGGCCGTCGATTTCGTGGGAGCCGGTCGGGCGGTCGTCGACTATGCCGAACTGGCGGGGGCCGACGTGGTGATGATCGCCACCTCCGACGAGTCGATCGAAACGTGTTGCCGGGAGTTATCCCGCAGCGGAGCCCTCCAAGAAGGGGCCGTGCTGTTTCATTGCAGCGGCTGCCTGCCTTCGGGCGTGTTGGCGGCGGCAAGAGACCAAGGGGCCCTGATTGCCAGCGCGCATCCGGTCAAGAGCTTTGCCAACCCCACGTCGGCCGTCGAGACGTTCGAGGGAACGTTCTGCGCCGTGGAGGGCGATCCGCTTGCGTGCGAACTGCTTCAGGATGCACTACAGCGTTGCGGCGCGAAGACCTTTCGCGTGCGGCCCGAATTCAAAACGGTTTATCACACGGGTACGGTCTTCGTCTGCAATTATCTCACGGCCCTGCTGGAAGTCGGGCTGAGGTGTTTTCAGCAGGCGGGCGTTTCTCGCGCCACGGCGATGGAAGTCATCGAGCCGATCGTCACCGAAACGGCGGCCAACGTGTTTAGGTTTGGACCGGCAGGGGCACTGACCGGCCCCATCGCCCGAGGCGAGACTTCCATCGTCCAACGGCACTGGGAAGCCCTCGGCCAATGGAACGAAGCGATTCAGCAGCTCTACGGGAACCTCGGTTTGGTGGTTTCGGAGCTGTCGGCCGCCCAAGGCAACGCCGAGCCCGACGCCTTGGCAGCGATCGAGGCGACGCTTCGCGGCTGAGCGCCATTCGGCCGATTGCTTGACATCATCTCCCTGTGGCTGGTACATTGGAGGTTAGTCACTTCCCCCTGGAACGGCCTGCCACGGTCCGGATGGCAACCCGATGAAGGTCCCACGTGCCTGCCGCCACGATCGTTTGCGCCTGCTGAAAAACCGGCGTCGGCCCGCGGGCCGTTCGGCCGATTCCCGCGTGCGAAAACTCGCGCTAGAACCGCTGGAAGATCGTGCGTTGCTCAATGGTTTGGGGTTGCTGCGCGGCGCCGTGTTTGACGATCTCGACCGCGACGGCGTGCGCGATCTGAACGAGCCCGGACTGGCCGACTGGAGCGCTGAACTGACGCCGATCGGCAACGCCGGGCAATTGCTGCAGGCGCTGCACAACCCCACGCCGGCTCAGGACGACCAGTTCGGGCGCTCCATCGCGTCGTTGGGTGGGAGCGTGTTGATCGGCGCCTACCATGACGACACGGACGCGGAGGACGCCGGGGCCGCCTATCTGCTGGACGCCGACAGCGGCGCGTTGCTGCAGACGTTTCTCGATCCCGCACCGATTGAAAACGGTCGCTTCGGACGCGCCGTGGCGGCCGCGGGCGACAAGGTGCTGATCGGGGCCTATGGCGGCACGGGGACCGCGTACCTGTTCGACGCGGACAGCGGTGCGTTGCTGCAAACGTTCGCGAATCCCACGCCGGCCTATGACGATCAGTTCGGGCGTGCCGTAGCGGCGGTGGGCGAGGATGGCGAGAAGGTTCTGATCGGTGCGCGGTTCGACGATGCGGGCGCGATGGACTCGGGGGCCGCCTACTTGTTCGATGCTGCCACCGGTGCGTTGCTGCAGACGTTCCTCAACCCCACGCCGGCCGAGAACGACCAGTTCGGCTACAGCGTGGCGGCCTGTGGCGACGACGTGCTGGTCGGGGCCCGGTACGACGACACGCAAACCACCGACGCCGGGGCCGTTTATCTGTTTGACGGTTCCACGGGCAAGCTGTTGCAGACCTTCCTCAACCCGACGCCCGGCGTCGGCGACGCCTTCGGACGTTCCGTGGCGGCCGTGGCCGGCACGGTGTTGATCGGATCCCGATACGACGACACGAGCGTCCCCGACGGCGGCGCCGCCTATTGGTTCGACGGTGCGACCGGCGAACTGCTGCAGACCTTCCTCAGCCCGGCGCCGACGCCCGGCGGTGAATTCGGCTACTGCGTTGCGGCGGCCGGCGGCCACGTGCTGATCGGCGCCCGGGCCGACGATCTGGGGGCTCCGGACGCCGGTGCCGCTTACCTGTTCGACGCCGCGACAGGCAACCTGCTGCAGACTTTTCAAAAACCGCTGGCGGCCGTCAAGGACCATTTCGGCGTTTCGGTCGCGTCGGTGGGCCAACGGGTGCTGGTTGCGGCCGATGACGACGATACGGGGGCCGAGAACGCCGGGTCGGTGTACGTTTTTCAAAGCATGATCGGGGCTGCTGCCGCGGTGAGCGACGCCGAGGGCCGGTACGAATTCAGCGAGCTGGAGCCGGGAACGTATCAGGTCCGCCCGGCCGTCCAACCCGGCTACGTCCAAACGTCGCCTCGCAACGGCGCCCCGTACACGATCACCCTCGGCAGCGACGAAAGCGTGATCGGTCTCGATTTTGGCATCGCCCGGAACGCGTTGCCGGTGGCGGTTGAAGACCATTACCAGGTGGATGAAGACGCCGCGCTGTTCGTGCCGGCGGCAGACGGCGTTCTGGCCAACGACGCGGACGCCGACGGTGACGGCTTGACGGCATCGCTGCTGCACGGCCCGTCTTACGGAAGCCTCACGTTGTGGCCCGACGGTTCGCTGAGCTACACGCCGCGGCCCAATTATAGCGGTCCGGACAGCTTCAGCTACCGGTCCAGGGACTTCGCCCCTGAAGCCACCGGACCAGCGATGGACGGTAGCGCTAGCAGCATGGCCACCGTGACCATCAGCGTCGGCGCCGCCAACGATCCGCCGACGGCAGCCGACGATCGGTACCGGGTCGACGAAGACGCTACGCTAACCGTGACCGCGGCGTCCGGGGTGCTGGCCAACGACCTAGACGTAGATGGCGACGGTCTGACGGCCCGGCGAATCGACGGCCCCTCGCACGGGACGCTGACCTTGGAGGAAGATGGCTCGCTGACCTACACGCCGGATCCCGATTTCTTCGGCACCGACGGGTTTGCCTACGTCGCGGGAGACGGCGCGATCGACTCGAACGTGGCCAACGTGACGATCACCGTCGATCCGACCTGCGACGGTCTGCTGCGTGGCACCGTATTCGAAGACCTCGACCGCGACGGCGCCCGGGACGCCGGCGAGCCGGGACTCGCCGACTGGACCGTCGAGTTGCAGGGCTTCGGCGACGATCTGCTGGGGACGTTCCTGAGCCCTTCGCCGGAAACGAACCCGTATTTCGGCTACAGCGTGGCGGCCGTGGGCAGTCGCGTGCTGGTCGGCGCGTATGGCGACGACACGGGTGCGGCAGACGCGGGAGCCGCTCACCTGTTCGACGGTGCGACCGGCGAGTTGCTGCACACGTTCGTCAGCCCCCACGCGGCGCCCGGCAACCAGTTCGGTTTTGCCGTGGCAGCCGTGGGCGACAACGTGCTGATCGGCGATCCCCGGGACGACAGCGGCGCCAACAACGCGGGGGCCGCCTTCCTGTTCGACGGCTCGACCGGCCAACTGTTGCATGTCTTTTTGAATCCCACGCCGGCCGATTACGACAATTTCGGCTGTGCGGTGGCGGCGGTGGGTGATGACGTGCTGGTGGCGGCCTGCAACGACGACACGGGAGCAGTCAATGCCGGGGCGGCCTACTTGTTCGACGGCGCAACCGGCGCACTGCTGCAGACGTTCCTCAATCCCACGCCGGCCGCCAACGACGAGTTCGGGATCGCCGTGGCTGAGGTGAGCGGCAGCGTGCTGGTGGGCGCCTACCGTGACGACACCGGCGGCACCGACGCGGGGGCCGCCTACTTGTTTGATCGTGAAACTGGGGGCCTCTTGCGCACGCTGCTGCATCCCACCCCCGCACCGTACAACCGCTTCGGCAGTGCCATGGCGGCCGTGGGCGAGAACGTGCTGATCGGAGTGGACGGCGACGACACGGGTGCCGACAACGCCGGGTCTGCGCTGTTGTTCGAAGCCGCCACTGGGAGTCTGTTGCGGACGCTGTTGAATCCTTCGCCGGCAAACTACGACTACTTCGGCACCGCGGTGGCGGCCTTGGGTAATTTCGCGTTGGTGGGCGCCTATGGCGATGACGCGGCCGGCCATAATGCCGGGGCGGTGCACCTGTTCGACACGGCGTCGGGCAGCCTGCTGCAGACGTTTCTGAGTCCCACGCCGGCGGCCGCGGGCTATTTCGGGATTTCGGTGGCGGCACTGGATGACCGCGTGCTGATCGGCGCCTACCGCGACGCTGCCGGCGGTGGCACGGGGGTGGCCCATCTGTTCGACGCCCTGGGCGAACCCCTCAGCACGACTTCCGACGCCGACGGCAACTACGGCTTCAGCGGGTTTCCATACGGCACGTACGTGATCCGGGAAACGGTTGCCGACGGTTACGATCGGACATACCCCGGCGACGGTGGAACCCACGCCGCGACCGTCGGCAGCGACACCGGCGTCTCCGGTTTCGACTTCGGCAACGTGCTGAATTCCCCGCCGGCGGCCGTGGGAGATAGCTACGCGGGGAACGAAGACGTGCCGCTGTCGGTTTCCGCGGCGGACGGCGTGCTGGCCAACGACGGCGATCTCGACGGCGACGACTTGGAGGCCCGTCTGCTCAGCGGTCCACGCCACGGGACGCTGACGCTGCGGTCCGATGGATCGTTCACCTATGTGCCCCAGGCCGACTTCCACGGCACCGACCGTTTTGCCTATCGGGCCGGCGACGGTCTGGCCCAGTCGAACGAAGCGGTCGTGACGATTACTGTCACGGCAGTGAACGATGCTCCCACGGTGGCGGACGACGCGTACCTGGTCGACGAAGACGGCACGTTGTGGGTCACGCCGCCCGGTGTGCTGGAGAATGATTGGGATCGCGATGGGGACGGACTGGCCGCTTCGATCGTCGACGGGCCGTCCCACGGGAACGTCGAACTTCGCTCCAACGGTTCGTTCGGCTACGTGCCGGATCCCGGCTTCTTCGGCGTCGACAGCTTCTCTTACCAGGCCCATGACGGAACGACTGCCTCGGACGCGGCCACGGTGACGATCACGGTCGTTCCGATCTACCACGGGATGCTCAGCGGGACCGTATTTGACGATCTCGACCGCAACGACGCGCGCGACGCCGGCGATCCCGGGCGCGCCGGCTGGACCGTCGAGCTTCAACGCATCGACGCGGCCCGAGAGCCCCAGCTCGCCACGACCGACGCCGCCGGCCAATACCACTTCACGGGATTTCCCTTGGGCAGGTACCGGATCCGTGCGTTGGTTCCCGACGGGCACGGCCATACGGTGCCGCCGGGCGACGGCAGCTACACGATCGACGTATTCGACGGTTCGGACCTTCCCGGGCTGGACTTCGGCATCGTCGAGAACCACGCGCCGGCGGCCGAGGACGACGATTACCGTGCCGGCGAAGACGTTCCGCTCGTGGTGCAAGGGGCAGAAGGCGTGCTGCGCAACGACGGCGACGCCAACGGCGACGCGTTGACGGCGGCACGAATCAGCGGGCCTTCGTTCGGGACCCTCAGCTTCGGGCCCGATGGTGCGTTTACCTACACGCCCCACGCCGACTTCTACGGCACCGACCGTTTTTCCTACCGCACCCGCGACCGCTGGACCTCGTCGAACGAGGCCACCGTGACGATCGTGGTCGATCCGGCCAACGATGTTCCGGCGGCGGCGGACGACAACTATCGCGCGGACGAAGATGCGGTGCTGGTGGTAGCGGCGCCGGGGGTGCTGGCCAATGACCGCGACATCGACGGCGATCGGCTGACGGCTTCGGTGATCGGCGTTCCGTCGCACGGGACTCTGTTGCTGGACGCCGACGGCTCGTTCCGCTATACGCCGCGGCCCGACTTCTTCGGCACCGATCAGTTCACCTACAAAGCGAACGATTCGTTGGCCGGCTCGAGCGTGGCTACCGTCGCGATCCGGGTCGATCCGGTCTCCGACGGCGTGCTCCGCGGCACGGTGTTCGAGGACCTCGACCGCGACGGCGTCCGGGACGACGGCGAGACGGGAGTCGGGGGCCGAACCGTGCAGTTGGAACGCCCCGGGGGGGAACTGCTGCAGACGTTTCGCGATCCCTCCTATGATTTCGGCCAGTTCGGCCGCGCGGTCGCGGCGTTGGGGGGCAACGTGCTGGTGGGCGACTACCGGTGCGACACGCGTGCCGAGGACTCCGGGGCCGCCTACCTGTTCGACGCCGTGACCGGCCAGTTGCTGCAGACCTTCGCCAATCCCACGCCGGCCGAGGAGGACCGATTCGGACGCGCGATCGCCGCGGTGGGCGGGAACGTGCTGGTGGGGGCCTATATGGACGATACGGCGGCCGAGGACGCGGGGGCCGCCTACCTGTTCGACGGCGCCACCGGCGAGCTGCTCCGCACGCTGCTTTCGCCCGCACCGCGGTACGACGATCAGTTCGGCCGCGCGGTGGCGGCGGTGGGCGATCGCGCGCTGATCGGTGCCCGATTCGCCGACGTCGGGGCCGAGGACGCGGGTGCCGCCTATCTGTTCGACGCCGTGACCGGGGAACTGTTGCTGAAGTTCCAGAACCCCACGCCCGCCGAGGACGATCAGTTCGGCTACTGCGTCGCCGCGCTGGGCGACGACGTGTTGATCGGCGCCCGAAACGACGACACGGGACACAACGAATCGGGCTCGGTCTATCTGTTCGACGGCGTCACCGGCGAGTTGCTGCAAACGTTCGTCAATCCCACGCCCGCCGATTCCGACGCCTTTGGCCGGTCCATTGCGGCGGTGGGCAACCGTGTGCTGGTCGGTTCTCGCCAGGACGATAGGGGGGGCGAAGACGCCGGGGCGGCCTACCTGTTCGACGCCGCGACCGGCGAATTGCTGCACACGTTTCTCAGCCCCACGCCGTCGGCCGGAGACGAATTCGGCTTTGCCGTCGCCGGCGTAGGTGACGACGTCCTGGTCGGGGCTCGATGGAACCACGCCGGCGGCGGCAGCGACGGGGCCGCCTACCTGTTCGACGGAACGACGGGCGAACTGCTGCAAACGTACCTGCCGCCGGGGCCTCTGCGGGATACGCGGTTCGGGGCCTCCGTGGCGGCGCTGGGGGACCAGGTGCTGATCGGAGCGCAGTACGCCCGGGCCGCTTACCTGTTTGATGCCGGCCAAGGTCCTTCCGTCACCGAAAGCGATGAGGACGGCAACTACCAGTTCGCCGGCTTGAAGCCCGGGCAGTACCTCGTCCGCGAAATCCTGCCCGACGGTTATGTCCATACTTTTCCGGACGGTGACGGCACACATCTGGTCACCGTGACCGGCGATGAGGACCTCCCGGGCGTCGATTTCGGCGAAGTTGGCAACGATCCGCCGACCGCCAGAAGCGACGCGTACGATCTGGTCGAGGACGTGCCGCTATCGGTGGAGGCGCCAGCCGGGGTCCTGGGCAACGATCGTGACCCAAATGGCGATGCGCTGACGGCGGCGCTGGTCGAGAGTCCTTTGCACGGGGACCTGACGCTTTGGCCCGATGGGTCGTTCAGCTATGTGCCGGACCCCGATTTCTTCGGCAGCGACACGTTTCGGTACTCGGCCGGCGACGCCTGGACCCCATCGGAGGCCGCCACGGTTACCCTGAACGTCGCAGCGACGCCCGACGCCCCGGTGGCAGCCGACGACTACTACGCCGCCAACGACGACGCCCCGCTGCAGGTAACGGCGCCGGGTGTGCTGGCCAACGACGTGGACGTCGA
>Ga0180438_10010886_pt1 | contig 11087 bp, 5 predicted proteins | sample SS_ome_12_FD_132455 | JGI IMG/M metagenome (GOLD analysis project Ga0180438, IMG submission 132455) | Hypersaline lake sediment archaeal communities from the Salton Sea, California, USA - SS_3_D_2 metaG | ecosystem: Environmental > Aquatic > Non-marine Saline and Alkaline > Hypersaline >... | reverse complement strand
TTTAGTCATCCTTTCGTAGTGCTTGTCACCTTAGTCATTAGTGCTCTACCGGTAGTATCTTTGGGCGGGACCCTCTTTTTAGGTGGTGGTGGAAATCAGAGAAATACCAGTGATCCGTTCATTGCTGCCTTTGCTAATAAAGCAGCCGGTAGACACCTTATACTATTTCCACTGGCTGACAAGAGCGATGATGAGGAGTCGGAAGAAGACTGGGTAAAATTAGGCTTCAACAAAATCACTTTGATATGGACGGACGATCGGGAAGAGGCGGATGACGAAAATTCAAAATTGGTGAGAACATTTAGGGATGCAGCGAGTAATCCAAGTAATTATGCACTATTTATTCCCGGGGGAGATGAGGAAAGGATTACTGATGTGATGGGGCGTGTTGGTCGTGAAACCAAGGCCTTGGAATATCTTGTTGCATATTGTAAGGATGACAATGGTATATGTGGTGGTACGTCAGCCGGTACGGTTGTGATGGGTAAAAACGCCAGACAGACTCATGAAATGAATGGAATCAAACATCGAGGATTTGGGTTGATGCCCGACAATGTTGCACTTGATGTACATTTTCATGCAAGAGAACGAAATGAAGATGAAAAAGTGACTGCGGTTCTTAATGATGTGGTAGAAATATTGATTGGTATAGACGAAGACGGCGGTCTAATATTTGACACAAAAACTGAAAACTTTGCTGTGATAGGAACCGGTAATGAGGATAGAGAGAATAATAAGAATGGAGCGCAAGTCATGTTTGCTACTCGGGAAGAACAAAACGGGTGGAGCACCAATGGGGATTTACATTACATAGAACTCAGCGATGGGGATACCATTTCCCTTGAAACACTCTCGTCTTCAGGAATAGAGGCTGCGGCGGATTTCGGCGCGTATTACACGAAACTCGATTCGGGAGGAAACTTCGAAAAGATCGCGCGTGTCGGCGAATACGCCGATATTGTGGTGCGCATCAACGACGAACGAGAATTCATATTCTGGCGAGCTTCCTCGTATTTGCCTCATCTTAAGACCTCCTCTGGGAGGGAATATGTCGAGGAAGTGGTGGCGCGCTCAGGCGATGGATCTGGATTGAGGCAGGATCGGGTGAATATCTTTTCTCGAGTAAAGATAGTTGAGAACACGCCTTCGAAGGCGGTCGTACACTGGAGATACGAACCCAGCTTCTCGTTATCCGAATTTCCTGTCCGTCCGGTTGACGCCAATCCATACGAGATGGTAGATGAGTACTTCACTGTAACTTCGGATGGGCATGTCGTGCGAACCATTCGCCAGGGAACTGCCTCAGTCGATGAATGGAACGATCCGCTTAATATCACCATCCAAGAGTTCAATCTCACCGCATCTGGAATAAAGAACTTAAAAACCACCAAACCCCAAAAGTCCCCTGCAACTGAAGTAAAATCCGGCAATCCTGCCAAGGGACCCAATCCAGTCGATCCGGTCGCCTGGTGGAAATTCGACGAGGGGCAAGGTGCCATCACCGCCGAGACTATGAGCGGAGTTAAATCCTTAATCCCTGGGAATAAAGCCCTTTGGAAAGCCGGAATTTCAGGAACCGCGCTTCATGCCGACGGGTACAACACCAAGATCACCTTGCCCCATGAAAATGCTCCCGCTGTCGAAAATGAAATCACCCTAGAAGGTTGGATCGCTTTATCTGCTTACCCATGGAACGAGATTCCCATCGTGAAAAAGGGTGACGGTGACGGTTATTTCCTGGGAGTAACAGGTCATGGATATCCCGTGTTCAAGGTTAATTCAGGCGGTGTTTGGACGACCGCAACCGTCTCTGAAGAACAGGAGAAGGATCAAAAAACGCTTATCGACCGAGGTCTCTATAAAGGGAACCTGGACCTCTTCAGATGGTATCACCTGGCGGGGACTTACAGCAAATCGGATGGGATTCTTCGTCTCTATGTAAACGGTAAAGAAGTTGCGACTGCGACATCTGGTTGGAAATATGTCGACGACAATGACGAATCCATCAAGTATACAGGACCATGGCGGTCATACCCCCGTGATAGTTACGGAGGATCCTTTCACTCCACCGAAGACGGAGGGCTAAAAGTCGATTTCAAGTTCACCGGACCCAAGATCCGGGTAATTGGGTATACCCAACCCAAAGGGGGCGATTGCCGGGTTATAATTGATGGCGAAGATAAAGGGACGATTAGTTATTATAATCGTTCGAAAATAGGTAATAAGATTTTGTTCGAGGCTGACTATCTCGGCAAAGGAGAACATCACATCCAACTCGTTTCTATCGGCGAAGTCTATCCAGACGCTTTTGCAGTTTGGAGGGACCTGAAGACAGCCCCAAAAGACATTAGAGTGCCTTCGGATAACATCGAACTGGCTCAAGGTCCCCCCGAGTTCCCGGTGGATTGGATTCACGGGACAGTCGCTTCACCATTCGCCTTGGATGGTCTCCTGGATGAGGTGAGAATTTACGACGTTCAACTCACCCCTGAGCAGATCAAACAATCATATAAGAACTACTATCCTGGCGACTCGATCGTCAACAATCCGGATTCCCCTGCGAGGTCACTCCCCAAAGCGGCGCCCTCCGGGAAATTCAGGGCCTACTACGAAACACTCGAGTTTTATGAGAACTACGATAATTTCTGGAGGTTCAGCGACCACGCCAACGTGGTTGTGGAATTCGCCAAGAGCCCCTGCCGTTTTATTTTTTGGCACGGTACCGCCCATATCCCTATGCTCGTGAACGATCACAATCAATGGTACTGCAATGAATTCAACGAGACATGGAGCACTTCCGGCGGCAAATCCAGTCAGGAACCGATGTCCGAGAAGAAGAATTTGATCAACCATGTGAGAATTGTGGAACAATCGCCCGCCAGGGTTATTGTTCACTGGAGATACCCACTTAAAGACACGAGATATATCTTCGCAAACTATAATCCGAAGACAGGATGGGGTGATTGGAGTGATTGGTATTTCACTATTTACCCTGATGGAACGGCCTTCAAACGGATGCGACTCTGGACCGATGGAAGGCGTAATCATGAGTGGCACGAGTCGATGGTCATCACAGGCCCGGGGCAGCATCCTCAGACCGTTGTTGATCCAGTAGGAGTGCTAACGCTTGCCGATTCCGCTGGTGAAACCGATGTTTATCATTGGACCAAGGGGCCGCCGGATGATCCTGATTACGACAATATGAAGGTCCACGTCATCAACTTTATGAGCGATTGGGATCCCTTCACCGTCGGAAACTTCCTGGGTGGAGATGTCTATGGTGGTGAAGTAACCCCTTACTCGGTCTTCCCTTCGTGGAATCACTGGCCAATAGGTCAAGTCAGCTCCGCTGGGAGGAATGCTTATGCCACTGACCGCACAGCGCATAGTTCATTCACTCATGTCGAGATTCCTGATTATGATTCGGGACCGAACTTCCAGGAAAAACTACTGTTGGAAGGAATGACCCGCGCCTACACCGATGGAAAAATTTCGGATCTTGTAACGCTCTATAAAAGTTGGTCACAGGCGCCGGCAGTAGGCGAAGTCACTGGTTTAGAAAGCCATGGCTACAATCGGGCAGATGGGGCTTTTGAGTTTACGAAAGAGGGCAATGAGATGTCTTTCACTCTTGAAGCTTCCGAAGAGAGTCCGATCCGCAATCCGGGGGTCGTTATCGCCAATTGGCCCGGTCGCAATACCAAAGCGCTTGTGGATATCTCGGGCGCAAAAGCTTCGGACATTCAGCAGGGTATCATCCTAAATACAAAAGGCGCCTATAATTTGGTTTTATGGATTGAGACAACGAGCGATCAAGCGGTTACCGTCAATATCTCACTCTAAGAATTTATAATCCTATAGAGGGGACAGGGATTCGGTATTATAGCCGAGCTAAAGGTATATCTACATGGATAAAGCCGAAGAGTTATCAAAATGAAGCTAAAATATTTCATAATTATTTGTTCATTGGTTTATTTGTTGTCGGACTCATCTTTCGCCAAAGTTAAAAACAATGGTGTAAAAGAGATGATTCAAGACGATCTTAAAAAATCTTCTGCATTAGTCCTGGACAGTTCAAAGCTCAGGGATTATGTCGAAAAATTTAATACCAACGATGATGAACTTTATACGAATATCCCCAATAATAATGCTTTTAGTTTTCTTGAGAGGAATATACCGCTATTTGAATGTCCTGATAAGGATTTTGAAAGAACGTATTATTTTCGCTGGTGGACATATCGCAAGCACATCAAAAATACACCGGATGGTTATGTTATTACCGAGTTTTTGCCCAAGGTGTCCTGGTCCGGCAAGCACAATACTATAAGTTGTCCAGTAGGTCATCACTATTATGAAGGACGTTGGCTGCGTGATCCTAAATATCTTGATGACTACTCAGTATTCTGGTTTCGCAAGGGAGGTTCACCACGAAGTTACAGCTGTTGGATTGCCGATGCCCTTTATGCCCGTTATCTTGTAAATCATAATAAGAATCTGATAGTCGACTTGCTAGACGATCTAATCAAAAATTACCAAGCTTGGGGAAATGATAAGAAATCCGACAAGGAATTCCTTTTTAAGCAGATCGATGACCGTGACGGCATGGAAGTATCAATTGGTGGAAGCGGGTATCGGGCTACTATCAATTCGTATATGTATGGTGATGTGGTCGCAATCGCTAAAATTGCAACTATAGCTGGTCGTACAGATGTTGCTAATGAGTACCAGGCCAAAGCCAATCAGATTAAAGAACTTCTGCAGGAAAATCTTTGGGATGATAAGGCAAAGTTCTTTAAGGTAATGGGCGAGGATAGGAAATTGGTCGACGTTTGTGAACTTCATGGTTTTACACCCTGGTATTTTAATTTACCTAATAAGGGAAAAGGTTATGAGGATGCCTGGTCGCAACTAATAGACTCAAATGGTTTCTATGCTCCATACGGACCAACAACAGCTGAACAGAGACATCCGGATTTTAGAATTTCTTATACGGGACATGAATGCCAATGGAACGGTCCTTCATGGCCTTTGGCTACATCGGTTACTCTTACAGGGTTGGCCAATTTGCTGAATAACTACCAGCAGGATGTTATCGGGAAAATGGATTATTTCGAAACGCTAAAGATCTATACAAAATGTCATCAACTCAAGAAGGAAGACGGTAGGACTGTACCATGGATTGATGAAAACCTGAATCCCTTTACCGGTGACTGGATTTCTCGTACGCGCCTTAAGTCCTGGGAGGATGAAACATGGAGCGAAGCTAAAGGTGGTAAAGAGCGGGGCAAAGACTACAATCACTCAACATATAACGATTTGATTATTACCGGGTTGGTGGGCTTAAGGCCTCATGCAGATGATGTCGTCGAAGTTAATCCACTGCTACCTGAGGGTAACTGGGATTACTTCTGCCTTGATAACTTGCTTTATCATGGCCGCAACATCACAATACTTTGGGATAAAACCGGCAGAAAATACCGGAAGGGACAAGGTTTGAGTATATTTGTTGACGGCAAGAAAATTGCCAATTCGGGTAAGCTCAAAAGAACAATTGCAAATTTAAAGTAACTCATATCGATTTGATTTAGAAATACTAAATATTTTCAATTTACATTTTAATATGCTTGTATCAAATCGCCTTAAAAGAACTCATAGATTTGTCAGTCCCTCGAGCCTTTGTGTAGGATTGCTCCGGTCCGACATTTGGGGCGTTGCTTCCGATACTGTTGTTGTCAAGGGTGACGGTAAAGTCAAGTTCTTATTTGATTTTTATTATTTATTTTATTACTATTTCTCTAAAATCTAACAAACCTGTACCGTCGAGAGAACCAATGAAGTTACCAAAACTTGAGCTATACACAAAAATATTCATAGGATTGGTTTTGGGCCTGATTTTTGGAATACTGGCTAATCAATTTGGTTTTTCAGCCTTCGTCAATGACTATATCAAACCTGTCGGTTCAATATTCATCAGACTGATCAGTATGATTGTTGTCCCTTTGGTCTTTGCATCTTTGCTCGTTGGTACCGCCAGCTTGAACGATATCCGAAAGCTGGGCAGAATCGGTACCAAAACAATCGCATACTTTTTGTGCACCACCGCTGTGGCAATAACTATCGGTCTGTTTTTAGTCAACACATTAAAGCCTGGCAAAGGGCTCTCTGAGCAAACCAGAACAAGATTGGAGCAGACCGGCCGCAGCGAAGCCGACAAAAGGATTGAAGCCATTAAAAAACCAAAAATCTCCGATACCCTTTTGCAAATTATCCCTACCAATCCTGTAAAGGCATTCACAGAAGGAAAAATACTGCAGATTATTTTCTTAGCTATAATTCTTGGCATCGCGCTTACGTTAGTTCCCAACCAGCGGGCTCAACCGCTCATAAATTTCTTCAACGCCCTCAATGATGCGATGATTCAGGTAGTGCACCTTATTATGAAACTTGCTCCTTATGGTGTATTTGCCCTTATCGCCGCCGTTGTCGGAGATTTCGGCCTGGACATATTACCGCTTCTTCTAAAATATGCCCTCGTAGTAATTGCAGGTCTCATTCTTCACGCCTCCCTAATTTACTCTCTGGCGATAAAATCCTTTAGCAGATTAAAAATCACAGCTTTCTACCGCGCTATCCGACCGGCACAGTTAATCGCTTTTAGTTCCGGCTCAAGCATGGCAGCTTTGCCTGTTTCTATGGACTGTGCTGAAAAAAATCTCGGCGTCTCAAAACAGGTATCAAGTTTTGTGATGCCACTCGGCGCAACTATAAATATGAACGGAACAGCGATCTACCAGGCCGTCTCCGCCGTTTTCATCGCACAGGTGTATAATATGAACCTGGGTTTGACCGGCCAGTTGACTATACTGCTTACTGCAACACTTTCTTCGATTGGAACCGCAGGAGCACCAGGTGTTGGTATGATTATGTTGGCAATGGTCCTCGAAAGTATCGGCGTCCCACTGGAGGGTATCGCACTGATTCTCGGGGTCGAACGGCTGCTTGATATGTGCAGAACCACAGTAAATATCACCGGCGATCTCTCCTGTGCCGTCGTCGTTTCTTCTACCGAAGACGAACTGACAACTGTAAATACTGAACCGTAATTGGCAGAGCAATCATTATGACCACAGATAAAACTTATACTAGAATATCATCACTTTCCGGCAAATTTGTTTTAATCTTTGTTTTTATGGCTGCACCGGCACTGGCCTGCTTTACAATCGTAGCCGGCAAAGATGCTACAGTTGATGGCTGTGTAATTTTGGCACACAACGAGGATGACTCACCGCCGCAGGTTGTAAACCACTATAAAATACCCCGCATAGAACACAAAGCAACAGATAAAGTCAAACTGTGCAATGGCGGCCAATTGCAGCAAGTCCAGCAGACCTGGGAATACCTTTGGTCCGAAATGCCTGGGATGCTTTTTTCCGACAGTTATGTAAATGAATGGGGTGTCGCGGTTACCTCCAATGGTTGTCCCTCTCGTCAGGAAAGGCCCATCCTCACCGATGGCGGTATCGGTTTTATGCTCCGCCGACTCATCACTCAGCGTGCAAAAACCGCTCGAGAAGGTGTCCTGCTCGCCGGCAAACTCGTCGAGGAATTCGGCTACAACGCTTCAGGCCGGACCTATACAATTTGCGATCGGAATGAAGGATGGCTCTTTTGCGTCATCAATGGGAAACACTGGCTTGCAAAAAAAGTACCTGACGACCACGTCGCTATGCTGGCAAATACATACACCATCCATCAGGTCAACCTCGGCGACAAGGCAAATCACCTCGCCTGTGCCGACATCATAGACTATGCCATATCGAGGGGCTGGTACGACCCGAAAAAGGATGGGCCGTTCGACTTCGCCGCCGCTTACGCCGATCCTGCTGCTGCTTCAAAAGCGTATAATTTCCACCGCCAATGGGCTGGCCTTCAGCATATCGCGGACGACAAGATTACACTTGAGCCTAATCTTCCATTCTCAGTCAAACCCCGCCGGAAACTCAAACTCGCCGACGCAGCTGAGACTTTGCGCAGCCACTACGAAAATACCACGCTTCACAGACTTGCACCCTCCCCCCACAACGTCGCACGAACTATTTGCTACCGAACCACGCAGACCAGTTTCATACTACAGTTGAGAAATAATCTTCCCTGCGATATAGGAATTGTTTACTGGCTTTCTTTGGCCAGACCCTGTTCTTCGTTTTATATCCCGTTCTATTTCGGCATAGACGATTTCCCGAATGCTTTATTCACCCAGAGCCACAAACCCTCACTGAACTTTTATCAAAATAAAGTCGAGTCTGGTTTCCAGACCGCACCGGATGAAGCCTTCTGGATATTTTCTAATTTCGCCCACAAAGTTGACACAGATTATGAAACAATAATTGCTAGTGTAAAAGCCGAGGCCAACCGGCTCGAAACTCGCGCCTTAACTTTACAAGGACCGCTCGAAGAAACCGCCTTGAAGCTTTATCCAAAAGATAGAGCCGCCGCTATGGATTTACTTGCTAACTATTCCAAAGGCCTTTACCTTTCTGCACTCGAAGCGGCCGATAGAATCCTCTCGCAAAAATAACTTCTGAATTTTACATATTTCAATTAGCGTCGTAATCCACACGGTTGGCTGGTTGGTATTCTTTTATCTCGCTCTCCATGAAAAACAAACCCGGTCATTTTTGCATTTTTAATATGCTTTTACCGAACCTCCATCAACTAATATATTTTGTCCGGTTATGTAAGTGTTTGCTTCTGAACATAGAAAGATCACTATCTTGGCGATGTCTTCTGTTGCACCATAACGTCCAAGCGGGATTGTCTTTGCATTTTTTTGCTGAAATTCTTTTAAAGGTACATTTTCTTGTTCTGCTTTTAGAGAATCCAGATAATTAACCCGTTCTGTTCCAATTTTACCGGGTCCAACTATATTAATAAGGATATTTTCCGGGCCTAATTCTCTAGCCAATGTTTTTGTCATGCCCATTATGCCAGTGCGAAAAGTGTTTGATAATATTAAATTATCGATAACACGTTTTGTAGATGAGGAAGTATTATTCACGATGCGGCCTACCCCGGCTTTTCGCATAACTGGTAATACTGCCCGAATCGAACGAATGTAGCTTAGTAAAGTTAATTCGAAAGCGTCCAGCCATGCCTGATCATCAAATTTTCCGAAATTTCCCGCAGGAGGACCGCCGGTATTGTTAAAAAGCGCATAAACCGATCCATAAACTTCATTTGTTCTTGTAACAACATTTTCAATATCCTGTTTTTGGGTAATATCCCCGACGGTATATTGAACTTGATTTTGCGTCAGAGCAAATATTTTGCTGCTTGCTTCTTTTAAATTATCTTCCGATTTATCAAATAACATAACTTTTGCTTTTTCTTTAGCAAATTCGAGGGCGACTCCTTGTCCAATTCCTGAGCCAGACGCCATTACCAATACGGGTTTATTTTCAAGTCCCAAATTCATTCTTTTTCTCCTTTTAATTTTAAATCAACAATACGATTCAACAGGTGTCGGAAATCACCAATACGGCATTCAATAATATCGCCATTCTTTAGCGGTGTTGCACCAGGTGTTCCGGCGGAAATAATCTCATATACTTAATAGTTATCAAGGCTAAGTTTTCAGTTCTTTGTATATGTTATATATGATCTGTTGGTCTCCTACCGGAAGTTCTGTCAATAGGATGGGTTTGTCCTGCGGACGAGTCTGTTTCTGGTTGATCTGCCCCATGAGTGACCAGTTGCGCTGCAGGTCTTGTGGTTCCTTGGCAGGAATATCGTAGCGAGTAAAATCGATCACCTTCTCCGGCGTATTCTTTTGCCAGTCTTGTAGCAATGCCAGCCGGAACTGCTTATTCATAAACCAACGGATCTGGAGATTTGCATGGCTGCCACCAATTCCGGTTCCCCGCTCAACAAAACGATAATTTATGCTGTCATTATTTTGATATTGTTTACGCCACATCTCGCCAAAATCACCCATTGTAGGACATTCAGCATTCGGCCAGCGGGTGCGAATATTTTCTACCCACCGGGTCAGTACATCGAGATGGCGAATATCCGGCACAAGTGAGATTTCCCACATGTTGGTTACCCAAGCCCAGTTATTCAGTTCAAAGCCCTTGTCAAAATGGATTGCTGTACACTCTGTCATTTGCTCAAGCCCCTTTTCAGGACCATGCCACCCAATGGTCTCTATTGGCCCAACTCCCATACGACTGTTATAGGCATCTTTGCCCTTTCCATATTTTAGCCCTTCCCGCATTCCGCAGAGAAAATCAACTGTCCAGCCGTCAAGGTTTACACAATCAATAAAATCCGTCGCGTTCTGGGCCGGTTTGCAAAAATGTTCTTTTGATGGATAGTAGGGATAGCAGATAGACCCATCACCATCACCGTTATCAATAGCATACTGACTCCAAATGGTTCCCTGGGCTACATGAATGTCTTCCTGCTCTGCCAGATAGTGTTGATTGGCTGAAGAGAGAAAACCTGCAATCAGGCATTTCGAGCGGAAATTTCCCCCCATCATCACACTGACTCGTTCCAGGGCTTCGTGAATGTCCCGGTTGACCTGTTCACGTGTGTTATACATATTGGCAAAAAAACCTCCCGGGATAAATGTGACATCATCGTTGTACGTGTCATGGAAGTGGCGTACCAAACGACGTGCCTTTTTATAATTATCGCGCTGATCATGTAGGGCTTGCCAACTCATGGCCCATGTCATACGTGCTTCGGGCCAGCCGTCGGCCAGGGCCTGACGCAGCGCTTTGATGTTTTTCGGTGTATGGCGATCATATTCATCAATGCCAAGGGTGCGCGTACGAGTTGCTTCGATTTGGTTAACGCGAATACAAGAATTGAATGTAAGGATTCGCTTGCCATCGATTGATCTTCGACGTGCAGATCTCATCTCGTTTTTCAGGCAACCACAAGAGCCTGTCAATAGAGCGCCTGTTCCAACCGCGGCAAGCTTAAGGAAATCCCTTCTTTGAATTGTATGCGATTTTCCATTCTTCATGCCGGGTCATCTCCATTTAATATTTTAAAAAACATCGATAATTTTATCATAA
>Ga0180438_10010884_pt1 | contig 11088 bp, 8 predicted proteins | sample SS_ome_12_FD_132455 | JGI IMG/M metagenome (GOLD analysis project Ga0180438, IMG submission 132455) | Hypersaline lake sediment archaeal communities from the Salton Sea, California, USA - SS_3_D_2 metaG | ecosystem: Environmental > Aquatic > Non-marine Saline and Alkaline > Hypersaline >... | reverse complement strand
GTCTTGCTGCAAGAACTCTCAATTCAAGACCAAGGTCAGGTCAAACAGTGGGATCGCTTTGTCGAATCCCATCCCAACGGGTCGCCCTTTCATCTTTCGAGCTGGATCTATACGCTCCACAAAACCTATTCATTCGAACCCCTTCTTTATGCAAAGAAAGACAGGTCCGGGAACATATCCGGCGTGTTGCCCTGCTTCCTCGTAAAGAGCCTGGCCACGGGCACAAGAATCGTATCCCTTCCTTTCTCTGATTTTGCGGGCCCTCTCTTTGAGAGCGATACGGAAGAAAAACAGGCAATCGCCGAGTGTATCCACAGGAACAAGCACCGGGTCAAGTACATACAGATACGAAGCCGATTTCCCCAGGACTCTGCTCTGGTTCCCCATAACTACTATAAGCTTCACCTCCTCGATCTCGATTTCTTCCGCACCGAGATGAACCGAACACTTCAAAAAAGAACCATCCAGTACTCCATTCGAAAAGCACAAAAGGCAGGCGTTGAGATCCGAGAAGAAAACTCCCGTAAGGGCCTGGACACGTTCTGCCGGCTGAACAACCTAACTCGAAGCAGGCAAGGCATCCCCTGCCAGCCCAGACAGTTCTTTAACAACCTCTATCAGTACATGCTCGCAAAAGGCCGTGTATCCATTATGGTGGCGACTTCCGGTTCAAAGGCCTTGGCTTCGACCGTCCTCTTGAAATTCAAGGATACGGCATATTACAAATACAACGCTTCCGACCCTCGCTATTTGAACAGTATGACCCCCAACCACCTGTTGACCTGGCACATCATCGAAGGCGCGTACCAGAGAGGATGTCGCTTCTTTGATTTCGGACGAACGGCTCCGGACAACCCGGGCCTGACACGGTTCAAAGAAATGTGGGGGGCAGACCCCCTGGATCTTCCCTATTACTACTACCCCGATATCAAAGGCGTGCTTGCGAGAGAAGAGAGCAGCCTTCTCTACCGGTCGCTTACCACTGCATGGCGTTCGTTTCCGGAACCGCTGACAAGAGCCATGGGAGCACTGATATACAGACACCTGGCCTGACCATAACCTTCTGCCGCCTTGCGCAATAGAGGGCTCCTTTGATCGGAGTTATTTCAAGAGAGAACGAAAAAGAGGTCGTCACGGAATTCTTCGAATTGTTCAAGACCCCCTGGGAATTCTATCAGGGAGATCATTGCTATGAGGCCGTGGTAACCACTGTCGACTGCGTCTCTGACATACCGACAAACCTGATCATCTTGTATGCAAGCACGGAAACCGACTTCGATCGAGTGAATCGTCTGAACCCATCACCCCAAAAAGCAGAGATACAATTGGCATACCATGACACCGTTTTTCCCATCTACGGAAATTCCTTGACCTTCGAACCCGCGGAAGAAGCCCTGCTCACCGTCGAACAAGGTCCTGGTGCTGCCGCCATAGCAGTTTCGAGGGAAGGGAAGAGGGTCTTGCGAATTGGATTCGACCTGTTCCAGGAAGTAGGCTTTTTGCTCTCTACAGGCCAACCTCCTCGTTTTGCCCGGATTCCAACGCTCGATGTCCACATCACGATATTACGTAATTGCATCCTAGCCTCAGGCATCCCACTGACAGAGATCCCTCCTGTACCTGCCGGATATGACTTCATATCATGTTTAACACATGATGTGGATTTCACAAGACTCACAAACCACTTCTTTGATCACACCATGTTCGGTTTTCTGTACCGGGCCTCAATAGGATCGTTCTTAGGCTTCCTGTCCGGGAGAAGGACATGGAAGAACCTGCTCAAAAACTGGAAGGCAGCGATAACCTTGCCCGCCGTTTATCTCAACCTTGCCGATGACTTCTGGCTCCAGTTTCACCGCTACGCGGAAATCGAGGATTCCCTCCCATCAACCTTCTTCGTCATCCCCTTCAAGAACGATCCTGGTTGTCACCCGTCCGGCAGAGTGGATTCAAGAAGGGCATCACAGTATGATGCAACCGAGATTGCCCACGAAATCGAGGGCTTAATCAGCTCTGGCCACGAGATCGGCGTCCATGGAATCGATGCATGGCATGACCGACAAAGAGGCCGTCAGGAGCTGCGCAGAATCTCGGAATTGGTCGGTCAGGCTACCCCCGGAATCCGCATGCATTGGCTCTATTTCGACACCTCCTCCCCGCAGCACCTGGAAGATGCCGGCTTTCTCTATGATTCAACACGAGGATACAACGACGCCATAGGCTACCACGCTGGGACATCGCAGGTATTCCGTCCCCTAGGGGCCACCTCCCTGCTCGAGCTTCCCCTGAACATACAGGACACCGCCCTCTTCTTTCCCTCTCGAATGTCACTCAAGCCAAAACACGCATGGCCGAAAATACTGAGCCTCCTCTCGCATGCCAAAGAGTGCGGAGGGGCCCTGACACTGAACTGGCATCATAGGAGCATCGCGCCGGAACGTTTGTGGGACGACTTCTACGTTCAACTCCTGCTTGAGTTGCGTCGCCACCCGGTGTGGTTCGCCACCGCGAAGAATGCAGTCAAATGGTTCCAGAAGCGAAGGGATGTCCGTTTCCGGAGAGAAGGCGCCCGGGCTCATCCACCCCGCACAAGGATCGATGGATACGTACCCGACGACACACCTGACCTGCTCCTGAGAACCTACCACCCGACACGCACGGATACCAGCAAATCTTCGAGAGACCGCTTGATTCCTCGTTACGATCAGAGGCCCATAGACGAAGCATACATTCATTCATCAACAGACAGCGTCAACCAAGCGTGCGCTGGTTCTCACTCATGAGTTCATGAACCTTTGGGAGCGAAAATGGAAAGAATAGGATTTGCCCTGATCGGTTGCGGTAACATCGCAAAGAAGCACGTTCAAGCAATAAACACCTATATTGACCAAGCCGAGATCACCTGCTTCTGTGATGTCGTGCCGGAGCGAGCACAGCTGTTTGCCGAACGGCATGGAGGCAAGGCGTTCTCGAACGTCCAACAGATGTTCGAGACAGCAGGCGACACCATTGATGTGGTGAGCATACTGACACCCAGCGGCATTCACGCCCAGAACGTCAAAGAGGTGGTCAGGTATCGCAAACCTCTCGTGATCGAGAAGCCGATCGCACTCCGCCTGGAGGAAGCAGATGAAATCATAGCTTCCTGTGACGAATACAACACAAAGATATTCGTTGTCCATCAAAACCGTTACAACACGCCTGTACGCAAGGCCCGCGAAGCGCTCGAACAGGGCCGTTTCGGAAAGCTCGTTTTGGGCACCGTTCGCGTTCGTTGGAAGCGCGATCAAGCCTATTACGATTCAGCCAAGTGGAGAGGAACCTGGTCTTACGACGGTGGCGTATTCACGAACCAGGCCGGCCATCACATCGATATGCTCACGTGGTTCATGGGCTCTGTGGAATCCGTGCAAGCCATGGCGGCAACACGTCTGGCAGACATCGAATGCGAAGATACCGGTGCCGCGCTTCTCAAATTCACGAACGGTGCAATCGGGATCATCGAGGCTACCACCGCAAGCAGACCGAAAGACCTGGAAGGCTCTATCAGCATATTGGGTGAAAAGGGAAGTGTCATCATTGGCGGGTTCTTCATGAACGAACTCCACACCTGGGAATTTGAGGATTCCCACCCGGCAGACGAAGACGTCATGAAGAAATACGTTACGAACCCGGAAGGATGGGGCTATAACCTGGGAGAGTACCTGAAAGATGTACTCCAAGCCCTCAAGCAGAATAGAGCCGGCCTGGTCGATGGCCTGGAAGGTCGCAAGTCCCTCGAGTTGATCAGTGCCATCTACGAGTCCATAGAGACGGGCCGCGAGATACCCCTTCGCTTCGCACCGAAACGCTGCAAGTTAGGGGTCCTATGAGCCGGAACTACATACTCCACCCAGGCGTCACATTGGGGCCGGGCTGCCAAATCGAGGACTTCTGTATCATCGGCGCGCCCCCCCGAAACACGGCGGATGGCGAACTCCCCACGACTATCGGGCGAGAAGCCCTCATCCGATCGCATACGGTGATCTATGCGGGCAATCGGATCGGCGCGTGTTTCCAGACCGGGAACAAGGTGAATATCCGGGAATCCAATGAAATAGGGGACAACGTCAGCATCGGAACCCTTTCCGTGATTGAACACCACGTGACAATCGGCAGCGACGTTCGCATTCATTCCCAGGCCTTTGTTCCGGAATACACCGTCCTCGAGGACGGTGCATGGCTGGGCCCGAATGTGGTGCTCACCAACGCGAAGTATCCCCTGTCTCCCTCGACCCAGGAGAACCTCAGAGGGCCGACCATCCGAAAAGGCGCAAAGATCGGCGCCAACGTGACGATCCTCCCCGGGATCGTCATAGGCGAGAACAGCCTTGTGGGGGCAGGGTCCGTTGTGGTCAAAGACGTTCCGGACTCCGCGGTTGTGGCTGGGAATCCTGCAAGATTGGTGAACGAGATATCGAGGTTGCCCTACGAATGACCAACGACCGAAACATACCCCTGGTTGATCTCAGACGGCAATACTTGAGTATCAAGCCGGAGATTGATGCCGCCATCTTCGAAGTGATCAACAGCTCAGCCTTCATCGGCGGGAAGTACACACAGGCCTTCGAAAGAGCCTTTGCGGAATTCTGCAATGCCAGGCACTGCGTCGGAGTAGGCAATGGTACGGATGCGATCTTTCTCGCCCTCAAAGCCCTGGGAATCGGCCATGGAGATGAGGTCATAACCGCTGCCAACACGTTCATTGCGACAGCGGAAGCAATAACGATGTGCGGTGCAAAGGTCGTCTTCGCGGATGCGGACCCGACCTCCCACGCAATCGACCCTGAACAAATCGAAGCAAAGATCACCCCCCGGACAAAAGCGATCATACCGGTCCACCTCTACGGGCACCCTGCAGACATGGATCGAATCCTCCAGCTTGCAGCAGAACATGACCTGAAGGTCATCGAGGATGCGGCCCAAGCCCATGGAGCACGCTACAAGGATCACGTGGTAGGCTCCATCGGTCACATGGGGTGTTTCAGCTTCTACCCTGGAAAGAACCTGGGCGCCTACGGTGACGCCGGGGCCATCGTCACGAATGACGAAGAGCTTGCAACAAAGGCTCGTATGTTGGCGAATCACGGGAGAGTCCAGAAGTACAATCACGAGATAGAGGGGGTCAACAGCCGCCTCGATGGACTCCAGGCATCCATCTTGGCGACCAAGCTGAAGCATTTGCCGGATTGGACAAACCGCCGTAGAGAAATAGCAAACCAGTACAATCATTGTCTCAAGGACACGCACCTCGTCACTCCCTGCGAGAGCGAAGATGTCGAGGCAGCCTATCATCTGTACGTGGTCCGCACGAAGAGGTCATTGCGTGACTCCCTTATCAAGCATCTTAAATCGAAGGGAATATCCTCAGGCATTCATTATCCCATTCCACTGCCTGCTCTCGATGCATATGCGTACATGAAACACTCTGAAGAAGATTTCCCCGTTGCGACAGAGTTATCCACCCGGATCCTGTCCCTCCCCATGTTTCCTGAACTGGAGGATCGAGAAGTCAGATACATCGTCCAACAAATCGAGGATTTCGAGACTCACCACGTATGAGGGATGCAATCAACAATCAAATCGGGGCCGTAATCACCGGCGGGGACTTCCAGGCTCTCGGTGTTCTCAGGACACTCGGAAGGAAGGGCGTCCCTGTTGTCGTGTTGGACAGCGATCACTGTATCGCCAAGTACTCGAAATACAAAGGGAAATTCTTCAAGTCGCCCTCATTGTCGGATGAGCAAAACTACGTCCGCTTTCTCATTGAACTGGCGGAGAAGGAAGACTTGGGCGGTTGGGTCATTTTCCCCAACAGCGACGAGGCCGTCTATCTACTGTCGAAGCATAGGGATACCCTTCAGGAGTTCTACAGGATTCCTACTCCATCCTGGGATGTAATTCAGAATGTCTATGTCAAGAAAAACACATATCAACTTGCCGAGAAGGCAAACATCCCCATACCGACAACCTATTACCCCAACAATCTGGAAGAGTTGCTCGCACTGGACCTCCAATTCCCTGTGGTGATCAAACCCTCGGTTCGAGACAACTTCTACAACAAGATGAGGATAAAGGCCTTTCGCATAGATGATAGAGACAAGCTCATAGAAACGTATCATCTCGTCTGCTCACTGATTCCACCGACAGAGGTACTCGTTCAGGACTTGATCCCCGGCGGGCCGACCCACCTCTATTCTTTTTGTCCTTTCTTCAAGAATGGCAAAACGCTGGCCGGCATTGCGGCCAGGCGGGCTCGGCAGCACCCGATGGACTTCGGCCATGCATCGACCTTTGCCGAGACTGTCGATCTGCCGATATTGCAGGAGACGGCAGAGGCCTTCCTCAAGCTGATTGACTACTACGGTCTTGCAGAGGTCGAATTCATGCATGACCCCCGGGATGAGAAATACAGGCTGCTCGAAGTCAACCCGAGGGTCTGGGGTTGGCATACCCTCGCCATCGCCGCCGGAGCGGACTTGCCCTACCTTCTCTATCAGGATATGCTCGGCAGAACCATTGAAGAAACACCCGTTACCAACCATGCCAAATGGGTACGCCTCACCACCGACCTTCCCACCGTCGCAATCGAAATCGGCAAGGGAAGGGTCAAATTGCGGGATTACATTTCTTCCATGAAAGGGAAGAAGGAATTTGCCGTGTTCAGCCTCGAGGATCCCCTCCCTTTCCTTGCTGAACTTGCTTTGCTCCCCTATCTTTGGAGGAAAAGGGGTTTTTAGCGTGACCATGGCTTTCTGGCTTTTGCTTACGGGCGTGGCTTTTGCGGTCCTCTTTCTGCTCCCCCTGGCAATCAAGTGGGAACTCGAGAAGAAGATCGTCATACCCGCCATAATCCTGATCACCCTGATCAGCACCCTTTTGGTATACATCACCCCCGTCACCCGCTCAGCACACTCACTATATCCCTTCCTGCTGCAATGCATGGTCATGCTACTCCTATCTATATCCTTGCTGCTATGGCGGTTCTACAGAGATCCCGAGAGAAACCCTCCTGAAGAGGATAACACCGTACTCTCCCCGGCAGACGGGACAGTGCTATACGTAAAGAGAATCAACAATGGAGAGATACCCCTCACACACAAGAAGGGAAACAGTATCTCACTACCCGAATTGTTTCATTCCGATGTCGTCCCAGAGGGGGGATACCTCATAGGGATCGCAATGACCTATCTGGATGTTCACGTAAACCGTGCTCCAACATCCGGCTCCGTGGAATATGTCAAACACATACGAGGATCGTTTGTCTCACTGAAGAGGCAAGACGCGGTCATTCAGAACGAACGTGCGTCGATCGTGTTAGATGCCGGCACCTTCAAGCTCGGCATTGTTCTCATCGCCTCACGGTTGGTCAGAAGGGTCGTGACCTACATCCATGAAGGCCAACAAGTGGAGAGAGGTCAACGGATAGGCATGATCCGATTCGGCTCCCAGGTCGATTTGGCACTCCCCGACCTTCCTGCCCTCCGGATCCAGGTCTCTCCTGGCGAAAAGGTCCGGGCAGGTCTGACGATTCTTGCTCGCTTTTAGCACCCTTAGAGGCCAATTCAGAATGAGCGCTTCCCGGTCCCCCAATTCCTCCAGGTCGGCTTGGGCTGGACGCATATCCTTGTTGGTGGTTCTGCTCGGCCTGGCAAGTCTCCTTCTGTATCGAAACCTCTTACCGGAACTGGCCTCGAGCATTCTCCATCGCGAAGACGCATCCCATGGCGTCTTCATTCCGATTATCTCAGGCTATCTGGTGTGGCACGGACGCCAACGCATCCAGGACATCAAACCAAGCTACTCCATCTATCCCGGCCTCTTGACGATTGCTGGAGGCTTGACCCTGGCACTGGCAACGAGAAACAGTGAAGAGGTATTTCTCCCCGCCCTTTCTTTCCTCCTGGTGGCTGTCGGTTTGGTGATAGCGATTTTGGGCAAGCAAGTATTCAAGGAATTGGCTTTCCCCATCTGCTTCCTGGCCACAATGTTTCCCATCCCAAAAGGTATCTATGAAAAACTCGCCGAGGCCATGCGAATGAGCACCACATCGGGATCGGTTTGGCTGTTACAGCTCTGCGGGTTCCCCATATATCGTGAGGGCTACAGTATCAGCATGGCGAACATCGATCTTTTTGTGGCAATGGCCTGCAGCGGCATTCGTTATCTGATCCCCTATTTTGTGTTCGGCCTGGCTTATGCCTATCTAACCAGGAGCACTCTGAAATCCCGCATCCTCCTCGTACTGGCAACGGTCCCTCTAGCCATCCTCGCCGGGACACTGCGCCAGACGTCCGTCTTCCTTTCAGCCTACTATATAGGCCCCTTCATGGCCGAGCACCGGCCTCACGTAATGACGAGCTGGGCCGTCTTTGTCTCCGTCCTGGCTGCCGCCATCTGGCTCGATCACCAATTCCATCCACAGACCTCACACTCCGCGACCCCTGATGCTATTTAGCGTCCTCCCTCATTACTTCGCTGCAGTCCTGTGCGCAGTACTGGCCTGCCTGGGGCTCTTCCGGGACCCCCGCTCCTTCCCGCACCGCGTCTACGCCCTGGGAATGATCGCCTTGGGTGTGGAGGCCCTATTTACGGGTCTGAGCCTACAGGCGATTGCCCCGGACAAGGTCCTCCTCTGGCAACATTGGAGGTGCCTGTTTGCAGCTTTGTTGCCGGGTACTTGGCTCCTATTCAGCCTGAGCTTTCCCCAGGGGCGCCGCCGGCCCAGGCTCGGCAGATGGGCATGGATTGTAGTAGGAGCCTTCCTGGCTCCACTGATCGTTGTAACCCTCTTTCGTCCCCATCTCTTCGGATATGCGTCTGTTTTTCCCTTGACCTATGCATGGTCCCTCAGCGTCGGCTGGGCTGGGTACGTTTTTACGGTCTGTTTCTTGCTGGGTGTGGTCACGATCATGATGCTCCTCGAGAGGACACTTCGTGCCGCCAAGGGCCGACAGCGATGGCAGGTGAAGTTCCTGGCCGTGGGGATCGTGGCCCTCTTTTCAGCGCGTATCTACACGGGAACCCAGGTGTTACTGTTTCACGAACTTGATCTGGACCTCGAAGTGATCAATGTTGCCGCACTCCTCGTGGCGAATCTTCTGATCCTTGTCGCCATCCTTCGAGCCCGGTTTCTGCACATCGAGATCTACTTCTCCGAGACAATGCTCTATCGTTCCTTTGCCCTCTTGTTGGTGGGATTGTATCTCCTGGCCGTTGCGGTATTGGCCAAGGCTATTCACTACATGGGTGGCGGACTCAGACTCCCCGTACTGACCCTCTTTCTCTTCCTGGCCTTTGTGGCCTTGGCACTGGGGGCTCTTTCCGATCGGCTTCGCCTCCGGACGAAGCGGTACATCAGCAGGCACTTTCGCCGTCCACAGTATGACTATCGAAGGACCTGGATGGCTTTTTCCGAACGAACGGCCTCCATCGTGGAAAGACACGCACTCTGTAACGCAGTGGTGAAGATGCTCTCAGAGATCTTCGATACCCTCTCTGTGAGCCTCTGGCTTGCGGATGAAACTCGCCAGGGCCTTCAGTATGGGGCCTCTACCGTCCTGTCGGAGACACAGGCCAGAGGCTCCTTCCGGACGTTGAATGGAAAAGGAGAAATCATACGATTGATGGGTGACCAACAGGATGTTGTGGATCTGGAAGACCCTGAGTCATCCAAAGGCGAGGCACTCAAGGTGTCCATGAAGAGCGTTGTGGATCGATTCCAAGTCCGGTACTGCGTCCCCCTGAGGGCAGGGGATGATTTCGTAGGAATCCTCACCCTCGGCGACCGGGTAGAAGGGGTCTCCTTCACCCTGGAAGAACTGGACCTGCTCAAGGCGGTTGCTCAGCAAGTGGCTGCCAGCCTGCTCAACCTGAGACTCTCGGAAGAACTCCATGAAGCCAAGGAAATGAAGGCCTTTCAGACGATCTCCGCTCTCTTTGCCCATGATCTGAAGAACCTGGCCTCAAAGCTCTCACTGCTCCTGCAGAATCTGCCGGAGCACTTCCACAATCCGGAATTCAGAGTAGATGCCCTCGGGGCGATCTCTGAGAGTGTTGAGAAGATAAACGAGCTCTGCAGCCGGCTCTCCCTGGTTCGAGGGAAGCTCGAGCTACATCCTCGGGAGGCAGACCTGAACGAGTTGGTCGAAGGTACGCTCGCCGCTTTGGACGGTCAGTTCCAGGGAAGCCTTGTCAAGAGACTCCTTCTCGGCCATAAGGTTCACGTCGACCCGGAACAGATTCGGAAGGTCTTGAGAAATCTCGTTCAGAACGCTTATGAGGCAACGGAGCATCGAGGGAAGGTGGTTGTGTCCACAGATGACATGGATGGCTGGGCAGTCATCACGGTTAGCGATAACGGCGGCGGCATCTCCAGGGATTTTCTCGAAACCGCCCTGTTTCGACCTTTCAAGACGACGAAGAGACAGGGCACCGGCATTGGCCTTTATCAAACCAAGATGATCGTAGAGGCCCACAAGGGGAAGATCGAGGTGGAGAGTCGAGAGGGCACGGGAACGACTTTCCGAGTCATTCTTCCACGGCACTACCTTTCAGCGCTGAGGATTCCATGAGACGTGAAGAGCCCGATTCCGAGGGACCCATGGACAAAGTCAGACTTCTCATCGTAGAAGACGAAGAAGCCCTCAGAACTCAGCTGAAATGGGGCCTCACAAGCGAGTATGAGGTGTTCCTGGCAGGGGACCGGCCGACGGCCCTCAAAGTCTTGAAAGAGGCAAGTCCCCCGGTGGTAACCCTTGACCTCGGCTTACCGCCCGAGCCTGGCGGTGTGGAGGAGGGCTTCAGCACCCTGGCAAAGATCTTGGAACATGATCCCCACGCAAAGGTAATCATCCTCACAGGCCGGGAGGAGAAGGAGCATGCCCTCGAGGCCATAGGCCAGGGTGCATACGACTTCCTTGCCAAGCCTGTCCAGCTTGACGAACTCAAGGTAATCATCCGCCGGGCGGTTCATGTCTCTCGACTCGAACGGGAACACCGGGAACTCCAGAGACGAGTGAGCCAATCGCCCTTCGAAGGAATGTTGGG
>Ga0180438_10010882_pt1 | contig 11089 bp, 10 predicted proteins | sample SS_ome_12_FD_132455 | JGI IMG/M metagenome (GOLD analysis project Ga0180438, IMG submission 132455) | Hypersaline lake sediment archaeal communities from the Salton Sea, California, USA - SS_3_D_2 metaG | ecosystem: Environmental > Aquatic > Non-marine Saline and Alkaline > Hypersaline >... | reverse complement strand
GGCCTTCATTGAAAAAAGAGAGCCCACGTTTAAAGGGAGGTGATGGTTGCAGATGACGTCATTGTGGATTAGCGAAAATCGTAACTATGAGCGTTCGTGCATGATCACATGTGCCCTTTCCGGTGTGGTTGCTAATAGAGATCAGTGCCCAGCCATACCGTACAAACCGGAGGAATATGCGGCTGAGGCCAAAAAGGCCTATGAGGCAGGGGCAGCTGTGGTTCATATCCATGCACGGAAGCCTGACGGATCCCCGAGCTACGAGGTAGAGGATTACCGAAATATATATGAAGCTGTGACCGCCGCCTGCCCGGTGATTATCAATTTCTCAACTGGTGCAGTGGGGATTCCGGTGGAAAAAAAGATTGCCCCAATTCAAGAAATTCAGCCGGCTATTGGTGCCCTGAATATGGGGTCGATGAACTATGCCAAATACCACCCAGAAAAAAAGACGTTTGTATTTGACTTTGTGTTTGCTAACCCTTTCTCCGACATTGTTCCCTTGGTTTCTGCTATGAAAAATAGCGGCGTCAAGCCGGAAATGGAGTGCTTTGATTCAGGACACATAGGAAATTCTTTTCCCTTGATACACATGGGTTTGCTCGAGCCTCCATATCAATTCAGCCTGATCATGGGTGTGCTTGGCGGAATACCTCCTATAGGCGAAAATTTGGCCCATCAGGTCGGCTTGCTCCCTCCTAATAGTGATTGGGAGGTAATTGGTATCAGTCAAGATCAATGGCGGATGGTAGCCACCGCGATTGCTTTGGGAGGCAATGTTCGGGTTGGGCTGGAGGATAATTTTTATATCTCCTCCGGTGTGATGGCCACAAGTAACGGTGAATTAGTTGAAAAGGCGGCAAGGATGATACAGGATCAGGGGCGAGAGGTGGCCACAATAGAGGAATGTAGGGAACGATTAGGGCTGAAGCACAGATAAGAACAGCTGATAGCTCATAGCTAATAGCAAGTTATTCTATGATCTATGAGCTACTCAAAATAGGAGATGTCATGAAAATAGAGCAAGGAAAGAGCTACGATGAATTGCAAATCGGAGAGCACGCAAGTTTCTCTAAAACAATCACTGAAGCGGATGTTTATCTCTTTGCCGGTATCAGCGGGGATTTCAACCCGCTTCATGTGAACGAGGAGTACGCCCGACAAACTCCTTTTAAAACCAGGATTGCTCATGGGGCCCTTCCTCATAGCTTGATAGCACCAGTTCTGGGTATGAAATTACCTGGAATGGGAACCGTGCTCGTGGAGATTACCTGCCGTTTCAAGGCCCCAACCTTTTTTGGTGATACCATCACAGCCACAGCAAAGGTGGCAGAAAAGATTGAAGACAAAAGATGGGTGAGGATGAAACTTACATGGGCAAACCAGCGGGGAGAGGTGGTTGCAGAAGGAGAGACGGTTGTTATACCACCAGCGTAAAACGTTATATCTAAAAAAGGAGGCAAACATGGCTTTAACAAATGTCAAAGAGGTTTTTACCACTATGCCAGAGGTTTTTAACTCTGGTGCTGCTCAGGGATTGGATGTAGCCTTCCAGTTCGATATCACTGGAGAAGGCGGAGGAAGCTGGAATGTAGGGGTCAAAGATGGTGCCTGTCAAATTCAGGAAGGTACTCATGAGGCACCAAACGTAACGTTAACTATGTCCTGTGAAACATGGCTTTCCATTGTCAATAGGGAGCTGAACGCCATGCAGGCGTTCATGGGAGGTCAACTTAAGGTCAGTGGAGATATCATGCTGGCTCAGCGGATCCCGGAACTTTTTCCGTTCTAAAGATTTTTTATCATTACTCAGGCTAACAGGTTCACCGTTCAAGGTTCACGGTTGACATCCATGAAATACGGCGGGGCTTGTGGCAAGAACCGGATGAACTCTCTATTTATTTTAGATCGGAACCAAATACTTTAGATTGATGATTAGGAAGTATTTTACTCCTCAACCTTTGAACTGTGAACTTGGAACCTGAGTAGTTACGGTATTTTTTTATCACACTTCAATTCCGCTACTATGCATAATTTGTATAACGAGAAATCGCGTGATCACTCGTCCATAAAAAGGGACATAAGGAGGCTCCTATTACGGTAATAGTATGATGGGATTTCAGGAATACTTTGGCGAGCCGCACAGACTCATCCGCCAGAAAGTCAGAAAGTTCGTTGAAAGTGAAATTAATCCCTTTGTGAATGAGTGGGAAGAAAAGGGTGAATTTCCCAAAGAACTTTACCATATAGCCGGAAAAGCAGGTATCCTCGGCATTGGTTACCCTAAGGCTTACGGAGGTTCAGGGGGAGATATTTTTATAAAGATAGCTTCTATCGAGGAATTGATGCGATGCGGATCTGCTGGCGTAGTGGCAGGACTTGGCTCATTGGATATCAGCATCCCTCCAATTTTGTCTGTGGGGACAGAAGAGCAGAAAGCACGATTTGTTACCCCTGTCCTAAGGGGAAGTAAAATTGCCGCACTCGGCGTTACTGAGCCAAGCGGCGGTTCAGATGTAGCAAGTCTCAGCACCAGAGCGATCCTGCGCGGTGACCATTATGTGGTGAGTGGAAGCAAGATGTTCATCACGAGTGGTTTCAGGGCACACCAACTGACCTGTGCTGTGAGAACAGGCGGAGAGGGATATAGAGGAATTAGTTTTCTTGTCATAGATTCCGACATACCTGGGTATTCAGTGTCTGCAAAATTAGAAAAAATGGGATGGTGGGCCTCAGATACGGCACAGATATTCTTTGATGAATGTGAGGTGCCTGCTGAAAACCTTTTGGGGAGGGAAGGGCAAGGCTTTTATATTATCATGGAAAATTTTCAGAATGAGAGATTACAGCTTTCCATTATAGCAAATATGACCTCCCAGCTCGCCCTCGAAGAATCATTGCACTATGTGAAGGAAAAAATTGTGCCAAAGCGGCCTCCCTCCAGTTTTCAAGCCACCCGTCACAAGCTGGCCGACATGGCTACCCTGGTGGAGGCGAGCAGGGAATTTGTTTACCGGGTTGCGGCAAAAATAGAGGCCGGGCTAAACCAGGTTAAGGAGATCTCAATGGCTAAGAATTTTTCCTGCATGGTGAGTGATCAGGTCACCTATGATGCAGGCCAGATTCATGGCAGATTTGGTTACCTCCGAGAATATTTGGTTGAGAGACTGTGCCGAGACAACCGAATCCTTTCTATTGGCGGCGGGACCACGGAAATTATGAAGGAGGTCATATCAAAGTATATTTTAGAGAAATAAGGCTTCGTTAAAAGTGAGAATAACTCACATTGTAAGATGCATACCTCCTGGTAAAAAAACTGATTGACCTATCAATGAACGATACATATACTTAAACCCAATTTTTTTAAACCAAATTAACTCTTTATTAAAAGGAGGTAGCCATGAGGAAAATAACATTTTGGGCTGGAATCATGCTTGTTTTCATCCTGATAGTTCCATCGACGGTTGCAGCCAAAGCAAAGGTCACGGGAGTGTCAGACACTGAGGTGGTAGTCGGCTGGACTACACCCCTTTCCGGCCCTGCTGCCCTGTGGGGAGTTACAGGACTTGGAGGCAAAGCCTGGGCCGATTATATCAATGACCAAGGTGGAATCCACGGCAGAAAAATTAAGGTCATCTTGAAGGACGATGGCTACAACCCAACACGTGCCATGGCAAACCTTCAGGAGATGAAGAGAAAGGTCTTTGCCGTCAGTGCCCTTCTTGGAACAGCTGTCTTGAATGCGGCCAAGAATTTCTTTCCTGAAAATAAAGTGCCCTTGATCGCGCCCTATGGTGATATACGAATCTGGGCCCGAATGCCAAAGGATAAGTTACGATATATATTTGTGGCATACCCCGATTACGAGGATGAGGCCGAATATATAACCAATTATGCGGTGAAGAAGCTGGGAAGCAAAAAAATAGCCATCTTTTATCAAAACGATGACTATGGCAAAATGGCCATACCAGGAGTCCAAAAGGCATTGGCTGCCATGCCAGGTCAGGCTAAGTTAGTGGCAGGCGTTCCCTATGAAGTCACCGAGAGGTCCTTGGGTACCCACGCACTTAAGGTGAAGGAGTCTGGTGCCGATTCACTTATTATTTATCCCACCCCGACACATGGAGCACTCATCGTTAAAGAAATGGCCAAGATAGGTTATCGTCCCAAGGTTTTGGCCACATTTACACTTGGAGACCCAATAATGTATAGGATAGGCGGAGAAGCGTGGGAGGGCACCTATATTGCACTTCCCGGGAATTCTGGTGTGCCTGGTTCTGATCCAGAGGCAGATCGGGTTGTGGAAATCCTAAAAAAGTATAATCCCAAGCTCGCTGGAAAAGAATACCTTGCTCTTTTTGGTGCGGTCTCAATGATTCACCTGGTGGAAGGCCTTAAAAATGCTGGACGCAACCTCACTCCGGAGAGCATGATTAAAGGGATGGAGATGATCAAAAACTGGAAGGCTGAGGGTGTCGGCGCCCCTGTGACCTATGGACCTGGCCGCAGACATGGCAACAATGCCTCCCGAATGGGTCGAGCAATTAAGGGGAAGGTCGTACCTATTGAGCCATTCACCATGCACAAGGCCCACTTCTAAGTTTATGACCCTTCTGGATATTAACGGGCTATCCATCAGCTTTGGGGGAATCCAGGCCCTGTCAGACATCGATATCGGGGTGGAACAGGAAGAGATTCTGGGGGTAATTGGCCCAAATGGGTCGGGCAAAACAACCCTTTTTAATTGTGTCTCTGGTGTCTACCACCCAGATAGTGGAGAAGTCCTTTTTCAAGGAGAGAGCCTCATCGGGCTCTCTCCTGATTCGATTGCTCAGAGGGGTATTGCTCGAACCTTTCAAAATTTGCGCCTTTTCCTCCATATGACTGTTCTGGATAATCTACTTCTGGGCAGACATATCAAGTTCCAAAAAAATTCTTTCTATGCCTTTCTGCGGATACGGCGCGAGGAACTCCGACACAGGAAGTTGGCGGAGGAGATTATTGATTTTTTGGACCTTCAGGCCTATAGGCAGGCAAGGGTTTCAGACTGCCCTTACGGCGTTCAGAAGCGCGTGGAGATGGGCCGGGCCCTAGCCATGGAACCACTCCTGCTCCTTCTGGACGAGCCTATCTCCGGATTGACCTCAGAGGAAAAAGAGGAGACCGCCTACCGTATTACAGAGATTCGTGGCAGATACAAGACAGCTATTCTCCTGGTGGAGCACGACCTTAGGATAGCTTCCAAACTGGCTGACCGAATGATAGCCCTGGACTACGGACAAAAGATTGCACAGGGCAGCCCCGAGCAGGTTCAGCGAACACCAGAGGTTATCAAGGCCTATTTAGGTGATGAATAATGAGTGTCAGTAGTCAGCAGTCCTTTGTCAGTCGCAAAAGAATAACAACGTACAGCTGACAACTGACCACAGGCATCAATACATATGATCCCTTTACTTAAAGTTGCCAGCATTGAAACCCTTTACTACGACAGGATATACGCCCTCCATGGCCTCTCGCTGGAAGTCATGGAAAAGGAGATCTTTGCAGTTTTGGGGCCTAACGGTGCAGGTAAAACAACGTTGCTAAAAACTATTGCTGGCCTGCTCAAGGACCAACCCAACAAGGGTACCATTGAATTTCTTGGAAAGCGGATTCACCGGCTGGCTCCGGAGCGAATTTCTGTGTTGGGGATTGTTTATGTACCAGAAGATCGGGGCCTCTTTCGAGAGCTTAATGTAAAGGAGAATCTGGACCTCGGCTGTTGGGGCCGAAAGGATAAGGGAATCAGGGATGACTTTGAATTTATCTACAAGCTCTTTCCCATTCTCAAGGAGCGTACCAACCAGCAGGCCGAGACCCTCTCTGGAGGAGAACAACAGATGCTGGCCATGGCACGAGCTATGCTTCGCCGTCCTAAGCTCCTCATGCTGGATGAGCCCTCTCTGGGACTTGCTCCACTGGTGGCCCGCTATGTGTATGATGCCCTCTCCCAGATCAGCCAGGCAGGCACAACCATTCTCTTGGTTGAGCAGAACGCCAAAATGGCCCTTCGTATTGCTAACTTTGGCTATATCATGGAATCCGGTAGGATCGTCTTAGAAGGAACCTCCCAGGAACTGAAAGAAAATGAGGATGTGCAGGAACTCTACCTCGGTCTGGGGGGTGAGGCGATTTCCCCCAAGGGATGGAGACTCTATAAAAAGAGGAGAACATGGTAATGGGGAAGATGGTGGAGAGCTTTCCCGCTCTATTTTTTCAGCAGGTGGAGACCCAGAAGGACCGTGTGGCCCTCAGGCGAAAAGACTACGGCATTTGGAACCGTGTATCCTGGAGGCAATACGGGCAGAAGGTGCGAGAAGCAGCAGCAGGTCTTCTCGCTATTGGTCTTAAACCTGGAGATAGGGTCGCTATCCTGGGAGATAATCGTCCGGAATGGCTGATCTGCCATCTGGCAACCATGACCATTGGCTGCGTTACTTGTGGTGTCTATCCTACATCTGCTGCAGAGCAGGTGGCCTATGTGGTGGGCCATTCAGAATCCACAGTTCTTTTTGTGGAAAACGAAGAGCAGGTAGACAAGGTTCTCCAAATTTTTTCCGAACTTAGTCTGAAACAGGTGGTGGTCTGGGATCCGAAAGGACTCTGGGGTTTTTCCCACTCCAGTATCATCTTTTTTGATGAATTCATGGAACAGGGCAAGGGTTATCTGGAGGCTCATCCCGAAAGTATTTCAGGGCGGATGGAGACCATTGATCCCCAGGACACGGCCATGATGATTTATACCTCAGGCACTACCGGTCCGCCCAAAGGGGCCATGATCACTCATCATAATATCCTGAGCCTTACCGAGTCATTCATGACAGCTAATCCTGTTTACCAGAGCGACGAAATGCTCTCATACCTTCCCCTTGCCCATATCTATGAGAACCTTATCTCCCTTTTCCAGGCAGTATGGAGCGGAGGAACCGTCAATTTCGTTGAAAGCATAGATACGCTGGCCCAGAACCTGCGGGAGGTTTCCCCCACCGTTTTTGCCAGTGTGCCCAGGATCTGGGAAAAATTTGCCTCCATGATCGAGATACGAATGTCTGACTCCACAGCCCTGAAGAGGCTTGTTTACCGCCTCGCAGTCCTTGTAGGTCTTCACTATGTCCGTGCAAAAAAGAAAACCAGGGAGCACTTTCTCTGGGGACTTCTTTACTGGCCCTTTTATTGCCTTGTCCTCTATCATTTAAAAAGGCAATTAGGCTTTGAGCGGGTGCGGTACGCCGTATGCGGAGCAGCCCCTGCCTCTCCTGAACTTTTTGAGTATTTCAATGCTCTGGGAATTCCCTTGAGGGAGGGCTATGGCCAAACAGAATCCACCGGGGTGATTGCAGTGCAGCGTATAAACCGACCACGCTTGGGATTTGTAGGGGAACCTATCCCTGGCATCGAGGTCAAGATTGCGGAAGATGGTGAGATTCTGGCAAGGGGGCCTGGCGTCTTTAAGGGATACTTTAAGGATCAAGCGCTCACCAAAGAAACCGTTAAAGACGGCTGGCTTCATACCGGCGATGTGGGAGCCATGGAAGATGGGTTCCTGAAAATTATGGATCGAAAGAAGGATATTCTCATTACAGCAGGCGGAAAAAATATTACGCCTGCCTTCATAGAGAACAAATTGAAATTCAGTTCATATATCCAGGATGCAGTTGTCATTGGAGATGGCCGGAAATATGTGACGACCCTTATTTTGATCGACGAAGACAATGTTACCAAATATGCGCAGGATCACCGGATCCCTTTCACCACCTTTGCCGACCTTACCCAAAACGCGGAGATACAAAAGCTCATCGACGGTGAAGTCTCCAAAGTCAACAAAACCCTTTCCCAGGTGGAAAAGGTGAAAAAATTTGCGTTACTGCCAAGGCGGTTTTATGAGGAGGATGGTGACGTGACCCCTACCAAAAAGGTCAAGAGACGTTTTTTAGAGGAGCGATATGAAGATCTGATCAATAAACTCTACCGAGGATAGAGAGAAACAGTGGATCTTATTGAAAGTTACCAAGAAGAATTGCAGCTTATCCGTAAGCCGTGGACCCGTATCTGGGTAGGGACCTTCGTGTTGTTACTGCTCTTGCTTCCCTGGTATGCCCCAGAACATATCACCTATATCGCCACCATCATCTTTATTTACTCAATTGGCGTTCAAGGTCAGAACATTCTCATCGGCTACACTGGCCAGATATCTTTTGGCCAGGCTGCATTTCTGGCCATTGGTGCATTCACCTTTGGGCATATGGCTCGTCTCGGCATTCCCTGGCCGATTGGGCTTCTTTCTGGAGGGCTGGCAGCAGGAATCTTTGGTCTCCTGGTCGGGTTTCCCTCTCTTCGTCTCAAAGGGCCTTACTTGGCTATTGCTACCTTGGGATTTGGTATTGCTGTGTATCAGATCTTTGTTAATTTTGAGGTGCTCTCTGGTGGCCGCATGGGCCTGATCATAAACAAACTTTCTCCTCTATTCGGCCTGTCGCAAATAACCTTTAATTATTATTTTAATTTTTTAATTGCGTTTATTTTTACGCTGACCACCTATAACATAATTTCTTCTTATATGGGGCGAGCCTTTATTGCTATCCGAGATAATGACATTGCAGCTGAGGTCATCGGGGTGAATTTGACCCGATACAAGTTGCTGTCCTTTGCCATCAGCTCCTTTTATACTGGGATCCAGGGAGGGCTTTTCGGCCTGTTTATGGGCTATCTTGAACCGAACATGTTTACCTTTATGGAAGCTATTACCCTTTTCGTGGCCGTTATTATCGGAGGACTGGCCTCTGTGGAAGGCTCTATCATGGGTGCGGCCTTTGTCATTTTAGTGCCCCAAGTTTTTAGTGCTTACAAGGAGATGGTGCCTGTTGTTTATGGCGTGACCATACTCATTGTATTGATTTTTGAACCGTTGGGCCTTTACGGAAGGTGGTTTAAGATGCGACTGTATTTAAGAAACTGGCCTTTCCGCTAACAAAGATTTCCAGGAGAAAAAAATAGATGACGCAGTTTTTACAATACTTTGTTTCGGGACTGTCAACAGGCAGCATTTATGCCCTTGTCGCGCTGGGGTTAGCACTGATTTATCGCTCTACCCGCATCCTTAATTTTGCTCACGGTGATATCACCACCGCTGGTACCTTTTTTGCCTTTACCTTTCTGGGACTTAATCTCCATTGGGGAGTGGCTTTCATTCTCGCTCTTCTCTTTGGCTTTGCTTTGGCGATGACCTTCTATTTATCTGTCCTGATACCAGCCCAGCGACGTGAGGCCACACAACTTGGCCAGATCATCCTGACCCTCGGGCTCGGATTGATCCTGCAAGGTCTCATCTCATACTTCGGAGGAACAGAGCCTCAATCCTTTCCCTTCCCTTTATCGGACACCAAGATCTACCGGCTTGGTGGCGTGGTGATCAGCCAGCTGAGCCTTGGAACCTTTAGCATCGGTTTGCTTGCGAGTCTACTCTTCTATCTATTAGTGCAAAAGACACGACTGGGGCTGGCTATGCGTGCTACCTCTGAAAATCTTCCTGCAGCCCAGACCATGGGTATCCCCACCAGGAGCATTCTTGCCCTGAGCTGGGGTTTGGCCGCATTATTGGGAGTGATGGCTGGGCTGTTTCTGGCACCAGCCCTGCTTTTAGATCCCTTCTTTATGCTGGAACCATTTCTTAAGGGTTTTGCAGCGGCTATTTTGGGCGGATTAAACAGCCTTCCAGGCGCCATTGTTGGTGGTCTCATTCTGGGGGTTGCTGAAAGTTTGGCCGGTGGTTTTGTAACTATTGCCTTTAAGAACACACTTGCCTTCCTGATTATTATCCTTGTTCTCCTTGTCCGTCCTGAAGGATTATTGGGCACAGAGTTTAAGGAAAGGGTATAAAAAGAAATCCGAGATCAAGATAAAGTTTTTATGAGGTAGAAGGATAGGTTAAAATGGCTTTCCTAATTCCCTCACTGTAGGCAACTATGCATAAACACCTATATAGAAAAGAACATCTCCTCTTCAGGGAGACATTTAAACACTTTCTTTCCAAAGAGATAATTCCCTTTTATGACCAGTGGGAGAAAGAGGGGATTATTCCTGAGGAAGTCTGGAAAACAATGGGCCAGAATGGATATCTGTGTCCCTGGGTTGAAAAAGAATATGGTGGTGCAGGACTTGGACTTGAGTTCTCCTTTATTATCACCGAAGAGATGGCCTATGCTGGTGTATATGGCCTTATGGCTGGACTTCACAGTGATATTGTGGCCCCATATATACATGCCTTCGGAGATGCGGAGCAGAAAAAAAAGTGGCTTCCTGGCTGTGTTTCGGGCGATATAATCCTTGCTGTAGCTATGACTGAACCTGATGCAGGCTCAGATCTATCCTCGATTAGAACAACTGCCGTGAGAGAGGGAGAAAACTATATCATTAATGGAGAGAAGATATACATCTCTAATGGTATACTTGCGAACCTTATTGTGGTTGCCTGTAAAACAGAGACAGAATATAGATCCCCCTATAAAGATATCAGCCTTATTTGTGTGGAGGATGGCTCACCTGGGTTTTCCAGGGGTAGAAACCTGGAAAAAACGGGTTGGCATAGTCAGGACACAGGTGAACTTATATTCAGAGACTGTAAGGTTCCGGCCTCCAACCTCTTGGGAGATGAGGGAAGGGGATTCTACAGCATGATGGAAAAACTCCAGCAAGAGAGGCTTGTAAGTGCTATTATGTCTCAGGCATCAGCAGAGGCGACATTCGATATGACCCTTGATTATTGCAAACAAAGAAATGCCTTAAAGAAGGCAGAGATACCCATTGATACAAATAAAATTGCAGAGATGGCGACTGATATCGAGATAGGACGCACCTTTTTAAATAGCCTTATCTATGATCATATAAATGGTGAAGATATTATTAAGCGGGTATCAATGGCCAAATGGTGGACCTCTGATATGGCCAATAGGGTTATATCTCAGTGCATGGAACTATACAGAGATTATGGCTATTTAGAAGACTATAAAGTTGGGAGGTTTTTTAGGGATGCAAGAGCACACCCTATCTATGC
>Ga0180438_10010881_pt1 | contig 11089 bp, 7 predicted proteins | sample SS_ome_12_FD_132455 | JGI IMG/M metagenome (GOLD analysis project Ga0180438, IMG submission 132455) | Hypersaline lake sediment archaeal communities from the Salton Sea, California, USA - SS_3_D_2 metaG | ecosystem: Environmental > Aquatic > Non-marine Saline and Alkaline > Hypersaline >... | reverse complement strand
ACCCTGGGCCATAAGAATCATGTCGCCATCGTTGGCGTCTGCCAGACCATCCTGCAGATTATTGTAAGCATCAATCCAACTTGTCCCATCGCTGTTGCCCGTGGCAGAAGCATCAACGTAAATTGTGCCAGCTATTGCAGGGGCATACAGTACAGAAAACAACACGCACAATGAGAAAACAATCCTTTTAAAGTGTTTCATTTTTTAAACCTCCAAGTTTTTCAACAACTTCTTGTTCTTCGCGAGCGGGCTACTAAGGATACATCAGGGCCCGTACTGGTCCGCTCGACCCTCCAGCAACAGGCATCAGAATAGTCTATGTCATAGGCATATCCCTCCTAACAATTGAACATTGGTCGATGTTTACCGCACACCGGAAAAAAGCAGGAGAACACAAAGCTATTGTCACATTCGCAGTCATAGTTTCTCCTCTAAGCCAAACAACACACGCGTGACCCATGGGAAGATCACCCGACCTCGGATGACATGGCTGCCTTTGCTTCCAGAGGCGCACTTACACAACTACTGCGGACTACTATTTAGTTTAGGGTATTTACGTAGTCCGCGTTGTTGGCGGCAAATACGTTATCTTGAGGTGTTGCGCATGTCAAGCAAATTATTCAGATTTTTCAGGTTTTTTTTCATTGTCATTTAAGGATATAGGATTGTTTCTTTCTTTGCCACGGTGTAAAGTTGTTCGGCAGGAGGGAGTGCAAGGGATACTACTCAAGAGGTTGCGAGAATATGGGCAGACCAGGGAAGCTGGGCAAGTTGGGATGTGTAGTAAATTTCAATTTGCCTTCTTACCTTGTTCCGATTTGACCAGAATGGTGGATTTGCTACTGCAGACCTGAATTAGTTGATCACGATCTGGAGCCAGTCGGACGTTGCTTCTCATGCCATCAAGGCAAACTATCTGTAGAGGAATTGGGGTAATCACTTAGTGGATTAAGGGCTTTCACAGCTCAAGGCCCATTCCGGCGACAAAGACATAGCAGCAGTAAGGTCCAGAAGGGCCCAGCTCAAAAACGCCATGATTTTGGTATGCTCAACGAGTGACTCGCAGCTTATTCAGAACGCAAAAGACGACGCGGGGGAAAATACTTGATACTTGACGGCATTATATTTATAATTGGGCCAAGTTTGCAGTGGGTCCGACCCGAGGACATAAGGAGGAGTCACTTCTTGCGGTAGAGTCCTGTGGGGCCACGACCATTATTCGGAGGTATCGTATGAAAGGAAGGGCGAAAAACAACTCTGAGCCGCTTGTTCATATTTTAGAGAATCGTCAGCTGCGACCAACCAAGAAGTTGGCGGTCCTGTGTGCTCAAAGGCGAGAACAAATGAGAGTGCTTTGTGCGATATGCGTCTTTGTTGCAGTTTTGACAGGTCTGTCTGCCGCAACGGCTGAAGGCAACGTCCGAGTCACCCGCCTCAGCCACGAGTATTACTCAGACGAAAAAGAACAGAAAGACTGTGGAGTGGCCGTAATAGCCGTGGAGCCGCAGACCTCACCGGGCGATAGCGACATGGAAGGCACGGTGTGTGAACCAACCCTCGATGGGCGTGGTTGTGCCAAGACCACCTGCACAGAGCCGTCGATGAGGTGCCTGCCGAAGGCGGTAGAGCACCATATTGCAAGCCCCCTTTTTCCGCACGGGGGAGTTGATGATCTCGGCCCAGTCAGCGGGACGATCGAAATCGAGGGCATCTTAGGAAAGGAGACACTAACGATAGGACAGGAGTGGCCCACCGTGATGCGCATCGCACGAGAGGACCCAGTGCAGGTGGGAAGCCGCCGATTGATTAACACGAAGGTGCTGGAGATGGCATTTGTTGCAGTGGGCATGTCCAGCCAGATCCCTATCAATGGCTCGCCGACTCGAGAGAGCACCGGTCGCATCGAAGGCTGCAGTAGTCCAGGAAGCGATTTTCCGGCGGAGGGTTCTTTCGACCTGTTTCTTATAGCTACAATCAGCATTATTCCAGGTTCCGGTGCTATCAATTGCTGGCACGAGCAGCCGATACCATTGGTTTCGGGCGGTATAGACTCGGTTCCACTGTCGGGCGCCGTGTTCGAAACGCCGCCAGAGTGGGAGGGCGTGGAACTGATAGGCCGTCTTTTCGGCCAGGATATCGGGATCGGGCAGTCAATTCGGCACATAGTGCTTGAACTGGGACCAGTCAGAACTGAGTGGGAAGTGGTTGAATGCGAGTGTATGGATGAAAGGCAGAACCGCGTGTTCATGATGAACGCCGAGTGTTTGAACTGTGCGGACCTGAATCGTGACGGAGTGGTCAATCTGAAGGACCTGGCGATAGTCACAGATCAGTGGCTTGACAACTGCTGGTAGGAATGCGGAGGATTTCGCCGGCGTCCCAGATACATTCTGCCGCTTTACATGGTGCATTCAAAAATCTCTCGCTCCGTGCTCGCGCCGGGGCGACGTTGATTCCGTCAGTTAATAGGAGTTAGCTTTCTGCGATCACTCTGTCGTTGGGACTGCTCAGATCGGTTGAAAGCATCATTTGGCGCAGGGCGAGTTGGGAGCCCTTGCACTCATTCGCGGCAAGACTGGACGGCTCGCGGGAACACAAGAGATGCTACTCTTTCGACCGCTCGAACCTGGACATCGGTGCTTCGGGGCCGCTGAACTCCGTAGCTCGGTACTTGTTTGTTTCGTCCTGCGACATGGCCCGGCCGTTGACCAAGTGAGGTGTAACGAAGACAACCAACTCGCTGTCGATGGTCTCCTCGCCTTCAAACTTGAACAGGACTCCGAGCAGCGGCATATCGCCAAGTAATGGCACTTTGTTAATTTGCTGAGCGATTTCTCTCTTGCGCAGACCGCCCAGGACAATGGTTTGACCGTCTTCTATCAACAAGGTTGTATAGGCTTCGCGCGTGTCGACAATCGGCTGAGGAGTCGTTCCTATGGTTGTCCCTCCGGTGCCGACATTTACGGTTCCGGTCTGGACACTGAACTTGGGTTTGAGTTGTAGTCTGATCATGCTGTCACGTGTGAGATGCGGTGTGACCTCAAGCGAAACACCTATTTCCTTGAATTCGGTTGTCCCAAAGGTGATTGTCGTCCCGCCTCCCTGGTAAATCTGCTGGTAAGGTTGTTCGGTGACGATTTTAATCTCAGCGGTTTCATTATCAAGAACAAGTATTCTCGGATTGGCCAACAGCTTGGCATTTACGTTTTCCTGCTCGGCTCTGAGCACGGCGTCGATATTGAGGCTGCTGTTCAGTATGCCGAATCTCAGCGCTGCAGTGGTGTCTGCGGCCTCATTGACAAGGCCCGAAAATTTCCCTGTCAAGTGGGGATCAGTTCTACTGCCGCCGGCATTGGTCAGGGTGCTGACCGTACCGCTTGTGCCGTCGACTACTGCAACGCCGTCCGTACCGTAGCTTGTGTTCCTTCCTATGCGCCAGTCCACGCCGAGGTCGAGCCTGTCCTTGCTGGTTACATCATAGATTCTCGTCTCAACGAGTATCTGGGGCGTGATGCGATCGATTTCCTCTATGAAGGTGTCTATAGCCTTGATCCTGCTTTCAATATCACTGACAATTATGTTACTTGTGCCCACATTTGCGGAAAGCGAGCCGTACTCTTTGGAAATGAACTTCTTCAAGGTTTTTTCGACTTCCGTGACGTCGGCGTAGGTGATTCGATAGATTCTACTGACGATATTCTCCAATTCCACTTGCGGTTTTACCTGATCGGCGGGCAACACCCTGATCATGTGCTCATCTACAACATGCGCGAAACCATGTGCCGCAAGAATATTCTTGAGCGCTTCTTCGAGGGGAACGGAGGTAAGGGTGGCCGTGACGAATGTGTTGGCGACTTCGGGGCTCTTGATGACATCCACGTCCGCCTTTTCAGCGATGAGCGTAATCACGTCTTCGATAGGCGTTTGTTTGAAATTAACAGTTATGGGTTTCTGCATTTTTCGCTGGAGATCGGTCATGATTTTTTTTTCTTCAGTATCCTGAGCCTCGGTAGCAGCTGGAGCACTTACGACCATGCAGAGAAAAATCGTCAGCAGTTTCAAAAGCCAAAATTTTGTATAGCTGTTTTTCATAATAGTACCTTTCTCAAATTCACAATTAGAGGATGATATAAATTCTCGGTTATGCTATTTTGCCGGTCCCACATTCTGTGTCCAGGTAAGACCGTTCTTTTCAAACACGATATTGTTCTTGTTTATCTCCACGACTTTTGCTCCCGCGACGGTATCGCCTACACGAACGGTTCTACCGCCTATCAACGTTATCGATGCGGAAGGGTCCTGCTCGTCTATAATTACAGCGGTCACGGTGAGTTCGCAAGGATCGCCGGAGACAGCAATCTCCATCGGGTCACGAAGTGCTGCCGGATAGATGCCCGGGATTTTCCAATCAACAGTCTTTGCGGAAAGAGGTTTCGGAGCGGGTAAGCGCGGATGCAGCGGCGGCGTTTTGAAAGCCCTGACCAACAAAAGGACAAAAATAGCAGATAACAGTGGTATTAGCATTACCGTTACAACTTGTCTTTTCGTTTTGCCCTCTCCTCGACTCACCGGCGGTTTACTCATGACTTGCTCGGAAACTCCTTGCCGCAAGCCCCGACCCTTGGCGGCAGACGCAGCTTGCCGTCCGTGCAGGTCCTCAGCGGCTTGCGAGGCCGCTCCTGGCGTCTTAAGAGACACATCTATGCCGGTGGCAGAAGGAGGGGTTTCGCTTGGCGTTTGCCGAAGGTTGTCTTTGTTCGGAAGCGGTACGCCGTCGAAGATCGACGAGATTTTCTTATGCAATCCCGCTTTACGTTTTGACATGAATTATTTCCTTTATCATATTTCTCGCATCGGAGTCCGGGGCAAGACCCCATTTCTTCCAGGAGATGTAGAGGTCAAAAGGGGCAGTTGACAAGTATGACCGGCCCGGTTTATCTCCATCGCCAGCATTCTGTATTCAGCGGAGGCTTTGCACTTGGGGTCATACATTAGGACCGACTCACCGGCACTTGAAGACTCGGCCAGTCTGACCGTTCTATGGATTACACCATCGAATATGACCTTGCCGAAATATTCTCTCATCTGGTCCTGAATCTGTCGGCACAACAACGTTCTTTGCTCGACAAAGGTGAGCAATATACCGAGGATATTTAACCCATGGTTGAAGCGCTGCCTGACCACATCTATTGTTCCCAGCAACTGCTTGAGGCCCTCCAAGGCGTAGTATTGCGTCTGTACGGGAATTATCACATCTGAACCGGCCACAAGCGCGTTGAGTGTGAGCAGGCCAAGCGATGGTGAGCAGTCAATAATGCAGATGTCATAGATTTCACCCACACAGGAGAGCCGTCTTTTGAGGATATATTCCCTGTGATGTAAAGCAGCCAGTTCGAGTTCGGCGCCGGAGAGCAGAATGTTACCGGGCACTATGTCAACTCCCTCAGTAGGCGTGCTTATAATAACGGCGTCCATACCAACTTGTTCACCAACCAGCACATCATAGAGACTCCTGTCGAGTTCATCGGGCTCATGTCCGAATCCGAGGGTCGCATGGCCTTGCGAGTCGAGATCTACTACCAGAATTTTTTTTCCGAGCTCGGCGAATGCGGCGGCAAGATTCACAACCGTGGTGGTCTTGCCGCAGCCACCCTTCTGATTCGCTACTGCTATTGTTCTCATTTCTTCACCAGCAAAATCTGGTTATTATTCAATGGCTGAATGTCGCCTGCCATCAGTAACTCCGCTCATTTGCGGCAAATACGGTAAGTTCCATTTTCACCTCGTGGTTCGAGCCACCCTCGCCTGATCGCGTTATGACGAATTTGTCCACGAAAATCACGGGGGTATGCCTCTCCAATGCGTTCAAAAAGGTGGCAAACTGGTTATAACTTGTGCTGAAGGTAATAGTTACGTGATCTTCGCTTATTGTCGTACAGTCTGGCAGTTCCGAACTCTTGCATCTCCTGATAGTGAGACCGCGGAGTCTGTTCTCGCTGGCAAGTCCAGCAACGCCCGGAACGAGATCCGCCGAATCTTTCGTGTCAGCGACGAAATTCCTCAGTTTATCTTGCAGCCCTGAAAGGTGCCTGTCGAGCTCAGATCTGGCCTGATCCTCTTTATCCGCTATGCTTGTCTCGTAGATCTTCTTGAGTACGACAACCTCCTGTGACAAAGCCTCTCTGTGTTGCGCCTGCGGCGCCATTACGAACATGTACACGGAAAGCAGAACCACCGAAAAACCCACCCACATCAGAGTTGCTATTCGCAAATGTTTTCTGTGAGCAGGTTTCATAGAAATCTCTTCATAACCCCCGTGTTAACAAACAATCTATTTCGTAGGAGACAACTCTTCTCCCTTCGAAAGTAGTTGGTCCGTGCTGCGAAACCCTCCTGACAGCAGAGAACCGCAAGTTCATCGGATCGGAAACGCGCAGATCGTATTCGAATTTGCCGATGGCCCTGTCGCCCTCTGAATCAGCGGGAGTGTTGACTGTGATCCTCAACGTTCGTTTCGGAACGTTGATTATGACCTTTGTGTTTGGGTCGTCTTTCCCCGCCGTTTCCACGCTCACAAAATCCTCAAGTACTTCAAGCCTGTTAAGCAGCATTGAATCAGGCATATGTTCAACCAACCCGACCAGTATAGGTGACCACTGGGTATGTCTGCCGATACACGAGGCAATTTCCGACAAGCGAGCGTTTATAACCTTTTCCTTCTGCTCAAATGTCGTCTTGGTGCTCATGGCTATCGGAGAGCTTTCGACCTTTTTCTGGTAAAAATCTCTCTGCTGCGTCAGCACCGTGACACCGATGTTGTTGGTGATGTAAGTGGTCAGCAGCAACAGCGAAGCTATGACCGGGGGCGCAAGTCCGGCTACGGCGACGATGACACCACCCGATCCACTCCGCTTAACAACACCCTGTCCCTTAAGTAAATCTATTGTGAACATATCAAACCGACCTCATGGCAAGGCCTGCAGCAACAGCCATTGCCGGCCCGGTTTGCCGCAGAACTCTCTTGCTATGCAGTGAGGCGACATACGGGATCCTGTCGAAAGGGTTCCACAGCACAGCTTCTGCCGTAAGTTGACTATTTATCAATTCAACGAATCCTTTGACCATCGCAAAACCGCCACAGACGAGTACGCGTTTCACAGATGACTGCCTCTCAGCGGCGTAGTAACGAAATGTTTCCGACACCTCTGTGATTAGTTCTCGGCACGCTTTCGCCAGGCTACTGTGAAGTTCTGATTGCGGCTCACTCAATTGCTCCTCATTATAAAGTATCCTGGCAACAGTCTCCTCTGAGGCGTTTTTGTCTGCGGCCATGTGCTTTGTTATAATTCTGCCGCCATAGGCAATGTCGCGCACGAATGGCACGGAATCCGGCTGGGTAATTGCCAGGTTCGTATGCGAACTGCCGACATTTAGTATAGCGGTTGTCAGGCCATGTTCCGACTGTTCATATTCCTCCAGGCAGTTCAGCAGTGCCAGACTGTCGACATCCATTAGAGCCGCATCAAAGGATGCATCACGGACTATCCGCCGTTTTCTTGCTATCGACTGCTTTGTGGCGGCGACGAGAATCCCAACTATGTTGTTCTCATCGTTTGATATTAGCTGGTAGTCTATGACGCCGTCTCTTTCCACATCGAAAGGACAAACCTGGGCCGCTTCCAGTGCGACGGCGCCTTCTATTTCGTCGGCAGGCATGGGAGGGAACTTGAAACAGCGGACGGCAACATCCGAGCCGCCGACCCCACATACGATTGACTTTGTTTTGATGCCGGCTATTTTGAGATATGCGCGGATGGCAGTGGCTGTGTAAATGCGCCAGCGTGCATCATCACTCTGGTCCTCTGCCCCAACAGCGACTATGCCAGCCTTGGTAGCAATGTGCCTGCCTTTCTCCTTGCGCATTTGGATCACTTTGATGGCCCAGGAACCAATATCCAGGCCGACTACTTCGTCCTGTTTCACTCTTAGCAACTGTTTCCAACTCAAGTCGACAAATCCTCCTGCTCAAGTACCCACTTCAAGCCTCCTGCACATATTAATTCTATTCTACTCACGCAAAATGAGCAATATGCTACAAAAAAATTAAAAGTTGAAAAGGCTATCGCTACCTGAGCGGCAATATGCTTTTGACGTATTGCTTGAAGGTTGCCGCAGTTTGCCAGGACCAATCGGGAGCCGATGTGATAACGGCTTCGATCGCATTGCAGTCATACATCTGCGGCGTATAGGTGGACAAGCCGCGGAAACGCCCAGAAAATGGCTGGCATAGCCCCACGAGAGAAATCCGGTTGCCCATGGCCAAAAATACCAAAAAATGCCAAGAATTTCCTTGACAACGAAGTTCGCACTGCATACCCTATCTTTCTTAAAAAGCCTAAAGTGCGCAGATACCCCGAATCAAAATGGCCATCGGGTGTGCTCAAGGTGCGGAGGATTGTGGTAGAATGCTTCGCTATTCTTTGGAATCGGTGAGACCGAAATCACCGTCTGTCGCTGTGAATTACGCATTATATGTGGATAAACCTGCGGGGTCTGGAGGCGTGGTGATATGTTAACGATTAGGCAGAGCATTACTATCCGGGTGTTTCTGACCTGCGGGCTTGTGTTTATGAGCCATTGTGTGGTGCCCGCAGCGGAAGAAGTGATTTATTCAAATGGTTTCGAATTCGGTGATGGGCAGTTTGTATCGAGCGAACCACTGAATCCGGTTGCATGGCACTGCGGAGAACCCAATGACGCGTTTGATGGTGGTCCCGAGAGTAGCGGACATTCTGGGCTCAAGTGTTGGGGAACGAACCTCAACGGCGATGTTCCAGCCGGCGTTGATTTTCTGCTGACTTCACCGCCTATCAGGATTAGAACACTTATGCCGAATGAAACCGCCCGAGTGCGATTCTACGCCTGGATCGCAGTCGATATGCTTGCAGACCGGGGTGAATTCCAGGTTTCATCCGACGGTGTCGTATGGGAAACCAAAGCAGAACTGTTTTACACTATGCGGGGCGGCTGGAATGAGTACTACTTCGATGTCTCAGAATACTCAGGGCAGGACATATACTTGCGGTGGCGGCTCAAGACTGACTTGTACGATGCCTTCACGGAGGCGTGTTGTTTTCCGGACGGCGGTTGTGCAGACCTGATGCCGCCTGACTGCGCTGCCGAGGGCGGCATCGCGGCCGGCGACGGTACAGATGGAACTATATGCGCGGAGACTGATTGCGGGGGAGGAGAGACCAGTCCCGCCGCAGTGCACCCCAAGGTCGCAAAGCCCTTCAACATGGCGGGTTTCTACGTTGATGATGTTGCCGCCATAATTACCAAGTCTTCGGAAACAAAAACAATCCTGACGCTCGAGGGCCAGGAATCCCAATGGCAAGGCGCCTCATGCCCGTGGCTTTTTACCTGGGATGGTTCACAATATATCCGTGATAACGATATTTACTCCACAGCTCGAGGCGCCCAGAAGGAATACAGAGACTACTACACAATAAGCAAGCCTTTGGCGCCTGTCGACGGCAAATACATGGTGCAGTTACGAGAGACGGAACATGAGGAGTCTTATACAGACCTGGTGCAACTGGTTACAGTGGACCATTCGGGTGATGCGCACGTAGGATGTGATGAGAACGGCAATATCTTTACATACGCCCGGTTGAATTCCCCGGCCAGCGCGACGGACAACAGAGGTCGTGACGTTCTCGACGAGATTGCCTTCCAAGATGATGATGGTTTTGGGGGGTATAATCACGACTACATCGTACTTGACTTCAGCAATATTGACACCAGCGGCCCAGCAAAGCTTGTGTTCAGGGTCCAGGGTTTTCAGACAAATGGTCTTACCGACATTCCTACGTTCGAACGCCCCTGGATTCTGGTTCAGACACAGGATTCAGAGGGTAACTGGATAACGCAGAATCGATTTTATCCCCGTTGGGAATGGGCGACGAGCGTCTATGAGGTTGGCTCCTATCTGACAAGCAACAAACTCGTGAGGCTCTACGTGACGTCCTGCCACAAGGACAAATACCACGTAATTGATTACGTTGGCCTTGACACTTCTCCACCTCAAACAATCGACGTGCACACTCTGTCGCCGACCTTAGCGGCTCATTCTGTCGCTGGGGACGTTCTTGAGGGCATACTGGTTTCGGACGATAACTACGCATACATGTCAACTTCTCAGGCAATTACACTCGAATTCCCCGTGCCGGCGGATACAGGCCAGGTGCGCGGTTTCATCCTGATCTCCGAGGGTTACTACGTGCCCCTCGGCACATTTTATATTTACACTTGGGACGGCGTGAGATGGGCTCAGAGAGACGGCTGGACGGTCACTCAAAATGGCTCACAGGACCAGACACGGGACTTTGACCTGAGTATGTGGCTACCTGACCCCGATGGCGAGTACAAGGTGAGAGTCTGGCAGAACTACGCATGGAGTGCCGCATGGATTGACTTCTTGGGCATTGCGCGTGACGGCGCGCCTAAGGCAATGGTTTCGGCATATGATCTTTCGAGAAACGGCGTTGACGTCATACAGAAGTTGGAGGCCTCCGATGACAATAGGGTCATCTGGAGCGAGGTGGACAACGGCGGAGACCGAAACCGGTGGGTCGAGGCCATCTGGGAACCGGATCCCAATCTGCCCCCGACGACTTGTCCGATAACGATTACCAACCAGAACAGCGTGACACCCACAATCAACTGGAGCTATTACGACAATGAAGGTGACCCTCAGGTCAAGTACGAAGTCGAAGTCTGGACCGGGTCTGACGGTACGGGAACTAATGTGTGGGATCCACCCGCAGCAGAAGGACAAGACTCTTCCCTTGTCTACGCCGGGGAAGAACTGGTTTTGGGGCGGACCTATTATGCCCGAGTCAAGGCCTTTGATGGCTATTCCTGGGGGGGCTGGTGCGAAGGAAGCTGGATATTCTCCTCTATCATTTACGTTGATGCTTCTGCCACGGGCAACAGCGATGGGACAAGTTGGATTGATGCTTACAATAATCTGCAGGATGGTCTGGCAGACGCCAACGATGGCGACATGATTCTTATGGCCCAGGGT
>Ga0180438_10010880_pt1 | contig 11089 bp, 9 predicted proteins | sample SS_ome_12_FD_132455 | JGI IMG/M metagenome (GOLD analysis project Ga0180438, IMG submission 132455) | Hypersaline lake sediment archaeal communities from the Salton Sea, California, USA - SS_3_D_2 metaG | ecosystem: Environmental > Aquatic > Non-marine Saline and Alkaline > Hypersaline >... | reverse complement strand
GCTTCTCGATCATAACCTGTTTTGATTCAGGTCTTAAGCGTAATTTTTCTTCAAAGAAAAAATCGAGAGACAAGATTTTTTCTTTTCAAAAGTATGCCTAACTTCAATTTTGCAAAAGTTCAGATTCTATTAACAAGTCAAGTGCAGCGCCGCGGCAACGTTCTCATCCTTTTCTGCCAGTTCGTTGAACCTGGCGACCGCTCTGTGTGTGTCGAGGGCGATTATTTCGATATTCTGCTTTTGTAGAGCCTTCCTGGTTTCTTCGGGGATTTTCATCATGCCTGAAGCTCCGCAGCCCACAACTATAACCGAAGGCCCGGCTGCGATTACGGACTGAAGGTCTTCCACAGCCAACAGATGCCCCCGCTTTCTCCACCAGTCGGAGTGTACGGAATCGCCGAAGATAAGACAATCACTGTTGTATGCCGCCCCATCCACAACAACGTTACCAAATTGATAAGAATCAATATGCATGTTCCGGCATCCCGGATTAAGGATGCTTCTCGTTGCCGTCAGGGCAATCGGCCCCTCTGTGGCGACCCACCTGTACCGGCAACCTGCAACAGGTCGCTCAATTACCGTCTTTGGTCTCGACCGGAGATTCTGCCTTCCACCGTCAAACCTGCGCTGTCGCGTTCACCCCGTTACGCGATCAGGCGTGCGTACAGGGGCAACACCCGTGCATGCTATCGGGGTACAAAGGTCCGGTCAGCGGCTCGCCGCGTGCAAACTTTTCCTCGTCATCCTCGAAAAGCGACAGGCACGTCTCGGCAGTCTTCTTGAGTTCGCCGGTCTCGGCTTCGGTGATGGGACGGAAGGATCGCCCCCCTTCGATCGCCTTGTCGAGAAGATCGAGAAAAGACGGCGGTATTCCCGCTGCCACCTGTTTTTGCGAGAGGACAAATCGCATCGCGGCGTTCGCTTCTTCCTGGGTCTCGGTCGCGCGGTACCACCATTTTCGAGTTTTATCCATGCCACGGGGCCAGGGGCCTTTCGACAGCGCCTTGATTGCCAGCACACCCGCGCCCTGTTTGTCCGCCAGTTCGATCACGGGCTTGCCGAAGCCGATCTTGTAATACTCGACGAAGTTGATGGGGAACATGACCGTATCGAACTTAAAACCGTTCATGGCCGCCAGCGCGCCTTTGGTGGTATGGGCCGAAAAGCCGATGTGCTTTATCTTGCCCTGCTCTTTCGCTTTCAGGATCGTCTCCATCGCGCCGCCCGGGCCGAGCGCCCTTTTCACTTCTTCCGGCGTAAAAATACAATGGAGCTGGTACAAATCGAAATGGTCGGTCTTGAGCCGTTCGAGAGATCGCTCCAGTTCCTTGCGAGCGCCCTCCTTGTCCCGCATTTTCGTTTTGCAGGCCAGGAATATCTTGTCCCGCTTGAGAGCCTGAAGCCCGATTCCCATCTTAATCTCGCACTGGCCTTTACCATACGCTGGTGCGACGTCGTAATAATTGACGCCGTTCTCGTACGCTTTGACGATGCCTGCATTACACTCTTGCTGTTCGTAGTGCACCAGCGCCAATCCCGGAAAACCAACAACAGAGACTTTCTCGCCCGTCCGGCCCAACACACGTCTCGGCAGCCCGTTGACTCTGTCCTCCTTTGGACCGGTAGCACAGCCCGTAGTACCCACTGCATAACCCGCGGCAACGCCGCCGGCGACTTTCAGAAATGATCGTCTTTCCATGATCGTCTCCTATTCTTCCTATGTCACCATTGTATTTTGACAACTCACATGATTATAGAGTAACCGGCCGGCTAAATCAAAGGAACCTTTCCGGGAACCGCCACGGGCCTGACGGGCAGATCGCCGAGTTCGTGTTTGCCGACAGACAGATCGAGCCTGGACTTAAGCGCCCATTTCCAGCTTAGTGCCCTGCCGGTGTAGGCGCTCATCCGGCCCAGAATAACCGTCATTGTGCTCTCGGCGAGTCTCTTGCATTCGTTGATAGGCTCGCCTTCTCGAATGCTCTTTATCAGGTTGGCGCACTGGGCGATCTCGCCGCTATGGATTTTGTCGTCGTATGTAAAGACTTTTTTGCCTTTTGTGTCTTCTATGTAACCCTCGGCCCGGGTGGTCCAGGTCGAGCCTTTCGAGCAGACGACGCGCTCGCCCACGCGCGGTGTCGAGCCGTCGATCTGGGAGCACATGCTCATTACGCGGATGCCGTTGGGATATTCGTACTCGGCGGAAAAATGGTCGTATATGTTGCCGAACTCCGGGCCCGTCCGTGCCTGCCTGCCGCCGACGGCGAGGCACTGCACCGGGGGCGAGCCAATCGCCCAGTTGAGAATATCCATGTTGTGCAGATGCTGCTCGACGATGTGATCGCCCGAGAGCCAGACAAAGTAGGGCCAGCACCGAATTTGCCATTCCATATCCGACCATTCGGGCTTTCTTTGCTCGAAGTGCCACTTGGAGTGCCCCCAGTTCCAGTACGCCTGGCCTCCGACAATGTCGCCGAGCCTGCCGTCATGTATGCGTTTGATAAGTTCGAGATACTGCGGCTGCCATCGCTGCTGAGTCCCCACGACGATAGACAGGCGCTTGCGATCTGCCAGTTCGGCCGAGGCGAGCAGCGACCTTACGCCGACCGGATCGACCGCGCCGGGTTTTTCCACGAACAGATGCTTGCCGGCCTCGAGCGCCGCGGCGACCATCTGCGGACGAAATGCCGGCGGGGTAGTCAGCATCACAACGTCGATTTCTTTCATCGCCATGATCTTCTTATAGGCGTCGAAGCCGAAGAAAGTCGTCTCGGGAGTCACTTTTACTTTGCCGCCGGCGGCTTTTCTCATCCTGGCAAGGGAGCTGTCGATTCTGTCCTTGAAGATGTCCGCCATCGCCACCATCTCAAGGCCCTCGGCGGACCTGAGAAGATCGACCGCGTCTTTTGTCCCTCTGCTGCCGCAACCGATGATTGCGATCCCCATCTTGTCCGAGCCTGCTGCAAATGCTCGGCCGCTTTTTGTCACCATCGCTCCCGCGGAGACGGCCGCACCGGCCTTCAATAAATCTCTCCGGGATATCTGTTTGGTCTGGTCTTTCATCTTATATTCCTCTGTTACCATCGAATATCAGGATTATCAACGAGACTACCGAGCCTTGATTATAAGCCGTCGGGCCGGTTCATGCAATACACACTAACGTCACAATGGATTATCCGTAAAGTCTGACAGAAACGTCATTTGCTCGAAAACTTCCCGCGGGATGTTTTAGAAAGCAAAAGATTTGACTTTTCGCAATGGACCCTGTATTTTGACAGCGATTAGGCTCGGCAATGTTGTTGAGCAGCAATATATAGGACGTTGTCGGGTCGGATGTTAAAGTCCGAAAGGAGTTATGCGATGAGATGTTGGGCTGGTATCTTGCTCGTTATTTTAGTGTGTTGTTGTTCCGGTTGCGCTAAGTACTTCTATCAGGAAGGCAAGAGTTTCACCCAATGTCTGGAAGACCGAGCCGAGTGCTTAAAGGAGCTCAATAAGCGTCTGGCGGTGCAATCCAAAAGTCCCGGCGGCTATGAACATAAATTTATCGATGACTGTATGACGCGCAGAGGATACAGGCTCGTAACTGAGGATAAACTGCCTCTTGGCGCAAAAAGACAGGATCCGGCTCAAACGCTGCGCGGGATCCTTTACGGCCAAAGACGAGGCATAGCAGGCGAACTGGACGAGAAATAGAGGCATCGTCTGTTTCTGGAGCAGTGGCCGAGCGGCTTAAGGCGACGGTCTTGAAATTCGACATCGGATTCCACTTCTTACGCATGTAATTGCGATTAAAGTAGTTAGCAATTCCCAAATGTCTCATATAGCAACAGATAACACACCTATTGGTTGTAGTCCGGTTGTAGTTTTTGTGTTGCCCAGTTGGCTTAACTGACTCCCTGAAAACGTCAAATTTTGGAACCACAATCCGGACAATAATTCACATTCCCACTCAACCTCTCATCACAAACCGGGCACCTTCGAGTCAATCCTAACGCTCTGCTGCTGGTTCTTGGACATACCAAAAGCAAAAGTAAAGATAGAATCACGGCTACGGCTGTCCCGGTCAAAAATTCCCGACGGATCCACCCTGCCTTTTCTGCAATTCCAGTATCTGCAATCCAATTCGCAACCACCAAGATGTTGGCCAAAAGGAAAACAATCCCAATCAATACCAACACAAAAAATTTTCTAATTGCCAGAGTCATCACAAGCTCCTTTAAAAAGAGTTAACATTTGCCAATAGGATTGTAGCGCGTGACATGAAGGTAGCGCAAGTTTTTTCTTCTATAAATCCTCTGTGAGTGATTTAAGTGCGCGCTCAAGCACCACTTATAACCTGAAAAATTTTTTAATCCCCCAATTTATTTTGTTGAAACCGGTATTCCAAGCAATCAAAATGCACAAAAGATCAGGGCTCGTGGAAGGAGTCCACGTGAATTCTATTTTTCATGGAGGCACGAGTATAGCGAAAAAGAAATAGGAGCACGAGTAACATGTTCACAGCTTGAAAGTCGCCATTTATTGACGGTTTTCTTTTTTGGTTCCGGCTCAAATCTGAGTCACAATATTCGGACAAGCAAACGCCAAGTTTAGGATTGCCCTTTGGACTTCTCGGTCGTTCTTGATCAACTCTACAAGAACTTTGGCCAATTGGTCCTTGCTCATCTGATTCAACAGAACCAATTCCGATTGTAGTGTTTCAACGTTCATAATCTCACCTCTCCAACTTGAACCATTCGATACGAAAACCAAAACCAGCTTTCTTATTGATCCATATCTCAGCAGGCGCCTCAGTATCGCGGCGTTCGTATCCCTGCTTTTCAAGCTCGGTATCGATTCCCATCTTCTGTTTCATCTCCGAAAATTAGTTCAGGCACTGCTCACGTCGAGGCAGTGACTGAACCTCTTCAGTTGACTTCTTGAAAATCACACAATACTCGTGCTTAATTGGGACATCTTCCATCTTGCCATATCGCTTACGGTCGCTGGTACAGTTGTGCTGGACCTTAATGATGATGCTCCGAATTTCGCCACATGGCAGGTTTAGCACTTCTTTCACAATAGGCGTGTACTTGCCACTTCGTCGGACATCCCCGATTAGAACTGCCAATCGACCGCCATACTCCAATGCCTCGTAACAACGTTTCAAACAAATCATCAAAAGTTTCCGAAATTCTTCATAAGTATCGCAGGCGCTCAGGTCATTGGGATTGTCCTCGCTATATCGGATAATGTTCCAGTACGGTGGGTGTATCCAGACAAAGTCATACTTACCTGGCAGGTCTTGCTGGGTCAAATCAAATCCTTCCCGAAGGTCACCACCCCAATAGCTGATGCCGGTCTTCTTGTACTTGTTCAGACCTTCAACAACGTCTCTGCTCGTGCCTGATCCTTGCATCGGATCGCCAACAGGACGCACCTTATAGCGAAGCAAGAGATCCTTCAGGAGCCGGCCGTCGCAATTACCTCTATACTTTCCGTCACCGAACAACGGACAGCGGTTCGGGTAGGAGACTACAGAAGTCATATCTTCATCTTCAGCAAAAATATCATAAAATCCTTTGCCCAACCGGTTAAGAAGTCCGTTGCTGACGGCTCCTGACAACCCTGCACGGATTGTATGTTCTGGTGTTCCAGGCTTCTGTCGAAGTATTTCTATATGCATTTCCCGAATATGGCTTGCTCCATTGCAATCGACGAATCCCAGGAGCAGTGTCCGTATTGAAACATCTGACATTTTCAGCCTCCCCTGACCTGAGCGGCCAGGCCTTATGGGATGGGGCTGGCTGGGCTTGTCAAGGGCAAATGAGACCACCACGGTATCTGACCTATCCTATTGAATAAGAAGCATTTATATCCCTGAACCTCCAGATGCCAATTTTGCCTTTTTGCTGATATAATGATCCCTTTGAAACGGTCCGTTTGCTCGTTTTGGAGGAGGTTTTAATGGTCTTATGAGCAAGAATAGTGAAGTCATCAGTTGTGCAATCGCGTTGCTTATCAAATCGGCTATCGTGGCCGCCCGATTCTCAGGGAGAATTCGTAAACGAAGCCTCAAACGGCTAGCCGCCCTGGACATTGATGAGAAAGACAAGGAAATCCTCTTTCTCAAAGACAAGCTCTACCGGCTCGAAACGCAAAACGCCATTCTTCTGAAACGCGTTAATAAACACCAGAAAAAACCCCGGTACACCCTAAGAGAAAGGCTGTTCATACTCTGGCACATGGAAACCTTTCAGATACCCAGGCGAAAGGTTGCCGAGCATCTCGGTGTCTCCAGATCAACTGTTTATCGATGGCTGCACAAGATCCAGGACGACAAGCAGGTTCGCATTCCAGCCAACAAGACACCAACGGATATTGTCGCCTTGGTATGGGAAATCGCTAAATCTAATATCAGTTGGGGACGCGTCCGAATTGCCAATCAGCTGGGCCTGCTAAACATATTCATCGCTGCTTCTACTGTACGCAATATTTTACAGAATCCCAAACCTGCGGCTACATCATCAATCAAAAAAGACACTGATGAAAAGGAAGAAGACAGATCAATTCCTGCTTGGTACCCCAATCATGTCTGGTCGATTGACACAACAGAGGTCAGGTGTTGGGGGCTGTGGCCTATTAAGATATGTGTTGTGATAGACCATTTCTCCCGTAAAGTCATGACTGCTGTTCCACTGGAAGGGCCAAATGCCGGGTGGATTCGTGAAACGCTAGAAAACGCTATTGACACACACGGATCACCTAAACACATTATTTCGGATCAGGACAAGGTTTTCATTGGGGCTGTCTTTGCAGAATTACTCGGTAAATACCATATTAAACAGCGTCCGGGAGCCATAGGGAAACACGGCTCAATTGCTGTTACGGAACGAGTCAACAAAACCTTGAAATATGAATGGCTCAAACGCGTAGTATTAATCAAGGGTGTGGATCATCTGGTCGCATTGTGTGGAGAATTCGAGGATTGGTATAACGCCTGGCGCCCCCACATGACACTCGATGGCCTTCGGCCCGATGATGTTTATAACAATAAAATGCCTGAGAAGCCTGATCGTGATTCAAAGATAGTGCCGATCCATATTGAACGATATTTTTTCAAGGAGACCCGGGTCACTGGATATCGCCTAAAAAATGTTGCTTAGGTTCTACCTCTGGTTACCCCCTGCTCTTGTCGACATAGAGAAAGTCTCTAAATGAAGCAAGATATCCATGTGAATTTCCTGACAATGGGTTCATTTGTCAGCATTGACACTGCGCATTCACCATAGCGGTTCCATTTATAAAGTTTTCAATGAGCATATTAAGCGAATTCCAAGTTTCTATAGTGGTCCTATGGGCGCTTAGCAAGGGCACTTGTGGCGATAGTGATTTTAGTGTTTGACTTTGAGCTCTCGTAGGTGGCCCATGTAAAGAACGGAAGGGCTAATGTGCCCACATCACCTATCTCGGCAGTTTTCTGCGAGAACAAACTCGAGGTCCTGCGTTCCGAGAGATCTGCCAATTCTTCCCATTCTGAATTATCCTCTGAACGGCTAGTCTGGCCCAGTGGCGAACTAGTCCCAGAACAAGCTTAGATTGAATTAGCTAAGTGACATCATTCTTAAAAAACACTCGAAATGACCCTTTTGGTGCATTATAATGCATTTTGGGCAATCCAAAATAATGCAAACACTTGCATGAAAGGAGTCATTTCGAGTGAAGAAAAAAATAGCAAAACAACTGAGACAACGCAAGCACAAAATTCGCAAACGCCTCGACAAAAGAACAAGACCTGCCAATATCGAGCCTATGCTCAATCCCGGCAATATCCATTACGAAATCTCTGATCGCAACCGGGGTATGCTATATGGCGGAATAGGTGCTATACAGATGATGGTCGGGCGGCTGAAACTGGACGAAACCATCAATCGCTATCTTCGTGTTTTCAAGTTGCACAATCCATATTTTGAGTCGGACCATGTTCTCAACATCGCCTTCAACATTTTGTGCAACGGTCAATGCCTTGAAGACATAGAGCGATTGCGAAACGATGAAGTTTACCTTGACGCAGTCGGCGCCGATCGCATACCCGACCCGACTACGGCCGGTGATTTCTGCCGCCGCTTTACCATCAAAGACGTTGAGATATTACAGGAGATTATCAACGAAATTCGCCTGAAGGTCTGGAGCCGGCAGCAGCCGGAGTTCTTTGGCGAGGCGATCATCGACGCCGACGGGGTTATCGCCGGAACCACCGGCGAATGCAAACAAGGGATGGATATGTCGTACAAAGGTATCTGGAGCTATCATCCTCTGGTGGTATCCCTGGCCAATACCGGCGAGCCGTTGTATCTTTGCAATCGCAGCGGCAACTCCAAGAGCAGCGAGAAGGCGGCGGGATATCTCGACAAAGCTGCTAATTTATCTCGTCGCGCCGGCTTTAAAGAGATTAGATTTCGAGGCGACACGGATTTCAGCCAGACAGAATATTTGGACGGCTGGGACAAACAGGGCATCAGCTTTGTGTTCGGTATGAGCGCTATGCCTAATCTGGTAACGACAGCCCAAAACCTCCCGGAAACCGCCTGGAAAGGCCTTATTCGGCCGCCGAACTATGTTGTCAAGACAGAGCCACGAGCAAAGCCGGACAATGTCAAAGAGCAGATTATCAAGGAGCGAGGCTACAAGAATATCCGGCTGCAATCCGAGCATGTGGCCGAGATTGAGTATAAGCCCGTCAAATGCCGTAAGTCGTATCGAATGGTAATTCTGAGAAAGAATCTTTCGGTAGGAAAAGGCGAGGCTGTTCTATTCGACGATATTCGTTACTTTTTCTATATCACCAATGATCGCAAAGCCAGCAGAGCCGAGGTGATTGGCGATGCCAACAATCGGTGCAATCAGGAGAACCTGATAGAGCAGTTGAAGAACGGTGTTCGTGCGATGCGTATGCCGGTCGACGATCTGGTCAGCAATTGGGCTTATATGGTGATGGCTTCATTGGCCTGGAACCTGAAGGCTTGGTACGCTTTATTACTGCCTGACAAGGGCCGATGGCATAAAAGACGCAAGGCGGAAAAGAAAAAAGTCCTTCGTATGGAGTTCAAGAAATTCCGCAATTTCTTCATTATGCTGCCGTGTCAGATTGTCAAGACCGGCCGCAAACTTGTGTATCGGCTGCTGGGCTGGAATGAATACTTGGATGTGTTTTTCCGTGCGGTCAAGGCCTTTGATTATCCGCTTCGCTGTTGAGCGGCGAGAGGATGAAGTCGGGGTATGGATGTCCCGATCCGTGCGGACCTTTGAGATGTTGAAAGCAGGTTGAACTATGATAAAGCAAAAACTTGGTAGAAAATTCTCAAGCCATCCTTGGCTGACAGCATCCTGCTGCGCAGAAAAAATCATCCCGCCAAGGCTCATCTACCACGCCACTGTACGCTTGTTTTGGGTTTAGGCCCAGCAAGTAACAACTATAGTGTACTGCGGAAAATGTACACTGCCGGGCTAGATGTAGTCCGGCCGAATTGTTCACACGGCACCCACGAACAGCTTCTCGGCGCTATAGAACTTGTGCGCCTGTTGAACAATAAGTATGACAGGCGTATACGAATCATGCTGGATCTAGAGGGCTTTCGTATGAGGATCGGTCGGCTCAAAGAAAACGAATCCTTACTGCTCAAAAATCGGACTACGGTATGGCTGTCCAATGACATGAATGCTTCATACTCAAGGATGATACCGTTTGACTACAAAGGCGACTTGAGCGGAATAATGCCGAAGCAATTGATCTTCATTGACGACGGCAGTCTTATTCTTCGTGTCAAGAACACCTCGGCCAGCAGCGTAAAAGCGCTCGTTGTCGAAGGAGGTGTTCTAAAGGAAAGAAAAGGAATAAACATCCCTGGTGTGGATCTTGACTTTGAAGGAATTACAGCCAAAGACAAGCAGGACATCAAATTCGGCATAGACAATGGAGTCGATTACATTGCTTTGTCTTTTGTGCGAGATCGGAGTGATGTTGAACAGGCCGCTGCGCTCATAAAACCAACACTGCACACTTGTAGGCTCGTGGCGAAGATCGAGAATCAGCGAGCGATAAAGAATATCGACAGCATAATTGATGCCGCCGACGGGATAATGATAGCTCGCGGCGACTTGGGCGTTGCCATACCCATCCATGAGGTCCCCATAGTCCAAAAGCGAATAATCAGAAAAGCCAATGCAGCACACAAATTTGTCATCACTGCAACACAGATGCTCGAACACATGGTCGAGCATAGTAGACCAACGCGTGCTGAAGTCACGGATGTTGCCAACGCGGTCATTGACGGGACCGACTTTGTCATGCTCTCGGCAGAAACAGGCGTTGGCCGCTATCCATACGAGTCAGTCCTAATGATGAACGCAATAATCAAGTTTACAGAAGAGTCCGCGTCGGAATTTAGGGGGGCCTGACCCTCTCTTTTGCCACGACCATCTCGTCCTTAGTGATCCCGATGCCGGACTGCATTGTAAGTGGTCGGATCAAGAGCTAACCACTTCGTGTCATTCGCCGTTGTCACGGTAATCAAGCTTGTGGATTGTCCCATTCCTAAGCAAAACAGCAGCATTGTGTTAAGTAACCTCGACACCCTGAGAGTTACTGTGCTTCAAATCTGGCATGGGTCATACCAACTGTCTCACGTCGCTCCCTATAGGCAAGCAAATCTGCGTCACTGTTTAGCTTGGTTTAGTGAATTTGAGCCTCATTCTGTGCCAAGAATCAAGCCTGAACCAGCCTTTACCTGCTTCACTCCTTGGACCTTTCCAAAGTGCTTGCTCAACACTGACGTCGGTGGCCTCAGTGTGCTTTTTACCCTCCATTCACGGTCGGATGTATCATGAATCGGTCCGAATTCTTGGTTTTGTCTTTACAATCCATAAAGAGTTTTTACTATCACATTTGTTATGCAATCTTGGCCTGAATATCTCGGTCGTATTTTATTGATGTGCGCATTTCTTTGCGGCTCGGCTTATTGCTCAGGTGCTGAGACAGCGTTTTTCAGTCTATCAAAACGACAGGTAAATCGACTAAGAGAGACTAAACCCCGGTTTGGTACTCTTG
>Ga0180438_10010879_pt1 | contig 11089 bp, 9 predicted proteins | sample SS_ome_12_FD_132455 | JGI IMG/M metagenome (GOLD analysis project Ga0180438, IMG submission 132455) | Hypersaline lake sediment archaeal communities from the Salton Sea, California, USA - SS_3_D_2 metaG | ecosystem: Environmental > Aquatic > Non-marine Saline and Alkaline > Hypersaline >... | reverse complement strand
GAGGATTCTCCACTCTTGATAACAATCTTGAGGATTTTCCTTTCGCAGGTCAAGTCATTGCTATTTTTGCAATGATTTTCGGTTCTATGAGTTTTGCTTTTCACCATCGAGTACTTAGAGAAAAAAAATTCTCTGAGTTTTGGAAAAGCAAACAACACGTTTGGCTTTTTATCTTAGTAATTGGAGGATCTTTATTAGCGGTGCTTGTAGGACATTTTGTCAAAGATACTTCTTCACCTTTTGGAGATATCTTTCACTGGATATCTTCTCTTTCCAACTGTGGCTTTCGTATACAATCTCTAAGAGGTTACTCTGCCATTATTAAACTTCTGTTTATTTTTGGTATGATTATTGGAGGAGCTTCTGGATCCACAACAGGTGGCATTAAAGTCAGACGTTTTTTGCATCTTTTTTCAGCTATCTTTTTAAGAATAAAAGATACTAGAAAAAAAGAAAAAATTGAGATCGCAAAAAAGATAGAGAAAACAGCAAAAACAGAAAAAGAAGTCTCTGAAGTTAAACCCATAAAAAGTGAAAAAGTAGCTCTTCTTTATTCAGCAACAACCTTATTTTCTTTGTGGATAATTACTCTTGTCGTCGGTTGGTTTATTCTTCTTATTTGGACAGAGCAAGGCTTAGCAATAGATACTTTGTTCGATACAGCAAGTGCTCTTAATAACGTGGGTCTTTATACCACTTTTTTAGATGCTTCTTTGCCTTCAATTGCAAAGATTATTCTCATTTTTCTTATGTGGATTGGAAGATTAGAGATCATTCCTTTTCTTGTTTTGATTGGAAGTTTCTTTCTTCCTTTTAGAAGATCAACTAGAGATTAATTCTTTTTGAGACAAGATACCATCGAAGTAAGAGATAGTCCTTTTCAATCCTTCTTCTAGATCTGTTGTTGGCCCCCAATTAAGCTCTTTTTTAGCAAGACTGATATCAGGTCTTCTTTGTTTAGGATCATCTAAAGGAAGTGGTTTATACACTAACTTGGAAGAAGAACCAGTTAGTGAAAGGATTTTTTCAGCCAGTTCTAAAATAGTAAATTCATGAGGATTCCCTAAATTAATAGGACCCACTATGTCATCAGGAGTTATCATAAAAGTAATAATGGCATTAATAAGATCATCGACATAACAAAAAGATCTCGTTTGCATGCCATCACCATAAATTGTGATCTCTTCCCCTTTTAAAGCCTGAACAATAAAATTGGAAACTACCCTGCCATCTTGGGGATGCATACGCGGACCATAAGTATTAAATATTCTTCCCACTTTAATATGGACATTGTGTTTTCTCCAATAATCGAAAAAAAGCGTCTCGGCGCATCTTTTTCCTTCGTCGTAACAAGAACGCACGCCAACTGGGTTTACATTTCCCCAATAATCTTCTTTTTGAGGATGGGCATGTGGATCTCCATAAACTTCACTAGTAGAGGCCTGAAAGATTAACCCTTTCATTTTTTTTGCAAGACCTAAACAATGCAGAGCTCCATAAAAACTCGTTTTTAATGTGTAGATAGGATCCTCTTGATAATGAATAGGAGAAGCAGGACATGCTAAATTAAAAATAAAATCTGCTTCATAAGGAAGAGGAATGCAGACATCATGCTCATAAAATAGAAATTTGGGATTTCCGATTAGATGAGAAATATTTTTCTTATTTCCTGTAAATAAATTATCAAGGCAAATCACTGAGTTTCCCTCTTTGATCATCCGATCGCAAAGGTGAGAACCAATGAAACCTGCACCACCTGTTATCAGGACTCGTTTCATCTTTTTAGTAAGCATAAAGTTACTATAACATAAAAAAATTCGTTTAACTATTAATTCTTATCAAAAATTTTTCAAACTGTAAATCTTAAAAACAAAAATTGATCAAAATACCTAAGTTGAAATTATCATTTTTTAAAGATTTTACAAAAAATAGCTGAAATTAACACACAAAATGATTAACATATTTAAAATTAAACAGATAATCATTTGCTAATGAAACGCATTTTAGTTACAGGTGCAGCGGGCTTTATAGGATTTCATTTATGTAAAGCTCTTCTTGAAAAAGGTTGTCATGTAGTTGGCATCGATAATTTTAATCATTACTATGATCCCAAACTCAAAGAAGATCGCATTCAGCTTTTAGACATGCAAGTTTTGCGCAATGATATTTGCGACAACGGGGCTCTTATCCAGCTTTTAAAAGAAGAAGAAATCACTCATGTTATGCATTTAGCAGCGCAAGCTGGAGTCAGACATTCTTTGAAACATCCTAAAGATTATGTAGCTAGTAATTTAGATGGTTTTGTTTCTATTATGGAAGCTTGCCGTCATATTCCCAATATCAAAGTGATTTTTGCTTCATCGTCTTCTGTTTATGGCAATAATGAAAAGATTCCTTTCCAAGAAAATGATAAAACAGATCAGCCGACTAATCTGTATGGTGCAACTAAAAAAGCAAATGAACTCATTGCTTATTCTTATCACCATCTTTTCAATATCCCAATGATTGGTCTTCGTTATTTTACTGTTTATGGCCCTTGGGGAAGACCTGATATGGCGTACTATTCTTTTACAAAATGCATACTAGAAAAAAGATCGATACCTATTTTTAATAACGGCCTGATGCAACGTGATTTCACATACATTGACGATATAATACAAGGAACGATTTCAGCACTTGATTATCCAGCTAAATTTGAAATATTTAATTTAGGTAACAATCAACCAATTGATTTAATGAATTTCATAGCTGTGCTTGAAAAGCTTCTTGGTAAAAGAGCAATTAAAGACATGAGACCTCATCAAAAAACGGAAGTGCCTATTACTTTTGCAGATATTACAAAAAGTCAAAAACTTTTAAATTTCCATCCTTCTACGAAACTTGAAGATGGCCTTATGAAATTTATTCAATGGTATCACGAATACCATTCTATTGCTTCTTACTTAACTCTTTAAATTTTTTATCAAATTTTTATGAAAAGAAATTGCAATTTAAATTTTATTTTCATAATTTTTTGCCTCATTAAAAATCTTTTTTGCAAGGAGGCAAAAATGCAAAAATTACTTTTCTTTTTTTTATTAATCTTATGTTATTGCTTTGGATTTTCATGTGAAACCACAGAAATATCATTCAACTTTGATGAGAAGATATATGTTCTTCCAGAAAAGGTACAAGTTACTGCTAATGGAATAGTATTAAATTTATCCTCTCAAAATAAAGTTCCTTTACCTGTTCTCTTAACAGATGAAAGAGGTTGTTATGTTCCCATGAATTTATTTTCCGACTATATCTCCGAATATGCTCAATATGTCATGTGTCCTTATTGCCATGCTTATCCTATTCCGTTTCCTGCTCTTTATGGAAGCAGTTGTCCGATATGTTATAGAACTTTATATCCAAGTGATTTTTACTAAAAATTATTGCGATTAGATAATATGAAAAACCGTTTGTTTATTTTTATTCTAGTTTTTTTATTTATAACAAAAGCATCCATATCTTTTTTTGCTTATAAAAATACTAAAAATTCTTCCTTTCCTACTAAAGAAGTAATTGCTTCGCTTACAAAAACTGAAAGATTATTTTTAGAACATTTCTTTCAAGCATTGTTTTTACAGGAAAATGGATATGCACTTTTTGGAGAAAAGCCATCTTCATTTACTGCATATTCATTTCCGTTTAATCCTGTAATAATAGAGACAGATACTTATCGAAAAAAGTTTTTTTACACTAATTTCAAGGTTTTTAATTCCCTTAATTATTTTGACAGTTACTTAATGATAAAAGGTTGGAAAACATGGAAAAAAGTAGAAAAAAAATTACCACTTAAAAAATTTCTGATTCTGAAATTTCACTCTGAGCTAGACAATGTTGAAGGTATCATTACTATAAACAAAAAAAATTTTATCAAAACTGTTAATGAAAACAACAAATACTTTAGTCAATTATTTGGTTATCCTATTACAGGTAAAAGACTCTTAATGAAATTTAATGACAATCCTTTGGTTTTCTGGGAAAAAATTAAAGAAAATAATCATGAATGCATTGGCATTTTACTTGGCTTCGGAAAACAAAATTCTCATTTGTTTCAACAACGTGAAAATATTCGATTAGAATTGATGAAAACTTTATACAAAAAAAATAGTTCTCAATATCAAAAATTAGTAGAAGAATACGATAAATATAGGAAAATATTAAAACCCTCGTTCAATAGAAAACATTCTCGTTTATCTATATGTAATCTTCCTGGTTTTTTGGTAGATCCGACAACAGAAGAAACACATCAATTGAAAAAAAAATACAGAGAAGAACAACTTGAAATTATTAATGAACTAAAAAAACATAATTTTTTAGAAAAAATTCTAGAAAAACTAGCAAATTAAAATGCTATTCCTTCTTCGTGAGTTGTTGAAAAGCTGCGCTTAAATTATCTATTACATCCGATGCAATTACTGAATATGCTGTTTTATCTACTGCTGCGATTTCTCCAGCAATTCCATGAAGAAACACACCCAAAAGAGCTGCAATATAAGGCTCTAATTTTTGCGCAAGAAAGGCTGCGATAATACCTGTTAAAACATCACCTGTCCCAGCGGTTGCTAAAGCAGGATCCCCTCTATCGATAATAATAACATCTGTTTTAGGATGAAAAATAAAGGTTGGAGCTCCTTTTAATACTAAAGTAACGTTGTGATCTTCAACATATTGTTGACACTTTTCAATGAGCTCATTTTCTGAAAGATCTTCTTTTCCTAACAGCCTTGTCATTTCTTTTTTGTGAGGAGTTAAAATAGATAAAGGAGGAAAAGAAACATCTTTGTTATTAGCTAAAAAGAAAAGAGCATCCGCATCTAAAACACATGGCATTTTGATTTTTGCAAATAACTCTTTTAAAAGATCTTCTGTGTCTTTAGCTCTTCCTATGCCCGGACCAATAAAAATCGCTTTTGCTTTTTCTAAATGTTGAAACAACTTTTCTTTATTTTCTTCGATATTATAGGTAATAACTTCATAAGGAGCTTCTTCAATATGCCCTTTTGAAAAGAGCCACACGATACCAGCGCCAGAACGAAGAGCAGCTAAAGCCGCCAAACAAGCAGCACCTGTCATACCTTCCGATCCAGCTATAGCTAAAACAGAACCCGCTTGATATTTATGACGTTTTTTTTCAATAGGAGGCAGAAAATTTTTAATTTTCTCCTCATCCAAAAGATAATATTGAGACTTTGTTTCCTCTATGTATTTTTGAGGAAGACCTATATCAATAACATTAACTTTTCCCACATAGTTAGGACCATCATTTATATAAAAGCCCCATTTCGGAAGAGTAAAAGAAATGGTTTCTTTAGCTTTAATCGCAACTTGTTTTACCTCTCCTGAGCTCCCATCAAGCCCTGACGGTATATCAATGGCTAAAGTAAAACACTTTGCATCATTTACTATCTTGATCAGATCGATAAAAGGACTTTTTAGCTCTCCTTGAAATCCTGTTCCTAAAAGTCCATCGATAAGAAGGTCATTTTTTTCAATCTTTATATCCTTATTTTGGATCTGAAAAAGCTTGCCGCCTGCTTCCTTATAAAGTTGCATATATTTTTGGCACAGCTGGGAGCATTCTTCTTTAGGGAAAAGATGAAATACTTCAACGCTAAGTCCAATCTTTTGCAGATCAAGAGCTGCTACAAAGCCATCCGCTGCATTATTTCCCTTTCCAGCTAGAAGAATGATTTTTTTCTGATTAAATTTTTGAACAATTTCTTTTGCGGATAAAGCAACGGCTTTGCCTGCTTTTAACATCAACTCTTCTTCATTAATGCCTTCTTGGAAAGCTTTTTTCTCAAGAGCTGCCAAAGCTTTAGCGGGAATGACTTTTTTCCCATAAAAAAATTCCATTACAAATGCTCTTCTTTAATAGTTCTTTGTAGCAACGCTTTGACAGCGTTGCTTGACGGGAAGCCTTCATATAAAACTTTATATGCTGCTTCAGTTATAGGAATAGGTATACCATATTTTTTTCCTAACTCATACCCTGAAACTGTTGTATAAACACCTTCAACAATCATACCTATTTTTTCTTTTGCTTCTTCTAGAGATAGACCTTCTGCGACGAGCCTGCCAAAACGATAATTGCGACTCAAAGTAGAAGAACAAGTCACAATAAGATCTCCAAGTCCTGAAAGACCATTTAATGTTTCAGGAATAGCTTTTTTTGCTGTGCAGAGTTTTCTCATTTCATGAAGACCTCTTGTCATTAGAGCTGCTTTCGTGTTGATTCCATAACCTAATCCATCAGAAATTCCACAAGCTATCGCAATAATATTTTTAAATGCTCCACCAAAGGCGACGCCATAAATATCAGCATTTGGATAAACGCGAAAATCAGGAGAAGTAAATACTTTAACAATAGTCTTCATCAATTCAGGATCAAATGAGGATGCCACAACAGAAGTGGGCAGTTGATGAATTACTTCTTCCGCATGAGAAGGGCCACTAATAATGCCAATCAGATGCTTATTTTCTTTTCCCAAAACTTCGAGTGCTACTTCGGGGAAAAGAAGACCTGTTTTTTGTTCTATCCCTTTAGAAGTTATAATAATGGGACACATTTTATCTGTTTTCATTTCATGAACTTTTTGCAGTACTGGCCTTATTCCAGAAGATGTAACGCTTTCAACCAATAGATCTGCATCTTCAATGGCATCTTCAATATTTTCACAGTAGATAACATTTTCTGATGCTTTAAAACCTGAAAGTTTAGGATGGGTGCGAGATGTTTTTAAATGATGGATTAAATCTGTATTTCTATCCCATACTTTGACTTGATGACCTTGGCTAGCAAGTAAGGCTGTAAGAGCAGAACCCCAAGTACCTGCTCCTAAATATCCTATTTTCATGGCTCCTCAAAATATTTTTTTTATTTCCCATCTATAATATCAAAAGTTAAAGGGTTACACAAGGTCTGTCTCTTGGATATATCCTTCAATAGGATCAAGATTTTTTTTACATTTTTCCCTAAGTGCTTGAGTTGGAAAGTAAAATTCTTGAGAAAGCTCAATTTTTTTCTTTATAGATGTTTTTTTTATCCCCAAATTTATCAGAATTTCTCTCTCTCTTTCTAAAAGATCCTTTTGCACAAAGGGAATATCTTCTTTGTTTTTTAAAGGAGAAAAACATTCTTTTTTTGGATATAAAACAGCGCCTACTTTGCTAGCAAAAGCAAAAGTATCAAATAAAAATTTCTCTGATTTATAGACGATTTTTTCTTCGTTAGAAAAAGTTCTTCTTTTTTTTGCTAAGTGATAGTTGAGCTGATTTTTTTTATCTTTCATTTTTTCAACAAAAGACATTGTAACAATAAAATGATTCGCATTAGCAAAAAGAAACTTATCCTTTTTATCCTTAAGATAAAAATATTCAACAACTTGGACCTTACCCTCTTTTTCTGCCAAAAGCCCCATGTTTTTTTCTTTTTTAATCGAGCGAATAGTCACTTCATTTTTATGAGACTTATGGTGGCCTATTAAAGATTCTTCTAAAGGATTAACAAGAGGGTTGTCTACCGAAAAAATAGAAAGATATTGAATTTTTCTTTGAATAAGTTTTGGGTAAATGCCCTCTCTTAATAAATGATAAAAAAGATCTCCATTTCCATCTGGTCCCATAGCTAAGGTATTATTAGAAGAAAAGATCCACTTTCCATTTTCATCTAAAAACGGAAGAAGGTTTTGCTTAAAGAAAAAAACATTTTCTTTTTCTAATCCAAAAAAATGATTCTTTTCAAAAAAAGAAAAAATTTCATTTTCATTTAAAGGAGAAACCATAATAGCAAGTGGAATCGTCACTTGGTATTTTTTTTGCGCGGCTTTAATTTTCTCACAGAACAGTTGAAAAAGGGTTTTCTTCTTAATAGCTGTAACAGGAAAGCATCCTTTAGATTTTGAAAAACCAAACCTTGTTCCTTGTCCTCCTGCTAACAGTACAAGAGCTACTTGCCCTTTTTTTAAACATTCTTCTCCTATCTTTTTATCCTCTTTGCTTGGTAGATGACATTTGGTCCAAGCAGAAAGATCTTCCAAATTCCTCGGCGCAAAAAAGTCCTTTTTTTGTTTCAAAAGAGAAAAAGTATCAAAACGATTAATTTGAGATGCTAAAATCTTCTTATCTTTTGCAGATAATTGATTCAGCCTATCATCGACATGATCTTGATTGAGCTTTTTTAAAAGGCTTTGCATGGAGATTTACTTTCATCTGTTTTTTCGAAGATAAAATTAACAATTTTTTCTGCTGAAATATTTTTAAGATCTTTATTTTCAGCAATAAAAGGAGTGTGTACAAGATCTTGATTGGGAGATTTTACATTTTGTTTCAAAATACCATGATTAGGGTCCGCCCAAAGTGATATTACTTCAATTGGAAATTTAACATCTAAGTAATAAGTCATTGAGAGAATACCGGAGTCTGGGAGTAACATAAAATGACAACAATTTTTAATAATGGAAAGCATTTCAAAAAGAGATGTTTTTCCTCTAAGATCTATCATATTTTTATGAGAATACATCGGTTTTTTTTCAAAACCAAAAAGAAGTATTTTGATGTTTTCTCTTTTCTCTAGCAAAGAGAAAAATTTCTTCCATCTTTTTTGGGGCCAATTTCTCCAAAGCCCATAATTGGTTTCAGCAATAGGCTGAACTCCTATATAAATCATTCCTTTTGGAAGGGAAAATTTCTCATATAGCTTTTCCCATTTTTCTTTCCATTGAAGACGAGGCACTAATTTACCTCTTAATTGAGCTATCCAATAAGTTGGATCTGGCCATGGGAAAATAACATCATAGTTTGAAGGGTCGATTTGTAAATGAAGAAGCGTTTCTTCTACATTATAAGATTCGCCTCTTTTCCAATGGGGAGCTACAATCACTTCTACATCTGATAATAGTTCAAATCCTTCTTCTAAATTTTCACGTATAAGAAATGAAATTTTAGCATCTGGAATCATTTTTTTTGTTTTATGGATTAATCCAAAAAGGCCTAAAGCTACATCTCCAAGACCACGATTCCATGCAAAGAGAAATCTTTTTTGTTTTCTTCTTCTAGCTCTTCTTAAAATACTATCAAAAGGATTAGGTTGAAGAGAGCGAATAAATTTTTTTATCATATAAATACGTAATATTCTTTCTTAGCTCACATTCTAGTATTTTTCTGGAAATTTTTACATTACTACTTGACGATGCGCATTTTTAGGCATATTTTCTATCCAGTTATTTTTTGAAAAGGAACATAAAACATGTTAACAATTACAGAAGAAAAGTTGCATGATCTTTTAGAAAAAACAAAAAAAAGAGCCCAAGATCCAAAAGTAATTGAAGAGATTTTAAAGACTGCAAAACAAAGAGCTCTTCTGGCAAATAGTGACACGGAATATATACAAGGTCTCACCGAAGAACAAGCGGCTACTTTATTAAATATCGATTCCTCTAACCAAGAGTTAATGGATCTGTTATTTCATACAGCTCTTGAAATAAAAGAAAAAATTTATGGTAATCGCATTGTCATTTTTGCTCCTTTATATGTTTCTAATTACTGCTCTGGTAGCTGTCTTTATTGTGGTTTTCGCTGCACGAATAAAGAAATTGAAAGAAAATCCTTAACGGATGAAGAACTAACTTTAGAAGTAGAAGAGTTGCAAAAAAAAGGACACAAACGGCTTTTAATGCTAATGGGAGATCATCCCAAATATAGTTTTTCTCAATTTTTACAAGCTGTTGAACTAGCAGCCAGTGTAAAAACAAAACCTCATGGTGAAATTCGTCGTATTAATGTTGAGATTCCCTCTCTTACAATTGAACAATTTAAAGAGCTTAAAGCAACTGGCAAAATAGGAACATATACACTTTTTCAAGAGACTTATCATCTACCTACATATAAAAAAGTACATCCTTTTGGTCCTAAAAAAGATTATCATTGGCGACTCAATACGATGGATAGAGCTTTGCAAGCTGATATGGATGATGTAGGTATTGGAGCTCTTTTTGGTCTTTATGACTATCGTTTTGAAGTACTCTCACTTCTCAAGCATGCAAAATATTTAGATAAGACATACGGCATAGGTCCTCATACGATTTCTATTCCTCGCATTCAACCGGCTATTAATACGCCTTATTCTTTTAATCCCAAATATGCTGTTAATGACCTTGATTTCAAGAAGCTCGTCGCGGTGATACGCGTTTCTGTCCCTTATACTGGAATGATATTAACGACACGTGAAAGTCCTCAAATGAGAAAGGACCTCTATCAGATTGGTGTTAGTCAGATTTCTGCCGGATCAAAAGTAGAACCAGGAGCGTATCAAAAAGAAGAAAAAGAAAAATCAGGTCAATTTTGTCTTCAAGATATGAGACCTGTAAATGAAGTCATTTATGATTTAGTAAAAATGGGATTTGTTCCAAGTTGGTGCACAGCTTGTTATAGATTAAAAAGAACTGGCAAAGCATTCATGGCTATTGCCAAAAAAGGAGAAATACAAAACTGCTGTCATCCAAACGCTCTTCTAACTTTTGCAGAGTATCTCATAGATTATGCTGATGAAAAAACTAAAGAAGCAGGTTGGGCTACTATTGAAAAAGAAATCCCAACAATAAAAAGTACGATGAGAAAAGAAAAGCTAATAAAAAATCTTGAAAAGATAAAGAATGGAACAAGAGATCTGTATTTTTAAAGGGTGATAAAAAAACAGGAGAAAAAAGATGATTCAAAGAGCTCTTATTGGAATACTTGGCAAAATGAATGTAGGAAAATCTACACTCATGAACGCTATAACCCAACAAAATACTTCTATCGTTGATGACAAACCAGGAACAACGGCTGATTCGATAGTAAGTTTAATGCAGCTGCATAAAGTAGGAGCGACAAAAATCTTTGATACAGCTGGCATAGATGAAATGGGCATACTCGGAGATAAAAAAAGAGACAAAACATTTCAAGTTCTAAAAGAAGTAGATCTTGTTCTTCTTGTAATTGATCCTTTTCATCATACAGATGATTTCTCTCATGAGAAAGAATTGCTTGAGCTTGCGGAGAAACATAACAAAAAAGT
>Ga0180438_10010878_pt1 | contig 11089 bp, 8 predicted proteins | sample SS_ome_12_FD_132455 | JGI IMG/M metagenome (GOLD analysis project Ga0180438, IMG submission 132455) | Hypersaline lake sediment archaeal communities from the Salton Sea, California, USA - SS_3_D_2 metaG | ecosystem: Environmental > Aquatic > Non-marine Saline and Alkaline > Hypersaline >... | reverse complement strand
TGATCCACGACCTGGTCGAGACGACAGTCGGCATCGGCACCGAGTACGGCGACTTCAACCTGGACGGCACGGTCGATACCGTTGACCTGACGATCCTCGGCACGTACTTCGGCACCGGCACGAGCTGGTCCCAGGGCAACGCCAACTGCGACACTACCGTCGATACCGTCGACCTGACGATTTTGGCGACATACTTCGGCTTCGTCGCCGCAAGCCCCATCCCCGAGCCGGTCACCATGAGTTTACTGGCGCTGGGCGGACTGGCGCTGATCAGGCGTCGCAGGTAGGCCGCAAGAACACCAAGTGCAATCGAATACAAACCAAACCGGGCGGCTCTTACGGGTCGCCCGGTTTCTTGCGCCGACGCCTCGGACCGGCCCAATGAGGGATTGCCATCGACCTGTCGCCGAACTAGAATGCAGGTGCGGAAGCAATATCTCCGCCGGGCCGCGACCCTTGTCGACGGGCCGACGAAAGGCCGCCCCAGGATCCGCCTGTCGGCGGCAAGCATGGGAGTCCCACAGTGGCCAGCGACGCGAAACAGCCGATAAGCGGTAGCAGCCAACCAGGCGGCGAACCAAAGCTCGCGAAGTACTTTCGGGCGATCGTCAAGGCGGGGGCTTCCGACCTGCACCTGAAGTCCGGCAAGCCTCCGCATATCCGTAAGACCTCCAAGCTTCAGACGTCTCCGACCGAGGCGCTGACCAGCGAGGACATCTTGTCCATGGCTGAGGAGCTCCTGACGCCGGAGCAGTCGAAGTTTTTCCACGAGCACGGCAGCGTGGACCTGGCATGGGAGCTGGAAGGCTCGGACCGCTTCAGGATAAACGTCTTTCGACAGCGCGGGCGGGTGTCGCTGGCTGCCAGGCGGGTGACGAAGAACATACCCGACTTCAAGAATCTGCACCTGCCGCCCGTGATGGAGCAGATCGCTCAGGTCCAACAGGGCCTGGTGCTGCTGTCGGGCCCAACCGGCAGCGGCAAGAGCACGACTATCGCATCCATCCTGCAGCACATAAACAGGACACGCCCCTGCCACATCGTCACTATTGAAGATCCGATCGAGTATCTTTTCGAGGACGACAAGGCGCTGATCAACCAGCGTGAGATCGGCATCGACGTGGAGGACTTCCAGGCCGGTCTGAAATACTTGATGCGCCAGGACCCGGACGTCGTGCTCATCGGCGAAATGCGCGATCGCGATACCTTCCAGGCCGCACTGCAGGCATCCGAGACCGGGCACCTAGTTTTCGGCACGGTGCACGCTTCCAGCTCCTCGCAAACGATCGGGCGAATACTGGACCTGTTCCCCGTGGAAAACCACTCTCGTATTCGCCATTCACTGGCGTTTAACCTTCAGGCCATTATCTGCCAGAAGCTCCTGCCCAGCATTGCTCCCGACGTCGACCGCGTGCCGGCTGTCGACATTCTCCTGGCTAATCCCGCCACACGAAAACTCATCATCGAACAGCGCGATGCGGAACTGCCCGACCTAATACGGTCGCACGAAGAACGCGGCATGAAGAGCTTCACTCGCAGTCTTTACGAACTGATTGAAAGCGAGATGATCGAACCCAACGTCGGCTACGAGGCCGCCCCCAATATCGACGAACTGAAGATGATGATGAAGGGCATCAAGGCGGGCCAGGCCGGCCTTATCAACCGCTAGACGGAACAGCCTTTTGGGAGCGCATTTGATGATGAGCGGACTTATCGCTGCTGTCAGCGCGGCAGGCGATTACTTTTCGACTGCCAAGATCCTGGCGGTCGCCGTCTTGGCCATGCCTTGGCTGTACCTGGCGCCGTGGATCCAGCGCGATGCAAAGCGGGTCATGGCCCCCTCGACGCCTCTGGCCGCAACGGCACTGGCCGCGGGCGCAGGGGCGATGCTGCTTTGGCTGGCTATGGGCAGCTTCCTCGGCGGCTTGCTGCTTTACGTTCTGGTGGTGGGGGTGCTCGCCGGCGCCTACGTGCTGTATCGCAATCAACGCGTCAGTAGCGAGTATCGTATCCTTACGCCTGAACATATCCGTTCCCTCCTGAATAAGAGCAGCGCCAGCCGGATGAAGCTGGAAACATTGCTTAAGGTCTACAACGCCGACAGCAAGATAGTCTCCCCCCCCGACGAGCAAGCCACAGTCGAGCAGCGACAGGCATACAATCTTGCCCAGCAGTTGCTTCACGACATCCTTTACTACCGCGCATCCGAGGCGGATATTTCCCCCGTCGAGAGTGTCGGCCGGGTCCGCTTCGTCGTTGATGGAACGCTCCTGGTCAGACCGGACCTGGAAGACGGCCAGTGCGAGCTGGTTATACAGTACCTCAAGGGCCTGGCCGGTATGGATATCTCCGAGGTCCGCCGTCCACAGAAGGGCATGATTTCAGTGGACCTGGCATCTCAGCCCATAGACATGGTGCTGACCACCGCCGGCACAACGACAGGCCAGAGAATGCAGTTTCGCGTCGTCCAGGAGTCGATACAGACTCGCCTGGAAGAACTCGGCATGGAGGAGGACGTCCTTGCCCACGTTCGTGCAATCAATGCCGACGGCACAGGCCTGCTGATCGTCTCGGCACGAAGCAAGAACGGCCTATCCAGCACGCTTTACTCGCTGCTGAGGACACACGATGCTTTCACCAAGCATCTCACCGCCCTGGAAACAAAGGTCGCCTCTGAGCTCAACAACGTTTCCCAGGTGGTGTATGACCACGCCGACGCGCTGCCCAAGGTGCTGGCCACAGCGCTTCGTCAGGAGCCGAACGTCGTCATGGTCGACAGGTGCGACAGCAACGAAGCCGGCCGAATGATCGCAGAGATCGCCGCCAAGCGACTGATCCTGCTTGGCGTATCTGCCGGCGATTCCCTGACCGCTTTGGCCAAGTGGGTCAAGACCGTCGGCGACCCAGCCCTCGCTACTGCCAATCTGCGCGGCATCCTGAGCCAGGTCCTCATCCGAAAGCTCTGCCCCGACTGTAAAGAGGCCTACGCACCGGATCCTGCCATGTTGGCCAAGGCGAACCTGCCTCAGGAAGAAATCGAATCCTTCTATCGCCCGCCGACAGGCCCCCTTCTGGACGACAAGGGCAAGCCGCTGATCGACAAGGAAGGTCAGCCCATCCCCTGCCCCACCTGCCGCGGCACAGGTTACTTCGGCAGAACGGGAGTTTTCGAGCTGCTGGAGGTGACTGGGGAGATACGTCAACTGATCATATCGGGCAGCTCCCTGGCGCAGATCAAAGCCGCCTGTAGACGGAATAACTGGCGTTCTCTCCAGGAGATGGCCCTCCACAAGGTGATATCCGGCATGACGAGCATCCAGGAGGTAATCCGCGTCACGCAGCCCAAGAAGTGACCACAGAAAGGGATCCGGTATGGTTCTGATTATTCTTGTTGCCATAGCGATTCTGGGGATAGCCTTCTATCACACAATGCAAGGGCTGTTCAGCTCCGTGATCATGGCGCTCCTGACCGTGCTGTGCGCAGCGATCGCGCTGAACTTCTGTGGGCCTCTTGCAGAGAAGATGTACCCCAAGCATGCGCCCTACGCGATGGCGTTTTTCCTGGCCGTGCTGTTTGCCGGATCGCTGATTGTCGCACGGATAGTCGTGGACATACTGTTGCGACCGAACGTAACGTTTCACGAGTGGGTGGACCGCATCGGCGGCGGGGCTTTGGGCCTGTTTACGGGGATGATAATCGTAGGCATAGCAGCGATTACGCTGCAACTGTTGCCTTTTGAGAGCAGCATATTCAGCTACAAATCTTTTGACGAAACGCTTCAACGCCGTCAGCGCCTCGCCCCCTTCCGCCCGGACGAGTTCACGCTGGGATTGGTCTCGGCCCTTTCCCGCGGCACGTTGGGGGCGGACGGCAACTTCGCAGCCGACTACCGGGATTTCGCACTTAGGACCTTCTGCTACCGCAACAGAGCCAATCGTAAGATCGGTGTTAGTTGCCCGGATGAATGTGCCGAACTGGTGGGCGCCTGGCAGTTGCCCGCTGAAGACCCCTGGCAGGAGGAGATGGATGTCCTGAAGAATCCGCTACTGAAAGACGAGGAGAATATCAGGGAGAATTCTCGTATTGTCATCGTGCGCGTCGCTATATCAACATCTGTGCTCGAACATAAGCAAACGTGGGAGCTGCCGGCAACGAACTTTCGGTTGGTCTATCCTGACGGGCGGAACTTCTATCCACTGGCCTATCTCACTTATCCCTCCGGCGCGGATGCATCAAACCTACCTGAACTGAAGTGGGCCATCTGGGCGCCCCCTACGGCAAAGGATAGTGTAACCGGAAAACCCAGGCTTAAGGTCACCGAACTGATCGTGCTGCGTTCAAAGGCCGAGCGCGACAAGAACGACCGTGACAAGGCCAAAGATGCTCTTCGCAGGGATGGGTGGCTGGTCGTGGATTGGGTCTACCGACTGCCTGCCGTCGAGGACAAATCCGAAGATAAGGCTGATGACGTAGGCGAGAACGGCCCCGAACGGGAGACGATCACCGACGAAACCGATGATCCCGAACAGCAGGAGCCCATCCCCTCTCAGACCGAGCCGCCAATGTGGCTGGTTTTTCGCCGGGGGGTGAGAATGAAGATTCGGGATATCCAGCCTGGGCGGCCGCCCGAACAAAACGCACTGAGCCATGGCAAGCGACCTGCCAGAAGGGCCAAGTAAGGCGTGATAGACGGCCATTAGCCCCGGTTGCGCATTGCAGCTTTATTGCGGTGCCGCGGGGCGAGGAGGCCCTGCCAGTATTTGCAGGCAATGTCAGGACGGCGAAGGTGCCCGCCGCTGATTTCCTTCATTTCTGAATTGAACAAACCCCGTTCGCGAATGTACCGCCAAGCCTGCCATCCCTGTTTTTGGATCGGCATCAGGTCGTCCTTGCCCCAAAACATGAATACCCGAAGCTGACGTGCACGATCTGTTATTTCTACGGCCTCAAGCAAGTCTATGCTGCTGTTGCACGCGCGCGCAACAAGCAACTGGAACTTCTCGGGATGGCTTAGCCCGGTGTACCACATGGGGTAACCGCCGGCCGAGAAGCCCGACAGCATCACAGACTTGCGGTCTATGTTGTAGTTGCCGGCCACCTCTTCAAGCGACGCCAGAATAGCCTCATCGTCGCGAGCCAACTGCTCCAAACGTGTCTTCAAGGATACCAAGAGGATGCCCTCGGCGCCGGAGAGTTTCGGCGAGATGATTATGAAACCGTGTTTCTCCGCCAATGCACCCCATTCTTCTGCCTGACGGAGCGGCCCGTCCCACAAGTCCGAGCCGTGCAGTGTTATAACGACGGGCCAGTCCAGCTCGTCGGTGTACCACGTCGGGACGTACAGGTAGTAGTCAGGCTCTTTCAGATGAGCTATCTCACCCCGCGGGCGCTCCTGAGTGACCGGACAGCCACTCAGTAAACACACCAGGACGGGCAATATGAACCATCGTTGCATAGTCGTCCACTAGTCCTGTCTTCTGTTACGCTGCTGCCAATATATTCAGTTCACTTATAAACTTTTTTCGTATGTCATGCAACGGCAGCCTTGTCTGCGTTCCTGGGCATGACCCCGGTCAGGTGCGCAAAACCACTATTGCGAACATTTGGATCGGTCGATGAGTACGGTATACTAGAGAAGTTCGTTCTGGGTTGTTCCGCCGCCGGGCCGAAAATGGCCGGGAATGAACCACCTTGGCTGAAATCATCGCAGCAGCAACGGAGCGATTTTTGAAAGTACTGAGAACAATCATATCGATGTCTTGCATGATGCTTTTCGCAGCGTCCGCCTTGGCGCTGGAGCCGGGGGAAGTGCTCGTGGTAGCCAACTCCAAGGTCCCACAGTCGGTGGAACTGGCCAAGCATTATGCCGTCGTGCGGGGCATCCCCGACGAGAACATCATCCTGCTCGAGACCGCAGACACATATCAGATACAACGGGAGGCCTACGAGCGGGAGATCCTCCAACCCCTGCGCGATGCGCTGATTGCCCGCACCCAGTCATCTCCGATCCGGTGCATCTGTCTGATGTGGGGAGTGCCGGTTCGGGTATCCCAGCCAAAGGAAAAGCCCGACGAGCTGGCAACGTTGATCCGCATTGAGGCCGAAAGGTCCCATAATCGCCTGGCGGCCGCTCGAGAGTTGCTCCGAAAAGTCGGCCAGGAATTCCCCGAGCAGGCAAACACAAACTCCTTGAACCTGGCCGACCTTTTCGAAACCCCTTTACCGCCCGCACCGGAATATCTGCTGTCACTCAGGCAGCTTCAGGCCGACATCGAGAAACAGTTGGAGCTAAAAGGCGCCTTGGCGATGACCCTTTCCGACGCCGACCAGCGAACGATCGCGATCCGACAGATGATGGCTCTGCAGTTGGAGATAAACGGCCTACGAGGACTGATTCCATTTGTCGAACAAATCTATCGTGACAAAATCGACCAGGCCGGTCTAGCTGCATACAAGGAAGCTCTCGACGAGGCCAACCAGACCCTCATTGAACTCGTAGACGCCGAGAAATCGGTGGAGAACACCAATGCAACGTTGGTTGCCATGCAGCGGGCGGGCGGCGTGCTGCTGGTAGCCAACTACACCGCCGAACAGAAGAACGCCATCGGCCCCGCACAGTCGCTCAGTGCTGACGCCTCCGTAGACAGTGAGTTGGCGCTCATCTGGGCCGACACCGAATCCTACGCCGGTTGGGTTCCCAATCCTTTACTCTGGCGCGCCGAGCCAGCTTCTGACAGCAGCACACAGATGCCCATCATTATGACTGCCCGCATAGATGGGCCATCTGCCGAAGACGCCCGCAATATCATCGACAGTTCACTCGCCGCCGAGCAGACCGGCCTAAGCGGCAAGTTCTACGTCGACGCCGGACTGGCTACCAGCCTGTCAAACAGAGATAAGGGCGGAACCTTCGCGAGATACGACAGACATTTGCGCAGCCTCGGACAAGCTATCCGCCTGAACACGGATTTGGATGTGATAATCGACACGAATCCAGAGGTGATGGCTTCCGGCACGGCCCCCGATGCGGCACTTTATATCGGCTGGTATAGCCTCGAAGAATACGTGCCTGCGTTTACCTGGCAGGCCGGTGCGGTGGCCTACCATGTGGCCAGTTACGAAGCGAAGAAGCTGCGGGACCCCAACAGCAACGAATGGTGCCCAAAGCTCATCCAGAACGGCGTCGCAGCGACCATAGGAGCCGTCAATGAACCGCGTCTGGACCATTTCCCCGATGATGCGCAGTTCTTCCTTTTGCTGCTCACCGGGCAGTACACCATCGCCGAGTGCTACTGGCGAACCGTTCCGGCGGCGAGTTGGCAAATGACGCTAATCGCCGACCCTTTGTACACACCTTTCAAGGTGAATCCGAAGATCGCCAAGGCTGAACTACCCCCGGGAATCACCCCGCCCGATAATTGGCCTCCCGTTTACCAGCGCATGGAGGTCCAGCAGCCCAACGCCAGCGAAGCGCTGCTGCATGTCGCTGATCCCGCCGGCAAGCAGAATCCGCCCGCGCCGAATGATTAGGGACCCACGGCGCAACCATTGGCTAGCCCGGCGAACCTTGGGGCCCAGCGCGCCTGTCGCATCACTGGGCGCAAGTCAGCCTTGATTTAGCACCGCTTCGATGAACGCCACTGCGTTCTCAGTCGGCACGTCGGGCATGAGCGGTTTGGCCGGGCCTAAAATGTAACCGCCGCCGGCGCCCATCTGGTGGCACATCTTCTTGGTCTCGGCCCTGATCTCCTCCGGCGCGCCTCTAGGCAGCATTCGCTGCGTGCCCATCCCGCCGATCAGCACCATCTTGCCGACCGTCTTCTGCTTCAGCTCATAGATATCCATCGCCTCCGGCTGCAGGCTCTCCAGGGCGTCCAGCCTGATCTCGAGCAGGTCGTCCACCAGGGGGCGAACATTGCCGCACATGTGCGCGATCACTGGCAGTCCCTTGCCGTGAACGTGGTCGATCACCGCCTTCAGCCGCGGCTTGATGAACTCCTGCCACTTCGGCAGACCCATGATCGGCCCGCGCTGGCCGCAGTCGTCCCCGCCGTCGCATATCGCCTCCAACGGAATGCGGTCGATTATCAGGTCGATCAGCTCCAGCCGCAGCCTCAGGTACCCGTCCATTAGGTCGTGCACGAACTGCGGATGCTCGATCATGTCCATCAGGACGTTCTCCATGCCTCGCATGAAGATCACCCGCTCGAAGAATCCGTAGCACATCCCACAGAAGCGAAACGCCTCGCTGGCTCCGTAGTCGCGACGGAGATTCTCCCAGTCCGCCAGGGACTCGGCCTTCGGCCAGACGTAGCCGTCCATCGTCGGTGTTTTCAGGGCGACTTCCTCCACGTGCAGGATGTTGCCGCTCTTGTAGATGAACCCGTAAGGGCTTCGCGTGAGGCCGTTGGGCAGCCCCGTCCCACCGTGCTCGCCCGTCCAGTGGCCGCCATCTATGTATGTAATCATGCGATCCTTCCACTGCGGGCCGCCGTAGTGCTCATCCAGCCGCTTCTGAACATCGGGATCGATCCACATGTGGTAGGGAACGGGGTGAATTTCCTGGAAGCCAAATACCTTCTCTTTGACGATCTCACGCGGCGTCATGAAGCCTTCTCCTTGCTGTAAGCAGAACAATTCCATACCGCACATTACGCCACGCCGTCAACTGTTTCCCCGACAGGCCAATTCACAGTGGACTGATGCCCATGACTCAAAAGCGATCGATGATACTGGGCTGACAGATGGGGATAGCAGAACGGTAATCGAGGGTGTGCCGTTCGAAGGGCCAACCCTCTTGTGCACCCCCTGTGCTCAAGAGACGAGCACCATTACCTGTACTCACTCTCCATGTCCCACTTCGTCTGCAGCAAGACCCAAATCCACGTTCCGAGGCACGACAAGTAGTTCGATACCTTCGACGCCGTAGCCGCAAAATGACGGACATTGAACCTCTTAAGATTAGGAATGTTGTCTTCGCCCGTCAGGCCCTCTGGGTACCGTATACTGGTGCTGTTGACGCCAGAACTCGCCAGTTCCTCAAACAGCCGTTTCGTGTCACGACTAGCCTCATCGGTCCCCTCTTCGCCCACTGCCTCTTCGAGCTCGACAATCACAGGCGAGGCAACTGACCACAGTTGCAGAAGATCATGGCTCTTCGGTATCGGCACGTCCTTTTCCAAGAATCGGGCGGCAAGCTTGATGATCGCCTTCATGGCTATCTCAAAATGGTGGACGAACAAGAAGATCACTGGATAGGCCGCCAAATCAGCAGGTAACCCCCCGCCGATCAATGAACTGGCGACTGCCTTGGCCGCATCTCCGTATGCGGCAACGTGGGTCTCCCACTTGGAGATCTCATCGTCAGCAAACCATGCGACCCCCAGTACAGCATTGTGCTGCCAATCAGAGAAGTCATCCCGAAAAAAACTATCACTACTACCGGGCCAATCGTTCATTGTCGCGTCCATTAGCTACCGCCTATCATCGGTCCCTGCGTACTACCCCTCGATTGTACACTGTCGCTCTGGTAACTCGTAAGTACCCTCCGTCTTACCAATCGGTTTCACCTCTAAGGCCTGTTGCGTCGATCCCCCGCGGCTGGGACGACCGTCGGCCGGCCCGCCCAGTGGCAACCGGTGGCCTTGACTACCCGCTGATGCGGGTGTACCCTCTGCGGCACAACGACCATCCTCGAGCGTCCGTGCTGAGACGCTCTCTTATGCTCGGCATCATTGGATGCCGATATTTTTTTATCGCCAAAACGAGAAGGTGTTGAATGCGAAAACTGAGGATCATGTTGCTGCGGTTGTCCTTTCTTCCAATCGTGTTCCTGGTGGCATTCGTCCGCCCTTCGACTCCGACAGAATCCGACACCGCGTTCTTCATGGAGGCCGCTGGTTACCTGTTCCTTCTGGCTGGATTGGCCATTCGAATGTGGTCAATCCTGTACGTTGGCGGACGGAAGTCTCTCGAACTCATAACAGACGGCCCTTACTCAATCTGTCGTAACCCCTTGTACATCGGCACGTTCTTTCTGGCCATCGGCGCAGGCTTGTGTTTCGAGAACATTCCGGTGCTGGTGGCGACTGTAGCCATTATCTTGCCGGTCCACATGGCGGCAGCAAGGATGGAAGAGCACCACCTGCAAGAGAAGTTTCCGGCGGAATACCCGCAGTACAAGAAGCAGGTGCCACGATTCTGGCCTCGCTTCCGCAATTACCAAAGCCGGGACTCCATCACCGTTTCTGTCCGCGCAGTTCGCCGTGCGACCGTCGATGCTATCTGCGTCCTGTTGATACCCGAGGTCGAAGACTTGTTGGAGATCCTTCATCAGCACGGCGTTCTGCCGGTCCTGTGGACTTTTCCTTAGGGCGGCAGCGCAAAGAAAAGCCCTCGGCGTTACCCGAGGGCTTTCCATATAAGGCGGCATTGACCTACTCTCCCGCTATTCGCAGTACCATCGGCTGCCAGGGCTTAACTACTGTGTTCGGGATGGGAACAGGTGTGGCCCCTGACAAATGCACACCGCCACTGCTCGAGTGGGCCGGTGGGCCCGCTCGAACGTCTCCGCCGCAGCAGAGAACAATACATAGGGATAGTCCTGCCTGGTCCATCGAATTCGATTCCAGGAGGCTTGTTGCTTTGTCGCCGGCCCGTTCAGGCCAATGACAAAAGTGACCAAGCAATCGCCCGTTAGTACCGGTCCGCTGAGTGGATTTCGCCACTTACACGTCCGGCCTATCAACCACCTAGTCTTGATGGGGGCTCTCGTTCCCGAAGGAACATGGAATCCTAGTCTTAGGGTGGGCTTCCCGCTTAGATGCCTTCAGCGGTTATCCTTTCCCAACTTAGCTACCCAGCGCTGCCCCTAGCGGGACAACTGGAACACCAGAGGTTGGTCCTTCAAGGTCCTCTCGTACTGAAGAAGGTTCCCTTCAAGATTCCTACGCCCACGGCAGATAAGGACCGACCTGGCTCACGCCGGTCTGAACCCAGCTCGCGTACCACTTTAATCGGCGAACAGCCGAACCCTTGGGACCGCCTTCAGCCCCAGGATGTGATGAGCCGACATCGAGGTGCCAAACC
>Ga0180438_10010877_pt1 | contig 11090 bp, 9 predicted proteins | sample SS_ome_12_FD_132455 | JGI IMG/M metagenome (GOLD analysis project Ga0180438, IMG submission 132455) | Hypersaline lake sediment archaeal communities from the Salton Sea, California, USA - SS_3_D_2 metaG | ecosystem: Environmental > Aquatic > Non-marine Saline and Alkaline > Hypersaline >... | reverse complement strand
TTAGCTACTTTACGCTTAACAGCCTTTTTGGCTACTTTGCGCTTAACAGCCTTTTTAGCTACTTTACGCTTAACAGCCTTTTTAGCTACTTTACGCTTAACAGCCTTTTTGGCTACTTTGCGCTTAACAGCCTTTTTGGCTACTTTGCGTTTTACAGCCTTTTTAGCTACTTTGCGTTTTACAGCCTTTTTGGCTACTTTGCGCTTAACAGCCTTTTTAGCTACTTTACGCTTAACAGCCTTTTTGGCCACCTTGCGTTTTGGAGCAGCTTTTTTAGCTACTTTTCTTTTTTTGGCCATTGCCATCTCCTTTTCTAGTGTGTTGATAATACCCAAGGATTAACTCATTCATTTTTTAATCCTTGGTACTACTTTCCATCTTTCTAATTTTTAGATTACATGAAAATTATTTGTCGAGTCAACAATTTTAATATAAACTATCGCAAAAAATATCAAAATTTTTTTAATTTATATTCCAAGCGATATTTTTTTATATTCCAATAATCCCTTTAGTAAAAGGATATGAGCCCTTGAGAGCTCTCAGCTTTCTACTCATTATTATTTGCAACTTTGTTGTAAAATTTTGAAAAAAATGGAGCATTTTTGACAAACTTTTGATAAAAAATGAAGATTCGAACATTCATTTTTTGTTTTTTGGGTAATCCTGATTGCTTGAAACAGGCCCTAAGCCAAGAAATCGGAAATAATTGGTAAATATGAGTTGATAGGGAAAATCTGTTTGACAAAAAATGGCTTGAGCTCAAACAGAGATTTTCTTGCCTGCGAACCTGCCGGCGGAAGGGGGATCTGTACGACTTTAAAAAAAAATAGTATTCTTAGAATCATAAATTGACTTGCTAAGCAAAAAGTAACGAATATAAAGGACAAAATGGCATTACCGGACATTAAGAAACAGTTTTCGGATTGGTATCAAGAGGTTATTTATCAGGCAGAGCTTGCTGATCAAGCTCCTGTTCGAGGTACTTTTGTTATTCGTCCTTATGGTTATGCAATCTGGGAATTGATTCGGGATCAATTGGATAAACGGATAAAAGAGACTGGGCATCAAAACGCGGCATTTCCTCTTTTTATACCTGAATCATTTCTCAAAAAAGAGGCTCAACATGTCGAAGGCTTTGCCCCAGAAGTGGCAGTTGTTACTTATGCTGGCGGTAAAAAGTTAGAAGAGCCGCTTATTGTCAGGCCTACCTCTGAGACTATTATTCATTATATGTTTGCAAAATGGATAAAGTCTTGGCGCGATTTGCCTTTAAAGATCAATCAATGGGCCAATGTTGTACGATGGGAAATGCGCCCGCGTGCTTTTTTGCGTACCACTGAATTTTTTTGGCAGGAAGGTCATACTGCCCATGAAACAGCCCAGGAGGCCCAGGCAGAAGCAGAATTAATGTGGAAAGAGTACATCAATCTTGCTCAAAATTTCCTGGCAATTCCCGTTTTTGCAGGCATTAAAACCGAACAAGAAAAGTTCCCTGGTGGTGAGCGTACCTATACGTTTGAAGCTATAATGCCTGATGGCAAAGCTATTCAGATGGGAACCTCTCATATCATCTCTCAAAGCTTTGCAAAAGCATTTAATATGGAATTTCAAGATCGTGAAGGTAATTTGCGGTATCCATATCTGACAAGCTGGGGAGCAACAACCCGTCTTGTAGGGGCATTAATTATGGCTCATGGGGATCAAAAAGGATTAGTTTTACCTCCTCGGGTAGCCCCTATCCAGGTTGTCATTGTTCCTATCTTGAAAAGCGGAAGCGATAATAAACCCATTCTCGACGCCGTGGCTAAAGTCCAGGCTGATCTTGTTGCACAAGGTATCAGAGTGCACATTGATGATGAAGAACAAAAAACACCCGGTGCTAAATTTTATAAATGGGAGCTCAAAGGGGTTCCTCTCCGATTAGAGCTTGGTGCCCGTGATCTTGAAAAAGGTACAGTTATAGCGGTTGACCGTTTAGGGATTGAAAAGAAACAGGTTCAGATAGATGCAGTTGCCACCGAGATTCCACGTATTCTTGATACCTTGCAGCAAGAACTGTTTGAGCGTGCTCAAAAACGAGTTGAAGAACTTGGAGAGAAGCATAACAAGTTATCAGATTTTGGAAAACGTCTTTCAGAACCGGGTGGCTTTTATGTCGTAGCCGGTTGGTGTGGAAAACCAGAATGCGAAAATAAGCTGAAAGAATATAAAGGTTCAATTCGTTGTCAGCTTGATAGTCATGATTTTAAGAACTGTTTTGGTTGCGACGAGGCAAGCATAACAGATGTGGTGATTGCAAAATCGTATTAACATGTAGAAGGAGCATCGGGAGAGTTTAAGCAATGATAAAAAAAGAGGGGTATAGAACAATCATCGATCGGTTTAATACCTATTTATTGACCGAGAAGCGAGTATCTTCCAATACGTTCAGTGCCTATAAGCATGATATTGAGCAGTGTGTTAACTTTTTGTCTGCTCAGAAGGTTGAACCAGATAAGATTAACGTTAAAGATATTAAAAACTTTTTACACTACTTAAAAAAGATCGGCTCGAGTGCACGTACGATGTCGCGCAAGATTTCATCTCTTAAAGTATTTTTTTCATATTTTCAGCAGCAATATGGTTTGAGCAATGTTGCTGAAGACCTGACATTTCCAAAACTGGAAAAGCGGTTGCCACAGTATCTTTCCGAACAAGAGATTCAAAAGCTTTTTGAAGTTGCAGGCCGTGATACTACCATTAATGGTATACGTAATAAAATTATGTTGTATCTGCTCTATGCCTCTGGCATGCGCATTTCAGAATTAACTCACTTGCAACTTTCTGATGTGCATTTTGATACCGGGTTAATATTTGTTCAAGGAAAAGGGGGAAAAGGCCGCATGATTCCTATTCCTGAAGCCATGAATCAATTCTTAAAGGAATATATCAATACAGTTCACAAGGCAATTACAACAAAAAATGGGGTTGCCCGAAAAACTGAATATCTCTTTCCAGTCTATTATGGGGGAAAAAGCAAACCGATAACGCGCCAATCATTTTGGATAATTTTAAAACAGCTGTGGAAAAAAACAGGAATAGACAGGCCAATCTCTCCACATAAATTGCGACATTCATTGGCTACTCATATGCTCAAAAATGGCGCTGACCTGCGTTCGCTACAGCTTTTGCTTGGGCATGAAAATCTTTCTACAGTACAGATTTATACGCATGTTGAGACCAGCTATCTGCGTAAAATTTACGACAAAAAACATCCCCGATCATAGATTCTACAGAGCATCCTTATTCTTATCGGCCAAAACCATCGACATTGTCGATGGTGGGGCGTGGGGGCGGAGGCACCACACCTATGATGAAGCAACATAGTTGCTGAGTTAGGGACTATTTGCGATAATGAAGAGATGAAATTTACAGCAAAAGAATACTATCAAAAATCATCTCATTCGACTTATCGTTGCGAATACCATTTTGTCTGGTGCCAAAGTACAGGTATAAGATTTTGGTTGAGGATATTAGGGAACAATTGAGGGAAATACTTACTCAATTGTGTGAATGGTTAGATATACAAATACTAGAGGGATTTATTTGCGACAATCATGTGCATATGTATTTGGCAGTCCCACCTAAACATGCTCCAAGTTATGTTATGAAAATTCTCAAAGGCAAGAGCTCAGAGTTGTTGAGAAAGAGAAAACCGAGGCTTCCCAAAAGGGCGCTAAAGTGGAATATGTGGGCAAGAGGATTTTTTGTAACAACTGTAGGGATAGATAGAGAAATAGTCAGAAGATATGTTCGGTCGCAGGAAGAAGAACAGATAAAAGAAGAAGCCGTAGGTAATGTCTACTTCCTACTACTCCTCCTGCCATTTCGACATCAGTTAATGCAGGAAGTTTATACTCCGCCTCCACTTTTGTTCTCTCAGCTTCTTGACGTTCTCGCTCAGCCTTTTACCGTTCTTGTGCTTGTTGTTTACGTTCTTCTTTTTCAGAAAGTCTTATAGCTTCTTGAAGTTCTTGTTGTTCACGTTCTAATAAAACTTTTTCTTTTGCTTCCAACTTTTGAATTTGAGCCCATTCTTCAGGTGTGATATCCATGGAAAATATCTGATTACATACCTGGATAAACAGAGAAAATATGATGAGAGTAGATAGATTTAATGCCTTCATAACGCCCCTTATACTTAAGAGCTAATATTCTTTCGTATTTAGATTAGCAAATTCAGGGGTGAAAAACCAATGGATTACTTATTTCTCTTTCGTTCTATAGCTGTTAGGAATTTCTTTCTGAGGCGGATAGATTGGGGAGTTACCTCGATAAGCTCGTCGGGGTTTATCCACTCAAGTGCTTCTTCTAAGGTCATGACTTTAGGTGGTGCTAATTTGACTGCGTCATCGGAGCCCGAAGCGCGCATATTGGTCAGTTTTTTGCATTTTGTAGGATTGACCTCGAGATCATTTTCACGGCTATGTTCTCCGACAATCATACCTTCATAGGTTTCATCAGTAGGTTTGGTAAAAAGAATGCCTCGCGGTTGCAGCCCATCAAGCGCATAACCGGTTATGGTGCCACTTTCCATGGAAACTAAAGCACCATTAACTCTGCCGACCAGGTTTCCTGCGTATGGTTCATAATCCAAAAAGCGATGATTCAAAAGTCCCGTTCCTCGTGTGTTGGTTATGAATTGACTTCTAAACCCAAGCAAACCACGGGCAGGAATTTTAAATTCAAGACGCACTTTGCCTTGTGTATAAGGATTCATGTTGGCAAGTATTGCTTTTCGTTTGCCAAGTCCCTCCATAACGACTCCTTGATATTGTTCTTCAATATCAATAGTCAACAACTCAAAAGGTTCACTTTTGACGCCATTTATTGTTTTATAGATTACTTCAGGAGCCGAGACTGAAAGTTCAAATCCTTCTCTGCGCATATTTTCAATCAAAATACCCAGATGGAGTTGACCTCGTCCGAGAACTTTAAATGTTTCTGCAGAGTCGGTTTCTTCAACACGCAAGGCAACGTTTGTTTTGAGTTCTTTAAACAGGCGATCTCTAATCTGGCGTGAGGTCAACAGCTTGCCTTCTCTGCCTGAAAATGGTGAAGAGTTTACCGAGATATAGATAGCCAGTGTTGGTTCATCGATGGCAACATAAGGCAAAGCACATTTTGTTTCGGCCTCGCAGATTGTGGTGCCTATAGTGATTTCTTCTTCAAACCCTGCAACCGCTACAATATCTCCAAATTGTGCACTCTCAACTTCTTGGCGTTGCAACCCCTCAAATTGATAGAGTTTTGTAACCTTCATGATAGGGCTTGTGTGTTGATCTTTGCAGCAGATTACCTGATCACCCAATCTTACAGAGCCGCTAAAAATACGTCCAATTCCTATTCTTCCGAGGTAATCTGAATGATCAAGATTAGTAATCAGCAGTTGTAATGAATCTTCTTTGGGTTCAGGCGCAGGAACATGATCTAAAATCACATCAAAGAGTGGCTGTACGTTGCCCTCTGTGGCATCTGGCTTATCTGAGACAAAGCCAAGCTTTGACGATCCATATAAAATAGGAAAATCAAGTTGGTTTTCATGAGTTGCTATATCTAAAAAGAGGTCGTGAATTTCTGATTCCACTCGGGCAACATCGGCATCTTTACGGTCAATTTTATTAATAAGAACAAGTGGTTTAAGGTTCAAGCTCAGTGCCTTTTGAAGAACAAAGCGTGTTCCAGGCAATGGACCTTCAGCAGCATCTACCAAGAGTAAAAATCCTTCAACCATCTGTAAGGTTCGTTCCACCTCTCCCCCAAAATCCATATGTCCAGGGGTATCTACGATATTGATTTTTGCCTGAGGCAACCGGATGGAGGTATTTTTGGCAAGAATGGTTATTCCGCGTTCTTTTTCGATATCATTAGAATCCATAACGCGGTCTACCCGTTCTTTTTCTTGCAATGTACCTGATTGAACAAGCATTTGATCAACCAAGGTCGTTTTGCCATGGTCTACATGGGCAATAATGGCTATATTTCTTATCTGGGGGTTACTTTTTTTCATAATTTTAATCAAACATATTTAAAATTTACAAAGGCGCAACATGCGCTCTATAGAAAAACTACTCTATAGCTATAATACTATATTAAATTTTCTAATTGTAAAGCTATTGTTGGATTTTGGCAGTAGATGTAAGAATTCATGGCCTTTTTTTACCTAAGTTTAGCGTTATATTCATAATGTTGACAATAAAAATATACTTTCATGTTTACTGTTTTTTAATAGCATATTAAACTAAGATCAACATATAGCTGATATGCTTACGTTTTGAGGATTAGTATGAAAAGTAAATTTATTGTTGAACAAAAACCGTTTCTATCGATATTGGCTGCTATGCAACCAATCTGTACTAAACGAACTACCCTTGATTCTACAAGTTGTATTCTGTTTCATGTTGGTCATAAAGAGCTTGTGCTTAAAAGCACCGATTTAGAAATAAGCTTGCAGGCAAGCTATACCTTGAAAGAATCGGATACACAAGAGCCTTATGAATTTTTGGTATCAGGCCGCCGTATCTTTGATTTGGTAAAAGAGCTGGACGGTGATATTCAGTGTACGCTTCATGATCAACAGTTAGCGCTCAGGGCAGGTTCGGTTGATTTGGCGCTGAATATTAAAGAAGCTCAAGAGTTTCCTCCATTTCCGGAGAGAATTGAAAACATGATGCAACTGAATGCCGACTTTTTGCTCAGCATGTTTAATAACGTTGCATTTTTGATTCCACAAAATAATGCCAATCCCGCTCTCAATGGACTTTTGTTAGAAGTAGCTACAAGTGGACTTAAAATGACAACCACTGATGGGCATTGCTTGGCGCAAGCATCTTCTGATAAGTATAGCTTAGAGGATGAAAAAAAGTGGCTTCTACCGCGTCGGGCTATTTTTGAAGTTAAAAAAATACTTGAAAGTGCAGAAGAAAAGAATGTATTTTTGGGTATTTGTGGCAACCAGCTTGTTTTCTCGGGTGAAACATTTAACTTCTTTACCAAATTGCTCACAGATCAATTCCCTCAATATGAGACTATTTTAAAGCGTGACGGATTTATTCCTGCCAAAGTGGATCGCGTATCACTGGTCAAGACTTTGCGCCGTTCAGCCTGCCTTCTTTCAGGGCAGTTTTTGGCAACAAAATTTGGGTTCTCTACTGAAAAGCTCCAGGTCTCAATGCATAATAAAGAGGTTGGCAAACTTGAGGAAGAAATGCCTCTGGCAAAATTTGATGGTGAGACCATGGATATTCGTTTCTATGCTCCTTACCTGCTTAATGGATTGCAGATATTTCCTGAAAATCAGATAAGTTTTTATCTGAAAGATTCGGTGCGCCCTATAATTTTTGAGGCAGATCGGGATGAGAACCATCTTCTTTATCTGGTAATGCCGGTTTCTCCAACAACAACCGTATCTTAAGATTTTTGTTGATCGTGCAGCTACGTCGCATAGACCTCAAGCAGTTTCGTTGTTTTAAACACCTAAGCCTGAATTTTGATGAGCGTATGGTGTTGATTACCGGTCCTAATGGATCGGGTAAGACTTCTCTTTTGGAGGCCTTACATTACTTGGGCTATTTGCGTTCATTTCGTACAGCTAGTCCACATCACTTGGTGCATTATGGGCAACAATCATTTTTTCTCAAGGCTACTATTGAAGATGATATTGCTCAAGAAACTGAGGTTCAGGCGGGGTTCGCTGAAGGAAAACGTGTTGTACGAGTAAATAAACGCCAGGTAAGATCATACAAGGAGCTGGTGGATCATTACAGAGTAATAACCATTACAGAAGATGATCTGGATATTATTAAAGGGAGTCCATCTATTCGTAGGGCTTTTTTTGACCAAGTTATTCTTCTTAAGGACCCTGATTTTATCCAGCTTTTTAGGAAATACCGTCACATTTTAGAAAATCGTAACAGTTTATTAAAAAATGGCTCTGATAGAGTATCGTTACACCATTGGACCGAGCTTCTTTGGCTCGCTTCAGGGGAAATTCAACGGCGAAGGATGCAGACGCTTTCTATGTTGGCTGCCGGTACCAATGAACTGCTCAAGGCCAATATTGATGAGCCTATTGCCATAAATTTTGTATATAAGCCAAAAAAGGGCTGTGACCAGAGCGGCTTTGATGATTTTTTGAAGGAACATGGGGCAATTCTTGAAGAAGAGCAACGATATGGAAGATCATTATTTGGTATACATCTGGATGATATTTGCATTGAATTTCAGCGTAAAAAATCAAAGATATACGCTTCCAGGGGTCAACAGAAGTTAACGGTACTTCTGCTTAAGATTGCCCAGCTTCAAGATCTGACCTCTCAGAGAGGCCCCTGTTTGTTATTGCTCGATGATTTTATGACCGACTTTGACCAAGATTGGGGTACACGGTTCATTGAGCTTATTTCAGGTATCGCGGGAAATCAGGTTGTTTTTGTCTCACCACTACAGCATGGAATCTTTGAACAACTGTTACTAAAAAAAGGAGCTCAACTGATTGAATTGAATATGTAGAAAGCCACTTAGATTGATCTCAATGTAAAAGAAAAATGGTAGAGTTCAACCTGGACACAATTGATAAATGGCTAATTGTAACAACTATGCTAATTGTGGCAATTTTTGAAAAATAAATAGTTGACAGTTCCACAAAAAGAATATAGTATTATAGTTGTTTAGGGGATTTTTAGGCCTTAAACAACTACAGAAAATTATTTAAAAGATTTGACATCTTCACAATTTTGTATAATTTAAGAATTGATAGATAAAAGTTTTTATAAGATTTTTATCATTTTACTTAGGCTTCATTACTACTCTCCTTTTTTCCATCGCATTGATTTCTAATCAATGCGGTGGTTTTTTTTTGAGCAGATTGCTACATTATGCTACTTTGGATATAGTGTAAATCAAGATTAATGATTAAGAAATCATTTTATATGAAAAAATATTGCTGTGTCATAATGTGGGGGGTTTTTCAGCTTTTCTGCATTACTAATCTGAATGCAGACTATCTTTATCCTGTTGTTTCATATTCTGTTAATAACAATGAGAATGTTCTCTTGCTACATCAAAACGGATTGCACAAAACAACGATTCTCTGTTGGGATCCTTCAACTCAAGAATTAATGCCTGTGCTTTCTTCTCGATTTAGTCCTGCAGGAGTACTTCTTTTGCCGGATGGAAGTGGATTTAGTTTTATAGAACATGGTCGTATCTATATCAAGAGATGGAATAGCCGTTCACCGAAGGCGATCGATATATTCGAACCGATTTATACTATTGAACATATTCAATGGCTGACATCCGATATCTGCTATTTTCATGCAAAATACACAAACCGTTTTGGTGTTTACGCAGCACATATTTCTGGCGATGTTATATGTCTTGTGCGTCAGGATACTGCTGATTGTATGTATCCACAGATAGTCGGCAAACAACTTTATTATATAGAACGATCAATGAATGCAGATCATTATACGGTAACTATCAGATGCAGCAGTATTCCTGCTTTAGAAAGGCTATGGGGCTTGAGCGATAGCTCTCAAGAGATAAGTTTGATGCCTGTTATAGATTCAAAAAAGGCTCAACTAATTATGCATAAAGATGATCTTGCCTGTATATTTTTGAAGATGATTTCAGCAAAAGAAGGTTATGTTATTGGCTATGATTCCTCATTGAAAGAAGAACAAGAATATGTTGATTTTTTAGTGTATTACATGGTTAAAGATCAACAGGGATGGATGCATAGAAAACTTTTTTCATTTAGTATCCCACTTGAACTAGTTGTTGACGGAAGTCCCGATCGCCTTTTTGAATCGATTGTTCCATGCCTGCCAAAAAAATTTGGCGATACATTTTATTATGTTGCCGTTGAGCAAGATAATGATTGCATTCGATCTTATCTAAAAACATATGAGCTGCATAGCGGCACCATCTCAGTGCTTGCAAGCTGCGAGTCAGATAGAATATGTGCTTTGCTTTCACCGGTTAAATGTGGTGACATCATATTGTATGGCGGATCTGTTCAACAATACAAAAAAAAGTCGTTTTTATTACCATTCTTTTATCCATACAATGATGCATACAAAGCACATATTCCTACAATACCTTAATCTTGAGATGCAGTTTGCTGAGTTGTAGCTAATTGCTTTAAATATTCTATTCTTTCGTCAGGTGATGGGTGGTTGTAAAATAATCGTTTTAGGCTAAATCGTGAATAAGGATCGTGCTTCTTTTTAAATCTTTCCATTAAAGCAATTCCGCCTTCTATATTGTTTAATTCGATTGCAGCGATTTTATCGGCTTCTCTCTCTTGTGATCTTGAATAGGTGTTTGAAAAAACACTTCGGATAAGAAAGGGAATATTTGCCAGAAAAGGAATAACAACAATAAAATTATTAAGCTGGTTTTTTATTTGCTGATAAGGTTCACTATAGTATTTTGATAATAGGTATCCTGATCCTACTGTAAAGAGTCCTACTGCAACACCAGACAAGTAATTCTTTAAGCAATGTTTCATTTTTATATGGCCAAGTTCATGCCCAACAAGAAACCGTTTTTCCTGTTCTGGGAGTTTTTTGAACCATTTTTCATTGAGGATAAGTACATCGAAGTATGCACAAGCATTATCTTTCCCGAGCATGCGAATAGCATGTTTACTCATTTGCCGTATTGGTATACAGATATTTTGCATGCCGAGTTCTTTTTGTATACCGCGGACGAACTCTTCTGTTTTTTCAGAAACGCCTGTATACCCCAATTGTTCTCTGTCCATGAAATCAATAAGATCGGTTACCCATCGCTGTAATCGTGATGGCTCAGGAGAAGCAGTCGCAGGGGTAGTAACATTATGCGTGATTGAAATCATCAAAAATGCACTACACAACATTGTGGAATATCGAATTCCTTTCATGATAACATCCTTTCATTTATAATGTCCCACATTCAAGTTTGAAGTGCAACACTTGATGGTTTAAGAAATGAGTGAGATGGCGTAAGCTATCGTAAGTATTTCTTAAACCAAAAAGAAAGGTTGCGATATGCACTACAAACACCTCACT
>Ga0180438_10010876_pt1 | contig 11091 bp, 10 predicted proteins | sample SS_ome_12_FD_132455 | JGI IMG/M metagenome (GOLD analysis project Ga0180438, IMG submission 132455) | Hypersaline lake sediment archaeal communities from the Salton Sea, California, USA - SS_3_D_2 metaG | ecosystem: Environmental > Aquatic > Non-marine Saline and Alkaline > Hypersaline >... | reverse complement strand
TCTGTCCTCAGCATCCAGAGCAAGCTCCGCTTTTGTAAATACATGTATCGCAACAACTCCTATCATAACGCATTCTATCTGCTGAGAGTATTTCGGATGTTGGAATTTCCCACAGGAAATGCTACTCATCTACATGGACGGAACAAGGATGCCAAATTTGTTGGGACTGGTATGGGTAACATTCTAGCCAAAGTTTATGTATTGGTATGCCAAAAAGTATTGGCTATGCGTAATTGTGCATTGATGGTGAAACCATAGATGGTGCCCTAAGGAGTCAATCTACACCGCACTTTATCTTTGAGATTGGCGGTTTCCTTATGTATTTCAAGCATCATCGTCAATAGAAGGTGTTCATACGGGGATTGTCTTGGGGCAAGGTACGAGATCGAGGAATGCCTCTCTACCTGCTTGAGAAGATCGTCAAATACACTTTGGTCTTCCTCGCTCATCAGCTTGCGAAACGAATCAAGCGCCCGGATCTGCTCCTGGAGCGCGTTCTGCTTCTGGATTCTTGGGAAAAGGAAGTCGTTTTCGAACGGACTCTGCTCGGACATGGCAATACAATACCCGACTGTAATCCAAAAAACATCCCATTGCCAGGGGATGTTGCGCGAATGTCAATGGGATCATCGCCATCTAAGCGCTTTGATACCAAAGCACCTCAGATACCCTTCTTCAGTGCGACAACATTTTCTAACGGGGAGTGAAGAAGATCCCACGAGAGGCACACCCCTCCGACACCAACCTCACGCCCAGACTGCATCATTTCAAAAACATCCTCGGAGGAGAGTTCGGTCAAGCCAGGCCAATGGACTGTTTCCAATCCCAGATAGACGGGTACGGGGGCTAAGCGATCAACAGCAAATTCTGTTTCGGCAGCAAAAAGTCGCTGGGAGGCGCCCTTTTCCTGGTAACGCGCTAGATCCCACTCCATGAAATCCAGTCCGTGCTCTTTAGCCCAACGGTTAATCTCAGTCAGATCGATCGACAATAGCCCAGCAATTCCCGCAATAAGCGCAGGCACTTCGAACCGCAGGCTGGCGGGAGCTTTTGTGAAACGGTAGCTCATCGGTTTGACCCACTCCGCATATAGCCCTAACTTTCGGTAGTCCTGCCCCACCCAGGGTGCTATGCTCGGGGAGAAAAGGTCGAGGGATACCTTTTTGTTCAGACTTTTGGCTAACTTAGATGCTGCCTGAACGACCTCTGTGACGGACTCTGCCCGAAATTGAAGGAACCGCTGGAGCAAAGGAGCTTCCGCCAGCAGGTCATCCAGCCAGTCCAACCCAGTCGTCTCCAAATGATTCGTTGATGTTTCTGTAAGCATTCGATCTGGATTTGTGAGCGCAGCCTTTACGGCGTTAAGATCCAGTCCCCATTGCTCAGCTTTTTCTTGACAGTGCGGACAAAAACACGAGAGCATATCGTCAAAACTATTCGCCGGGGAAGGGAACCGCAGCTTATCGAGGAAAACCCCGTCAAAGGTGTAGGTTGTCAACAGGTATTCCAGGTGACGAAGGGTTTTGCTGCGGACCTGAGGGTTGTTAGGACAACCGAACATGAAGGTCTCATGGATCTCCTGCCCCTCTGGAAAATCTCCCCACCCTCCCGCGGGCTTCCCCTTATGATTGATCACCAGATCGGAGGTCTCGATCCCGGGATAATCCGAAAGCAATGGGTACCATACATATGTCTCTGGAGTGACCCGCTTTTCACCCGTCAAGGCATGGTAGAGGTCGGGAATCTCGCGCCACCCAATACATAAAATATCCACAGGAAGTACTTCGTTGATCTTATTGATTGCTTTTGAAACCTTATCGGGGGAAAGCTCGGTCAGATCCGAGTGACCGGTTGTAATCTGTCCGGCTACAACAAAATCATCCTTCATGATCAGAAACCTCTTCTTGGGGATCCTCATGACCCGCTATGTGAATGTCCGCCATTTGTAAAGCCTCTTCAAGCCCTGGTTGATACCCTGTTCCACCAGCCGCCTGCGTCGATAACGAGCCACAGGCAACCGCGAGCCTCAGGCATACATCAACAGGCCATCCTGCCAGATAGCCATAGATAAATCCAGCATTGAAATTATCCCCTGCACCCGTCGTATCCACCACCTCCATCAACCTTGCACGTTCATCGATGAACCGATTTTCGACCACAGCTGTGGCGCCTTCTGAGCCACGCTTCACGATAACCATGGGGCCTTGTGACGAAATGGCCCGTGCACCCTCCTGCCAGGACTGAGCGCGACCAAGGAATCTAGCCTCCTGTTCATTGGGGAGCAAGATATCGATCTCGGGGTACATCTCGTTTAACTCTGGGCCCCACTTTTCTTCCGGATCCCAGTTTGTATCCAGGGACGTGGTCAAACCCTTTGATTTCGCGCGGCTCAGAAGGTCGTGCAGCCCACTTTGAAGGTCGGTTTGCAAGAAGTAGCTGGCGATATGCAAATGATCGCTTTGGGTCAAGAGATCATCACTTACCTGCTCAGCACGTAGCTTGTTGATTGCGCCAAGGTGGGTCAGGATGGCTCGATCAGTCCCACGAGAAAGGATAACGCTAAACCCTGTCTTTAACGCTTTGTCAACGATGACAGGAGAGACATCGACGCCCCGCTCTTCCAGCCCACGTAACATGAACTGACCGAATTGATCCTCGCCCACAACGCCAACAAAGCCAACTTCCAGACCCAGCTTCGCTGCTGCAGAAGCGAAGATCGCTGCGGAACTGCCAATGGTGAATGTAGCGTCTTCAACCAAAATTTCCCCCTGCCCGAAGGCGGGGGTGATGCTTGGTCCACTGAGAATCAGATCAGGATTTAATTCACCTGCCACGAGAATGTCATAGCGCTTCATCGAGAAGTCCCGCCTCTTCCTCTAACCCTCTCTAGTCCACAAAGCCATGTGTGTATCGAAGGTGTCATATGCAATCGCTGCCAACCCAACCTGGGTCAGAGCCGGCCCCGGCTCCTGGATGGCTTCTGCTGAACCCCCTTCATAGATCAGGTAGAGCTGATCCTCCCATGCGAAAACGGTGCCGAACCAGATGGCACCATCGTCCCAGCTGCCATCGATCCCTTTACGAAATACGGGATTGCCAGGGTATCGCTCCCAAGTAATGAGGTCAGAGGATCGCGCTAATCCAAAAGCCTGGGGGATATCTTTCAGCGCAGGATCACCCCCACCTGAATAAAGCATGTAGAAGGTGTTACTGCGTTGAAAAATGCGCGGTGTTGTGACCTCAAAACCGTCCCACGTTCCTGAGGCACCTACGTCAAGTACCGGGGCAACACTCACAGGCGAAAAATGCTCACCATCCGTTGAGAAGGAGGAGAAGATGGCGTAGCCATCCCTGGAAGTCAACTTCACATAGAACAGGTAATACCGCCCATCAAAATAGATAATCTCCGGTGCACGGCCCTCAAGAAGTGGGGACTCACGCTTCAGGAAATGTACCCCATCAGAGGATGAGGCCATCCCCAGGACATCGCCTTCAGGACCAACCGCGCTGTAATAAAGGAAGACGGTATCATCCACTACAAGGGAGGCTGGATCAAAAACATGAAGACGATCAAAGCGATGTGGGCCGGTATCAATGGCAATTTCCGCCCCTGCTGCCCAAGAGTCGGGCGGTTTTCCATCCAACCAACCTGGTTGTAAGGGTGTCACTAACAAACGCTCCTGCCCACCCTTGATCGCTCCTACATAGAGATACAATCGATCTTTCCAGGTCAACACATCTGGAGTAGTCACTGCCTCTTCCGCTAAACTCTTGGGGTTGGGGGATAAGAAAGGAGAGATAGAGACACGTTCCCACAGAAGTGATTTATGAGGGATCCCGTTGCTCTTAACCATTAAGTTGCCCTGAGATTATCTAATTTAACGACGGCATCCAAGTTATGTGGCTTATCTGGATTCAGCCCCTTAGCCTGTGCTCGCGCAAGTGCGAGCAGTTGGAGTGGACCCAAATAGAGCAGACTGTGAACTACCGGATCTAACCCGGAGTTGAAGACAACAGAATTCTCGTAACGAGTGGAAGGACTTACCTCTCCCAAAGACAAGACCCTTCCACCGTGTCCTTGTGCTTCAACCAGAACATCGTTCTCAAACTCTGGACGCTCGGATGATTGTAAACCTATGACCAGTGTACTGTCCGTAATCATGGATTTGGGTCCATGGCGGAAATCTAAGAAGTGGAACGGTTCCGTATGGGTCAAAGTCATTTCTTTCATCTTCAGGCTGCCTTCACAGGCTAGTCCGTAGCGTAAACCTGATCCCAGAAAATAAATTCGATCCAGCGATAAATCCCCACCCAGCTTCTTCATACTTCCACCCTGCTCTTCCAGCAGGGAAGCCGTCAAATCCGGCACTTCATGAAATTGGTCCAGCAGCTTTGTCTGGCCAGCTAACAATGCTGCCATGGCCAGGGTTGCCATCTGCATGGCTACAAAGGAACGAGTTTGAACGACACTTTGTTCACTGGCTTCAGGGATGGCAATTTTGATATCACCCAGCTTGTTCAGGGGACTCATTGGTTCGCAAGTAATGGTTATCACACTTCCAACGTTCGTGGCCTTGAAAGCTTCAACCACTCGGACTGTCTCCGTTGTCGCACCCGAACGACTGACCGCAACAAGCAATATTCTTTGCGTTGGTTTCGGAGGAGAAAATAAATGGGAGGATAAAAACAACTCGCCACCAGGGATACCCGCAGCGATCACATGATTGAGCTTTTGGAAAACAAACGCAGCAGCAAGAGATAAATAAAAGGTTGAACCACAACCCGTAAAGATCACATACTCGTAACCTTGTCCCCAAAGATCGAGCAGATCCTGGGATTGCTCCTCTACTGCTTTCAAGCTGGCTGCCAAAGCCTGAGGTTGAGTAATCATTTCTTGAAACGTATTCGAGTCTTCCAGCATGTTCTCTTTCCTTGTCTGCTCGTAGCAGTTTTAGACGATTCGATGCCCCATACAAAAGTTCGCTTCAATCAAAGCAGCCCAAACCTATGGAACCCTGTAGGTGGGAATGGAACCTCGGTCGGGCCCCCGCTAATTATCTGTGTCAACCTTCAGCGCTTTTGATTTGTTTTCGCGAGTCGAGAATGGTACCCAACTTACTCGTTTGCTAAAGCCCAAAGGGTGTTGGCTGTGATCTCTGCCATCACAGTTAGGCCGTTGATGTCCACCACAGACAGATCATCCATGTAGGTGTGAAGCCATGGCCAGCTGTTGGAGATGAGTTTCGCCAGGTAAGATGTCGGCACACCCGCCAGGATGAAAGGACCATCATCAGAGGCATATTCCAGTGGTGTACCTTCAATCACATACCCAAGGTCAGCGCAAACCTCCTCCAGGCGCTTGTTGAGCCAGGGGGAATTCTGTACCAACTTGCCCAGGCAAATGGACTCAGTGATGTAATAAAGGTGGTCACCGTTGCCGATGATATCCATCACGAGAACCCCTTTATAGGCAGAGGGATCGGGTTGGACGTATTTTTTTACATACGCTTCTGAACCAATCTCACCATATTCCTCCGCCGTCACTGACACAAATTCAATCGTTCGCTTAGGGGTCCCAAGCTTCGAAAGTGCTCGCGCTGTTTCTAGATTGACGGCGACTGCGGTGGCGTTATCACACGCCCCTGGCCCAAGCGCATTATCATGGTGGGCTACAAGACACACTTTCTCATCTGGGAACTCGCTGCCCCTGATGGAACCAATAACATTAAGGCCATGGCTATCCTTGCTCTCCACATCCACCCAGATGTGAAGCATGACAGGCCAATACTCTTCTGTTCGTTTAAAACCTTTGGGCGCTGCGTACCATTCTCGGTACAACTCCTTGAGATATTGCCCATCTTCATAGGTCACAGCCACAGCAGGCACGGGTAATCCCTGAGGTCCGGAGAGCAGATCGGTCTGTAAGATTCGTCCCTGAAGGCGCGAGTGTTCAATGAAACCCTTTGCGCCGCGTTGGAGCAGCATCTCGGTCGGGCCCTGGGGCGCAGTCTCATCCGCAGGGTTGTCCAACATCAGGGCGCGCGGGGGATCTCGGAATACAAATTTATCCCTGACATCAACGCCCTCATAGTCTTCGATTTTCCCCTGGCCGACATAAAGCAACTCACCCACAATGCCTTCTTCGGGTGTCCCGCCAGAACCCAAAATGGCAATCCCTGTCAGTTCCTGCTCAACGGGCTCAACAACACGGATACGCGTGTCTTGATGGTTCCAGGCTTTGATACCTTGGACTTCATCCACGCGCACATCAACACTCGCTGCACGGAACTGTTCTTCCACATACCTGGCAGCCTTCCACTCGGCTTCTGTTGCGGCAAAACGAGGGGCAACCTCAACCAGAGCTTGGACATCCTTATACATTCGCGCCGCTGAGAGTTGGCTACGAATTTCTAATCTAATATCATTGGTTGACAATGTTACTTCCTCCTTCTTAAGGGACATTGCCCACCCCGTAGAGAGGCGCACCCATCCCTACCTAAGAAAAGCCGTCTGAATCCTGCTTCCCTGCTCAATCTTTGGAACTTCAACATGGCCGGGGATAGCCCGGTCTACGATAGGCGAGTTGCGTAAGACCGGGCTATCATCCGTTCATGTCATGCTAGCAACCTTTGTGCAAACTTGTATATTCCTTTCATCGCCAGAGCGCAGTCAAGACATGTTAGCTTGAAGTTAATCAAGAGGCTCATCAACCCACTCTAACAAATCTTCGCTCTCCATGAACTTATCGAACCACTCGTCCAGTGGATTGTTCCTTTCGTAATCAGCGCCTGCGGGCAAATCGGTCGATTGGGCCACATAGTACTTGGCCGAGTTCCCCCAATAAAGGGGAGAGTCAGGATCCATAGAGGTGTCAGCCTCTTGCTGATAGGTGCGGAAATCCAGGAAGGTGTCGAAGATGAAGTCCAGATCTTCCTCTGTGGTCGCCACACCCGAATGGGCATTCATGGCTTCCACGACAATAGGCAAGATTTGATCGCGCTTCTCCTGAACGTAGCGGTTGTAGCGGTAGGACATGGCCATGATCTTGAGCGCCGCATCCTCATTTTCAGCCAACCACTCCTCCGTCGAGGCAATCTGGCTGTACCATAGACCGGCAGGTCCTAGGATTTCAGCCCCACCAACCAGGAAGAAATCATCGGGGTGGTTACTCAAAAGATTGATCTCGGATGGCAAACCACCCATGTAGAAGTCGCCCGTGCCGCCGATCATGGCCAGAGCGGCTTTCTCATCGTCCGGGAATTCAATGATCTCGATATCGTCGATGGTTAGGCCACCCTGTCCCAGGACAGCACGCAGCAGGGGTTCATAATTGGCTGTGTACTCAGGCCACGTCTTCCCTTCGAACTGTGCGATCGTGGCTTGCTTGGCCTCCTCAGGATCACCCAGTTCATCCAAGAAATCATCATAGCTCTTATAACCCATGCCCTTTCGGCCAATCACGACGAAGCCCTTGAACTGGTTGACCGTTAGAAAGTTCATCATTTCGGGCACAGATTCATAGAAGGGATAGTTGCACACTACACAGGTGTTAACCGTGTCTACAGACCCAGCCGCTAGAGCCTCAATGGAAGGACCGCTCTGGGTAAGCCATGTGAATTCCAGGTCAAGTCCCAGTTCCTCGGGCCAACCATACTCTTCAGCTACACTCCAGAACTGGTAGTCAAAGAAGGGAGTCATGGCAACACGGACGGTTACGACTTCTTCGGGAGCTTCGGTTGCTGTCTGGCACGCTGAGAACAGCAGACTAGCAAGGATCAATAAAGCAATCGCCCGAAACCGAATTTTACGTGCGGACATCGTTCTTGCCTCCTTATAGAATAAAGCGTTTAGACGCAACGTCTATGAGAATCTAAAAACCGCGGTAAAAAAGTGTTATTTCCCTATGCCACCTCCTTGATCGAGAACAAATCGGTAATCCAACCAATAGTGAAAACATTAACCTGATGAACGAAGCCAGATAGAAGCAAACAGCTTCTAAGCTGATCCAACGATGGACGCCACCACCCCAATACCCGCTCGACGTTCGGTCCAGCGAGTCACCCTGGCCTCCAGCATGGCAATCAATGTGTCAGTGATCACCGCAAGAATGCTATAGACAATGACCAACAAAATGATCCCGGCCGTTCTCAAATAAATTTGTTGAATGATGATCAGATAACCTAAACCCTGTTGTGAGCCCATGAACTCAGCTGCCACATCCAAACCCCAGGAGGCGGCTGCTGCCACCCTGATCGCGCCAATCAAATGAGGGATGATGTAAGGGACGATCACGGTGCGATAGATGTGTTGGCGGTTGGCGCCTAATGTAAGAGCCGCTCGCACATAGATGGAAGGTACGTTCCGAATGGCTTCTAATGTAGTCACCCCCAGCACAACGGAGGTACCCATTGCAATCAGAGCGATTTGGGGTGCCCGTCCAATGCCAAACCACAGGATGAAGAGAGGAATGAGGGCGAATACAGGTACTGGTCGTAGAAAATCGAAGAGTGTGCCAAAAAATTCGCGTACGGCACGGCTATAAGCCATGATCAAGCCCATCATCGTACCGAAGGCTGTGCCAATGGCGAATCCACCCAGGGTCATGGTCAGTGTGGTAAGGATGGCGCCCGGTAACAACTTATAAATACCCAGTAGGGCCTCCCACATGTTCTCCGCAGGAGGGATCACCCTTGGCTTGACCAGTTCAAGTTCGGTGATCAATATCCAAGCTGCAATAATGACAACCGGCACAAAAAGTTTACGAAAAATGGTGCGGGAGCGCTTGCCGTTCATCTCAGGTAATGAACTTTTTACTTGTGCAGTATCACTCATGCGCGTGCTGCTCCTTGCTTAGAGTTTGTCTTTGATTTGGAGGACCTTCCTAGCGTTTCTCAATCCCACCATGCATGGTATAGATAACCTCTGCCAGCTCGCGTCGCATATCTTGAAATGTGGAGGAGGTCTTGATAATGAGCTCCCTCGGGCGCTCCAAGGGAACATTAACTACATGCTCTATGCGACCAGGATCGCGGGACATTACGGCAACCCGATCAGAGAGGTAAAGGGCCTCCTCCAGGTCATGCGTAACGAAGACCACCGTCATTCGTGTTGCACTCCAGACATCCAAAAATTCCTTTTGAAGTCGTTCCTTGGTCATCACGTCCAATGCGGCAAAGGGCTCATCCATGAGCAAGACTTCGGGTTCCATCGCTACAGCTCGAGCCACATCTACACGCTTGCGCATACCACCGGAAAGCTGGCGAGGGAATTTGTCGCGATCCTCCACAAGCCCCACCAATTGAAGGTAACGTTCCACAATGGTATTGCGTTCATCGCGCGATAAGCCTGCTACACGGGGACCATATTCGATGTTCTGCTCGACTGTGTACCAGGGAAAGACAGCATCGTCCTGGAAGACCATCGTTCGGTCCGGTCCAGGATCAGTTTTCTCTATTCCGTCTATAAGGACACGGCCGCGCGGGGCAGGTAATAGGCCTGCAATAATATTCAACAAGGTGGACTTTCCGCACCCCGAAGGTCCAACAATCGTCATAAACTCCTGGTCCTGGATGGAAAGCGTGAAATCCTCAATAATGAGGGGGGCATCAGGGTCCTCATCATAGCTAAAATAAAGATGTTCTATCTGAATCTTGGGTTGATCCAATTGTTTTTCTTTCTCCGGCACAGAACCTCCACAGCCGATGCAATTCGTGCGAGCAGGAAGGATTGACTCGGAATGATTAGAATTTTTCCTATTTCACTGATTAGCCGAGATTGACACCACCCATCACTGAGTTTACGAACTCAGGCAACGATGACCTCAATACCTAGTTTCTCAAGTTCATGAAGGGATGATTTTGGGACTTTATCGTCCGTCACTACAACGTTGATGCTGTTCACAGACGCGACGAAGGAATTGGACGCTCTGCCAAACTTTGTATGATCAACGACCAGGATAACTTCTGAGGCAATCTCAATGATGGTACGATCCGTCATCACCTCGGGGAGATAATCATTTGTTAGACCGGCTTCAATATCAATAGCATGCATACCGATAAAGACCTTGTCGGCACGCAATTCTTTCAACGCTTGCTCAGTGATATGACCGACCATCGACAACTCTGAGGGGCGCAGCCAACCACCGATCACGATAAGCGTTATCCCCTTGTGTTTGAGGATCTCTATGGCAATATTGAGGGCATTGGTTATGACAGTCAGATTCTCCCTGCCCTTTAGATTCCGTGCTACTTCGAAGGTGGTTGTGCCTGAACCCAGGAAGATCGTTTCTCCATCCTGCACAAGTTGGGCTGCAGCTCGCCCTATACGCCGCTTCTCTGCCTCTTGTTCGGCAACACGCTGCAGGATCGGCGGTTCAGATGCAGAAGGAGGTGTGCGCAGGGCACCGCCATGCTCACGTTGAACCCAACCGAGGCGATCCAACTCTTCTAAGTCGCGACGGATCGTCGCTTCGCTGACACCAAACATGGCGCCCAGTTCGGCGACGGTTGCTTGGCCGTTCTCTTCAATCAATTGTCGAATACGTCTTTGCCGTTCTCTTTTCAAGGGAGCAAGCCTACAACCCGATTTCTGGAATGAAATGAGCAATTTAAGTCAAAATCAATCATTAATCTAGCACGCTTTTGCGCGAATGTCAAAACTGGGTGCTTGATTTCGGCGGAAATACCATTTTCCAGCCGGTGAATACCTGGCCCACCTTACATAAAGGCTCAATAAACCTAAAGGCGATCCCACCGATCCATCGCAAGGATTTTTAAGCTATCCTAACCCATGGCATCCTGCCCGCGGGGAACCTCCTCTAGGGAACAGTCCGAAACTAAACCGGCGAGGATCTCTGTCGGATCCAAATGAGTGGTTCTGGCCAGCTTTTGAGACACCAGGGATACCTTGTCACGCATGTCTGTTGCACCCAAGTACCCCTCCCGTCAACCGCTTCAACCACAATATTGGTAATCGAAAGATCCCCTAAGCCAAACGCCCAATTCGGTCTTGACAACCCGGCGAATGATATATATACTAAGTATGTAATATATACTCAGTATATAGTTGCGGATGATGCTAAAACATACACTC
>Ga0180438_10010875_pt1 | contig 11092 bp, 7 predicted proteins | sample SS_ome_12_FD_132455 | JGI IMG/M metagenome (GOLD analysis project Ga0180438, IMG submission 132455) | Hypersaline lake sediment archaeal communities from the Salton Sea, California, USA - SS_3_D_2 metaG | ecosystem: Environmental > Aquatic > Non-marine Saline and Alkaline > Hypersaline >... | reverse complement strand
TGAAGGCGTCCCGGGCAATCAAACGCCAATCGGCGGGAAGCTGAATCGACGCCATCGGGGCCTCGTCCATAATGCAGAAAATCCGCCCCCCTGCCGAAACCAGACCGTGCACCCCCGACGTCTTTTCATGAGACCGGGTCCATTTCGGGCCGCTTGTCCACTGCAGCCGCCGAGGCGGGCCGGCAACAGTGTCATGCGCCACGGCGTTGTTGCTCGGATCGTGCATGTAATGAGTCCACTCGTCGATCTCAGGCGGGCGGGGTTTGACGATCTTCTTCTCCTTGCCGTCTTGCCTGAGATAGGCGACTCCGTTGGGAACCAGGACTCGCATGATCTCTCGCATCGGAACATCGCTCGGCTCGTCGCATATCAATAGGTTCACCAGATTGTCGATGTAAGGCAGGTCGCTGCCGGAGTATTCTGCAACGGAAACTCTCCCGTAGAGCCCGAGAGATGTAATATGCTCGCGAGCCTTAACGGCATTTTCCGGGTTCTTAACAAGACCATTAACCACCAGACGCTCATGAGCCCCTAACGCAGCGACAAGCTTGCCCTCCCCACAGTTCAGATGGACTACCAGACCGCCCCGAATGCCCGTAACCCTTAGTATTTCCGCTGCCTCTCGCTGAACATTCACAGCATCTGTCAACGCAGGGGATAGACATACAATCCATCCGGCAAGTAATAGGCAAGTTAAAGTTTTGTTCATTTCGTTCTCCTTTGCTGGCGGCGTATTAACAGGTAGAAACCCTGTAACCGGAGTCTCCTAAATCGACTACAATCCGTGGCAGACCTGCTGAAGCCACGGTAACACTAATGACAAAAGGTCATGATGGTCAATTATATTGGATTCAATATGAATTGCAAGAGAACAGTGACGGATGTTGTGCAAAACGGAAAGATTAATCAGGTGAGGATCGATATCATCTTTATCCTATCAACATAGCTCGCCACTTCTCAGCTTATTCAGATTTGTCCCGGGCTTCGTAGAAGTCACAAAGAGAGATTATAGTATTGCTGATTGTCAGATCATATAGTATGATCAGGCGGTTTATATTGACTCTTGGAATATTGATAGTTCGTTTGCTCAAGGGCAATACCTTAGCCGGCTTAGCCCGAGAGGAAGGCGTACCGTTTTGGTTATGATCGTGCCTGATCCGGCGTGTTCTCTGTGCTGAAATGCCTTTTTGCAATCGAGCTTTTTATACAAGGAGTAATTATGAGAAGATTGGGTATCGTTATTACTGTAGTGATGGTTGTGGTCCCGGCTTTTGCGGGTGTGGTTGAAGACAGCGGAATTAAGGGTGGAATTGTCGTTCAGGTTGGATGTAAAAACGGCAAGAGTCTGGCTAATCTTCTGGTGAATAACAGGTTTCTCGTTCATGGACTGGATGTTGATGCGAAGCGAATCGAAGAGGTGCGCCATTCCTTACGCTCCGATCGGCGGTATGGCAGGATATCGGCTGCCGTGTTTGACGGTGAGAATCTTCCCTACACCGACAATCTGATAAATCTTCTGGTTATAGAGGACCCACAATGCCGGATAGAGAAAGAAGAGATGATAAGAGTCCTTGTTCCGGGCGGCGTGGCAATGGTCGGTGGAAAAAAGATCACAAAATCAGTACCTTCCAATATTGACGAGTGGACACATTTCCTTCACGGCGCCGATAACAACGCGGTGGCGAACGATACCGTTGTCGCCGCGCCGAGGACTATCCAGTGGGTGTCAAATCCGAGATGGGGCAGGAGCCATGAAGAGGCCGCCAGCGTCAGCGCCCTCGTTACGACAAATGGCAGAGTATTTGCCATAATGGATGAAGCCCCCAACATCTCTATTCGATTCATGGCCGATTGGAAGCTTGCGGCTCGCGACGCCTTCAACGGCACGCTGCTCTGGAAGAAAGATATTCCCGTGTGGAGCGATCATCTCCGCCATTTCCGAGCGGGTCCCACTCATCTGCCTCGCCGACTCGTGGCTGTGGGAGACAAGGTGTATGTCACCCTGGGCCTCGATGCGCCGGTGAGCATTCTTGACGCCGCCACAGGCGAGACCCTGAAGGTGTTGAAGGGAACCGAGCGTACGGAGGAGATCGCCGTTGACGGCGGCGTGGTATATCTGGCCATAGGCACATCTGAAGTATATCGTTGGGGCGGCGGATTGCACGCACGCGGCGAGCCAAAGGCAACCGATTTCAGGTATATCATGGCCGTAGATCCCGACAGCGGCAGGCAACTCTGGAAAAAGGATTTCACGGGAACTAATTTTCTGCTTCCAATGTCCATGACGGTCAGGAACGGCAGTGTGTTCTATCAGGATATCAACGGCGTGGGCCGGCTCGATGCGCGAACCGGAACGGAAATCTGGGAGAAGAAGCGCCCAACGGTCGCCAGACGCATGTCGTTTGCCTCGCCTACTGTCGTAGCTACGGACGATATCCTTCTGGTTGCCGACCGGATTCCAAAGATAAATTCTAACGAACCTCAGCAGATGGCGGCAACCGACAAAATCGAGTGGGGCGTCCACGGATGGAACGAAGATGGATTTGCGCGAAGAAATCCTAATCTTCTCGTGGCGTATTCGGTGGAAGATGGCGAGGTGCTGTGGAGCAAGCCATGCTCTGAGAGCTACAATTCGGCCGTTGATGTCTTCGTCGTCGGCGACAATGTGCACATCGGCGGCGGTTGGGAAAGATACGATTTGAAGACCGGCGAAAAGCAGGGTCCCGACGTCAAGATGTCCGGCGGCAAAGTCGGCATGGCTCACCACAGATGCTACAGGAACAAGGCATCCGTTCGTTACGTGTTCACCGGCAGATCGGGCATTGAGGTGGCCGATATGGAGAAAGGGTGGCTGGGCAACAATAGCTGGATTCGCGGGACGTGTCAGTATGGTATAATGCCGGCAAATGGGATGCTGTATGCTCCGCCGGATGCCTGCGGCTGCTTCAACAAGGTCAAGGTGCAGGGCTTCTTCGCCGCCGCTCCGGCCAGAGAGAGCAAACCCGTTCAAATCAGCGATGCCGAAAGACTCCGGAAAGGCCCCGCATACGGAAAGATCTCCGATTCACAAGCGGCCGACGATGAGGACTGGCCGATGTACCGCCGTGACGGACAAAGAAGTGGCGGGATACGAACCACCGTCTCGGGAAAACCGAAGAAGCTATGGTCTGCGAAGCTTGCGGGCCGCCTGACCCAGCCGGTGGTAGTCGGAGATACGGTTTATCTCGCGCAGACAGATTCGCATACCGTATATGCCCTCAACGCGGCAAACGGCCAAGAGAAGTGGAGTTTCACAGTTGACGGTCGCGTGGACAGCACACCTACCGTCTACAAAGGAATGGTCCTGTTCGGCTCGGCGGACGGCTGGCTCTACTGCCTGCGCGCCGCCGACGGCGCTCTGGCGTGGAAATTCCTCGCGGCGCCGGAAATCAGGCTGGTATCCTCCTACGGTCAGTTGGAATCCGTATGGCCCGTTCATGGTTCGGTTCTGATCCAGAACGATGCCCTCTATACCTCGGCGGGGAGAAACACCTATCTGGATGACGGGATTACCTTCTACAAGATGGACCCTGTGACAGGTAAGGTGTTGAATAAGAATGTACTGTACAATTTCGATCCGGTGACCGGCGAACAGTTGGGGCCGGAGGAAGGCAGATTTGATATGGACGGCGTGAATACCGCTCTGCTGACCGGCGACGGCCAAAACGTGTTCATGAAGCAGGAGCGGCTTGACGGCTCCCTGCAGAAGCTCGACAAGAGCAAGCCGCATCTGTTTGGAATACATGGCTTTCTGGGCGAAGAGTGGTTCGTCCGCTCGTACTGGCTGCTTGGAACAAACGTTAGGGCCGGCTGGGGCGGATGGGCGTCCGGAAACGAGACGACCTTCGGGCGCATAATGACGTTTGATGATGAGAATGCCTACGGCTATGGAAGGGTGATGATTGCCTCGGCCGCGGTCGGTCACAACGCCGATGATTATCACCTCTATGGAGTTAAGAAAGTCCTGATGACCACGGGCCTGCCAAGGCCCAGGAGAAAGAAGGGCCAGAAGAGTCAGCCGCCGGATGTGAAGAGACCGCTGAAACCCGAACCGTTCTGGGCTGATACCCAGAGCCTGATTGTCCGGGCAATGGTCCTGGCAAATGACAAGCTTGTTGTCGCCGGACCTCCCGATCTGCGCAGGAAAGAGGCCGGTATTCTTGCCTATTCCAACGAAACCGAATCGTTAGCTGCATTCAAGGGCCAGAAAGGCGTGATGCTCCGACTGGTAAACAAGGCAAACGGCACAACCATATCCGAGCAGAAGCTGGATGCAATGCCTGTCTTTGACGGCATGAGCGCGGCTCACGGCAGAATGTTTATGTCGCTCAAGAACGGCGAACTCCAGTGCTGGCGTTAGCCAATAAGAACATAAGTTTTACAAAATTGATATTAGGGTTGTCATGAAGGGAATGGACAATGAAGATTAGAATATTTGTTCAGGTTTTGTCGTTGAGCATACTTGCGAGTCTTTTTGTCTCTGATTCGGTACGCGCCAAAGGCGGCGGTCTGTCAAATGAGCTTATCGAGCAGATTCAATCGAATTGTAAAATGGATGCTCACGCCCGGGCGATGTACAATTCGATAACAAACAACAACGTCAAGGACCTGGTCCTGAACCGGGACATCCTGCGGCAGCATAATGAATACTTCAGTGATAAGGTTGCAGCAAAAGGCATTACGAATCAGAAATCCAGCGGTCGATGCTGGCTGTTTGCCGGACTCAATTCGATGCGCCCGGCGGTGATCGCAAAACACAAACTCAACGCTTTCGAGTTTTCCCAGAATTACATCGCTTTCTGGGACAAGATGGAAAAGGCCAACACGTTCCTTCAGTATATGATCGATTTCAGAGAGCGTGACCTAATGGACCGGGAAATCGTGATGATCCTTCGCGGAGAGCCCGGCGACGGCGGCTACTGGGAGAATTTCGCCGATCTGGTGAATAAGTACGGCGTTGTTCCCAAAGAGATCATGCCGGAGACCAACAGCTCGGAAAATACCGGAATGATGAACAAAGTGCTCTACCAGATACTGCGGTCCGACGCGGTGAAGCTGCATAAGATGCATCGAGACGGCAAGAACGTTCGAGCACTGGACAAGGCCAAGAACAAGATGCTTTCCGAAGTGTATCGCATTCTTGTGATGAACCTGGGAGAGCCGCCCAGAACGTTTACCTGGAGATACAAGTCGAAGAAAGACTCGCCCAAAGACGAAGACGAGAATAAGCAGGATAATGGAGACGACGACCAGGAAGATATGATTGACGGCGATGAAACGGCAGAAATCACCGCAACACCGAAGAGCTTCTTCGACGATTTCGTCGGCGTGAATCTAAATGACTACGTGAACATTTTCAACGATACTACGAAGGATTACGGCAAGCATTACCAGATTCGCATGTCGCGAAATGTCTACGATGGGCAGGATATTAATTATGTGAATGTGAATATCGAAACACTCAAGAATATCGCAATCCATTCGATCAAAGACGGAGCGGCGATGCTGTTTGCCGCCGACGTAAGTTACGACCAGAGCAGCGAGCACGGAATCATGGCGGACGGCCTCTATGATTATCAATCCATCTACAATATCGACATCAGCCTGACGAAAGCCGAACGGGCCCTGTATCGCAGCAGTGTGCGCAATCATGCAATGACGCTGGTTGGTGTTGACCTCAAGGACGACAAGCCGGTCAAATGGCGGGTCGAAAACAGTTGGGGTACGGCCAGAGGCAGCAATGGCTACTGGACAATGTACGACAACTGGTTCGACCTGCACGTCTATAACATCATAGTGCACAAGAAGTACGTGCCGAAGGAGATTCTGAAGATCAGAGATACCCCGGCGATTTTGCTTCCGCCCTGGGATCCAATGCTGTAAATGTAGACACAAATGTGTGTAGAACTAAGGGCGCAGAATCCTTACCTTAGAACAGTGAAGAGCCTATGGCCTATAACCTAATCTGCCCCCAAATACATTTCTGGACTTCCATCAACAGCACAGATTTGCTTGATACTCCTTTAGAGTTTTCGTTAGAGGATCTGAGGGATCCTATTTTTTGATGTTCTTATAATCTTCCCATATTGGGTGAGTCCTTGTTATCTCTTTGTAAAGCTCCGGCCTTCTTTGCTGGAAGTTCCTGCTGTTCTTCCGGGCGATACGAAGTCTTTTCAGATTAAATTCTGTGGTAATATAATCCTCTCCTGTCTTTCGGCAAACCGCATCGATTCTATTCGGGTATTGAGCAAGCATTGTCCCCAAGCCGTAGTCCTGATTGGTGCATATCATTGAGACAAGATTTTGTTCCATAAAGGTCTTGACGTAATAATCCTGAATGCTCCCCCTCCGACCATTAATCCAAACGATGATTTCAGCTCCCTTGAGGGAGAGAATCCTGTACGTTTCCGGAAAATAGCCGTCATAGCAAATAAGAATCCCAATCCTGCCAAAATCCAAATCAAATACAGGAAGGTCATTTCCTCTCTTCATGATCCATTCCGGATCGTTCTCTATGAACCATTGTTTATCTTTTCCCGATGGCGGCTTTGAGTAAGCAGGCAGTCCGTCATGAGTATCCACCGCTGCGTGCGTCTTGCAATATTTGCCTACAATGTCGCCTTGTCGGCCAAACAGCAATGCCGTACTCGAAAACGATTCGTCCTTAAAGACTTCCCAACAGCCAACAATAACATAAATGTTGTTCTCTGCTGCTGCTTTGGATATTTTCCGGGTTTGCGGTCCCGGCACAGAGATTCTGCCCAGATGATATTCGGGGAAAACAACCAGTTGCACACCATCGGCTGCCGCTCTTTCAATATACTTCACAACAAGCTCAACTGGGTTGCAGCCTGCTTTGATTTTGAGCCATTTGTCATAACCGCAAATTTGGACCGCAGCGACCTTAACCTTGCCGGGCCATTGTGCAACCGTCTCCGGATTTGTCCTTTGCTGCGCGCAGGACAAGGTCATTACGATAGATACGATCATGACGATTATTGCTTTTTCCCGAATTCTCATTTCCTTTTTTCCCGTCAAGTCTCTAACGTTAACAGAAGAGCCTTGCCGTGGTACTCCCAATAGCTGGGATTTTTTGAATAGGGCTTAACAGGTGCGTCGCCCCCTCTACCTGTCTTTGCCTCGCTGGAGATTTTCGAGCCATGACTTCGTTCATAGAGCACGGGCCAGGCAGTGCTGGAAGTCACAACAGTCAATGTGACCGCTATCGTAAAAATTGAAATATTCTTACTTATTTCTTTGTGCTCCCGATTATCTGTTCAAAGAAAATGGATTTATAACGTCCAGCCTTCTCGATATTCTCGATGCAGATATTGGTTGGCCGCTTCATCGTTTGTAATTTTCATATTGGGGCCATCCCATCGAAGCTTTTTGCCGACTCGCACGGCGATGTTTCCCAACAGAGGCGTCTCGGTCAGCAAACCGCTGTGTCGCACGAAATCGGAACCGGCGGGCACACCGCCTCGACAGGCATCGATCCACTCCTTGTATTGCCCCGGTGAACGCGGGAGCACCTTCGGAGGCCGCCCATAGCTCTGCATTCGCGATTCCGGAACCAGGCGATGCCCCATGAGCGTCCCTTGCTCGCCCATATAGACGGCGCCGGATACCGCTCTGCCGGGTTCGAGGTTTTTTAGCCGAGGCGGCTTATAACCGCCGTCGTGCCAAGTCAAGCTCACCGGAGGCTTCCCGTCGCGAGCAGGGAACTCATATCGCACTCTGTAGGTTCGCGGATAGACTTCCGGGCCGAGTTCAATGCACTCGCCTTCAACGCTGACCGGGTGAGTCAGTTTGAGTGCCTTGAACACGGTCGACAGCACATGGCACCCCAGATCACCCAAAGAACTCGTTCCGAAATCGCGCCAGTCGCGCCAACGCCACGGGTGATAGGCGGGATGATAGGGTCGTGCGGGCGCAGGTCCAAGCCAAAGATCCCAGTCGAGTCCCTCAGGCACGGGCGGAGTCTCCGGCGGACGGCTCCCCCACTTCGGCGGGTCCCAGAACCGCTTGCCCAACGCAACATGCACTTCATGCACCGGGCCAATCGCCCCGTCCAGGATGAACTCCTGTACAAGGCGAGCCTCTTCGCCGGCTTGCCCCTGATTGCCCAATTGGGTGGCGACCCCGGCCTTGCGCGCGGCCTCAGTGACTTGGCGGGCTTCATAGACGGAATAGCTCAGGGGCTTCTCGCAGTATACGTGTTTGCCCCGCTTGATCGCGGCCATGGTGATGGCAGCATGAGCATGGTCGGGAGTGGCAATCACAACGGCATCCACATCTTCCCGCTCAAGAAGCTCCCGGTAGTCGGCATAGGCCCGGCAGCCGCGGTAAGCGCCGGCGTTTTTCTTGGCCGCGTAGTGCTCGTCGACTTTATGCCGCGCCGGCTCACGACCGCCTTTTCGCTGTTCTTGCCCTTTCATCCAATCCCATGAGACATAGCCGCTACCCTCACGATGAACATCGCAAACGGCCACAACCTGCAAATCGTCATACTGGAGCAGATTGAAGAGATCGATGTGGCCCTGGCCGCCCATGCCAATGCATGCCAGCGTGGTTTTCTCGCTTGCCGCAATTCGACCTTTGCCTCCAAGCACTCGCCGAGGAACAATAGTAAACGTTGCAAAGGTAGTTACTGCGCCAAGGAACTCACGGCGAGAAACTCGATGAAAGCTGGACTTATGAGTGCCTCTTACTTGATGATTAGATCTCTTCACCTGCATGTTTTCCTTCTATAAAGGTCGTTAGGGATTTCCCTGAAAACCTTGTAGCCTAATTGTTTAAACCACCATTCATCTAACATACTACCTTGGTCTTTTCCATATGTCAATCGACTCATGGCGCGAGCCTTGAGATTTAACTTGATGATAAGGGTAGCCAAAGTCACGATTATCCACAGAGAATTATACTCTTACCTGATGGAATTTGTAGGAATGTATGATATTATATTGAGTTGGCAGATGTTGTTATATTTTCCGAATGCACAACAAAAGGAGAACTATAGTGAAAGTCTTTAGGCTATTGATCGTTTGTATTGTTGGTGGTCTATTCACCGTCCACGCCATTGCCGACAACACAGATCGGTTTGTCATTCCATTGGGGATTCCCGGACCCAAAAGCTTAGAGGACTCCACGGGTGGTATCATTGCCGCGGATGTGACGGGCGATAAAAAACCAGACTTTCTCGTAACTTGCGCCGGGCATCTGGCGGTTTATGACAACAGTGGGCGCAAACTCTGGATCGAGAAAACAGACATCATAGTCGGTGGTCAGAGTGAAAGCCAGGGACTGCCTGGCCACGATGGACCGGGCGTGGCGGCGGGCGACGTGGACGGAGATGGCCGCACTGAAGTCGTTTTTTTGACCAGAGACGGTCTGCTGCACATCTTCGATGGCGCCAAGGGAACTGAGAAACAAACGGCTCGCCCACCGGTTCCGCAAGGGGCCGAACGATGGGAAATCGCCATGATCGCTGACTTCCGCGGCACCGGCGGTGACCGCGATCTTCTGCTGCAGGCCACAAACAAGAGCGGCTACCGCATGGGACGATATCTCGCCGCGTACAGTTGCGACGACCTCATCGCAGGAAAACCACCACTATGGACCACCGGCAAATTTGTAAGCTGCGCGCACAATGGTGCTCGCCTTGCAGACCTTGATGGTGACAACCGTGATGAAGTTTTGGGCGCTACGATCTTCTCGCCCGACGGCAGATTGATCACAGAAGCCCAGCCTTTCCGCGGCCATATGGACAGCATATTCGTGGCCGATGTGCGGCCGGAGATCACCGGCCTGGAAGTGATTCTGCTTGAGGAAGGCTCGAACTGCGTTCAGGTGCTCGGTGTCAAGAGGCCGGCCTGGCGAGCGCATTTCAGGCATCAGGAACCACAAAACGCCGCGATCGGCAGATTCAAGACCGGCTCGGATGAAGTATTTATCTGGTGCCGCTCGCGATATGGAGAACACCAAAAGCCGTTCGTGTTCAATTCGCGCGGGAAGAAAGTGTTCGATTATCTGATGGATGATGTCGCCCCTCAGGGCTGGACAACTCGCGGGGTGGAGGTGATCCATACGATCGACTGGACCGGCAAGCGAGAACAACTGGCTTGCGCCAAGGAACGCCATCGCTGCGGCGATGTCTGCCTGTTCCAGCCATTGACGGGCAAATTCGTCCGGCGATTTTCAGAAAAGGCGAATCGGCTTTACGTGGCCGACGTGAGCGGCGACTGGCGTGAAGAGATCATCGTGCTAAACAGCAATGAACTGCACGTTTATCAAAACCAGGCAGCAAATCCGCGGCCAAATCAGAAGCGGCTCTGGTCCAACCGCAATTATCGCCGTCTGAAACAATGTCACAACTATTACTCGCCTTGATATTCCGGCATCAGAGGAAATGACGCGGATGAACGAGCAGATCTACTGTGCAAAAAGGAAACCAGCGATCCGCTTCGTACAAAACCGTACCGTCGTTGACAGTGACCTTGACGAAAGTGCACTTTACGTGCTTCCAGCGGTCGCCGACGTTGGTCGGATCGCAGCCCCGACCCCATACGGACAACACCTGCCGTCATAGTATTGATTCAAGATAACGAAGTGACAGTTCTCGTATCGAAACAAATAGCTGATCTCCTTACAATTTGGAGGACCGTGGTTGACAACGCTGGGAAAGCTTTTGCCGCCGGGATACCCACTCGGAAGGCAACGACAGGTTGATCAACTGAATCAAGCCCGGCAATCACTTCGATGCTCATGTCGGGCCAGCTTGAAATGATCTCGTTCACTCGTGCCGGCTCCGATAACCGACTCATTACATACATCGACAAAGAAAAGCCTCCCGGCACACAAAAATCGCGCCAAACTCGAAAACAATCCGCTAATCACCCCGAAAATCCGCATGAAACAGCCCGTACGGATCGTATTGCGTTCTGCGTACCGCGTATTGTGTCGAAACAACCCACAGAGAACACCGAGGTCAATTTTTAGATTCATCCGGCTAACGCGTAGTAAGGTACCGACACCAACAACCGAGAAAAATCGT
>Ga0180438_10010874_pt1 | contig 11092 bp, 6 predicted proteins | sample SS_ome_12_FD_132455 | JGI IMG/M metagenome (GOLD analysis project Ga0180438, IMG submission 132455) | Hypersaline lake sediment archaeal communities from the Salton Sea, California, USA - SS_3_D_2 metaG | ecosystem: Environmental > Aquatic > Non-marine Saline and Alkaline > Hypersaline >... | reverse complement strand
TGGTGTCATGTGATGGAACACGAATCATTCGAGGACGATGACGTCGCAGAGGTTATGAACGATGCCTTTAAGTAATTGTGCGACAGTCATGTAGAGGAACGACCAGATATCGACAATCTCTACATGACTGTCGCACAATTACTTAAAGGTAGAGGCGGATGGCCACTTACCATAATTATGACCCCTGATAAGAAACCATTCTTTGCTGCAACATATATTCCTAAAAAAGGGCGTTTTGGAATGACTGGTATGCTGGATGTAGTACCCTATATCAAAGAACTGTGGAAAAATCGACGAAACGAGGTTTTCAATGCAACGGATAAAGTCGTTTCTGCACTTAAGCAAATGTCAGTGGGTATAGTGGGCGAAGAATTGGAAGAAAATATGTTAGAAACTGCTTATAATTCGCTTAAAAGCCGTTTTGATGATGAATATGGCGGATTCAGCGATGCTCCCAAGTTTCCAAGTCCTCACAATCTGCTTTTCTTACTTCGTTACTGGAAGCGTACCGATGATGAGAAAGCCTTGATGATGGTTGAAAAAACTCTTCAATTTATGCGGCTTGGGGGAATTTACGATCATATCGGCTTTGGATTTCATCGCTATTCAACGGATTATTTATGGCTAGTACCACATTTCGAAAAAATGCTTTACGATCAAGCTATGCTGGCAATGGCCTATATAGAAGCATATCAAGCAACTAAGAAAAAGGAATATGAACAAACTGCTCGGGAGATCTTTTCTTATGTCCTGCGTGATATGACAGCACCGACAGGTGGTTTTTACTCGGCTGAAGATGCTGACAGTGAAGGTAAAGAAGGTAAATTTTATTTGTGGACTGAAGAAGAGATTAAACAAATGCTCGAACAGGTAGACGCAGACATAATTGTAAAAGTATTTAATATCCAACCTCGTGGGAATTTCATAGATATGATGATTCAAAGAAAAACAGGGGAAAACATCTTTCATCTAAAGAAACCAATTGAGGATATCGCATCTGATCTAAACATATCAGAAAAAGACTTGCAGAAAAAAATTGAAAGCATTCGGCAAAAGTTATTTTCAGAACGTGAAAAGCGCATACATCCTCATAAAGATGACAAGATTCTAACTGACTGGAATGGTCTAATGATCGCAGCATTGGCAAAAGGAGCACAAGTTTTTGACGAAACCAGTTATTTGGATGCCGCCAAAAACGCTTTTGAGTTTATTTTTAAAAATATGCGAAACCCAGAAGGGCGAATTTTACATCGCTATCGAGATGGGGAAGCAAGCATATTAGCTCAAGTCGATGATTACGCATTTCTGATTTGGGGCTTAATAGAACTCTATGAGGCCAGCTTTAATGCGAGTTATCTTCAAACAGCTCTAGATTTGAATGAAGAGTTGATACAGCATTTTTGGGATAATGAGACTGGAGGGTTTTATCTCACGCCAGATGATGGGGAGGAACTACTTGTTCGTCAGAAAGAGATTTATGATGGGGCAATTCCATCTGGCAACTCAGTTGCTATGTTAAATCTTCTCCGTTTAGGAAAAGTAGCAGCAGATGAAGATTTTGATGATAAGGCTTCTAAAATAGGGAAAGCTTTTTCTAAGAACTTAAAAAACTCTCCAGCAGCTAATAACCAGTTGATGGTTGCATTAGATTTTGCAATTGGGCCTTCATACCAAGTGGTTATAGCAGGAAATTCACAAGCAACAGACACAAAAAACATGTTAACTGCCGTCAAATCACATTTCCTTCCCAATTTACTCATCTTCCTTAATTCAACAGAACAAGAATCACCAGAAATTCATGATATTGCAGAATTCATTAAATACATGCCAAATATCGAAGATAAAGCAACAGCATATGTCTGTATTAACTATACCTGCAAAAAACCAACGACAGACGTAAATGAAATGTTAAAGCAACTCAATATAAGTGATGAAACAGATCTAAATGACTAAAAGACTATAGATAGATGTATTTGACAATATACGTGCAAGGAGATCCTTAGATGGTTCCTCAATCTAACGTTAACAAAGAAAAAGTGTTATTTATTTGTACTCATAATGCAGCTCGGTCTCAAATGGCAGAGGGTTTGTTACGAGCTCTTCATGGTGATCTCTATGAAGCGTATAGTGCAGGAACTGAACCATCTACCGTAAGCCCGTTTGCGGTTAAAGTGCTAGCAGAAATTGGTATTGACATATCAGGTCATCATTCAAAGAGTGTTGAGGAATTCTTTGATATTAGAATTGACCATGTATTCACTGTTTGTGACATTGCAAAAGAAAATTGTCCATTCTTTCCATATAGAGTTAATTATTATCACAAAAGTTTTCATGACCCTAGAGCTTTTGAGGGAAACGACGAAGATAAATTGAACATTTTCAGGCATATAAGGGATGAAATTAGAGATTGGATAAATAAGAACTTCGGTAATAAAGGGAAATCAACAAAGAAGTAATTTTTTATGATAAATACAATTTTACTATAATCATAGGTAATTAGATAATCAAATACTCTCTTTTTTTGGAATTGCATTACAATAACTTCTAACAGGAAGGAATAGTCAATTTAAACCCTTTTTGTAGTAGTATGTAGTTTTTCTGACTCATTAGTACTAAGTTATTTTAAGGTTATCAATGTATAATGTTTTTCACTTTCGGTTATAATCATGTCAAAAATACTGATATGATGTGGCAATATGAGTTTAGAAGAGTATTTGGAAAGGGATGACGTTCCAGTAAATCTAAAGGAAGCAATAAAAAGAAAAATCACTGAATACAAACGAACAGAGGAAGAATTACATACTGCCCTCAAAGAAACACAACAGCACGAGGCAGAAGTTTTAGCGATGTTAGAAGCCTCCCGCGCAATTTTAGAATATCATAAATTTGCTGACTCCGCACGATCTATTTTCGATTCCTGCAAAAATCTAATTGAAGCTACTGCAGGATATGTTGCCCTGTTGAGTGAAGATGGTACGGAAAATGAATTACTATTTTTAGAGTCGGGTAGACTTCCTTGTACGGTCGATCCATCTCTCCCGATGCCCATCCGAGGACTGCGTGCAGAAGCATACGCTACTGGTAAAGCTGTTTATAACAATGACTTCTCTAACAGCGAATGGATGAAATATATGCCCGAAGGACATGTACGCCTTGAAAACGTCATTTTTGCACCTCTGATAATTGAGGAAAAGGCGGTTGGCTTGCTTGGTCTCGCCAATAAGCAAGGAGGATTCACTGAAAAAGATGCTATGATAGCATCAATGTTTGGTGAACTTGCTGCGATCGCCCTCCATAACAGTGGTACTTTGGAGTCTCTAGAGAGTAGTGAAAAACGCTTTAGATCCGTAGTTGAAACCGCAAATGATGGAATTATTATCATTCAGGATTGGATAAAATATGTAAATCCAAAATTTGTTGAAATTTCTGGTTTTCCTTCAGAGGAAGCAATCGGTAAATCATTTTTTGATTTTGTTTCTTCAGAATATCAGGAATTAGTTGTTGATAGATACGAAAAAACAATCGCTGGGGAGAAAGTCCCAGAAAGATTTGAAATAGAACTCCTTACAAAACTAGGTGGAAAGATACCTATTGAAATAAATATCAGCAGGATTGAATATGAAGGAAAATCTGCAGAAATGGGAATAATACGCGATATCACTGAACGCAAGCAATTAGAACAGCAATTAGTTGAGTCAGAAGCGAAATATCGTACTCTTGTAGAGAGAGATCCAAATATGATTTTTTACATTGAAGGAAGAGTGCTTAAATTTGTCAACCAAGCATTTCTGGACACATTAGGGTATTCAAAGGAAGAATTGTATGACCCACACTTCGATTTTTTCGCAACTATCATTCCCGAACAAAGAGAAATGTTTAAAGATCATTTAATTGAAATACTAATTGGAGAAGATGTACCAGCATCTTATGAACTCTCTCTATTAACGAAACAAGCTGAAGTGGTCCCTTGCCTGTGCAACCTGACATCATTTGAAAGAGAAGGAAAACAAGTTATTCAAGTCGTTATTACTGATATCAGTTTAGTTAAAGAATTAGAAAAGGAAATTAAGGGTTCAGAGGAACGTTACAGAGGTTTATATGAGTCTTCCATAGATGGTATAGTGTCTTATGATATGGAGAGAAATATCAAAGAATGTAATCAGTCCTTCGCAGATATGCACGGCTATTCCAAGGAAGAGCTGTATCAATTATCACTTTGGGATCTCATATATGAGAAATGGCATGATATACCAGACAAGATTCGTGCTGAAGTGATTAAGAAGGGTTATTCTGAAGAATTTGACGAAGAACATATCAGGAAAGACGGAAGAATTTTCCCCGTCTCGGTAAGAGTATGGCTCATGAAAGATAAGGATAGCAGACCAACTGGAATGTGGGGAATTGTTCGTGACATTACTGAACGCAAACGTGCAGAAAATGCTTTGAAGATGGTGGCGTATAGCCTTCGCGAACGAGTCAAGGAGCTAAGATGCCTTTTTAACATCTCTGAACTTGTGGACACGCCAGACATTTTGCTAGAAGAAATACTTCAAGGAGTAGTGGAGTTCGTTCTATCCGGTTGGCAGTATCCAGAAAGTGCTTGTGCGAGAGTCATATTAAAAGATCAAGAATTTAAAACCGAAAACTTTAGAGAGACTATTTGGAAGCAGGCAAGCGGTATTTTTGTGAACAAAAATCAAATAGGCGCTTTAGAAGTCTATTATTTAGATAAAATGCCAGATGGTGATGAAGGACCTTTTATGAAAGAAGAGAGGAGCCTAATTAATGCTATCGCTGAACGAATTGGGAAAATCATCACCCGTAAACAAAATGAGAAACAATTAAAAGAATATACTGAAAATCTAGAGAAGATAGTTGCAGAACGAACAAAAGCATTAAGAGAATCTGAAGAAAAACTTACGGCGATCTTGACAGGAATCGGAGATTTTATCACCATGCAAAACAAAGATTTAGACATCATATGGACAAATCAGGCGATAAAGGATATCTGGGGGGATGTTATCGGAAAGAAATGTTATGAAGTATACAAAGGGTATGATACCTGTTGTCCTGAGTGTACTGCTGAGAAGGTATTTAATGAAGGTAAAACTTCATTTTCTGAAGGAATGATTACAAAACCAGACGGAACTCAAATTTTTATTATGACCACTAGTTCGCCAGTACTCGATGCTGAGGGAAACATCATTGCCGCTGTAGAAGTTGTGAAGGACATTACTGAAAGAAAACGAGCAGAAGATGCGTTGCAGAGGAGCGAAGCAAGTCTTGCTGAGGCGCAAAGGATTGCCCATCTAGGAAATTGGGATTGGCACATTCAAACAAACGAACTGCACTGGTCAGATGAAATTTATCGAATCTTTGGGTTAGAACCTCAGGAATTTGGTGCAACATATGAAGCTTTCATAAAATCTGTTCATCCAGAAGATAGAGAATTCGTTAAAAAATCAGTAGATAAAGCCTTATTTGAAAACATACCTTATAGCATTGACCATCGCATAATTTTACCAGATGGTGAGGAGCGAATCGTTCATGAGCAAGCAGAAGTTATTTTTGATGAGATTGGCAAGCCATTTCGGATGATTGGGACAGTCCAGGACATCACCGAAAACAAAAAGGCAGAAGAAAGGCATAGAGAAAGTGAAAATCGGCTTTCATTAATTTTCAACTCTGTTTCTGATTCTATACTTTTTATCAAGGTTGAGCCCGATGACCGTTATCAAGTCATTAGTGTTAATCAAGCCTTTTTAACAGACACTGGTTTTACTGAAGAACAAGTGATTGGAAACATGGTTGATGAAATCTTGCCAGAATCAGTTTATAAAGACTTAATTCTGAAATACAAAGAAATAATTCGAACTAGTAATCCCATTACATATGTAAGCTCTGTTGACTTACCTAAGGGACATCTAACATTTGAAACAACAATAACTCCTATTTTTGATGAGAAAGGAAACTGCACTCATCTTCTTGGAGTTGCCACGATATCACCAAATTGAGGTAACTACAAGATTAGGATTTGAGATATAGTATGTGACGTTTAATGTTAGAGTTTGATCTTTTAACCAACTATAATGGAGAAGGTATATCCGAAGGGTTAGAAAGAGGAATATTAGTTTTTTTTGACGGCAAGAATTTGGTACAAGAAGGTATGGGATTAGGAACCGTCGCTCTTAGAACTCGAAATCTTACATACTTCAGCAAAAAGAGTCGATTAAGAAAGATATCAGCGAATGAATACGTAAAGGAGTTTTACATAGATACTGTTATGACATGGAAGATTTTTAATAAACGTTCTATTGTCCTAACAAAATTACTCGAAGAGTTCGTAAACTTTTATAAAAAAGAAGGTGCTGATACTCAAGATCTCCTTCTCAATATAGGAGTTTGGTTAAGAAGGATACTTGGCATAAAATCTGAATTGACAAATTACAGAAGCCTAGGAAAAGTAAACTTTACTTATAAATTATTAGAGAATGAAGTAATCATCACCGTGGATTTTTCTCAGGTATTGAAAAATAATCCTGAGAATTTGAAGTTCGTGTGTATATTAAACGAGTTAGGTGGTGATTTTTTTAATAAATCTAAGGTATCCAAATTAATACTTCCTGCCCCGTCAGGTTGGAATCAAATAAAAGATCTTAAGAGTTTAAAAAGGATAAAACTATATTCTAACGGATTAAAATTAGAATTTGGAATAGAAGTTTTACGTAATGTTTCCCATTTCAAGATTAATTATTTTTTTGGAAGAGAAAATATTGCAGATTATCGTTGGGCAGGATTTGTTATGGAAATCGATCTTGAGTCTGTTGATAATAACAATGAAGATTGCCTAATAGAATATATTGTTAAGTTTGATAGGGAATAATTGAGGAATAATTTGAAAGTGGTTCACATTTAAGAGCTCGGGGGCACTTTATGTGAATGATGCGGTTGCACTGATTTATCCCTATTTCAAAACGGAAGATAATAGAAATCAAAAGCTGTTTAATCCTTTAAGTATTGCAACAATATCATCGCAAATCAAAACAAAGGCTGTAGATGTTTTTAAGGTAGATTGTACATTTAAGAGCCATAAGGAAGTAATAAAAGAAATACAAGAGATAAATCCAAAAATAATAGGCTTTACTACTATGATAAGTATGTCTAAGAACATGCATGAATTAGTTACATCGCTTAAACCTTTGTTGCCAGACAGTCTATATGTTTGTGGAGGTCCCCTTGCCACAGTATACCCTGATTTGTTTGCAAAAGAGTTTGATATCGTTTTTAGAGGAGAAACGGATAATATCTTCTCTGAATTTGCAGATCAATATTTACGCTTTGATAATGATAAAGATTTTTTTATAAAAAAATACGATCTATCTAAACTCAAAGGTATATATGTGGAAAAGGGAGATTTTAAATTTTCAAATGAAACTATTCACATTCCAGAAGAGGAATATAAAAAACTGCCTTTAGCAGACAGAGAAGGTTTTCAGCACGATAAATACCAAGAATTTTGGCGTGAGTTGGAAAATTTTAAAGCAACAACAATTATGCTCACTAGAGGATGCCCCTATAATTGCGATTTCTGTTCTAAACCTGTATTTGGAGATTATTTCAGAAAAAGGGATATTCCAGACGTTATCGCAGAAATAGAGTATATAATGAGTCTAGGATACGATTATCTTTGGATTTCAGATGATTGTTTCACTTTGGACTTGAAGTTTCTGGAAAAGTTTTGTGATGCCTTAATTAAGAATAATATCAATATTAAATGGAATTGCCTGTCTAGAGCAGACTTCAAAAACGACATGATCATCAAAAAGATGAGAAATGCTGGTTGTGACAAAGTATATTTAGGTTTAGAATCAGGAAATGATGAAATACTGAAGATTATGAATAAAATGGCTACTACAGAAGACGGAAAATTGTGTGTAAAACTATTTAAAAATGCAGGAATCAAGACGGCGGGATTTTTCATAGTAGGATATCCTGGTGAAACTATGCGCACTATAGAAGATACTTTTAACTTTGCATTTGAGTTAGATTTAGATGAGGTTTCTTTCAATGTACCCTATCCGCTCCCTGGATCAAATTTATTTGAAAGGGTTTCAGGTGTAGATGGAACGAATGATTGGACCATGGAAAACGAAATTAAGTTTTTGTACCAAACAGAATTTGATGAGGAGCTATTAAAGGAAAGAATTGAGAATTTTTTTGAGCGCTTCAAGGTGAAAAAGTTAAATAAAATGAAAGAAAAAGTCTAAAAGAAATTAGAGGAAGTGATTTTATGGAAGAAGAAGAAGGAACTATTGTAAGTCCTGATACAAAGAGAGAAAATAGAGTACCCCCTGGCCAAAGACTAACAGAAGGATTTCCAACTCTTCATGCAGGATCGGTGCCTCGTTATGATCTTTCAAAATGGACATTTAAAATTTCTGGATTGGTCGAAGAGGAAAATACACTTAGTTATGAAGAATTTATGTCACTTCCAATGGTAAAAGTATTTTCAGATATTCATTGTGTTACTGGTTGGTCAAGATTGAACAATCTCTGGGAGGGTGTAAGCACTAGTGTAATAAAAGAGCTTGTTAACATAATTCCCGAAGCCAAATTCGTTATAGTTCACTGTGCAGAAGGTTGGACAACTAATCTAACTCTAGAAGATTTTTTTCAACCTGATGTATTATTTGTTGTCAAATTGGACAATGAACCGAATACTACAAAGCATGGTGCTCCTTGCAGACTTGTAGTACCAAGACTCTATTTTTGGAAAAGTGCAAAATGGGTCGAAGGCTTAGAATTTACAGCAAAGGATAAGCCAGGATTCTGGGAAACAAGAGGATATCATAACCACGGTGATCCATGGAAAGAAGAGAGGTATAGTTATTACTGAAAAGTCATAATTGAAAAGAAAATTCGCCAAATTTTTATGTTGGCAAATCGAGGAAAAAAGAGTTTGCTTTCAATTGGTTTATAGAAACGGTTTTTAGATCCTTATCTTGAATTCAAAGTTTATTTTTTTAAATTAAACCATTAATAGACGCACTTAGATTCTTATCTTTGGCTATTTTCTCTTTTTACTTAATTTTATCGGAAAATTTTTATGTAAGCATGCAGTTTGATTAAATGTACATGGTGGAAACTTATGGTTTTCTTCTTTATTAGGTCTTCTAGAAAAAAGAAACGTCGGATTCTAAATCATAGAAGCATAAGGCATCACTCTATTTTATTTACGTGTTTTGTCGTCTTTTTTACTTTTCTTTTCTCATTTGGTATTATATCCGTTGTTGCTTCACCAGATCAAGATATAGAATATCTACCAGAGTCGAACAAGTTCTTAGATGATAATGAAAAACCACCTCCATACATTCAAGCCGATGGAGGTGGTGGACAATATCTTATCAATGGAAAACAAGTTTTAGATGAAAGCGGAACTTATGAAGATACTTCATTACACTTGTTTGTAAAAAGAATAAGCACTCAACTATGGAATACTTCCACCGATCCGAGTTTATTGAATTCAATTCCTCTAGATGACATAGAAATTCTCTGGGTGCGTTCTCCTTACGGATATTACGGCTTATACACAAACCCAAACGATGACTGGGGTAGAATGCAATTAATTACCTCTCCCTATTCTTTTAAGGACACGAACCATGATCCACTAAATGGTCTATTCATCATGCAGCATATATGTCACGGAGAAAATGATTATAGTAGATGGCTTACAAAAAGGGATATGTACGCTCAAGATGGAACTCAAATAGATGCCCGGAATTTCATTTACGTAACAGCCATAAACAATACACATTGGAGGTTCGGGTATAATACAACAGACATTAGATGGGATGATTCTTTAGATACACCTCAAAATCTCTTTTCTTATAATATCTCCGTTACGATAGCCTATAATAATAAATTTGCAAAGATCCAGATAGATTCTAAATTTAATCGCTATATAAATTCAATAGGTTACGAATTTGTAATGGCGAGTAATCCTCAATACAAGAACACAGACTATGGTGCAGATTATGTTTATGTAACAGACAATTCAATAGCAAAAAGATATTACTTAAAAGATGGTCCGCAAGATTGTACCGAGGACATCTCTAATTTTATCAAAGTCGCAGATGTCTACGATAAATCTAAAATTGATTATATGGAAGGATTTATGCGACATAGGTTTGATTTTCGTGACTTTGATAGACAGGGATACACCCAACAAGCATTGTTCAGAATAGATGACATGCAACTTGGAGGCTCTAAAAATAAACATTCAGCTGTCAGAGTTAAAGGTTGTAAACAGGTAGATCTATCTGCTGATACGTGGACAACTTTTGATCCACTCATTACCACGACTAATATTGAGCTTGATAAGACCGAAAGAACTCAATTTGATTGGGCAACTGCGCTTATTCAACTCACTGATGATAATAATGCGATTACTTCTTTTGATGATGGACTGATTCAGAGATTCGAGAATAACGTGGACAACGAGGGCTGGGATGGGGCATTCTATAGATATCAAACAAATCCAGGTACTATTACGAGAACTGTTGGTTCACAAACACATAGCGACCCAGCAGATTGGGATGGCACTCATGCAGATACTACTGCTGTGAATGGATATTTACAGACATCTGGAACATTCCTTACCGAGTCTCAAGATACGCTATACGGGAGTGATACCGATCAAAAATTAGAACAAGAGATTTATCTTGAACAAGGAGAGGTTATAACCAGCATTCAATTAAGAGCAAAGTCAGGTAGCGGTTCTCGATCGGTTTCTTTAGAAGACCCTGGCAGTTTTGAAATACTATCAGGTAGTATTACTCTGCCTGGTAGCGAACAATGGGTTTCTGTATCGGCTCCAACTTACTTTCCACTTACCATCACTACTACAGGTACGTATACTTTAATAATTTCTGGTGTTGCAAGTCAAAACATTTGCTATACAACAACTGAAAATTATCGCGGTACAACCTATGCATTAACAATCGGTTCTACAAGATATGATAGTTATGATTTAACCTTCCGCGTCTATGCACAAGAAGAAACAGGGTATTATACAGATGATTATATTGATAGT
>Ga0180438_10010873_pt1 | contig 11092 bp, 10 predicted proteins | sample SS_ome_12_FD_132455 | JGI IMG/M metagenome (GOLD analysis project Ga0180438, IMG submission 132455) | Hypersaline lake sediment archaeal communities from the Salton Sea, California, USA - SS_3_D_2 metaG | ecosystem: Environmental > Aquatic > Non-marine Saline and Alkaline > Hypersaline >... | reverse complement strand
GCGTCTACTCCCATTTCAACTGCCATTGAAGCATCTTGAGGATTTGTTATACCACAAATTTTAACCCGTACCATCTGGCATCCTTCCTGCCCAAACCAGCTCCCTTACCTTCTCTGCCACATTGTCACTCTTCATGATTGAGCTACCTACCAGGACAGCCCGAACTCCACTTTTTCTCAATAAATGGATATCCTTCCCGGTTCCGAGGCCACTCTCGCTTACAACGATATGATTTTCTGGTACCAAAGGGGCTAATTTGATGGTGGTGAAGAGATCTACCTCAAAGGAATCAAGATTCCGGTTATTGATACCTACAATCTCAGCCCGGCATTCAATGGCTTTTTCGAGATCATTCCTGTCATGCACCTCAATCAGTGAATCCAATCCTAACTCCTGACAGGTGTCCAATAATCTCTTCAACTGTTGCCGTGATAAAATACGGGCAATCAGAAGGATAGCGTCTGCCCCATAAAAAAATGATTCTATTACTTGGATCTTATCTATAATAAAGTCCTTGCGCAATATAGGCAAAGATATTGCCTTTTTCAGTCGTGGCAGATGGTTTATATCTCCTCCGAAAAACTTATTATCGGTCAGGAGTGAGATAGCCGCTGCCCCGGCCTCTTCATAAATTTGACCTATTTTTAATGGATCTTTTCTTTTATGAATAATTCCTGTCAAAGGTGAAGCGAACTTTATCTCGGCAATAAGGTTAATCTTGTTCGGTACGGAAATCGCGGCCTTGAAATCACGGATAGGGAGTATGACATTGTCTCTATTAATTGACACCCCCCTTTCTCTTATTCTGGCGACTTCTTTGCGTTTCTCAACCACTATCTCAGCCAATAGAGAATTCATGTGAGACTCCCTTATAACTCTTTGCGGACAAAATAGGTACATTGTTGGGTAAAGGAGACTAAGGTATCAAGCTTTTTCTTGGCTCGGCCAGAATCAATAGAATCTTTTGCCCTTTCGATACCTTCTTTAAAATCACTATCAAGACCAGCAGCCACAAAGGCAGCCGATGCATTGAGTAGGACCATATCCCTCTTAGCTCCTTTCTCTCCATCCAGGATGGCCTGAATAATATGGGCATTCTCCTGTGCATTCCCACCTCTGATGGCCTCTGGAGTTGCCCTTTTGAAACCATACTTTTCTGGTGTCATCTCAAAGGTACTCACTTTCCCATTCTTCAGGTGTGAAACCCTGGTAGTGCCGCAGATGCTTATCTCGTCAAAGGTCCCCTCTCCACAGACCACAAATGCCTCTCTGGTCCCGAGTTTTTTAAGGACATGGGCCATCTTCTCGGTCAGATCCAGGGCATAGACGCCCAAGACCTGGGCCGTGGCCCCAGCCGGGTTAGTCACAGGACCAAGAAGATTAAATATGGTACGGATCCCTATTTCCCGCCTCGGACCTGCAGCATGTTTCATAGCTCTATGAAAAAGAGGCGCAAAGAGAAACCCTATCCCTATCGCCCTGATGCATTTTTCCACATCGGTATTGCTGATATCTAACCGTACGCCCAGATTCTCAAGCACATCTGCACTTCCACACAGGCTAGAGATCGCTCTATTTCCATGTTTCGCCACCTTCAATCCTGCTCCGGCAGCCACAAATGAAGTCGTAGTGGATACGTTGAAGGTTCTGGTCCCATCTCCACCAGTCCCGACAACATCGAGGATTGTTTCGTCCTCTACATTGATCTCGTCCCGATCAATATTTATCATATGATTGTTGAGGCAGATATGTGTAGCCTGCGCTCTCATTACCCTGGCGGCCCCTACAATTTCATCCACGGTCTCTCCCTTCATCCTTAGGGCAGTGATAAATGACCCAATTTGTGCAGGGGTTGCCTTTCCAGTCATAAGCTCCTCCATGGCTGCCCCCATTTCCTCTTCTGTAAGGTCATCTCCTCTGACCACTTTTGCAATAGCCTTTTTGATCATGATTTCATTCCTCCTTTTGTTAAGTTTTTTATCTGTGCCTTATTGGCTAAGTCCACAACTATCTGGGATCTGAAACGAATCAAGAATGTCTACAAGATTATCTATAAAAGCAACCTCCTTCACTGAGAATTAAGATTGTTAAAATTCTTAATAATATGACTACCAACATCCGTTAAAATCGATTCAGGATGAAATTGGACCCCTTCCACCTTATATTTACGGTGTCTCAGACCCATTATCTCCCCTTCATCGGTCCATGCGCTTATCTCGAGGCAGTTTGGCAGTGAGCCCTTGTCTACAATGAGCGAATGATAACGAGTTGCTTCAAAGGGATTCGAGATTCCCCTGTAGATCGTTTTACTGTCGTGAAAGACCGGGGAGACCTTGCCGTGCATTATCCTGGTGGCCCGAACTACGGTACCGCCAAAGGCTGCGGCAATGGACTGATGCCCCAGACAGACACCAAGGACAGGGATTTTGGTCCCAAAGTGACGAATGACCTCCACAGAGATCCCGGCTTGCTCCGGGGTGCCCGGACCTGGTGAAATGACAAGCGCGGAGGGCCTCAGACTCTCCATGTAAGCGAGGTCTATCTGATCATTTCGACGAACATGAACGTCTTCACCGATAATGTTTAGCATCTGCACTAGATTGTAGGTAAAGGAGTCGTAGTTATCGATCATGAGAATCATGGTTTCTGAGCTCTTTCTATAGCCTTGAAAAGGGCCGTGGCCTTTCTCAAGGTTTCCTCGTGTTCTCCCTCTGGAGTGGAGTCGCATACAATCCCTGCCCCGACCTGGATGGAGAGCCTTCCCTGTGTAATGGTAATGGTGCGAATGGTGATACAGAAGTCCATATTACCATTAAACCCGAAATAACCTACTGCGCCGGCATAAGGCCCTCTGGGGGATGGCTCCAGCTCGGAGATGATTTCCATGGCCCTGATTTTAGGCGCACCGGTAACGGTTCCTGCCGGAAAGGCCGCCATAAACAGGTCAAATCCATCCATCCCGGGTTGCAAGAGCCCCTCTACGCTTGAGACTATGTGCATTACATGAGAGTAGTATTCCACTCCCATGATCTGGGGAACAGTGACTGAACCTGGTATTGCTACCTTTCCTACATCATTTCGTCCGAGGTCCACCAGCATGATATGTTCTGCCCGTTCCTTGGGATCTGCAATGAGCTCCCGCTCCATAGCCAGATCCTTTTCTGGGCTTCCCCCCCGCGGTCTCGTGCCTGCGATGGGACGAAGCTCTATGGCTCCATCGGTGAGACGGACGAGGATTTCAGGGGAGGAACCAATTAACTTTATCTCTCCAAAATTGAGATAAAACATATAGGGCGATGGGTTGAGGCTCCTTAAATTCCGGTAGAGGATAAAGTCATCACCGGAGACATCTCCTGAAAACCTTTGGGAGAGGACCACCTGAATAATATCACCGGCAACTACATAGTCTTTGGCCTTTTGAACCGCTTCCTTGAAGTCCTCTTTATTGAAATTGGACGTGAGGTCAGACAGCGAAAATCGATCTACCTCTGGAGGAGATGTAAGCGGCTGGTTCAGTTCATCAATCGTTGTATCTATCTCTTGACAGGCTTGCTCATAGATGACTTTGAGATTGTGGTTTTTTCCGATATAGGCAAAGGCCACAACCTTGATCTGGTGCGTGAGGTGGTCAAAAATAATCAGACGCTGGGAAGCCATTAACACAGACTCCGGCACCCCTGCGCCTTTAGGGGATATTCCGGGGAGTTTCTCCAGCTTTCTTACCAGATCGTAGTTGATATACCCAACAAGCCCTCCCTGAAATGGGCCGAGGTCATATACCGGTATCGGTCTGAACTGTCGGCACAGATCGCGCAATGCGTTCAGGGGGTTATGCACATTGCTCACCGTCTTCTCGCCTGCCTCCTCTCGTATCTCCATATATTCGTCACGACACTGGATTGTGAGATAGGGTTTGTATCCGATAAAGCTGTATCGCCCCCATCTTTTGCCGCTATCAGCGCTTTCAAGGAGATAGGAAAAGGAGTTGTCCCTTATTTTCAGGTAGGCAGAAACTGGCGTTTCCGTATCACAGAGGAACTCTTTATATACGGGAATCACGTTTCCCTTTTCTGCCATTGCCGTGAATTCAGAAAATGAGGGTTTCGTTTTCAAAATCCTCCTCTCAATAAAAAAGGCCGTGAGATTTTTCCCACGGCCTACAGAAGATTATACTAAAAAAACCGTGGAACCTTCGGGAGAAGGCCCACGGTCTATAAATTTATAATTTTATACGAATACTACCTTGGTGAGCACACCTCCCTTTCAGAGCTGTGCCACCACCAGTTTTTAATTGATATTTTAAGATATATTTTTTTCTCTTGATTCATGCTGGAATTTTTTAATAATATTTTAAATAAATGTCAAGGAAAAAATTTTCGCCTAAAAATTTTTCTTGACAACCGAAAAATATTCATTTAAACAGAATTAAAAATTATAAAGAGAATCTAACGGTAAAAATGATGATAAATAATCAATCCTGGCAAGGCTATTACTTTTATTTTGGGAGCGGAGGTCTGCCCATGGGTTGATATCTTTTTGTCTTGTAATTTTAAGCCGTGGGCATTCAAAAGCCCACGGCTTTTTTTATGGAACCCTTTTTTTGTTGATGAAGTTTCCAGAAGTTTTGACTCAAAGGCCGCTTTCATGTGCGTGATCAGATGAATATTGTTCTTATAGGATATCGATGCAGCGGAAAAACTGAAATAGGTAAAATGCTTGTTAGGGAACTAAGAAGGGATTTTCTTGATACGGACTCATTGATTGAGAAAAACACTGGGTGTTCCATTGAAGTGATAATTTCCAGAAGCGGATGGGATCGTTTCCGTGAGATTGAAAAAAGGCTGGTTAAAGAGGTTTCAAGAAGAGATAATCTGGTCATTGCCACAGGGGGTGGGGTCGTGATTGATGAAGAGAATGTGAAAAACCTGAAAGAAAATGGTTGGATAGTCTGGCTCAAAGGGGAAAGCGAAGTTCTTAAGATGAGGATGGATAGCGAGCAGAAATCAAACAAAATAAGACCATCCCTAACAGGAGCTGACCCCTTGGAGGAAATCAAACATGTCTTGGAGGCAAGAACACCACTTTATGAACAGGCCGCAAACCTTGTTGTGGATACTACCACCCTTTCCCTCATGGAAGTAGCCTCTTCGATCATAAAAGCTCTACCAAAAGGAGTATAAGGATAGGATTATGGCAGGAAATTCATTCGGAGAAATATTTAGAATAACTACATTCGGTGAATCCCATGGAGAGGGAGTGGGTGTGGTTGTTGATGGTTGTCCTCCCCGGATACATTTATCTCCTGAAGACTTTGTGCCTGATATGGCAAGGCGCAGGCCCGGTACAAATCCCTTTGGAACCCCACGGAGAGAGGAGGATAAGGTAGAGATCCTATCCGGTGTGTTCGAGGGCCTTACTACAGGTGCACCTATTGCCCTTTTCACGCGAAACCAAGATGTGGACAGCAAACCATACGAGGTTCTCCGAAATGTTTTTAGACCAGGACACGGCGATTATACATACTTTAAAAAGTACGGCCACTTTGATTTGAGGGGAGGAGGAAGATATTCTTCCCGGGAAACCACGGCCAGGGTTGCTGCAGGGGTGGTGGCCGGGAAGATCCTGGAACCCTTAGGGGTAAAAATTGTGGCATATACCCTTGAGCTGGGAGGCATCAGGGTTGGGAATATCAACTTGGACTTGGTTAATAAAAATCCCCTCTTCTGTCCCGACCCTGTTGCAACAAAACGGATGGAAGAGACTATGTCCAGAGCCAAGAGGAAAGGGGATTCATTAGGGGGCGTTGTGGAAATTCGGGCCACCGGTTGCCCTGCAGGCTTAGGGGAGCCAGTTTTTGATAAATTAGATGCCGATCTTTCAAAGGCTGTTATGTCCATTGGGACAGTCAAGGGCGTTGAAATAGGAGCAGGCTTTGAAGCGGCAAGGCTCAAGGGTTCGGAAAACAATGATCCCATTACCATGAATGGATTTCAAACAAATCGATCCGGAGGGATCTTGGGAGGCATTTCAAATGGAGACGAGATAATCCTTAGAGCTGCCATGAAACCCATTCCCTCTATCAGCATGGAACAGGATACGGTTAACAGGAAAGGATGTTCTGCCGAGCTTAAGCTTTCTGGTAGGTTTGACGTTGCTGCCATTCCGCGTATTATTCCGGTGCTTGAGGCTATGGTCAAGATTGTCCTGGCAGACCATTACTTACGGTCAAGGGCATACAAGTTATTCAAAAAGGAGGAGACAAAATGTTAGGGAAAAAGATTCGTATGGAAAGGGTCATGGACCGTAATAGCAAAAAGACGGTTATGGTACCCCTAATACACGGTGTGGGTATGGGACCCATTCAGGGAATCAAGGATATCAAGAACACCGTGGACATAGTCTCTCTTGGAGGTGCCAATGCAGTTATTCTCCATAAAGGGATTGTTGCAGCCGGACACCGCCATAGAGGAAAGGACATCGGTTTGATCCTTCACCTTACCGCCACCCTGGAAAATGGAAAACAGGCACTCGTTGCTGATGTGGAGGAAGCCATCACCATAGGAGCGGATGCGGTATCGGTCAGGATAGATGTGGGCGGAAAGGATGAAGAGGTCATGCTGAACATGTTGGGTGAGGTTTCGAGAGATGCATCCATATGGGGTATGCCCCTCTTTGCCTTGATGGATCCAGGGAGCGTAAGTGATAAAGAGAAACAATTAAAGAACTTAATGCGTGCCGCCAGAATTGGAGCAGAAATGGGCGCAGACATGGTGCGGATACCATACAGTGGTTCAACGGATACATTCAGGGAGGTAATCTCTGTGTGCCCTGTTCCCATGGTTGCCATTGGCGGAGAAAAAAAGACAAGGGAAAAAGAGTTTCTGGAAATGGTACATGGTGTGATGGTAGCCGGGGCATTCGGTGTTTCTGCAGGCAGGAATATCTTTCAGTATAAGAAGCCCGGCAATATGATCAAGGCCATAAGCCGGATTGTACATAATGGTTCGTCTGTATCCACAGCCATGGAAGTACTTAAAGAAAAGCCAATAGAAAGCTCTATCTTTAGTAGTACCCCGATCTGGTAATTCTGTCAGAAGGATTGAGGAGTTTGATTCTTTCATTCAGGCATAAATACCAAAACTTTTTTCTAATGGGGTAAACCCTGTTAAATAGGGTTCCCTTTGGGAAATTTAACAGGGTGAATCTCAATGACTATGAAAATGATGATAGTAGCAGTAGATAGATACAAGGGTAGATCAATGATTAATGTAAGCGAAATCTATTGGTGGGGTTTTTATTTTTACAGCGGGAAAGGTCCGCCCACGCGCTGAAAAAACTTGAGGGTAAAAAGCCGTGGGTGAGCGATCGTCCATGGCTTTTTTAATGCCCTATTACCTTGTGAGGCGTAACGGATCATTTTCATCACCAGTAAAAAATGCCACTGTAATATTTACACCTCATGTAATTAATATCAATGATAGCAGAGGGAAATGATTAGACAATGAAAAATCTTAAACTTACATCGTTAAAAAGTTACGACAATAAACGAACAGTGATTACTGTAGATAATGTTAAAATCGGTGAAGATTTTGTGGTGATTGCCGGTCCCTGCAGCGTGGAGAGTGAGGAGCAAACAATAAAAACTGCCCGGAAGGTAAAAGAGGCGGGTGCTAATATGCTGAGAGGCGGTGCATTCAAACCGAGAACGTCACCCTATGCGTTTCAAGGACTTGGCCTCCAGGGCTTAAAAATACTTGAAAAAGCAAAGAGAGAGACCGGACTTCCGGTAGTAACCGAAGTTACCGATCCTCGGGATGTGTCCTGGGTATGCGAATATGCAGATGTTCTACAGATCGGCGCGAGAAACATACAAAACTTTTCTCTTCTTAAGGAGGTTGGAAAGGTTGACAGGCCTGTGCTTCTGAAAAGAGGTATTACTTCAACCCTTGAGGAGTGGCTGAATTGTGCGGAATATGTGCTTGCAGAGGGAAACCAAAATGTCATTCTCTGTGAGAGAGGGATAAGAACATTTGAGACGTACACCAGGAACACGCTGGATTTAGGCATTGTACCCTCGGTTAAGGAGGTCTCCCACCTTCCTATCATTGTTGATCCTTCTCATGGAACTGGAAGGTTAAGCGTCATCGAACCTATGAGTCTTGCTGCTATGGCTGTTGGTGCAGACGGCATCATAATTGAAGTTCACCACAATCCATGTGAGGCGTTATGCGATAAGGATCAGGCCATGCCGCCGGATGTGTTTGCAGGAATGATGAAGAAGTTACAGAAGCTACGTGCCTGTATGAATGGAATTAATCAGTGCAGGGAAGACAAGCGGAGTAGAGATAGTGAAAATCCTTGATATTCATGGAAGCACAGGAGATTCAACCATATTGATCGGCGAGAGACTTCGAAATCTCAGAAAGTATATTCCTTCCGAAAAAGTGGTGATTATTACAGATACCAATGTCAGGCAGTGTTATTTGAAAGATTTCCCGTCTTGTGAAGTCATAGAGATCGGTACCGGGGAAAATATAAAAAACCTTGATACGGTGCAGACCATATATGGAAAGCTTGTTGATTATGAGGCTGACCGTTCATCCTTTATTGTCGGGGTCGGTGGGGGTGTTGTCTGTGATATTGCAGGCTTTATTGCATCAACCTATCTGCGAGGAGTGAGGTTCGGGTTTGTTCCCTCAACGCTTCTATCACAGGTAGATGCCAGTGTTGGTGGGAAGAATGGAGTGAATTTCGGTGGATATAAAAATATGGTAGGTGTTTTTAATCAACCAGAATTTGTTATCTGTGACATGAGTCTCCTGAAGTCCCTGCCAGAGATAGAAATTTCATCCGGTTTATCGGAGATTGTAAAGCATGCCGTCATAGGAGATGTTGATTTGTTTTCGTATCTTGAAGAATATCATGAAAAAGCACTCAAGCTCGACTCCGAGATGATAGAGAATCTTGTATATGGATCCTTGCTCATAAAGTCATCAATTGTAAACAGGGATGAAAAGGAAAAGGGAGAGCGCAGGAAGCTCAATTTCGGACATACATTCGGACATGCCATTGAAGGGACTACAGGTGTTCCTCATGGAGAGGCTGTAAGTCTTGGCATGGTAGTTGCTTCGGCATTTTCTGCAAAAAGAAATCATCTACAGGCTGAAGACTCGGAAAGGATCGAGGAACTGCTCAGAAAACTAAAACTCCCGACAGAAATTAAACTTGATCGAGAAAGGGTGCTTGATGCGCTGAGAAAGGATAAAAAAAGGAAAAAGGATAGCATACATTTTGTCTTTCTTCAGGGTATAGGAAATGCAGTTGTGGAAGAGATATCAATGAAAGAACTGGAGAGTGTAGTAAATCTTATTGTGAGGTGAAATATGAATCTGAATGAGATCAGAAAAGACATTAATTTTCTTGATTCAAAGATCATGAATCTTTTAAACGACAGGATGGAGCTGGCTCTTATGGCCAAGAAGTTTAAATCTCAGATTGAAGACACTAAAAGAGAGAGAGAACTCCTTGACAGGATCAGAAGGAATGCGACGGGATTGATTGATGCCGAATTTTTCGAAAAAATCTATATTGAGATTATCAGGAAAAGCAAAAGTCTTCAGCAGAAGGATTATGAACTTATTGCATTCCAGGGTGAACACGGTGCATATAGTGAAGTTGCCGCAAAGAAATGGAACAGTAATCTTATCCCCATACCGTGTATGGAATTTGTAGATGTGCTTGAAGGGGTCACATCCGGGCTCTATAGCTATGGAATTGTTCCTGTGGAAAACACCCTGGGCGGTGTTGTTGGTAAGGTCAATGAACTTCTTATCAATATGGAACTCAATGTTGTGGGAGCAATAGAGCTTCCCATACATCTCTGTCTTCTTGCCTTGCCAGGAACCGATTATAGAGAGATCCGCACTGTATTCTCTCATCCTCAGGTTTTGGCACAATGCCGTCACTTTCTTGCGAGGAATAGACTTGACTCTATGCAATATTACGATACCGCAGGTGCGGCGAAAATGCTGGCTGAAAAAAGACCAAAGGCGACCGCTGCAATTGCAAGCAAGCTTTCTGCTGAGCTTTATAACCTTGATATTATAAAAGAGGACATAGAGGATTTGGACAGAAATATGACAAGATTTCTCGTACTCTCAAAGGAAAGGAACCATGAGGAGGGCAATAAATGCTCTGTAGTTTTCTCCACAGAGCACAAGGCTGGCACCCTTTTTAGGGTACTCGAGGTATTTGCGAAGAAAAATATTAACCTAACAAGAATAGAGTCAATTCCGCATGAGCCGGGGAACTATGCATTCTTTCTTGATTTTATTGGGTCAAACAAGGATGAAAAGGTAGTAAAGGCCCTTGATGAAGTAAAAGAGATTACCAATAATTATAAAATGATGGGCTGTTACAAAGAGAGGAAGGCAATATGAGGATATTGATTCTTGGCGCCGGACATATGGGCACCTGGCTTTTAAAAGAGTTATGTCTCGACCATGACGTGGCTGTTTACGACCCGGACAGAAGAAAGATCGAAAACTTTTTTAATGTAAAAATGATTCTTAAACTTACCGAGGCCAAAGAATTTGAGCCCGAGCTTGTGATCAATGCCGTAAACCTTTCCAATATCCAAAAGGCATTTGATGACGTTCTTCCCTGGCTGCCCGATCATTGCATTCTTTCAGACATTGCATCGGTAAAAAATGGTCTATATGAGTATTACAAAAGGACGGGAAAAAGATTTGTATCTACTCACCCCATGTTCGGCCCTACCTTTGCCAATATCAGGGACCTTAGAGGTGAGAATGTTATTATTATCAAAGAGTCTGATGAGGCAGGAAAGGAATTCTTCCGGAATTTATATACGAGTCTTAAACTCAGTATCTACGAGTATACGTTTGAAGAACACGACAAAACCATTGCATACTCCCTCTCAATTCCTTTTGCTTCATCGATGGTGTTTGCTGCCTGTATGAGGAAACAGGAGGCTCCTGGTACTACATTTAGAAAGCACCTAAATATTGCGAGGGGGCTCCTTTCCGAAGACAATCATCTGCTGGCTGAGATAATGTTTAATCCTCATACG
>Ga0180438_10010872_pt1 | contig 11094 bp, 21 predicted proteins | sample SS_ome_12_FD_132455 | JGI IMG/M metagenome (GOLD analysis project Ga0180438, IMG submission 132455) | Hypersaline lake sediment archaeal communities from the Salton Sea, California, USA - SS_3_D_2 metaG | ecosystem: Environmental > Aquatic > Non-marine Saline and Alkaline > Hypersaline >... | reverse complement strand
CGCGTTCAAGCATGGCCATAGGCCAGGTCAAAACTCGATTTTTACCCATGTAAAAACCCTCCTAAATTGTTGTTAAATAAAAAAAGCTCATGACAACCTGCCATGAGCTTGGGTGATAATATGTACACTATTCCCATTTATTTATAACAAAAAACTGATGTGTTTTTTAGATTAAAAAAGCTATGTGTAAAAATTCTATTCTATTGCTTCTTTGCATCTTCCACATTTAGCAATGCCATTTTCTATCTTTTTCCATGTGGATGCTCCACAATGTGGGCAACTTGGTGGAATATCATAAATAGCATGTACATAAAAATTCCGTTCCCATAATTTGTTGTCGCATGTCTTGCATTTTATTATAAGTTTGCTTATTGATTTTTGTATAACAGCACCATGTAGTTTGCATTTTGGGCATTGCTCATTTTTTAACAATGGCTTTATTTCATTAATAACGCACTGTTGGCAAAGGCATAATTTTGCGTGTTTCATTGTTATTCCTTTTCTGGCTTGCAATTTTCACATACATATTCTTGAAAGATTTTTACAATTGTTTTTTTATTTTTGCCTTTGACTTTATTTATTGTGTGTCTTGTTTTTTCTGCATCTTCTTCGCAGATAGGGCATTTGTGAACTTCTTTAAACTTAAGGTTTATGGATAGATGATAAGTTTTCCCACAATAACCGCATTTAAATCTATAATGGTCTTCTCTTACAATCTCTGAAAAATAAAAATTTTCTTTGTATCCACAAAATGGACATTCAGTTTCAAACGTTGGCGCTTTTAATTGTTTCTCCATTTAATTGCTCCTTGTAGTATCTATCAAGCCAATTCCCAACGAATTCGCTAAATATACTTTCTTTAGATTTTTGTTCTTTGAATTCGCCATCAGTTACACTGTCTACAACTTCTTGTTTTTCTTGTAGCATATGGTTTATTTCAACATCTATTGTATCTTTGCCAACAAGATAATATGACAACATATCATGTTCTTGCCCAATTCTATCTACTCTACATTCACATTGAGCATGAATTGTCGGCACCCAATAGAATTCTGCAAATGCTACAATATGGCCCCTGGTAAGATTGTGGCCAATACCGGACTTTATATTTATTATGAGAACTTTTGTTTCGCCGTTTTGGAAGTCGTCTACCAATTTTTGTGAATCTTTAGTCTCGCCATATATTGCCCGGCATTCGAGAGCTTCTTCAAGTTGTTTTATAACTCGTTTATGATAAGCGAATATAATTAAAGACTCACCAGATTCTATAACTGTTTTAGCCCATTCTATTATTGATTCTATTTTACCAAGTGCGCATATTTGCTTGAGTTCGTTTATTTTTGTCAATGTTTCATTGGCTTCTGCTCTAAGTACTTTTTCTTTGGCATGTGCTAATATTGCCTCTTGTTGGGCTTCAATTGTTAAGTTCTGTATTGTTTTTTGGAATTCTTCATCATGTAATGCTTTTTTAAATACATGTGATATAAATTCTTCAACTGCGTAATTGTATTCGCCTCTGTTTTCAATATCAAAAACTATGGTTTGTCTTGTGAGTTTTGGGGCATTTGGAAATACTTGTTTTCTTGTACGCCTTATATAACAATTGCCACGCAGTATTTTATTCAGTTCTTCAGTATTTGATGCACCACTAAAATCCCATCTTTTCAGCATTACACCTCTTTTGACAAATGATATCCGCTTCGCATCGCAATATCTTTGTAGAAAATTCCATTCATTTTCAAATATGTTTATTTTGTCTATAATTTGTAGCTGATTGATAAGTTCTTTAGGCCTGTTGTCTATTGGGGTCCCACTTGCGCAGATCACAAAATTGTATTTGTTTTTTGCAACTTTGTTGGCGATCCTTTTTGCTGTCCTTGTTCGCCTTGTATTGTGTTTTAGATATTGGCTTTCATCAAATGCTAGAAGCTTCCAATCTATTTCAAAAAAATTCTTGATATGTCTATGTAGGATACTATAAGAGCAAACAATACAATCTGCCTGATATGATTCACATTCCTTTTCACCATATATAGTCATGATAGAATTATTTGGAGCCCATTTTCTAATCTCGCGTGATACATTTTCACGTAGTTTTGCAGGGCATATATATAGCATCGGAAATGCATTGTTTTCAGTGGCAGTATGAATAATCTCAATTGTTTTTCCAAGCCCCATTGTATCTGCAAGGATTATTTGTCTTTCTTGTGCTGTATATTCAAGTGCTATATATTGGTGAGACATAAGACCATTTATATTTTTATTGTTGTAGAATTTAGAATTGCTTAATGGCTCTGTTGCATGTGATAATTCGTACAAATAATCAAATCTTGATCCATGATATTTTGCGATTTCTACAGCTTCTTTAGAGAATTTTACATTGTACTTTTTGCACAATTTTGACAATTGCCATGATATATATGGAGTTGGTATAAATCTCCATATTTTTTGCGCCTTATTCCATTGCCTTTGTCTGGTTGGCAATGCTTTTAATTCTTGATATAGAGAATTTATTGGCGGCTCTGTTTTTAAATAAAAAAAGCCATTATCGTGCCACAACATTGTTCATCCTTTCATAAATATTTATAATAATTTTTTCTTTTAGTATGTGAATATCTTGCCTGAGAACTATTATTGCTTTCAATAGATTTTTATCGCATAACATAGGCCCATTATTATCTGAAAACATTTCTAGCCCATGTATTACCCCATATACATGATGCAAATCAGTTTCTAACTCTGTTACGCTTTTTTTGTTTAAATTATCTATTTTGTATTTTATAAGTTTTGAATAACATTCCATGTTATTTTTCTCCATTTATTACCAGGTTAATCTATTGTTTATATAAATTTTTTCTATTCCATCTTCATAAGAATCTTCTCTTGTTCTTTCAGCCAATCTGCAGCTCCATTTTCTTATCCTTTTGCCAGTTGGTAATTTAAAATTTAAACATGAATAACATTTGTTGTCATATGGATCTTGAACATGTTTTTCACATGATTCGCATTTTTCATACCATCTCGCACACTTGTCACAAATTTGTATGAATTCTGATGTATAACCATTATACAGATTGATTAAATAACATTCTAACCCACACATTTCGCAAAAGTTGTTTATAAATCTTTTATATATTACTTTTATATCTTTTGATTCTTTGTTATTTGTTGCTGTATCTAGATTTGTATCTTGTGTAAAATTATTCATTATCCCTCCTATTTGTTGGTGTTAAAAAAAATGGAGCCAAAAAGGCTCCAATATTTGACTAATCAAGATTATCCCAAAAGTCTGAATCTTCTGGCTCTGATGATTCGATTTCCAGACACCAAAAGCATTTATCATTGTATGGATCCTTAACTGCATCTTTGCAGTTAATACATCTATCATATTCTGTTGCACATATATCGCAACAAGAATAAATGTCAGGTGTGTGTCCATTCTTGAGGTCTATCGTGGCATCTCTAATGCCACAAAAATCACATTTTATTATCCCAAATTCCTGTCCCCATTGCATGATTGGCTCCTCAAATAAATAAAAAAAGCCCAGATGTTACGTGATCTGGGCTTATAGCTACGAGTAAACAAGATGTCACAAGAGCTAGACTTGTGACCAATTTTTGTATTCATAAAAAAAACTTCCAGGCATTGTCTGGTTGTTGAAGGTATTTTCTTGGCCTGGAAGTTAGGTCGGAAGGAAAGTAATATCAAGTTTATTTTATCATCTACTCGGCTTAGATGGCAAAATGAAATTGATATTAAAAAACAATCCAATTGGATTGTTTTGATTTTTTTGGCTTATTTTAAGTGCTGCCAAATGCACTGATTTTTTTTATTTCACAGGTTTACTCCTGTGGTTTTTTTATATAGCTTTACTGCTCTTTGACAACAGCGACTTCCTTTCCGCTGTCGTCAGTGATAAATTCCACGGTGCATCTGCCACCGTGGAGAATGCCAAAAATCTGGCGCAGCACCAATTGGCGCTGCGCCTTTTTTTCGGCTTGGAGAATTTCCTGGGGAGTGGCCAACTCCCCATCCCATTTTGTGAGTTTGACACTGGTGGCCAGCCAGTGTCTTTGCTCCAGGCGTTTTACTGCCCAGAGCAAAAAGTTTATTATAATTTCCATTGCTTTCCTCCTGGGCCTTCTGGCCCAAAAAAGATTAGAAAATAATAATACCTTCATGTTTTTATAACAGGATTTGGGTGATTTTTTTAATATTTATTAGCTAAAAAAATGGCATCTAAAAAAACCACACGCTGCCATAATGTCTGACTTGATATGGGCATGTGGTTTTTCTTGGGTTTATTTTCTTATAGACTCCAAGAAAAATTTTATTGTTTCATTTTCTTCTGGCGAGGTTTCCCTTGCCAGAAGTTCTACCAGAATTTCCAAGGCCCTGAGACGATCAAGGGCCCTGGCCTCAACTGCGATACATGGACCGCAATCTCCGATCCATATCGCAATCGACAGAAGCTCGTCCAAGAGCATATTTGTGGACGAGCTTTTGTCATTTGATAAGGTATTTCTAACTAACTTAATATCCATCTTGCCCTCCTGGTCTTGAAAAAGACCTAAAAAAGACCTGGAAATAATAATACCTTCATGTTTTTATAACAGGATTTGGGTGATTCTTTTTTATAAAAATGTATTGATAACTTTTAAATAATATTATATTATTATTAAAAGGCCTTTAAATCTTGTTGTTTTTTTAGGGGGAATATATTGAAAGTTGTAACTATAACTATAAGTGATCCACTTATAAAAAAGCTTGATAGCTATTGTAAAAATATGGATCGAAACAGATCTGAAATAATCAGAATAGCTTTAGATAAATATTTTGATGATATTGAAAATAGATTTGATGAAGGGCAATTATTGCCATGGTCAAAAGATTATAATTGGGAGAGCCAATAGAATGTATAATATCACAAAAAAAGAAGTAATAATCAAAGAAATAAAAGGCATAAAGTTAGAAATAATGACAGCAGAAATTTTTGATGAAGAAGTTCCTGCTGTAAGGAAGATAGGTGATAATAAAATTTATGTGCCTGTTAAAGATGTATGTCGGACTTTGGGGATGACCGATATACAAATTAGGGCTCAAAGAAGATCTATACAAAATCATGAAAACCTTTCTAGAATGGGGACAATATTGTCCTTGTTTACAACTACTGGACCTAAAGACACTTATTGCATAAAGATAGAGGGCCTGGCCATCTGGATGGCGTGTTTTAATACTAAGGCCATGAAAGACAGGGAGTTAGCTAAAAAAATATTGTTTTATCAGGCTCAAGCTGGAGCACTTTTAAGAAAACTATTTTTAGGTGAACTGCAATATGTGCCTGGGTTTGAGCCACATTTGGAAAAGCCAATTCAAATCCAGAATTCTAAAGATGTAAATAGGTTTATTTTTTTCAATGGAGATAGAAAAAAAATAATTCAATACAATATTGATAATTGTTTTGCCCATACAGGTTATAAACCATATGAAGTAAAGCAGAAAGGCAAAGAATATGGTTTGCCATATAAAGACAGGTCATCTGCAAAGTCAGTAATTAGAAAGCTTGCACCAGAGAGGGCATGTGGAATGAGCTTTACAGATAATATGGTAAAAAATGGTTGTGATCCAATAAAAACCATGAAAGTCTCCACTGAAAAAGCAGTTCCGCTTTTCAAAGCAATGATAGAAGAATTAAATGTTATACCAGCAGAGCTAGGAATGTGAAAAAAATAAAAAATCCCCTTGACAAATTATTCATCTATGATATAATAGATGATATTGGATATGCATAATCAATAGATATAAAAAAGAAGACAAAATGAAAAAATCGACAAGTATAATTTTAACGCCAGGCCAGTTGAAACGGTTGCAGAAGATGTCAAAAGAAGATCACAGATCACAATCAGAAATAGTTAGAGCTGCGTTAGAATTGTATTTTAAACAAAGTGATGAGTGCAATGCGGCAGTAGCGTGGATGGATAAGATGTCAAGGATAGCAAAGGCAGATGCGGCAGCTAAAAAAGATTCATAATGTTTATGAATCTTTTTTTGAGGTCTTTTATTTTTTCTTCATTTTTTCAAAGAGAAGATGAACCTTTTTTAACTGCTCTATCTCCTCCTTGCTCAGCCCCTCCCATTTGTCTGGGAGAGCTTTTTTGTCCTCGGCCTTTTCTTTAGCCTTGGACACAATCCTTTCTTGCAATACCAGGGGTATTGCTTTTGCAGCTTCTGGCTTGTTGGCTTTCAGCCAGTCAAGCTGCTGACGAAGGATTGCGCTTTCCTTCTCAGCTTGACTGACTGCGCCAATTACAAGAAAGCTGCTGATGGCTGCTGCCACCAACATGAAGGCGATCATGGCAATTAGCCAGGTGCTCGCCTTCTCGATTACACCTGGCGTTTTTATTTGAGGGATCTTTGATTTTAAGACCCCATCGATTTCCCTCATATCGATGGGATCTGAGACTAGATCGTTGATCGCGGTGCGCAACTCCGCGATCTCAACACTTTGCTGCTGCACTTGCAGCAGCAAATTGTTAGAGAGCCCAACACCTAGATCTGTCTGGGCTTGATGATGTTGGGCCCTCGACGCAGCTAACTGGGTCTGCGTGTTGCAAAACCCAGTTAGCGTCCCAAGAACTGTTGCAGACCCTTGGGACACGCGACTGATGCCATTTTTTATAGCGACGACATCAGCCGCTTTTTTGGAGAATAATTTTAGCAGCTTTTTATTCGCTGCTGCCTGCTCTTCTCCAGCCTTCACGCAGCAGGCTTCTTTAGTTTCGCCATGCTGCGTGATTGCCTTTATCGTTCGCAACAAAATTGTTGCAAATATTCCAAAAAGGCAACAAAGATAAAAATATCCCATAACTTTCCTCCTTTCATTAAAAAGATATGGGAATCAAGATACCTTCATTTGTGTATAACAATTTTAGGATTAACAATTTAATGACAACAAATCTAAAGCAAGGCTTAATGACGTTACTTCTTGAAGAATTTGAATATAGATGCAAAAATAAAATAAATAATACCGAGATTAGAAATTTGATAATTGATCTTGCATGTGACCATAAAGACACATATCAAATAGAGATAGATTTACCAATGCTTGAAATGGTTAGAGACAGGATTGATAACGCTTTTTCTAATATAGGCAAAAAAAATGAAACTAATTAAAACTATATTTGTCCCAATGATAATAAAATCACAGAATGCATTTACATTCAGTGCTGGCAAGAAATTTAATTATGTTTACACAAACTATAGAGACAAATTTTATAAAGAACTTGATAAGGCATTTGATAAAAAAGATCATCCAGAAGATAGGCCGAATACCAAAAGATATATAAAGCTGGTTAACAAGAAAAAAGGCAGGAAGTATGATGAGGGGAACTTGAAGGGTGGCGCAAAACCAATTCTTGATTATCTTAAAAATAATAATTGGATTTACGATGACTCTCCACAATGGGTTGAATGTGATATCGATCAATTTCAAATCAAAAAACACAAGAATCATGTTGGCGATCAATCTGGTGTACAAACTGAAGGCGTTGAGATAAATATATATGATATCGAGAATGAGAGCAAAACAATGTATTATAGGCATGTTGTTGGCAATGCTGTTGTAGAGTTTGGCCCAGTAGAATTTTCAGGAATACATGATTTGCTTGCATTTATTAGTCAAGAAGGTGGGGATGTTAGAATTGTTGAGAGATTTTTTAAAGATGATGAGCATTTTTCAGTCTTAAAACAATATCGAGGAAATATAGCATGCAAAGAAAACAAATATATAATATAAATCATGCAATAGAATTAATAGAAAAAAATTGTGAATTGATAGAAGTTAATTGTGATACTGTAACGCAATCAAAAATACAAATAGATAATATAAAATCTGATATCAAAGAACTAAAGCAAAAGATAATTGAAATTGAAAATAGATCTATATGGTGTGAAATAAAAGAGGTAATGGAACGAATAGATAAAAACCCTGAGAGCATTGAGATAAAAGTAATAACTAAATCAGACAAACAAAAGGAATGCTGTTGTGGCGAAAAAGACAACTGCGAAGAAGATTAAAAGATTTTGGAAAAACAAAAGATATATATTGAGAGCAATAAGGCAGCACAGAAGACTACATATAATATTACTTATGAGCAATGTGATTATTAGAGGATATCTTTGCATAGCTATATTTGTAAATTTCGCATGTTACGCTGCAGTTAGAGAATTTCCATATTCTTTGACTGCAGTATTTTTATCATTTATATATATTCTTGGCTCTGATTTTTGTTTGGATAGGATTTAGCATGTTTTCAAGAGAAGATGAGATTATCGTGGCATTAAGTGTCTATTTTTTTATTTTCTTATCTATGCTTGGGTTTTGGAAATGTGTTGAATTAATTATAAAACTTGTTTATTGGATGGTAAAGTGAATGACTGAAACATTTAAACTTTGTCGTAGTGTTAGAATTCATAAGTTATGTGACTGTGGTGGAAAATTTATAAATTTAAGTGATGTACATAATGTTTATTATTGTGAAAAGTGTGACAGCAAGAGGAAGCTTGACAAGGTATACCCAATACATATTATACTAAAAGATAAAGTTCTAAATAAAGAAGATGAAAGTGACCTAGAATTAATAAATGAAGCGTTGTCTTATCTTGGAGAATAAGTGTTATGGATAAAGTTAAAAAATCTAAATGTACAGAATGTGGTAGTGAAGATTTATGTTTTAATCGTTGCACTGGTGGCCAGTGTAAAGAAGGCGGAAATCCAGTTTATGTTAATACTTATACATGTAATGTGTGTTTAAAGAATATAACCTTGGAAGAAAGTGAAATTGGCCTTCCATCACCAGAATAAGGTGTTATTTATGTTTGAACAAGAGGCCGAATTCGAACTTAAAGAAAAACTAGACAAAATGGAAAAAAAGACAGATAGCATCAAGAAGGATAAAACTATATCTTGCAAAACCCCTACATCTCAAAGTAATACAATTGAAGAATTATGGAATCAGGGGCAAGTTGGAGGTGTTACAAAGCAAGATTTTATTGATGTTTATAAAAGAGGTTTTCAGCCAAGCCCTACATATAAATCACCTACACTTGGTGAGCAATTTAATATATCTATTGATACAGAAAAAAAATGTAGATATTAATACTTATAATCGAAATCGCACACTCATAAAAGACAGATTGACAGAGCTGGCTATAAACAATCCAGCAGTACACAATATTATAATGCTTCACTGTAGACATAATGATATTAGTGATGTTGATGCGATGCAAAACATGCTGATTGATTGTATTGAATTTTTATCTAAGCGGGTAGATTCTGTTTTAAATGATTTGTTTGAATTAAAGTATGGCTCGACATGGCAAAAATAATAAAGTTTAAAAAGCCAAGAATAGGCCCAAAGCAAATAAAAGAACGCATCTCAGAGAAAAAGGCTGCAGAGAATTATTTTGAAATACCAAGTTGCCTTATTGAAATATGCAAAACTAATACAATAGTTGCACATGTTTTAAATGAATATTGCCATAAATTTGATTTGAAAGATGAGAAGTATTTTAGGGAAATGTTGATTGTCTGTATTAAAGAGCTATGTCGTAATGATTTTTATGGCAAAGCTAAAGAAGTTGTAGAAAATTTTAACAACAATACAGATGAAGGAGATGATGATAATGTTGCCAGGAATATACCATTTGGCAAGAAAGACTGATCAAACTGGTGTTAGTGGGACTGGCATTGTTGCTTATGTTGTGATTTTGCCTGATGGGGCTTGTATTACACGTTGGCATAATACTCAATATAAATCCACAGTTATGTGGGATAATTGGCAACACATGAAAGCAGTGCATGTGGATTGTCATCCAGATTGTAATGAGCTTGTTGGACCGTTGATGTTTGAAGGCGAGATAGAGGAAAAAAGCTTCCCCTATGAGCAATTTGTTTCAAAGCAAAGTAGAAATATGGATGGAGTAGCGCAACCCGATTCTTCAGTGTGTCCAATTTGTGGTGAGCATTGCGCCGAAATAAGGAATGCATTTGGCAATCGTGGCAAAAAGATGAGCTTCTGTTTGGGTTCATATCTTGAGCCAGGTGAACTAAGGCATGTAGTTTCTAGTTGGAATATGTTTTGTTCCTTTGTAAATGCAGCTATTAAGAACAAAGTTAAAGAGCTTATTGCAGAAGATGTTGATAAAGATATAAAGCCAGTTTATTTTGAAGACAAAATAGTGCTTTTATTGCATGATCTTCTTGATTATGATATGGAAATGGCAGAGGCAATAGCTCATGAATATTGTAATGAGTGGGATGATTCAAAACATAAGGTTCTTGGAGCGCCAGAATCTAAAAAAGGTTATTGCCCAGCATGCCAGGAACGAGATGATAGGACTGAGTGTGATGCCAAATGGGTGTATGATGAAGAAAAGCCATGCGCTATTTGCAATCAAAAGGAATGCAAACATCTCGACGTGGATCTAAAGCAATGTCCATTCTGTAATACAGAGTGTGCAAAAATACAAAATGTAAGTGGAGCTTTATATTCTAGTGGAGTTTGGAGATTGGATTTTTGCAAAGGGTCTTATACCATGCTCTCCAAGGCAGAGCTTATAGATAATTGGAATAAAATTGTAAAAATAACAAATGAAAACAATGAATCTATAAAGCATAAATTCGCATCTTATTTAGTTGTTGCACATAATTTTGGTGGCGGCTATGCAGAGAAAATGGTTGATTATATAGTTGCTCATGATGCTGGAACTGTTAATGCAGATGTTGGGTATAACAAGTTGCAGGATTTTGCAAATAAGGATCAAAGCGATGATTAGAAATTGCATATTTTTTGTAAAGTGTAAAATTAATAATTTAAAATGGGCTATTAAAAAGTCTTATATGACAGAACAGCAAATAATGGAGCATTGCGCAGAAGCAACAAGCAGTTTTATAAGAGCTTCTTTAAGACAGCCAGGATTTTTATACACAACATTTACAAATCAAATCAAGATACAGAATGGTGAATTCACTCCATTGTTATGCCATGGGTGTGGTGAAAACACAATGAACCTAAAAAGATTTCAATTAAAGT
>Ga0180438_10010871_pt1 | contig 11094 bp, 21 predicted proteins | sample SS_ome_12_FD_132455 | JGI IMG/M metagenome (GOLD analysis project Ga0180438, IMG submission 132455) | Hypersaline lake sediment archaeal communities from the Salton Sea, California, USA - SS_3_D_2 metaG | ecosystem: Environmental > Aquatic > Non-marine Saline and Alkaline > Hypersaline >... | reverse complement strand
TAGTTATTGTGAACGTAGTATCAAAGAATGGGCGGAAGTAATAGCCTACGAAATAGTAGGCTACAGAGGTAACATTACCTGGGATGGTAACCCTCAACTAGATGGTATGCCTAGAAAATGTTTACAAGTATTTAATAGAGTAACTTCCCCACAACTTAGACCACCTACGAACCAAATGACTTCTGGTTTACATGAAAAACTAATGGAAACTTATGAATGCTTTATCAAGGATAACTGCGACGAAAAAGGTAACATTATAAATATTACTATATGAGGATTAAAAAATCAAAAAATTAGGTAGCCTAGCACATAAAAATAATAAAGTAAAAAAATCTGCTAAAAATTCATTGACAGCCTACTATAATAGTAATAAAAAAAAATAAGATAATATATGGATGGAGTTGTGCCATGTTTGATAAATCTAATAATATTATATTTTTAGATATAAAGACAACTGGAAAAAATATTTTTGACGATGATATATATATGATCGAAGGTGTAATAACAGATGGGTTTCCATATTTTAGAGAGAAAATAGATTTTGGAACTATGGTATCTATTACCAAGAAAAATGTTGATAAGTTAAAAAATAATGGAATAATAATTTCAGATTCTGAATGGTTAAAAGCAAGAGATATTAATGAATCATTGAAATATTTGAAGTTATACATAGATGAATATAAAATAAATAATAATATTGATTCGAATGATAAAAAAATACAAATAATAATGTATGATTCAATATTTAATCAAAATATTTTATTAAATAAAGCAAATGATTTAGGAGTAAAATTATTTATTGAGTATCCTGCATTAGATATAATGCAATTGCCAGTGTTATTGGGAATGATAACTGGAAAACATTTTAATTCTTATAAATTAGATGAACTATGTAGCTTATATGGTATAGAATATAAGAATTCAAGAGATATAAAAAAAATAATTGGTTTATCACGGTCAATGTTAAGTAGTATAAAGGAGATTTTAAATGACTAAGAATGCAAAAACCCCTTCAATGACTACAGATCCTCCGAAAGGCGATCCAGTGAGTCAAGAAGATTTACAGGCTTTACGGGAGGCTTTAATTGAAGAATATTCGCAAACTATAAGAAGATTGGAATCGGAACGCGATTTGTCCTACGCTAGATTTGATGTTCTTAAGGCCAGGCATAAAACCCTTCGCAAAGCTTTACTACTATTTTTAGACCAAGATTTAACTGAAGAGGAATACCGCAATTATTCCTATAGAGTAGAGTCTGATCCTTACTTAACGAAAGTTCAGGATTAGATATTTTTTCAAATCACTAAGGCTTAACAGCCTGGTAGGGTGGAAGAGAGTTACTCGGAACTATAACCATATTAGTGGAAATAGTTTAGTGCATTTAACTACCAAACTATGAGTAGTGGGGCTGGGGTGGAGGAATCCCGGCTAGTGATTTGAAAAATTGCAATGAAAGTATATTATGAAGGAAAAAACTGCCATAAAAAAATTATTCGAGGCCACACCTGATAAATGGAATGCTTATAGAAAAAAATATTATGACTACTTCCACGTCAATGCAATCAATATTTTTAAAGCATATGGATCCTATTTAAATAGGCCGAATTTAAAGCATAAGAATTTAAGTAAAATTATATTTGATGGGGTCGCTTTGTATAATAGCTGTTTTGATAATTCATTTGTTGATTGGGACTTGCGATTTAAGCACGTTAATATGCAGGGTTCGTCATTTAGATACATTAACTGGACTTTAGCAAGTCTAACTTATTGTAATTTGTATGATTGTAACATTATAAAAGCTGAGCTAAGCAACTCTATGTTCAGCGTATCGAATCTAGTAGGGAGTACCATTGTAAATTCGAAGTTTTATGATTGTGATTTTTCTTCTGCAAATATATCATGTACTAATATTGAAAATTGCCTATTAGAAGATTGTGATTTATTTAAAGCATCGCTATATGGCACTAGATTTAAAAACGTCACTTTCATTAATTCCGAATTACCTCCTGTTACTGATTTACTAAGGTGTAATTGGAGTGGCTGTTCAGATGATTTAGTTCTGGAACTAATGCGCTACGACTGCTCACTTGTTCCTAATGGCAGAAAGTTATTTGATAAATGGAAAGCTGGAGAAGGTTGCCCTTATAATAACCAAAGCTTTGGGAGAGAAGCTGTCTTCGCAGAATCTAGTAAGCTGTGGAAATACGGACGTCCTAAATCAGCATTAACGTTAGTGAAAAAACTTTTCAAAGAGTTCAATATAACCGTCAGGCAGGAGAAGTAGTATGCCATTCAAAGCTTTGGGAGCACTAAGCAAATTAAAGAGCCTGTTAAATGATAAAAACTTAGAGCTTCTTGATACTTTACTATATGGAATAACCGATCAGAATTCCGAACCATTCAATAGCTTTTGGATTTGGTTTCGGAAAAAGCACCCCGACCACACAGAGCAGGCTTGGCGAGCACTTAATAATTTAAGAAACATTCTTAAAGAGTATAGAGGTAATTAGTAAATATCTAGAGCAATATGGAAGATAAAATGAAAAACCCAACGATAAAAGAAATAGTGCAACAATATCTCGTTGATAATGACTATGATGGATTATTTTTTCCTGGTGAATGTGCTTGTTTAAAGGAAAATTTGTTTCCATGCGGATCAGGTTTTGAAGAATGTACTGCAGGTTATAAAACAGAATGTACTTGTGGCCAAGGATGTGATTTTGATATAGCTTATGAAAAGGAATAGAAAATGATCGAAAGACCAATATTATTTTCAACATCAATGGTAAAAAAAATATTATCGGATGAAAAAACTCAAACACGTAGAATATTGTTAGTTCCATGGAAAGGAAACAAGAAAACATTACCATATGAGCCATATTTTATAGAAGAAGATGGAATTATGTATTTTCAGGATGAATATGGTGACTATCATAAAGTTAAAGATGCATATAAATGTCCCTACGGTAGATGTGGAGATTTATTATGGGTAAAAGAAACTTGGCGTATTTGGGAGTCAGCGACTTTTGGTAGTATATCAGGAGAACCATTAGATCCAGACATAATAAAGGGATCGTTAAAAAACTTTGAAGAAGAATTTCTAAAAAGCCGGCCAATAGAATATTTGGCCGACACAAACGAAGAGGGGCCATGGCGTTCATCTATATTTATGCCGAAATGGGCATCTCGAATAAAACTTAGAATAACTGATGTAGATGTTCAAAAAATAAATGATATAACGGATAATGATGTTTGTGCAGAAGGATTTGATTCAAGAGATGAATTTATAAAATTATGGAACAATATCAATGAAAAAAGTGGGTATACATTCGAAAAGAATAATTGGGTATGGGTTATAAAGTTTAAAAGAATATTAAATAATATATAAGGGTATTTCAAATGAATAAAAATGAAAATTATGAAGAAGCATATGAAAAAAATATAATTTATTTGGAAGATGCAAGAAAAGTAACATTTAAAAATGCAAAAAAAAAGGGTGGAACAATATGTCCATGTTGTGATAGACACATACAATTATATAAGAGGTCTTTAAATGCGGATATGGCTAGGTCATTGATATTAATATATATAGAAACCAAGAAAAAAGAATATAGATATAAAAAAATATTACCAATAAATATAAGAGATATAGATGTAAGAGGCGGTGATTATGCTAAGTTGAGACATTGGAATTTATTAGAAAAAGTAAATGATGATTGGATAATAACTAACGATGGAATATGTTTTGTGGAGAGAAAAGCAAAAGTAAATAAGTATTGTTTATTATATAATAATATAAAAATATGCCTAGATGGTCCATTAATAGACATAAGACAAGCATGTAATGAAAAATTTGATTTTGAAAAGCTTATTATAGGTATATGAAAAAATGAATTTTTATAAACACATAGATCCAATAATAGAATCATGTAAAGAAGAAATAAAAAATATAGAAGATGCAAAAGAAAAAATAGATAATTTACTTAGTATCGTAAAGATATTAAAGAATGAAATAAATAGATACAACTCTAATATCAAAAGTAAAGAAGTCAAGGATGACCTTATTAGTAAAAAAGCTTTAGCATATGTTAATAAATGTTCAGAATATTGGCCTAATTGGTCGCGTTATGAAGCTGAAGTTTCATATAAAATATTAAACTCTGCTTATCCTAATATTAATTTATTAGAAATATTAAAGTTAGCGCATACTTCAATGCCCATAAACCATCCTATAAATATGATACATACATGGATAAATAAGGAAGCAGCGTTTAGAAGTAAAAATTTTAAATCAAATAATAATAAAATAGATATAGACTTAAAAAAGCTATCTAAATGGATAAAAAATAGAGATAATATAAACATGTCAACAGCACAACAAATAATAAATACTGCAGTTGAAGATAAATTCGATTTGCCGCAGAATATATATAATTGGATAAAGTATGGTGAAAAATCAGGAGCATTTGAAGTAAGAAATGGTAAGTTAATAAGTTATAATTTAGATTATGGAAATGCAATAGAGTTGTCCAGTAAACCTAATGAAAAACCTGTTACTGTTGAACAAGTTAAGGAAATAACTAAAAAAATCCATGATATATGGGGAGAATAGGAAGGTGTGTTATAGCTGTTAAATCATCTATAGAATGGACAGAATCTACATGGAACCCTGTGACAGGATGTACTAAAATAAGGTAGTGTCCTAGATAAAAATAGTTTTGCTGCATTGTTGTTATGTTTGTCAACATGAGGTAAATTTAACAACAAACACTCAACAAATTATTTACAAAGGTAAAAAACCATGAAATCTTCATTTCCAATCGAGAGAGAATATGAAGAAATAATAGAGCGTTTCAAAAATAATAAAGAATACCATGAAGTTAGGAAGAAGATTCTCGCATTCAAAGAATTTTTCGATAATAAAAAAGAAAGAACAGAAACTATTATTTCTACTTGTGGGACTGGTGATATAGATTGGAGCAAAATATGCCAACACTAGCAGAAATTCGAGGAAAGTTATCAACAACTAAAAATCAATTTGACCAACTACGTCATCAACACCTTGCTGAATTGACAGGGTATACTAAGCGTCCAGTTGTACTTTATGCGTCTTCGTTTTCGATTAAAGCTGTTATTACACGTTCTTGTTTATATTTTGATAAACGATTAGCCATTTTTGGCCTCACTTTCTATAGTTTGTAACTTGACAAAATAATACGCAGGACACACCTTTAATTATGACGTAGGTGTATTCCAACGTACTAGCCCATTCCTAGCGCAAACTGGGGGATGGGCATTTTTATTTGATATTAATAAATTTATCCTTGAAGGCGCTCTAATTGGGGGCCAAAACCAATTTTTTAATTTAAAAACCTTGACAAAACGCAAGTATATTATTAACATTTTTGTTATCCATTGTGAGGTTTAATTACCTCAAAATTTTTAAGCCAGAGTTGCACCTCTGGCTTTTTTATTTTTATAACTTATTCATCTTTGTACCTATAAAGGTACTGCAGCAAATGACAAAATAGGAGAATGTAATGTTAACGTATCACTATCACAAGTTCTTGATGGTGAATTGGTAATAAACAATTATGCTTATAAAAAATGCATTGACATTTTCCTTAAAAACTGTATAGTATCATTACAGTTAGGTGGGAGAGTTACATATGGTGTATAAGTGCATAGTCCATGGGCTGCTAAAGAGGGCGAAAACCCACAGGAATGGTCTATTGAGGAACGTAACTCCCGTATAACCTATCATCGATTATTGCAATGGGCTACCTATAAAAAGGAAAATGTCCCATGCTTACATTGTAGGCGTCAAGGTGCTAATTATGAAATCAAAGACACGCCCATCGGTACTCTATGCCTCGAATGTTGGTTGGATTGGCCCGCATGCGAAATTTGTGGTGTGGGGGCCAGGGAATCCGTCTATAACGATGCCGTCACGTTCAAGGGTCAATACTTATGTGCGGAATGCCTTGTCCCGGAAATATCAGATAACTACAAAAAATGGTCCCTCAACGAGATAACTTCTATGAGGTCCAATATAATCTATATTATGTATGACTTACCCGTAATAACATATCGCTTGACCGGTAACATTGGAGTTATTAATGAAATTACTTAAGAATATATTAACAGTTTTCTTAGTATTTTTAGGTTGTGTGGGTATACTATTAGGTATTACATTAGCGTGCCATTTTACTACCGATGAGATTGCAGCGTCCGTCCAGGATCATTACCCTCATTGCTTGGTAAAGACTATAGAATCTACAGAACAGTATGCTAACGTCGAGGTATATTGCCCTGCTAGAAAACCATTCATCGTAATGGTAGATATGGAAGATTACAATGGCGGTATGTAAAAAATCGAATCCTATTCGTCCTGTTACTGCTCAACAGGCTAAGCAGATAATAAAAAACACTAAAGATAAACCTGTAATAGTTAAGGTCTTTGCTCATTGGTGTTCAGCTTGCCAGGAATCAGACCCTGCAGCGCGTGAAGCAGCGGGTAATGTATGCGAAAATGCTGAAGTGCTAGCGTTGGACGGCGATAATGCCTTTAATGAGGCTTTCGTACAGGAGCAGAAGGTTGAAGCATTTCCTACTATGTTAGCCTTCAAAAATGGTAAGCGTGTAGGAAAAATGGAGGGTGGCAGTTCGGTTAAAAGTTTCGAGCACTTTTACACGAAATGGAATAATAAATTTAACGCAATGAAAGCTAAAAATAAGCCTAAAGTCAATAGAAATAAGAAAAGATCAAAGTAATGGCTAAAAGAGTACATGGCCATGTCATATCAGTAAGAGTCACCGAGGATCTTTTGCGTGCGGTATATGAGTTCGCCAAGCAGAATAATATGTATAATGTATCAGGAGAACTTAATATTTCTACTGCAGCTAGAATGCTGATTGCCATAGGCTTGGATAAAGGCGATCATCGGGCGATTATCAAGGCTTCGTATGAAAATGCCCGATCTGATATATTACAAAAAATATCTACTAAGTTTAAAGCCCTTATGACTACCATAAGCAAAGAAATAGGAGAAGGCAATGTTTAAACTATATGATGTATTAGTGATTTTAGCCAGTATTGAAGATGCTTTGGATAAGACTTTACCTAAAATAAATTCAATGATGAAAGAAATATATGCCTCGGTTTATAGGATTATTGATATGCATGATTTTAATGTTACTAAGCCCAGAAGGCAATCGATATCTGCATGGGTAGAAGAACTTAAAGCAACTAAGCTGAGCGATGATGCAATAGCTCGGATAGTGTGTACACGAATTACTCAGGATGCTGCAGACCAGGCACAAGCGACTTCTTACATAGATACTTGCGTATCTAATTTTATACAAACACTTTTAATGGAGAAGGAAAAGGCAAATGACGAAAGCAGCGATTTATAGAGGCCCAACAAAAGGTTATTCCTTAACGGATAGTGATGTTCTGTGGCTTGCTCGCGCATTTGTTGGCGAAGCTGGCAAAGATGTAACCGAGCGGGAAGCCTCAGCACTCTTCTATTGTTGGATGGATCGCTTCCTATTGGTTAATGCTAAGTGGCTCCAATCCGGATGGTCGTTTGAACAGTTACTGCGTGCTCACTCTCAACCGATCAACCCTAAGTGGATAGATCCCAGTGATACCTTATGTCAGAAATATCCTAATCAATGTACCCCATCGGCAATAGCACGTCGTCAATATATATCTACGTTATCGATAGATAAGCTCAAGAAGATGGGTGTGTGGAATTATGCCATAAAAGCTCAGCAAGGAGATTTGGAACGTGTAATTGAAGAGCCTACTTACGATTTTGCGGCCTGCTCATTAACAGCCAAACAAAATAGACCTAACAAAGGAATTAATATTGGCGGCAATTGTTTTTTGGTTTATAGTAGCCTTAAAGCTTCGGAAAAAAAGCAGGTCTTAGAAGGTCATGTGGAAGTAACTAAGGTTACTGGCGAAAGAATATTAAGTGCTGGTGTTATTTTATGGGCTATGATAGTAGGCTATAGTATATATAGGCTTTTAAAATGATATTCGGATTACAGGAAGGAACTTATCGAGGTCCTCTAGATACACAATTAGAGGTCAACGGTAAACCGGTAAAATTATTCATTGCGTGGTTACGGCCTAGAATAATAGATCCTGAATTAGCTCAGTTTGCTACTCCAGACGGTTGTTTATGGGATGTTCAGAGTTGCACCGATACTCAACAAAATCAATACATATATGCTATATTACGTTATGATCATTGAATTAGCCTTGACAGTATCTTTATAGTCAATATACTTTGTAAATAACTAATAATTAAAAAGTGAGAGTGTAAATTGATGTTACCATCAGTAAAAAATTACTCGGTACTACTACATTGGAGTGACCTGGATCATGAATACGTTGCTAAATGCGTCGAAGTGCCTGGTTGTACAGCAGGAGATAAGGATTTTTCTGAAGCTCTGAGAAAACTCTATGAGAATCTCAACGAGACTATTAGGATTTCAGAAGAAATGAAACTATGTTTTCCAAAACCAAAAGAAAACGCTAAGATAACTATTTCAAATGCTAGTACTAATATTATTGATTTAGAAGAAATTAAAAGGGAAAGAAGTCGTGAAAAGCTGATAAATCAGCTACGCAGAAGCGGCTTACTCTGAAATAAGGAGTTGTTATTATGGACAGTAAAAGTCGGTATTTAACCAGCCTTGGTGAGGCTACTATCACATCGTTATTGTTGTTGGCGATAATTCTAGTAGTGTATATAATACCATGGCCAGTAGCAAGTTCCACCGAGACGGAACTGACTGATCTAGGCGCTGTGGAATCCCATATTAAGTGGTTTCATCAGAATGTCAGCGAGAAAAAATTAAATAAAGCCCTTAAACATGCTCCAGTAGTAGTCGAAGTGGCGCATAAATATGACGTTGACCCAATACTAATTGCAGTTCAAATCGATGTTGAAAGTTCCTGGAATAGTAAAGCCAATGGTGCAATAGGCGAAGAAGGTTTGATGCAAGTTCATGGAATAGCGAGAATGGGATTCGACATGTCAACGCCTAAAGGACAGATAGAGGCAGGCGTTAATCATTTGGTGATGTGGAATGAGAAGTGTCGTGGTGTATTGGAGTGGACCCTCTGTGGCTACCACTCTGGACATTGCAGGTCATCCAAGTGTCGAGGTAAAAAACGCGCAAAATTATGGCGAAAAGCTAGGGTAAGATTAAACCTACCAACACTCACATCACCGTTTGATGTAAGTAAACAGGTTAATGGTAGGATAATGTAATATATACCCTAAAATAACCCTATATTAATAATGTAATAATAGCAAAAATGATGCCATAATCCTATAATTATTCTAATATTATCCTGACTACGAAAAATATAGCATAATATACGAAAAAATTGCATAGTTAATTATCCTAATATTATCTTATATTTACCCTAATTTAGTATGATACCACAATATCCTACATGACAGTAATGTCTGGAAAATGATAGAAAAACAATAGGGTAATTATAAAAAAGTGTAATAATATCCTATATTTAACCTATTATTAGCCTATTGGCACAATATTAGCATATTATCCTATTGTTATGCTAATGAGATATTACATAAATACTGTAATGGAAAATGATAGAAAAACAATAGGAAAAAATAGCATAAAAATATGAATAAAATAATATAGAAGATCGTCAAAATAATAAAGACCGAAAAAACTGGAAAGGACAAAAAAATGAAAAATCAAAATTATCTCGATGAGGCTATAAGAGCCTATAAGAAAGAAATAAAAGATATACCGTTTGAATCAGCTAGATTCAAATCGGCCAGTCGATCCAAAAAAATAGCAATATTAATGGCAGATATAGAAAATGACTTAAATCATAATATGGATAAAATCATGGATATTGTCTGGAATCGTGCGGCTCAAAAAGCGGCAAAAATAAATATAGCTAGATGTGCATATGCATTGAAAATGAAAATGGTCGAAAAATTACGTGAATCTGGAAAATTTGTTATTGTAGACGAAAATTACAAAATACAAAATCGACAGCACCATCGTGAGGGTCATGAATTAATTTGCCAAACGGCAGCCAAATCCTATTGGTTGATCAAAAACTAAAAACTAAAAACGAAAGGACAAAGAAAATGGAAAAACTAATCATCGAAATTTTGGCTCAGTATGGAGTGTCATCTAACATCAAATTAGCCGAAATCCTAAAAACTTCGGATAGAGTGGATTGGATCCATATCTCCGAGCGTAAAGCCCTATCTGAAGAATTTATTAGAGAATTTCAGGATAAGGTTGATTGGGTTCGAATTTCAAAACATCAAACTCTATCAGAAGAATTCATCAGAGAATTCCCAAATAAAGTTAATTGGTGCCGAATTTCGGAGCATCAAAATCTATCCGAAGAACTTATCAGAGAATTCAAAAATAAAGTCGATTGGAGTCGAATTTCAAAACATCAAACTCTATCAGAAAATTTCATCAGAGAATTTTGGAAGGAACTCTATTGGGGATACCTATCGGAACATCAAACCCTATCGGAAAGTCTTATTCGAGATTTCTGTAGTAAAGTTGATTGGTGCCGAATTTCGGAACATCAAAATCTATCTGAAGAATTTATTAGAGAATTTCAGGATAAGGTTGATTGGGTTCGAATTTCAAAACATCAAACTCTATCAGAAGAATTCATTAGGGAATTTCAGGATGATGAATAAATAATTTTTAAAGTTTTTTAGAGCCCGCAAATACTGGGTTTGCGGGCTTTATAGAGATTTTAAAAAACGAAAGGACAAAGAAATGCTAAAAATACAAAAAACAGATTATGTCAATGAACTATACCATAAATACCCCGGTAGACAAAATTGTCAACCGTGCTATGTCGAACTCGATCTGAGGGAGGGTATTTTATATACTGACTGGAATGCCGAAATCGGTAATGCCGTCCCAATGGATGTATATAAAAGTTTCGCTCTCCGATGGACAATACCGTGTCTGACTGGCTATGCAGCAGATGAGTTGTTGGACAATATTTTCGAATGGGCAAAAAATATATATGATGAGGGCATAAATATAAATTT